>BNJU01001664.1_pt1 | contig 88737 bp, 142 predicted proteins | sample 8539281 | NCBI WGS metagenome assembly BNJU01 (sample SAMD00202456, study PRJDB9452) | human saliva metagenome | isolation source: human saliva | place: Japan
CTGCTGCGGGATCCGGCGTACATCGGTGCCGCGGATACAGCGACGGTCTTCTGTTATGAGCAGGAGGAGCGGCGAGTCGATGCGCACGGTACTGCGCGGCACAGAGGCGCGGCGCGTGACCCTTATCGTCGGTGCGGAGGGGCTTTTTCCCCGCTGAGGCAGCGGCGGTCACAGCAGCAGGCGGGCAGTCCGTCTCGCTGGGACACCGCATTTTGCGCGCAGAGACGGCATCGCTTACGGCACTCGCTGTGACACAGTATGAACTTGGAAATCTTGGGAAGTGTTGAATTTATCCGTGCTTCCCTATCTACGTAATAGAGGACAACAAACAATGAAAGTATACAATATGTCTGGCGACACTCGTTGCGCTCAGCGTATTTGCGGGCTGCGGCAACGCTAGTGCAGCCGATGAGGGACGTGCAGCGAGCGCGCAGACGCAGGAAGCGCAGAATGCAGGACACAGGGCTCGTGGGGGAAGCGGCACCGAAGTTTGCCGTAAAAGGCCCTCACGGGGAAGATGTCTCTGTTGAGGCGAAGGGCAAGCCCTACATCATCAATTTCTGGGCGACGTGGTGCCCGCCTTGTCAGGCGGAGATCCCGGATCTCGCGGCGTTCTATGCGGCGCATCGCGAGACGGTGGATTTTTACGCCGTCAATTTGCAGGAGGAGACACCTGCGGTTCAGAAGTTTTGACGGAGCGGCAGGCGGAGCTGCCCGTTGTGCTGGATGCAAAGGGAAGGCGTCGACGCTCTACGGCGTGCGTGCCATCCGACGACGGTCGTCGTGAATGCAGAGGAACCGTGATCTACCGTAAGACGGGTGGTGTGACGAAGGCGGAGCTGGAAGATGTCATCAACAAACACTGAGAGCCTTGTCGTTGGAGGCACACTGCATGGAACTGACCCTCTTTGGTGGTGCATTCCTCGCGGGCATGCTTTCCTTTCTCTCCCCCTGCGTCCTGCCACTTCTGCCGACCTTTTCCCTGATTTTAGCGAAGAACAGCCAACAGGACGGGCGGGAGGCACAGCGTCTTTACGTCAATACAGCGGCCTTTCTGGCAGGGTTTACCGTCGTCTTTGTCCTGCTCGGGGCGACGGCATCGCTGCTCGGCGCATAGCTTTTCTCCTATCAGGAGATCCTGCGGCGAGGGCGCGGCGCTCCTCGTCATCCTCATGGGGCTCTTCATGACGGGGTGGCTCCGCATCCCGCTTCTTCTGCGCAGTATCGCCCGTTTCAGCGGCGCGGCTTTGACGGCATCGGCGGGGCATTTCCTCCCTGGCTGCGGCTTTACGCTCGGCTGGACGCCATGCACAGGACCCTGTGCTTGCGACGATCCCTGCTCTATGCAGGCAGCGCAGCAACGGTCGGCGCGGGGGCACTGTTGCTCCTCGTCTACAGCATGGGCTTTGCCGTACCGTTTTTCCTGCTGGCTGTGATTTGGCGGCGCCATATCGCGAAAGCTGCGCGGCTATCAGTATCTGCCGCGCATTCAGCGAGGCAGCGGGCGTCGTGCTCATCCTCCCTCGGCATTCTGCTCTGGGCGGATGGACTGAGCTATCTTGTTCGGATTTTGTCTTAGGGAGTCTCTAATTTTATCCATGTTGTTTGAACCAACGGTCTTCCTCCAATATGAAGGGAGACCGTTTTCTCATTGAAGTTTAAGACAGTGTGTGGTATGGTATAGACAGTGTATCCATGGAGGTAGATATGAAAAACATACGGAAGAAATGCTGCAGGATTTTCCATGCGGAAATTGTCTTTACGGGGCTGATGACAGCTCTTGTCTTTGTGGCGACCCTAGTGCCGCATATACCGATTCCGCTCGGCTACGCGCATCTCGGCGATGCCGTGATCTTCCTACTCGCCGTGCTTGCGCCGCGCCGCAGCGTCCTTTTCGCCGCGTGCCTTGGCTCGGCGATGGCGGATATTTTCGGTGGCTTTGCACTGTGGGCAGGGCCGACCATTCTCATCAAGCTCATCATGGCGGAGATTGTCTGCCGCTTGGGTCGGAGCAATGCTGCGCCGGCGGGACGCACGCGGTGCGCGGCGGCGTTTCTCCTCGCAAGCCTTTGGATGGCGGCAGGCTATACCCTCGCGGGAGCCGTCCTCTACGACGGCATGGCGGCGGCACTTGCCTCCACGCCGGGGCTCATTGCCGAGGGCATCGCGAACAGCATCCTTGCACTCCTTCTGGTGCCTGCCCTTCGGGAGCATATTCCGCGGTGGTGACAGCGGAACAGTAGGGGACAGGAAAGTGTTTCGCTAATGCGCAAGAAAGAGGAATGGATTCGATGAATGAGCGCAGGAGCAGTTTGATCCGGCGGACGATTCGCCTGCATTTTTGGGCAGAGTGCCGCCAAAAGGGATTCTTCTGCCGCTGAAGGAAGGTATGACGAATGATTCGTTCCTCTTTACCGCGGATGGAAAAAGTATATTTTTTCGCTGCAATGGAGAGGGCACGGAGCGTCTGATCGACCGCGAAAATGAGAAGGCGGTCTATGAGCTTCTGTCTGCCACGGGCATCACGGAGCGCGTCGTGGCACTGAGCACAAAGCCGGGGTATAAGATCTCGCGTTACTATGAGCACTCCATGTCTGTGACCCACACAATGCGGAGGAGGTTGCCTCCTGCATGGCTGCGCTGCGTTCCTTTCATGAGCGCAGGCTGCGCGGCGTGAAAGTAGTTGACCCGTTTGCCGAGCTGCTCTTTTATGAGTCGCTGATGCCGGCAGAGGCTCGCAGAGGCAATACCTACATAGCCGTGCGGGAACGGGTATTTTCGCTTCGCTCCTTTGTCGCTCCGTTTTTGGCGGAGGCGGCGACACTCTGTCATATTGATGCCGTCTCGATAATTTCCTCTTTGTGGAGGGGCGTAGGCGCCCCTATTTGATTGATTGGGAGTATGCAGGTCTGTCAGATCCGCTGATTGACATCGCCATGTTTGCCATCTATGCCGACTATTGTGAGGAGGAGACAGAGCAGCTCATCGCGGCATACTTCCCTGAGGGTTTTGATGCTCTGCTGCGTGCACGCGTCCATACCTATATGGCGGTGGGCGGACTCCTCTGGTACGATTGGAGTGTCTATAAAAGCTCGCTCGGCGTGACATTCGGTTCGTACGAAGAGAATCAGTTCCGCTTCGCGAAGGAATACGCCGTCAAAGCGCGGAAAGAGTGGGAGATGCTGTGATGGTACGCTATCCGATGTGGGTGATGCTCGGCATCGTGAGCGGGCTCTCTGGGGCTGCAACAACTATCTCTACGGTGTCGGTGCATCGGCGGCAGGGGCAGGGCTTGTTGTCGGCATTGGTTTTTCCGCTCGCCCTGTACGGCAGTCAACGATATGAGTGCCGCGATCTTTTTGCTCGCGGTGAATGGTCTTCGCGGGACATTTCGTGCAATACGTACGGGCATTAGCCGATCCTGCCTCTTTTCTCTGTGCCGCCGCCCTGCTTGGCGGGCCGATTGAGCAACTCTCGTACTGCCTTGGCATCCTGTGGGCGGGACCGACCCATGCGCTGGCGCCTCGGCCCTCTATCCCTGTTGTTGGCTGTCTTTTGGCGCGCCTGCTCCTGCATCAGCAGGGTCACCCCTGCGCATGGGTATCGGTATCGTTCTTGCTGTTGCCGGCGGAGTGATCACGGGGCTGTGCCACCGGATAGTGCGCCGCTGCTCCTTCTCCCGGGGATGGCGTGTGCGCTCCTTGCCGCCCTCTGCTGGGGCGGTGAGATTATGCTGGCTGTACGCGGCATGGCGGACATCGAGCCGGATCTTGCCATCACGCTGCGTGAGTGCATCTCGGGAACGGTTTTGCTGGGGATCACACTGGCTTTTTTCTCGGACGATGCTCCTCTGCATGCACTCTCTGCAGCTCCACTGTCCTTTATGACCCTCGCGCGCCGCGGGCGCTGTTGCGAGGCGCGTCCTATTTTCTCTGGTATGCGGTCAATCGTGCCATCGGCTGTGCACGTGGTATGGCGACGAATGCGACCTATATTATATGGGGGCGTATTGCTGCAATGGGGCATTGCCGGGGCGGAGATCTCGGGACAGATGGTGCTGGGCTGCAGCCTCGTCTTTCTCGGAGTCCTTCTTGTATCACTGTATCCGCATTCTGAATGAGCAGCTGATTGGGGCATGGGAGACGATATGACCAAAGATGCATTTGATGCGGCAATCGCATCGCTTGATGCGGAGGATGCCGTGCAGCAGGGCTGACAGGCAGCGGAACGCCTTGCCCCCTATCGCGTGACAAATGCGGTGCTGATGGCGGCGGGCTACGGCGGTCGTCTTGCGCCCATCACAGACCATACGCCGAAGGGGCTTCTGCGCGTCCGCGGTGAGGTGCTGGTCGAGCGTCAGATCGCACAGCTTCGCGCGGCGGGAATTGCAGACATATACCTCGTCGTCGGATATCTGAAGGAACAATTTTCCTATCTGGCATCGGATCCGCACATTCATCTGGTCGACAATGAGGACTATCATTGCTGCAACAATACGTCGTCCCTTTTTCGCGTGCTCGACGTACTCGATAATACCTATATCTGCTCGGCAGACAATTACTTTACGGAGAATGTTTTTACACCGTATGTCTACCGCTCCTACTATGCATCAGTGTATGGCGATGCACCCCGCGAGGAGTACTATCTCACCGTGGACGGCGATGGACGCATCACCGACGTGCAGATCGGCGGAGCACATGGATGGTATATGCTCGGACAGGTATATTTCTCACGGGCGTTCAGCACGCGTTTCGCTGCGCTCCTGCGCGAGGCGTATGAGCAGGATGCATCCGTGCGCGGCCTGCTCTGGGAGCAGTTCTATATGCGACATATTGAGGAACTCGCGCTCGAGCGGCGAGAGTACGCAGACGGCATCATTTATGAATTTGATACACTGGCGGATATACAGGCGTTTGATGCGGGCTTCTCCAGAAAACTGAGAACTACTATTGATTATTCTCTAGTAACATATGTTACGTCGATGGGTTATTCCTTTGCTATAATCGGACACAAGAAATGTGGATTTTCGCAAAGGAGAGTTATCTATGGATGCTAAGATGTTTTGTTTTCAGTGTCAGGAGACGGCGGGCGGCAAGGGCTGCACGGTGCAGGGGCGTCTGCGGCAAGAAACCGGATGTCGCGGAGATGCAGGATCTTCTCGTCTATGTGACGAAGGGGCTTGGCGCGGTGACGACGGCGCTGCGTGCAGCGGGCAAGAAGGTCTCGGTGGAGACAAATCATCGCATTACGATGAATCTGTTCGTGACGATTACAAATGCCAATTTTGACCGTGAGGCGATCATGGATGTGATCGAGGAGAGCCTCGCACTGAAGGCACAGCTCCTGCACGAGCTCGGCGACGCGTCGGGACTTCCCGCAGCGGCACAGTGGACGGGCGCACGTGCGGACTTTGCGGCGAAGGCCAAGACGGTCGGCGTTCTCGCAACGGAGAATGAGGATGTGCGCAGCCTGCGTGAGCTGACGATGTACGGGCTGAAGGGCCTTTCAGCCTATATGGAGCACGCGAATGCGCTCGGTTACGAGAATGAGGAAGTCGATGCATTTACGCAGAGTGCGCTCGCGAAAACTCGCTGGATGATACGCTGGACGGCGATGCGCTGACGGCGCTCGTCCCTGAGACGGGCAAGTGGGGCGTTGCGGGCATGGCACTCCTCGACAAGGCGAATACGAGAGCTACGGCAACCCGAGATTTCAAAGGTGAAGCTCGGCGTCGGCAGCCGTCCCGGCATTCTCATCTCGGGGCATGATCTCAAGGATCTCGAGCGTCTCCTTGAGCAGACGAAGGGCACGGGCGTTGATGTCTACACGCACGGCGAATGATCCCCGCACTACTATCCGAAGTTCAAGAAGTACGACAATCTCGTCGGCAACTACGGCAACGCGTGGTGGCAGCAGAAGGAGGAGTTCGAGAAGTTCAACGGACCGATCCTCATGACGACGAACTGCGTGGTACCGCCGAAGGACAGCTGCAAGGATCGCCTCTTTACGACGGCGGCGGTCGGTGTTGAGGGCTGCACGCATATTCCTCTCGTGAACGGCGAGAGGATTTTCACACCCGTGATTGAGTGTGCGAAGAAGTGCGCACCCCGACGGAGCTCGAGACAGGCGAAATCGTCGGCGGGTTTGCCCATGAGCAGGTCTTTGCCGTGGCGGACAAGGTCGTCGAGGCAGTGAGAGCGGCGCGATCAAGAAGTTCGTCGTGATGGCGGGCTGCGACGGCCGTATGAAGTCGCGTGAGTACTATGCGGACTTCGCTGAGGCACTGCCGAAGGATACGGTGATCCTGACGGCGGGCTGCGCAAAGTACAAGTACATCAAGAAGAATCTCGGCGATATCGGCGGCATTCCGCGCGTGCTCGATGCGGGACAGTGCAACGATTCCTACTCGCTCGCCCTCATCGCACTGAAGCTGAAGGAAGTGTTCGGGCTCGACGATGTGAACAAGCTGCCCGTGGTATACAATATCGCGTGGTATGAGCAGAAGGCGGTCATCGTTCTGCTTGCCCTGCTCCACCTGGCGTGAAGAACATCCACCTCGGCCCGACGCTGCCCGCGTTCCTCTCGCCGAATGTGGCGAAGGTGCTCGTGGAGACGTTTGGCATCGGCGGCATCACGAACGTGGCGGACGACATGAGATCGTTTGGCATCGAGGGTGCGGCGGTGTAAGCCAGTCATCACTGATTTTTGAAAAAAGCGTCTGTCGTGCATGGCAGACGCTTTTATTATTGTTGTGTTTATGGTATGATACGCATGATAGAGATTAGAAAATGTGAGGGGAGGTTATGCAGAAAATTCAGGAGGTTTTTCGTATTGCGCAGATATTATGGGAGGATCTGCGTGCATTTCGTCCGCCCGCGGCCTTTTTGGTGATCGGTCTTTTTGCTGTGGATTTATCCAAGATTTTGGCTCCGCCTATGTCGCTGTCCTGATGGCGATTCTTACGCTCTTGGTCTATTTCCTTGGGCGCAGGCTTGGCGGCTGGGGGCAGCTGATGATCGGCATCGCTTTTTCGCTCTGTGTGGTTGGAGCGATAACGGCATCGATCTTTATCGGGTATTTTTTCTATTCCGATTTCTCGCCGAATGGGCGGGAGAACTATGCGGAGATTCGGCGCGACTTTTTCCCACGCGAGATTCCGCCGACGGCGTATGATGTCGCGGTGTGGAGCCGCGTCAGCTTTGGGCGGGGATGGGATGAGTCGTATCTTTCCTTTGGTGATACGAAGGAAAATATCCGCAACTATGAGCTGCAGGGGCGTGAGCGCTCGGAACTGCGCACGCGTCATCCCTATATCAACGATACGATCCGTGTGCCGCGCATCGTGGTGGATGAGAGCAAGGTGCTTCCACGCTTTGCCGCGCTTCCTCTTTGGCAGCGCATCTTCTTTGACTATACGCCGCACCCGGCAAAAGTGGGAGGAGCTGACGGGAAGTATGCCTTCTATGTGGAACAGCAGTGATGATTTTTGACCGCCCGCGCGCGGACATCATCGGCATCTCTGAGGATGGTACACATGTGATTTTTACGCAGTGGGGAGATAGGGAGCTTGTTTATCAGTAATTGCATAAAAACAGCGGACGGAAGTGCATTTCCGTCCGCTGTTTTTCTAGGGAATTATCAGTGCTTCCCTAGAGTACGGCGTGCAGCAGCTCCTTGGTATCGCGCTCGTGCGGTGCCCGCAGGATGTCTGCCGTTCTGCCCTGCTCGATGATGCGTCCGTGCCGCAGGATGAGGATGCGGTCGGTGATGGAGCTGACGAGGGGGAGGTCGTGGGAGATGAAGAGGAGGCTCATGCCGTGTTCTTTTTGCAGGCGGCGGAGGAGTGCGATGATTTTCTCCTGCACACAGGTGTCGAGTGCCGAGGTCGCTTCGTCACAGATGAGAATGTCAGGGGATACTGCCATCGCGCGTGCGATGGCGGCGCGCTGACACTCGCCGCCGCTGATCTCGTGCGGATACCGCGTGGCGTAGGAGGCTGGGAGTTCCACTTCATCGAGGAGGGCGGCGACGCGGTGGTCGGTGGGCTCCTCATCGGGGGGGCAGAGGTTACGGATGGTCTCGCTGATCGTTGCACCGATGCTGCGGCGTGGGTTGAACGAGCCGTGTGCGTCCTGAAACACCATCTGGACGTGGCGGCAGAGCTCTCTGCGCGCCCGGCCCGACGCGCCGACGATGTTTTTCCCTGCGAGCAGGATGCGTCCCTCCGTCGGGGTGAGCGGTCCCGTGAGGAGCTTTGCTGCGGTGGACTTGCCGCTGCCGCTCGCACCGACGAGGCCGAGGCGTTCGCGTTCATACAGGGAGAACGTCATGGCATCGACCGCCTGTGTCCGTGCGGCATCCTCATCAAAGTGCATGGAGACGTTGTCAAATCGCAGGAGCGGGGGCTTTGCACAGGGCGTGCCTTTCGAGGGGCTGACCTGCGTATGGGATGAACTCGGTGATGGATCGCCAATCCGGGGGATAGAGGAAAGCAGATTCTGCGTGTCCGTACATTGCGGATGGGCCAGCAGCTCCGCCGCTGCGCCCTGTTCGATGATGCGTCCGTGCTTCATGACGGCGGCGCGGTCGGCGATGTGGCGCAGCACGCCGATATTGTGCGTGATGAGGAGCATCCCTGTGCCGTCCTCGTCGCGCAGGGTGCGCAGAATTTGGAGCACCTGCCGCTGCAGCGCCGCATCGAGGGCTGAGGTCGGCTCGTCGGCGAGCAGGAGACGCGGCCGCAGGGCGAGTGCGAGTGCTATCGCGGCGCGCTGCGCCATCCCACCCGACAGTGTGAAGGGATAGGTGTCGAGGATGTGATCGGCGTCAGTGAAGCCCATGCGGCGCAGGAGCTCTGCCGCGCGCTCCGTGATCTCCGCATCTGTGAATGTGCCGTGTGCCCGCATCGCCTCGGCAAACTGTGTCCTGATGCGGCGCGTCGGGTTCAGTGATGCACCTGCATGCTGAAATACGATGCCCAGTTCCGCGCCGCGCAAACGGCGGTAGTCTTCCGCTGTGCACGCAGCCAGATCGCGCCCGTCGAATTGGATCGTGCCCGCGCGGCGGATGAGCCCTGTTTCGCGTATATCCATGATTGCCTTGAGCAGGGTGGACTTGCCGCTGCCGCTCGCGCCGACGATGCCGAGCACCTCGCCCGGCGCGACCTGCAGGGTGATGTCGTGCAGGATGGCACTGTCCCCGTACCCTGCGCATAGCCCGTCGATGCGCAGGAGGGGAGGCGTCCCATGGCATTCATTTTTTTCAGCCATTTATTCTTTGTCCAGGTCTTTGGTGACCTGATAGTAGTCCGAGGGCGTAGAGAGGACCGCTCACGCCCCTTTGCCATGCCGACCTGCATGGTGTTGAATCCGATGAAGTCCATCGCGCGGTCGTCGATCACCTGCTGCTGGATCTGGTTGACGAGCTGGATGCGCTGGGCGGGATCAAAAGGTGACCGCGAGCTGCGTCAGGGCCTGATCTGCGGCGGCACTGCGGTAGTGCCCATAGTTGGCGACGCCCGTACTGCCCACCGCGTCGCTCAGGGAAGGCGTAGGGGATCGCCCGTCGGCATGGTGACGACGGAGTAGATACCGAGGTCAAAGTCGCCGCTGCTAAAGAAGGTGGACTTCTCGTGCGGATGTACCTCGATCTTTATCCCGACATGGCGGAGCTGTGCCTGCATCTCCGTGGCGATAGCCTCCGAGGAGAGACGGCGGTAGATGCTGAGACCGATGACGAGCGGGAACGCCGTTCTTCTCGACGATGCCGTCGCCGTCGCTGTCCTGATAGCCCGCCGCAGCGAGAAGCGCACGCGCCTTTTGGAGGTCATAGGAGAGCGGTGCCGGGGCACGGTAGGGCGTCGATGGGAGAAAGGCACCGCTCGCGGCGGTCATGCCGCCCTTGAGGTACTGTGTCCCGATGATGTCCTTGTCGACGCCGCACATGATCGCCGTACGCACGGCGGGGTCGGTGAGACGGTCGAAATTCATATAGAGCTGATAGACGCGCGCCTGCGGCGTGCGGATGAGAGTGAATTTGTCCGATGCGGCAATCGTCTCCGCATCCTCGGGATTGAGGTCGAGGGCGGCGTCGATCTCTCCGCTCTCAAGTGCCATGGCGAGAGCGGCAGGGTCGGGAATCTTCGTGTAGATTACTTCGTCTGCGCGTACCGTGCCGTCCCAGTAGTGCTCATTTCGCGTCATGACGGCGGGGAGGTAGCGGCTCGTAGGAGGCAAGGGTGAACAGGGCCCCGTGGCGATGGGCGCCTGATCAAAATCTTTCGTGCCTGCGACATCGAGGATGATGGCATACGGGTCACAGAGGTCGTTCACCAGTGTCGCATACGGCTCTTTCGTGCGGATGGTGAGGACGTTCCCGTCGGCTGTGTACTCTGCTCCGCGCAGCCATGCAGCACGCGGATTGATCTCCGCCGTGCGCTGCAGGGAGGCGGCGACCTTTTCGGCGGTCATTTTTTCCCCATTGGAGAAGACGACGTTATCCTTCAGCGTGATGCGCCAGTCGGTCGGGCTGATGTTCTCGGCGCGCTCCGCCAGCCATGGCTGTGGGCGCATCTCGTCATCCAGCCAGACAGTGTCTCACCGATGCCGCAGCGCAGGACCTACCAGCCCGTCCACTCCTTCGCTGGATCCATCGTGCTGTCCGTTACGTCAGGCGTTCCGCCGACACGGATGATCTTTTTCCGTCCGCCGCATTCTGTGTGCCGCAGCCGAGGAGGAGCAAAGGAGAGGCGACGAGCGCGAGCGCTGCATAGGCGATGAAGCATCTTGTTCATGGTTTTCCTCCTGTGTGTGTGGGTCTTACTTTCTCATCTTTGGGTCGAGATGGTCGCGCAGGGCATCACCGAAGAGATTGAACACCATCATGACGGAGATCATGACGATGCTCGGTGTCAGTGCTGCCCATGGTGCCTGCCGCAGGTACTTCTGTCCCTCGCTGATCATGGCGCCCCACTCGGCATCAGGGGATTTTGACGCCGATCCCGAGGTAGGAGAGGCAGCGAGCCCCATCATCATTGTACTGATGTGCATGACGGCGGTGGTGACGAGCGTCCCTGCAATGTTCGGCAGGATGTGTGCGAATAGGATGCGTGCTGCTGCATCCCTGAGAGACGCGCCGCCTGGACATACGTCTCCTCTGCCGCCGCCAGCGTCATGCTGCGCGCGAGGCGTGCGTACTGCGTCCATGTCGTCAGCATGAGGGCGAGCACGGCGTTCGTCAGCCCGCCACCGAGGATGCCCGCGACGGCGATTGCGAGGATGAGGCTCGGAAATGCCTGCACGATATCCACGATGCGCATGAGCAGGGCATCCGTGCGCCCGCGGAAGAACCCTGCGAGGAGCCCGATGAGACTGCCGCCCGTAGCTGCGACGAGGATGATGAGCAGGGCGGCACAGATGGATGTCCTTGCGCCGAAAGAGGATGCGCGAGAGGAGATCTCTGCCGTAGTTGTCCGTTCCGCAGGGATGCGCAGCGGACGGCGGCTGCAGGATCAGCTGCGGATCGGTGGCGTACGGATCGTATGGCGCGAGCTGTGCTGCGAAAAGACTGACGACGAGGATGAGTGCCGATGCTCTGCGAGAGACGCAGGAGCGGGGCATGTGATGCACGGCACGTGCGGCCTTCCTCAGCATCCCCTGACCCTCGGGTTGAATCGGCGATAGGGAGAGATCGGCGAGCAGGTTGACGACGAAGTAGGCGAGTACCATCCAGACGACAGCCGCCTGGATGACGGGGTAGTCGCGGCTGTTGATCGCCGTCATGAGGAGACTGCCGACGCCGGGGCGGCTGAAGAGTGTCTCGATGATGACCACGCCGCCGAGCAGAGAGCCGACGGAGATGGCGGTCAGTGTGATGACGATGCCCATGATATTTTTTCAGGACATTTCCAAATAGAATGCGGCGTTCGGTGATCCCCCGCGCACGCAGGCCGATGATGTAGTCCTTGGCGAGCTCGTCGAGTGTCGCCGCGCGGATCTGCCGAATGTAACGCGCCGACATGGTGAGTGCGAGTGCCGCCGTCGGCAGCACCATGCCGACGGGGAATTGCCGGCGAGCACGGGGATCCATCCGAGCTGATAGGGAGAACAGAAACATGAGGGAGAATGCCGACGATGAAGCTCGGCACCGCATTTCCGATAAAGGTGAGGAAACGGACGATGCAGTCCAGCGCACTGTTTCGATATGCTGCAATGGCGATGCCGAGCGGCAGGGAGATGAGGAGAGTGAGCAGCATCGCACTGGCCGCTATGGCGAGCGTGTAGGGCAGCGCCTGCAGGAGCATAGCGGCGACGGGGCGGTCACTGCGGTAGGAGATCCCCATGTCTCCGTGGAGAAAACGCATGAGCCAGTCGCCGTACTGGATGGGCAGCGGGCGGTCGAGCCCCATCTCTGTGCGCATCTGTGCAGCTACTGTAGGATCGACGGCGATGCCGCCCAGCGAGAGACGCACGCTGACAGGGGTCGCTCGGCGCGAGGTGAATTAGCGTGAAGGAGAGCACGGTGATGCCGAAGAAGACGGGGATAAACTGTGCGCAGCGGCGCACGAGATGGGATAATGTCATGTGTGCCTCTTTCCACCAAAAATATCATAGAAGGTTTTCCTGTCTTACCAGATGAAAATTAGTATATCGTCATGCATCGAACATTGTCAACGAGTAATGAAAATATTCCATACTCTTTGATAATTTTTCTCAAAATAATGTGATAGGTCTGGGTCGACCGCCGGAAAGATTTGACCTGTTTTCTTCTTTTGTCTATAATAGGGACGTTATTATGTAGGGTGCTATATCGCCATGGGGAGGGCATACGGATGAAGATTTTGGCTGCGGACGGGATTTCGCCTGAGGGTATCGGTCTCTTGACGGACTATGAGGTCGATGTGCGTGATAAGATCTCGCATGAGGAACTGCTGGACGTGATCGGAGACTATGACGCGCTGATGGTGCGCTCGGCGTCGAAGGTAACGGCGGATGTCTTGGAACGTGCGGGGAAACTGAAGATCATCGGGCGCGCCGGCGTCGGTGTGGACAACATTGACGTAAAGGCGGCGACGGAGCGCGGCATCATCGTCATCAACTCGCCGGGCGGCAATACGATTGCCGCGACGGAGCATACGGTCGCGATGATGCTCGCCATGGCGCGCAACATCCCGACGGCAGACGCGACCATGCACGCGGGGCAGTGGAACCGCAAGGCATACGTCGGCGTCGAGCTGCGCGGCAAGACGCTCGGCGTCATCGGCATGGGGCGTATCGGCGGCGGCGTCGCGAAGCGCGCCCTCGCCTTCGACATGAATGTGATCGCCTATGACCCGTACATCAACGAGGGAGCGGGCAAAGGCACTCGGCGTGACCGTCGGGTCGCTCGACGACATCATCGCGCAGGCGGACTTCATCACGGTGCACATGCCGCTCACGAAGGAGACGCGCGGCATGATCTCCATGGCACAGATGCGGCGGATGAAGCAGGGCGTCCGCCTCGTAAACTGCGCGCGCGGCGGCATCATCAACGAGCACGATCTCGCCGAGGCCGTACGCGAGGGGATCGTCGCGGGGGCGGCGATCGACGTCTTTGAGAGCGAGCCGCTCGCCGAGGACAGCCCCTGCGCAATGTGCCCGGCATCGTCCTCACACCGCATCTCGGTGCGTCCACGGTGGAGCGCAGATCGGCGTATCGGTGGACGTGGCGCAGGGCATCCGCGCCGCCCTGCGCGGTGAGCCGGTGCTCGCGGCGGTCAACATGGCACCGGTCTCCAGGAAGTCATGCGCGTGATCCGCCCCTACATCGCGCTCGCCGAGCAGCTCGGCTGTACGGCGTGCTCCCTTGCCGAGGGACCCATCTCGCAGGTCGAGGTCGTCTACAACGGCGAGATCACCGAGGTCAACACGAGCTTCCTCACGACCGCCATTCTCAGGGGATGCTCAATCCCCATCCTCGAGAGCGAGATCAACTACGTCAACGCGCCGAGTGTGGCAAAAGTCGCGCGGCATCAAGATCTCTGAGATTCGTGAGAAGGAGACGTCGCACTACTCGACGCTCATCACCGTACGCGTAACGGCGTCGGGCGGCACCTCCGAGGTGCAGGGGAGCGCTCTTCGGCGAGGAGGGACGCATCGTCCGCATCAACCGCTTCCGCGTCGACGTCGACCCGCATGCACGCATCCTTATCTGCCCGCACATCAATCGCCCCGGTGTCATCGGAACGATCGGCTCGATCATGGGCGAGGCCGGCATCAACATCTCCTCCATGCAGGTGGGGAAGTCCGACCGCAAGGGGATGAACATCATGGTGCTCACCATCGACCACGACATCTCCGATGATGTGCTCGCGCGCGTGCTCGCCGTCGATGGCATCTTTGATGCAAAATTGGTCAATTTCGATGCAATTTAAAAGAGCTCACTGATACATTCGGTGCTGACCGTGTTGACGTATCCTTTATCAGCGATTCCCTGTGAAGATTTCAGCCTTTTTCCATAAATGCACTGTATGATATAGTCAAAAGGACAAAGATTTGACAGATAAAGGAGAAATGAAGCTATGAACACACTGAAAACAACAATGCTCATGGCACTCCTGATGGCGCTGATGGTCGCCCTTGGCGGCGTATTCGGCGGACATACGAGCATGACCATCATGCTCATCATCGCGGTTGGTATGAACTTCTTCTCGTACTGGTTCTCCGACAGCATGGTGCTGCGCATGTATAATGCACAGGAGATCGACCGTTCGAGTGCGCGGAGCTCTACGGATTGGTCGAGAAAACTCGCGAGGAAATGCGGGACTCCCGATGCCGCGCGTCTACATCATCAACGAGGATGCGCCGAACGCATTTCGCGACGGGGCGCAATCCGTCCCATGCGGCCGTCGCCGTTACGACGGGGCTGATGCGCGTCCTCGACTACAACGAGATCTCAGGGCGTGCTCGGGCATGAGCTGGCGCACGTCAAGCATCGTGACATCCTCATCTCGACCATCGCCGCGACGATGGCGACCGTCATCTCGTACGCGGCAAATATCGCCCAGTTTGCGGCGATCTTCGGCGCAGGACGCTCGAGCGACGATGACCGCGGCGGCATCATCGGAATGATCGCAACGGCGATCATCGCCCCGATTGCGGCGGCACTCATCCAGATGGCGATCTCGCGCTCGCGTGAGTACAGTGCGGATGAGGGCGGCGCGGAGATCTGCGACAGCCCGAACTACCTCGCAGCGGCACTCGAAAAGATCGAGTACTATGCCGTGCACGGCGCACCGCTCCCGGAGGCGACGCCGGAGACGGCACACATGTGCATCATCAACCCGTTCGCGGGACATGACTTCTCGTTCAAGAGCCTGTTCTCGACGCATCCCGCGACGGCGGAACGCATCGCGCGCCTGCGCGAGCAGGCACAGCGGATGCACATTCGCTGAGTGTATGTAAGAGTCTCGGACACCGATTCCTGTGGTGTTCGAGACTTTTTGCATTCCGTTTATTGCGTTTGCCCCGACATCATCATATAATGAAAACAGTATACAGTATGATGTGAGGAGATTTGACGTATGCTCGCAAGGTCGGCGAATCTGCATGCGCGCGTTGATCCAAAGATCAAGGAGGAGGCGGAGCTTGCCGCAGATGATGAGGACTAAGGAAGCACTGATAAATTCGGTACAACCATCTTGACGCATCTTTTTTGCCCGTACTTCGGCGGAAAATCCTCCACAGAGCACCACTCTGCGTCCGGTTTTCCACCTTGTTCGGACGAAAAAATCTACGCCAATCTGGCAGACCTCATTTTATCAGTGATTCCCTAAGGAAGGAGAACGACAATGAGTTCACTGCATATTGCTGCCGAAAAGGGAGAGATCGCGGAGCGCATCCTGCTGCCGGGGGATCCGCTGCGTGCGAAGTACATCGCGGAGAATTTTCTCGATGGGGCGAAGGAGTACACCTCCATCCGCAACATCCTCGGCTATACGGGGACGTATCATGGCGTACCTGTCTCCGTGCAGGGGACGGGCATGGGGATGCCGTCGATCTCGATCTATGTGAATGAGCTGATGGACTACTACGGCGTGCAGAAGCTCATCCGCGTCGGCACGTGCGGCGGGATGCATGAGAAGGTCAAGCTGCGCGACGTGTTCATCGCACAGGGCGCGACGACGGACTCGGGCATGATCCGCAGCATCTTCGGCGGCTCGATCAACTATGCGCCGCTTGCGGACTACGAGCTCCTCTCTGCCGCCGTGGAGAATGCAAAGCGCATGGATCTCCCCGTGCGCGTCGGCAACGTGATCTCCGTTGACCGCTTCTACGACGAGGAGATCGACAACGACAAGCTCCGCACCTACGGCGTGCTTGCCGTGGAGATGGAGCAGCGGCACTCTATACGCTCGCGGCGAAGTACGGGCGGCAGGCACTCGCGCTCTTTACCGTGAGCGATCATCTGCTGACGGGCGAGAAGTGCACGGCAGAGGAGCGCCAGACGACATTCAACGACATGATTGAGATCGCCCTCGCAACGGCGGTCGGATAATACACAGCATCACATAAACAGCGGGGACTGCTGCACGAATATGCAGCAGCCCCGTTATTTTATGGAAAATGAATCATTTTTTTCGCGATTTCAAAAAGAAAACGTTTGCATTTTTTTGAAAAAAACATATCGTATAATAAAACACCGTAAATGTAAACGTTTACTATGACGGGATTTTGGAAGGAGCGACATCGCGCGCATAACGATGCTGCATCCATTTGAAGGAGGGAATTGTATGGAGGAGAAAAAGTACATCATCACGGTCGGCCGTCAGTACGGCTGCGGCGGCCGAGAGCTCGCTGAGATTCTCGCGGAGAAACTGGGCGTTCATCTCTACGATCGCCAGATCGTGCATCTCGCGGCGGCAAAGCTCGGGATCAATGATCTGAGCGAAGGATCTCTTGGAGCTCGAGAATACGGTGAAACCGCTCGTCGTCGCTTCATTCCGTTTCATTCCTTTGGCATGGCGATGGGGGAGTCGAGCCAAGGGATGTTCATGGCAGAGTCGAATGTCGTGCGCAAGCTCGCAGACGACGGCCCGTGCATCTTCCTCGGCCGCTGTGCGGACTATGCACTGCGCAAGCGCGACGATGTTTTTCGATCTTCGTCTGCGCAGATGATGAGTTCCGTGAGGAGCGCGGACGGACGGTCTACGAGGGGAAGTCGCTGAAGGAGCTGAACCGCGAGAACGAGAAGCGCGCGCGTTACTACGACTACTACACGGGGCGCAGGTGGGGCGACAGCACAAACTACGATCTCGTGGTCAAGACGGGGCGTGCACCGCTTGCGCAGATCGCGGACGGCATCATCGCCTATATGCATGCGGTAAAGGGGTAAGGAGGAACTCTGATGGCATCTCCGAAGAGCAAGTTCTGGTCGCGCATTGCTTATGCCTGCGGTACGTTCGGGCACGATGTGTTCTACATGATGCTGGCGACGTATTTCATGATTTTGTCACGAGCAATCTGTTCCACTCCGACAACCATGAGCACGATGCCTATATGATCGGCATTGTGACGACGATCATCCTCGTTCTGCGTATCGCCGAGCTGTTCATCGATCCCTTTATCGGCAATACGATTGATAAGACCAAGACACGCTGGGGCAAGTTCAAGCCGTGGGTGCTCGTCGGTGCATTCGTTGCGGCGATCTCGCTCGCGATTCTCTTCACGGACATGGGCGGCCTGACGGTGTCGAACCCGATGCTCTACCTCGTGCTCTTTGCCCTCATCTATCTCATCATGGATGTGTTCTACTCGGCAAAGGATGTTGCGATCTGGTCGATGATCCCCGCGCTCTCGTTCGACTCGCATGAGCGCGAGATCACGGCGACGTATGCACGTATCGGCTCGGTGTTCGGTGCGCAGATGATTACGGCGATTGTCATGCCTGTCGTCCTCTACTTCTCGCTGAATGAAAACGGCGGTGCAGGCGACGGGACGGGCTGGTTCGCCTTTGCAGTGATCGGCGGCGGCATTGCAACGCTCGGCGCGGTGATTCTCGGCCTCGGGACGAAGGAGGAGACCTCTGCTCTGCGCGAGAACAAGACGGAGACGTCGTTCAAGGAAGTGTTCTCCATCCTGCTGAAAACGATCAGCTTCTTTGGGTGGCGATTGCATACCTGATCTATGGCCTTGGGGTCAACATCATCAATAATTTCAACCTCTATTACTTCATCTATGTGCTCGGCGACGCGAAGCAGTTCTCGTTCCTCGGCGTGATCAATGTTATCATCGGCCTGCTCGCCGTGGCACTCTTCCCGACGCTCACGATGAAGTTCAGCCGCCGGCGAGCTTTTCTTCGGCTCGGTTTCGGTGATGCTGGTCGGCATCATCCTCTATGCGCTTGCGGGGACGAGCGTCATCATGACGCTCTTTGCGGCCGGTCTCTTCGCTCTCCCGCAGCCGCTGATCTTCCTCGTCGTGCTTATGACAATCACAGATACGGTGGAATACGGTCAGCTGAAGATCGGGCATCGTGATGAGGCACTTGTCCTCTGTGTGCGTCCGCTGGTGGATAAACTCGCGGGTGCCGTTACGGGCGGCCTCATCGGCATCACGGCAATCTGGGTCGGCATGACGAGCGGCGCAACGGCGGCGACGATTACGCCGGAGAACCTTTTCAATTTCAAACTCGTGATGTTTGCGGCTCCGTTTGTGCTCATCCTGATCGGTGCGGTCATCTACCGCGCAAAGGTGACGCTGACGGAGGCGGAGCACGCGCGCATTGTCGAGGAACTCGAAGACAAGTGGCATGAGATGAATCAGTAATAGGATGGGAAGCGGTCGTTTGCGGCCGCTTCCTTTGCAAATGGAGGTTTCGATGAGCTTTGATTTCAGTAAACTGAGCGACCCGCGATATTTCGCGGAGAACCGCTTGCCCGCCCACAGCGATCATCGTTTTTATCGCGATGAGACAGAGCTCGCGCGCGGCATATCGTCCTTTGAACGCACGCTTGATGGTGTCTGGCAGTTCGCCTATGCGCGGAATATCGATGCCATCCCGCAGGGACTTTACGGCGGCGGACTACGACTGCCATGACTGGGAGACGATCCATGTGCCCGCGCATATCAGATGGAGGGCACGGTGTACCCGCACTATACGAATACGACGTATCCGTGGGACGGACACGAGAGCATCGCGCCGGGGGAGATTCCGACGCGGGAGAACCCCGTCGGCTGCTATGTGAGTGCTTCGCCGTACCCGAGGGCTGGGACAATGTGTTCATCTCCTTTGCCGGCGTCGATGCGGCACTCGCCCTTTATCTCAACGGGCATTTTGTCGGCTACAGCGAGGACAGCTGCACGCCGTCGGACTTCGATCTGACGCCGTATCTCGTGTCAGGCGAAAACAAGCTGGCAGCGATGGTGTTCCGCTACGCGAGCGCGAGCTGGCTGGAGGATCAGGACTTTCTGGCGGTTCTCGAGGATCTACCGTGATGTCACGCTCTATACAAAGCCGCAGCACCACATCGAGGATGTCGCTGTCCGTGCGGTGCCGATGGAACGGGACGGATACTCGAACGGACAGCTCGATGTGCACCTCACGTTCGACGATGCGGCAGAGAAGAACGTCGAGATCCTGCTCTGCGACGAGGATGGGGACTGTATATGGGAGGATGAGGCGAGCATCTCCGCAAAGACGCATACGTTTTCGGGGGATGCCTTCGCTGTGCTCCTGTGGAGCGCAGAGTGTCCTTGCTCTATCATCTTCTGATTCGTGTGCGCGACGCGGCGGGGACGCTGCAGGAGGTCGTACGCATACGCGTTGGCTTCCGTGAGTTCTGCCTGCGCGACGGACTGATGCAGATCAACGGGAAGCGCATTGTGTTCAAGGGCGTCAACCGTCACGAGTTCGACTGCGACCATGGGCGGGCGATGGATCCTGCGCTCTTTGAGCAGGATCTCATCGCGCTGAAACGTGCCAATGTCAACGCGATCCGCACGTCACAGTACCCGAACAGCAGCCGCCTCTATGAGCTCGCGGATCTTTACGGTTTCTATGTGATCGACGAGACGAATCTCGAGACGCATGGTTCGTGGATGAGGAACGGCGCGTGTGAAAAGGATGCGAACAGTCTGCCGGGCGATCATGCGGAATGGCTGCCCGCCGTGCTCGACCGTGCACAGTCGATGTACGAGCGCGACAAGAACCATCCGTGCATCCTGATCTGGTCGTGCGGCAACGAGTCCTGCGGCGGGCGCAATATCTACGAGATGAGTGAGTTCTTCCGCCGTGCTGACCCCACGCGACTCGTGCACTACGAGGGAATTTTTCTGGGATCGCAGCTATCCGATGTCGAGCGATATGGAGAGCCAGATGTATACGAAGGCGGCGGACATCGAGGCCTTTCTGAAGGAGCATCGGGACAAGCCCTTTATCGCGTGTGAGTACACGCATGCGATGGGCAACAGCTGCGGCGGCATGCACAAGTACACGGAGCTGGCCGAGCGCGAGCCGCTCTATCAGGGCGGCTTTATCTGGGACTTCGGCGATCAGGCGATCCGTCGGCGCGGACGCGATGGGGAGGAGGTGTTCCTCTACGGCGGCGACTTTGGCGACCGCCCGTCGGACTACAATTTCAGCGGCAACGGCATTTTCTTTGCCGACCGCCGAGCGACAGCGAAGCTGCAGGAGGTGAAAGTATAACTATCAGGACTTCACCCTGCGCCCTGCATGGAACAGGGTGGAGATCGAGAACAAGAGCCTCTTCTCCGATGCGGATGACTATGAGCTGCGGATGACGCTCCTCCTCGACGGGCGAAAGATCTGGGAGACGCGGTGGCTGGGACATTCCGTGGCGCCCGGAGAGACGAAATTCATTGATACGGCAATCTACAAGATGCCGTATCTCGGCGCGGGGGAGTATGTGCTGACAGCATCGCTCTGCCTGAAGGATGAGGAGCTGTGGGCACCTGTCGGCTATGAGATTGCCTTTGGGACAGGCGGTCGTCGTACCGCCCGCAGGAGCGGCAGCGCGCCTCTTTGATGTTCTCGGGCGCTGTGATGCCGCACCATGCTGCGTGCCGCTTGCCGCCTGCGGAGATCTGCGCATCGTCGTGAGCGACATCAACCTCGGCGTGCAGGGGGCGGGCTTTTCCCTCATGTTCTCGAGTGCGCAGGGAAATCTCGTCTCCTACCGCTATGGCGGGCGCGAGCTGATCGAGGAACTGCCGCAGCCGAGTTTCTGGCGTGCGCCGACGGACAACGACTACGGCTGTCGTGCGCCGGCGGATACCGCGCAGTGGAAGCTCGCGAGTCTCTACCGCCGCTGCACGCAGATCGCGTGGAGCGCGGACGATGCGCCGCTCACCGTCATTGACGGCTATTTCGGCAAGGCGGGAACAGGGGAGCGGCGTGCCGCGCGCGTCACCGTGCGCTTTACCTATGCGCTCGCGACACACCCCGCCGCCCATTGCACGGTCACGTATACGGTGGACGCTGCGGGCGCGGTGGATGTCGCACTGGACTACGAGCCGACGGACGGGATGCCCGCAATGCCGGACTTTGCGATGCTCTTTACGCTCGCGGCGGACTATGACCGCATCCGCTACTACGGCTATGGCCCGAAGGAGAACTACGCCGACCGCCATCGCGGTGCGCGTCTCGGCATCTACGAGAGCACGGCGGCCGAGGAGGTCGAGCCGTATCTGCGCCCACAGGAGACGGGCAATCACGGCGGTGTGCGCTGGATCGAACTGCGTGATCGCAGCGGACACGGGCTGCGCCTCACGGGGGCAGAGCCCATGGAGGCGTCGGCACTGCCCTATAGCCCGCACGAGCTTGAGAATGCGCGTCACGCGTACGATCTGCCGCGCAGCGCGCACACCTATCTGCGTGCATCGGCGGGGATGTGCGGCGTCGGCGGCGACGACAGCTGGGGCGCGCCGGTCCTCACGGAGTATACGCATCCGAATGCGGCGCGGCATCTGCGCTTTACGATGCAGGGAATCTGGGAAACACTGATAAAATGAGGTCTGCCAGATTGGCGTAGATTTTTTCGTCCGAACGAGGTGGAAAACCGGACGCAGAGTGGTGCTCTGTGGAGGATTTTTCCGCCGAAGTGCGGGCAAAAAGATGCGTCAAGATGGTTGTGCCATGTATCAGTGCTTCCCTAACAACCTGGCGAAATGATAATAAATGGAGGACGCTGATATGAAGATATTGGACGAAATGCAGGAAGTCTTTCGGGAGAAATTCGGTGCGGCACAGACGCATGCGTATTTCTCGCCGGGACGCGTGAATCTCATCGGTGAGCACACGGACTACAACGGCGGGCACGTCTTCCCCTGTGCGATCTCCCTCGGGACGTATGCGCTCGTTGCACCGCGCACGGACGGCATCTCGCGGCTCTACTCGATGAATGTTCCGGAGCAGGGCGTGGTGCAGTTCCCCATGCACGGCGCGGTGAAGAGCGATGCCTACGGCTGGGCGAACTATCCCATCGGCGTTGTGCGCGTGATGGAGGATGCGGGGCATCGGGCGGCGCACGGCTTTGACATTGTCCTCTATGGCACGCTGCCGAACGGCGCAGGGCTCTCCTCCTCGGCCTCCATCGAGGTGCTGATGGCGGTCATCCTGAACGATGAGCTGAACCTCGGCATTGATATGGTGGAACTGGTGAAGTTCTCGCAGAAGGCAGAGAATGAATTCGTCGGCATGAACTGCGGCATCATGGATCAGTTCGCCGTCGGCATGGGGAAAAAAAGGACTGTGCGATCCTCCTCGACTGCAATACGCTTTCCTATCGGTACAGCAAGCTGGCACTCGACGGCTGCAGCATCGTCATCACGAATACGAACAAGACGCACAGCCTCGTCACCTCGGCGTACAATGAGCGGCGCGCCCAGTGCGAGTCGGCGCTGAAGGCGCTGCAAAAAGGTAAAGCCGATCAAGGCTCTCGGCGAGCTGACGAATGCGGAGTTCGATGCCATCGCATCGGCAATCCCCGATCCCGTCGAGCGTCGGCGCGCACGCCATGCCGTCTACGAGAACAACCGCACGCTGGAGGCGGTAAAGGCACTCGAGGCAAACGATGTGAAGCGTTTCGGTGAACTGATGAATGCGTCCCACGTCTCCCTGCGTGATGACTACGAGGTGACGGGGCCTGAGCTCGATACACTCGCGGAGCTCGCATGGCAGCAGGACGGCGTCCTCGGCTCGCGCATGACGGGCGGCGGATTTGCAGGATGCACGGTCAGCATCGTGCGCGACGCGGCGATTCCCGCATTTGAGAAGAATGTGGGCGATGCCTATACGGCAAAGATCGGCTATGCGCCGAGTTTCTACGTGGCAAATATCGCGGACGGCGCACGCCGTCTCTCATAAGAGAAAGGGGAAGGATATACATGGCTATTTTGGTCTGCGGCGGCGCAGGATACATCGGCTCTCATGCCGTTCATGCACTGGTGGAAAAGGGCGAGCAGGTCGTGATCGTGGACAATCTCCAGACGGGGCACCGTGGGGCGCTGAACCCTGCGGCCACGTTCTATGAGGGCGATATTCGCGATGCGGCGGTGCTCGATAAGATTTTCACGGAGAACAAGATCGAGGCGGTCATCCACTTTGCGGCGAACTCCCTCGTGGGGGAGAGTGTCGAAAAGCCCCTGCTCTACTTCAACAACAATGTCTACGGGATGCAGGTGCTCCTCGAGGCGATGGTGCGCCATGGCATCGACAAGATTGTCTTCTCCTCGACGGCGGCGGTCTACGGCGAGCCGAAGCGCGTTCCCATTCACGAGGACGACGAGACGCATCCGACGAATCCGTACGGAAGACAAAAGCTCACGATGGAGAAGATGATGAAGTGGGTCAGCCGTGCGAACGGTGTGCGCTATGTCTCCCTGCGCTACTTCAATGCGGCGGGGGCGCTCCCCGACGGCTCGATCGGTGAGGATCACGCGACGGAGACGCATCTCATCCCCCTGATCCTGCAGGTGCCGCTCGGAAAACGCGACCATATCACGGTCTTTGGCGAGGACTATCCGACGCCCGACGGAACGTGCCTGCGTGACTACATCCATGTGGTCGATCTCGCGGATGCACATGTGCGTGCGCTGGACTATCTGCGGCAGGGCGGCGAGAGCAATATCTTCAACCTCGGCAACGGGCAGGGGTTCTCGGTCAAGGAAATGATCGCCGCCGCGCAGAAGGCGACGGGACGCTCGATCAAGGTGGAGATCGGTGCACGCCGCGCGGGCGATCCGGCACAGCTGATCGCGTCGAGCGAGAAGGCACGCACGGTGCTCGGCTGGAATCCGCAGTTTACGGACGTGGAGCAGGTCATCGGCACGGCGTGGACGTGGCACGAGAAGCATCCGAACGGCTATGGGGACTGAGGGAGGACTGTCATGAGTGACATACAGCGCAGCATCAGCCGCCTCCTGCATTTTGCGCGGCAAAAGGGGCTGATCGCCCCTGACGATGAGGTGTACGCCGCGAACCGTCTGATCGACGTGCTCGGCGTGGAGGAGTATGTGCCGCACGCCGTCGATGAGACGCTCGAGACGGCGACGCCCGTGCTCGAGGAGATGCTTGACGATGCGGCGGCACGCGGCTTGATCGAAAATACGGTGAACGAGCGCGACCTGTTCGATACGCGCATCATGGACTGTGTGATGCCGCGTCCCTCGGAGGTCGTGCGGGAGTTTCGCGCGCATTATGCGGCATCGCCGCAGGAGGCAACGGACTGGTACTACCGTCTGAGCATTGCATCGAACTACATCCGCAAGACGCGCATTGATCGGAACATCGCGTGGAAGACGGCGACGGAGTACGGTGATCTCGATGTGACGATCAACCTCTCGAAGCCCGAGAAGGATCCGCGCGACATCGCAAAGGCGAAACTCGCGAAGGCGTCCTCCTATCCGAAATGTCTGCTCTGCCGTGAGAACGAGGGCTATGCGGGACGGGCGAACCATCCCGCGCGCGAGACGCACCGCCTCATTCCGCTCGATCTGTGCGGAGCGCCGTGGTTCCTCCAGTACTCGCCCTATACCTACTACAACGAGCACTGCATCATCCTGAACGGCGATCATGTGCCGATGCAGATTTCACGCCATACGTTTGAGAATCTGGCGTGTTTCTTACGGCTGTTCCCGCATTACTTTGCCGGCTCAAATGCCGATCTGCCGATTGTGGGCGGCTCGATTCTCTCGCACGATCACTATCAGGGCGGACGCTATACGTTCGCGATGGAGCGTGCGGCAACGGAGAAGGAGTACGCGTTCAAGAACTATCCGACGGTGCGTGCGGGACGCGTCAAGTGGCCGATGTCGACCCTGCGGCTCACCTCACCGGATGCGGATGCGCTCATCGACCTCGCGGAGAAGATTCTTGCGGCATGGCGCGTCTACAGCGATGCGTCGGTGGAGATTCTCGCGGAGACGGACGGCACGCCGCACAATACGATTACCCCGATTGCGCGGCGGCGCGGCGAGGACTTTGAGTTCGATCTCGTGTTCCGCAACAATCGGACGACGGCAGAGCATCCGCTCGGGCTCTTTCACCCGCACGCCGAGGTGCATCACATCAAGAAGGAGAACATCGGCCTCATTGAGGTGCTCGGGGCTCGCCATTCTGCCCGCACGCCTGCGCGATGAGATGGATGCGGTGCGTACGGCGCTGCTCGCAGGGACGGCGGATATTGCGGACAGGGCGGATATCGCAAAGCATGCGGACTGGTACCGCAAGGTGCGCGCGGCACATCCGTCGGTGACGGCGGAGAATGTGGATGGGATTCTGCGCGATGAGATCGGTGCGGTGTTCCTCGAGGTGCTCGTTCACGCGGGCGTCTTTAAGCGGACGCCCGAGGGGATGGCTGCGTTTGATCGCTGGATTGAGAGCGTGGAGCAGGTATAACTCTGTCATTCTGCGTGGGTGCATCTTCGCATCGCAATAGGAGCAGAATTCATAATTTTATCAACGATTCCCTAGGAGATACACCGGGAGGAATGGAATGAAGACGACGATTATCGATGTGGCGCAGGAGGCGGGCGTCTCGGTGGCGACGGTCTCCCGCGTGGTGAACGGCAGCTATCCCGTGCGCGCGAAGACGCGCGAGAAGGTGGAAATGCGCGATTGCGAAAGCTGGAATACGTGCCGAACATTCAGGCGCGTGAGCTGAACACGCAGCGTTCCTCGAGCATCGGCGTCGTCGTACCGAGCTTCGACAATATGTTCTTTGCCGAGGTGCTGGACGGGGTGGAGGAGCATCTGCGGCAGAGTTCCTACTCGCTGCTGCTCGCCTGTGCGCAGAACGATCCTCAGCGCGAGGAGGCGTGCGTGCGGGACTTCATCACGCGCAATGTCTCAGGGGGTGATCGTCGTCAGCCCGAACACGGAGATGGCGGCGACGGAGTTCTACGAGACGACGGCGGCGCGGCTTCCCATGGTCTTTATCAACAGCGCACGGGAAATTCCGGGCATATCGTATGTGACGAGCGATCAGCGCGGCGGAGCCCGTGCGGCACTCGAACATCTATTTCGCTATGGGCACGAGCGCATTCTCTTTGTCCGAGGCGAGAACAGCGATTCCTATCGTGTGAAGGAGGACGTCTATCGTGCCGTCATGCAGGAGCGCGGGATGTTCCATGCGGAGGATATCGTCAGCATCGGCGACGGCAATCGCATTGAGACGGTCGAGAACACCATGTTCATCCTCATGGATCGGATACTTGATTTTGCACCAACAGCGATTTTCTGCTGCAACGACCTCATGGCGATGGGGGCGGTCAACGCCTGTCAGCGTATGGGACGGCGCGTTCCGCAGGACATCTCGGTGATCGGCTATGACAACACGGTGCTCAGCAGGTACACGGCACCGCAGCTCACGACCATCGACCAGCACATGGGCGATCTTGGGCGGGAGGCGGCACGCCTCATGCGGAAGCGGATCGAGGAAGGGACGGCGGAGAATATCGTACGCGCAAACACCGTGGTGGAGCGTGAGACGACGGGGTTTCACGTGGAGGAAGATACGGGACTGCAGAGATTCGGCCGCCTTGCATAGCGTTTTCATCACACAATCGAAGGGGGGATATACATGAATATCATCTATCATGAACAGGGCAAGGTCTTTCACCTTTTCAACGACACCGTCAGCTACATCCTTATGGTGTTGCCGCACGGCGGGCTCGGGAGCCTTTACTTCGGCGCGGCACTCCGCGACCGCGAGGGCTTCGAGCATCTCTTTGAGCGTGCGCATCGCGGGATGTCGGCGTGTGTCTTTGCGGACAGCCGCGACTACTCGCTCGATGCGATCCGACAGGAGCTGCCGACCTATGGTTCGTCGGATTTTCGTCGCCCTGCGCTGAATGTACTGCAGGAGAACGGCAGCCGCATTCTCGATCTGCAGTTCAAGGACTGGCGCGTGGAGGACGGCAAGCCGAAGCTCGCGGGGCTGCCCGCCACCTATGTGGAGTCGCCAAGCGAGGCGAAGACGCTCATCGTCACGCTGGAGGATGTGCCGACGGGGCTGTGCGTGGAGCTCCTCTACACGATCTTTGCCGAGGGAAATGCGATCGCGCGCAGTATGCGCTGCCACAATGCGGGGATGGAGATGCTGCACCTGCAGAAGGTGATGAGTCTCTCGATTGACCTGCCCGATACGGACTATGAGTGGCTGGAGCTGACGGGGGCGTGGGCACGTGAGCGCCACGTGGAGCGGCGTCCGCTCGCCACGGGCATTACGGCGATTGGCAGCCGCCGCGGACACTCCTCGGGACAGTACAATCCCTTCGTCGCTCTCGTGCGCCCCGAGACGACGGAGATGCAGGGCGAGGTGCTCGCCGTGAGCCTTGTCTACAGCGGCAACTTCGAGATGCTTGCTGAGGTGGACAATCACGGCGTGACGCGTCTGCAGGCGGGCATCCACAGCACGGATTTTGACTGGATCGCTCGCCACGGGCGAGACGTTCCAGACGCCGGAGGCGGTGCTCGTCTGGTCGGACGAGGGGCTGAACGGCATGAGCCGCACGTATCACCGCCTCTATCAGCGGCGATTGGCACGCGGCACATGGCGCGACAAGGTACGCCCATCCTCATCAACAACTGGGGGCGACCTACTTCGACTTTACGGAGGAGAAGCTGCTCGCCATCGCGGATGTGGCGGCACAGTGCGGCGTGGAGCTCTTTCGTGCTCGACGACGGCTGGTTCGGTGCGCGCACGTCGGATCATGCGGGGACTCGGTGACTGGACGGTCAGCCCCGACCGTCTGCCGAACAGGATTGACGGGCTCGCGGAGAAGATCGAGGCGCGCGGCATGAAGTTCGGCATTTGGGTCGAGCTCGAGATGGTCAATGAGGGACTCCGATCTCTACCGCGCACATCCCGACTGGGTGCTCTCCGTCCCGGGGCGGAGAAAAATCACTCGGACGCTCGCAGTGCGTGCTCGATTTCTCCCGGCAGGATGTCGTCGATAATATCTATGAGCAGATGGCGGCGATTCTCGCGAGCGGCAAGGTCTCCCTACGTGAAATGGGATATGAACCGCAGCATTACGGAGTGCTGGTCGCACGCGCTGCCTGCCGCACGGCAGGGTGAGTGTTCACCGCTATATCCTCGGACTGTACGATCTCTATGAGCGGCTGACGACGGCGTTCCCGCACGTACTCTTCGAGTCCTGTGCGTCGGGCGGCAACCGCTTCGATCCCAGGATGCTCTACTACGCGCCGCGAGGCATGGACGAGCGACAACTCGGATGCCGTTGAGCGGCAGAAGATCCAGTACGGCACGTCGATGTGCTATCCCACTGAGCAGCATGGGCAGTCACGTCTCGGTCGTGCCGAACCATCAGGTGAACCGCGTGACGCCGCTGCACGCGCGCGAACACGGCATACTTCGGTACATTCGGCTACGAGCTTGACCTAGGAAAACTCAGTGCAGAGGAGCTCGCCGAGGTCAAGGACGAGATCGCCTTTATGAAAGAATACCGCGAGATCTTTCCAGTTTGGCACGTTCTACCGCCTGCAGAGCCCATTTCGAGCACAATGTCATGGCGTGGATGTGCGTGAGCGGCGATCAGAAGACGGCGATTGTCGGATGGTACCGCACGCTGAACCGCGTGAATGACCGCTTTGCGCGCGTGCGTCTCGCGGGACTGCTGCCGGACACGCTCTATGAGGACAGCCGCAGCGGTGCGCGCTGCTACGGAGACGAGCTGATGCACTACGGGCTGATTACGACGGACGGGACGACGGGTGAGCCGCATCCGGAGGATGGACTGACGACGGATTTCGACTCGCGTCTCTACGTGCTGAACGCCGTGGAATAAGACAGATTGACGATAGCGGGGCACTGCATGAAGCAAAAACTCGTGCGGTGCCCATTTTCTGTGCCGCGTGAATCCGTCATTGCAAAATGTGCAGAATTTCGTTAGAATAGAAGTGTGAGACCACATGGAAGAAGGAGATTCTTATGGCCGTCAAGCGAATCTTCGTCGAAAAAGCGTCAGGGCTTTTTGACGTTCCGGCACAACGCCTTTGCGGTGATCTTGTGGAGACGTTCCGTCTGACCGACCTGCGCGCGGTACGCATGATTACGCGCTACGATGTGGAGGGACTGAGCGACGAGGAGTTCGAGCAGGGTTCGCGACATCGTCTTTGCCGATCCACCGGTTGACACCGTCTATGAGGATGCACTGCCCTTTTTCGCCGATGCGAAGATCTTTGCCATCGAGCCGCTGCCGGGGCAGTTCGACCCGACGGCTGCGGCGGCCGCGGAGTGTGTGCAGCTCGTGACGCAGGGGGCGTCCTACGGTGCGCACGGCACGCGTCATCGTGCTCATCGGCAGGGATCAGCGACCTCATCGTTGAAAAGATCAGGCATATCTCATCAACCGCGTGGAGAGCCGCGAGGCGTCGCTCGCTACGCCGGCGACGCTCGCGGTGCAGCCTGCGATGCCGGGGATGTGGAGGTGCTGACGCAGTTCAACGCACTTTCGCGCGAGAGCTGGCGCGCTTTTCACGCTGCCCACGGTTTTGCCATGAGCGAGGAGGATCTCGCTTTTGTGCAGGGAGTACTTTCCGCACGACGGAACGCCGCGCGCCGACGATCACGGAGCTGCGCGTCATCGACACGTACTGGTCGGATCACTGCCGTCATACGACGTTTACCACGGCGATCGACGCGGTGACCATCGAGAATAGCTTTTTCTCCCTGCCGATCATGGAGACGTATCAGAAGTATACGGACGACCGCAAGGCACTCTACACGGATAAAAAGCGCGATATGACGCTGATGGATCTCGCTGTGATCGGGATGAAGGCACTGCGTGCGGAGGGCAAAGCTGGACGATCTCGATGTGTCGGAGGAGATCAACGCGTGCAGCATCCATATTACCGTGGATGTAAACGGGAAGAATGAGGACTGGCTCCTCATGTTCAAGAACGAGACGCACAATCATCCGACGGAGATCGAGCCGTTCGGCGGTGCGGCGACCTGTCTTGGCGGTGCGATCCGCGATCCGCTCTCGGGACGTTCCTATGTCTATCAGGCCATGCGTGTGACCGGAGCCGCCGACCCGCGCACGCCGATAGAGGAGACGCTGCCCGGAAAGCTCCCGCAGAAGAAGATTACGATTGGTGCTGCCGAGGGCTATAGCTCCTACGGCAACCAGATCGGCCTTGCGACGGGACAGGTGCGCGAGATCTACCACAAGGGCTATCTCGCCAAGCGTATGGAGATCGGCGCGGTGATCGGAGCTGCGCCTGCCGCACAGGTCGTGCGCGAGCGTCCCGTGCCCGGCGATGTCATCATCCTGCTCGGCGGACGCACGGGACGCGACGGCATCGGCGGTGCGACCGGCTCGTCGAAGCAGCACACGGAGCGGTCGCTGACGACCTCGGGCGCCGAGGTGCAGAAGGGGAACCCGCCGACGGAGCGCAAGCTGCAGCGGCTGTTCCGCAATCCTGAGGTCAGCTGCCTGATCAAGCGATGCAACGACTTCGGAGCAGGCGGTGTCGCCGTGGCCATCGGTGAGCTCGCGGATGGGCTGACGATTGACCTCGACGCCGTTCCGAAGAAATATGAAGGGCTGGACGGTACGGAGCTCGCGATCTCCGAGTCGCAGGAGCGCATGGCAGTCGTGCTCGCTCCGCAGGATGTGCCTGCGTTCCTGCGGCACGCGGATGCGGAGAACCTCGAGGCGACGCGCGTCGCCGTGGTGACGAAGGAACCGCGTCTCGTGATGCAGTGGCGCGGCAAGGACATCGTGCGCATCGCGCGCAGCTTCCTCGCGACGAACGGCGTGCGCCAGCACGTCCGCGTTGCTATGGCGGCCCCGAACGAGCAGGCGCCGTATCTGCAGCAGGTTCCGCCGCTCGTGCGCAAGGCAGGGACGCTCGCTTGAGACCATGTGGCTCGCGAGATCTGCGTGACCTCAATGTATGCAGTCAGAAAGGGGCTCGGCGAGCGGTTCGACGGGACAGTGGGCGCAGCCTCCGTGCTCATGCCGTTTGGCGGAAAAGTACCAGCTCACGCCGTCGGAGGCGATGGTCGCAAAGATCCCCGTGCGTTACGGCGAAACGAATACGGCATCGGCGATGGCGTTCGGTTTTGATCGACCTCTCAACGTGGAGCCCGTTCCACGGGAGCGGCGTATGCCGTCATCGAGGCTGTGGCGAAAGATCGTCGCTGTCGGCGGCAGGGGCGGATCAGGTGCGCCTGACGCTGCAGGGAGTGCTGAGCGGCTTGGCACGGATCCCAAATAAATGGGGCAAAGCCCTTTGCGGCGCTCCTCGGCGCGCTGCGCGCCCAGCATGAGCTCGGGATTCCTGCCATCGGCGGCAGGACTCGATGTCCGGTACGTTCGAGCAGCTGAATGTCCCGCCGACGCTCGTCGCCTTTGCGGTGGCGACCGTGCCTGCGGATAAGGTGCTCTCACCGGGTTCAAATACCCCGGCAACCGTGTCATTATGATTCCCGTTCCGTGTGACATGCGGGATCTGCCCGTCTTTTGAGCGTCTGCGCAAGAACTTTGCAAAAGGTGCATGAGCTGATCCACGGACAGAAAGGTGTTCTCCGCGCAGAGCGTCGGCCGCGGCAGCGTTGCGGCGGCACTCTCGAAAGATGTGCCTCGGCAACAACCTCGGCTTTAAGTTTACGACCTATATTCCGCAGGACGATCTCTTTAAGCCGCTCTATGGCACGATCCTGCTCGAGGTGGCGTCCTCGTTCGACCTCAATGCGAACCTCGCGGGCATGGGCGCGGTCGAGATCGGCGTTACGCGCGACGTGCCGAGCATCATCACGGATCTCGACACCATTGTGCTCGCCGATGTCAAGACGGCGTACACCGAGCCGCTCGAAAAGATCTTCCCGACGGCGGTGCCGCATACGCATCGTCAGATCGATCGCCCGACCTTTGCACCCTATACGAAGGGGAAGCATAGGGCAGCTCGCTCAAGATTGCAAAACCGCGCGTCTGCATCCCCCGTGTTCCCGGGGACGAACTGCGAGTACGACTCGGCACGTGCGTGGGGAGCGCGTCGGCGCGAAGCCTGAGATCATGGTCGTGCGCAACCTCACGCCGCAGGCGGTCGAGGAGACGGTGACGGCGATGGCGGAGGCGATCAAGCGCGCGCAGATCCTCATGCTGCCGGGCGGGTTCAGCGGCGGTGACGAGCCTGATGGGACGGGCAAGTTCATCGCGGCGATGTTCCGCGCCGCAGATTGCCGAGCGGTGCATCGCCTCCTGCACGATCACGACGGTCTGATCCTCGGGATATGCAACGGCTTTCCAAAGCACTCTGAAGCTCGGCCTCCTGCCCTATGGCGAGATCACGGATCTCGACGAGAATACGCCGACTCTGACGTACAACAACATTGGGCGGCATGTCTCGCAGACCGTGCGCGTGCGCGTTGCATCGAATCTCTCGCCGTGGCTCTCGGGCGTGGATGTCGGCGATACGCATACGCTGGCGGTATCGCACGGCGAGGGGCGGTTCTATGCGGATGGGCGCACGGTGGCAGCACTGCGCGTACGCGGGCGAATCGCCACGCAGTACGTGAACGAGAAGGGCGAGCCGACGCTCGATCAGCCGTACAATCCGAATGGCTCGGTCAACGCCATCGAGGGCATCACGAGCCCCGACGGACGCATCTACGGGCGCATGGCACACGCCGAGCGCATCGGGAACAACATCAGCATGAATGTCCCCGGTGAGATGAATCAGATGATCTTCGAGTCGGGCGCAGGATATTTTTATACGATAAAGACGAAAAACATTCCTCCCTCGTTGTGCGGGCAAAGAGATGTACTAAGATGCCAGTGCTGAGTGGATATCCGTGTTTCCTTTCATCCGTTGGACTGAAAGCGCAGGAAAGCGATTTCCTGCGCTTTTTGCGTATGGATGGTCTTCGGCGGTTCGTCATATCGGCGGCATTGTCTTGAGGGAATCACTGATAAAATGAAGCCCGTCAGATTGGCGTAGATTTTTTTCGTCCGAACAAGGTGGAAAACCGGACGCAGAGTGGTGCTCTGTGGAGGATTTTCCGCCGAAGTACGGGCAAAAAAGATGCGTCAAGATGATGGTGCTGAATGTATCAGTGATTCCTTAGATAAAATATCGTTCGCAGAGCGCCTTGTACGCCGCCGCCCCCGTATCGGTCAGCAGATAGTAGCGGCCCGCGCGATGGAGGAGGTGCTGATCGATCAGCTCGCGGCTGACGCGGCGCACCTTCGACGCACTCCATTTCAGATGGTCGCCAATCTCGTTCGCGTGGTTTTCTGCACTCTCAACGCGTTCTGCCGTGTGTCTGCCGATGTGGAGCAGGAAGAGGTCGCGCTGCATCTGCTGCATACTTCTTTTGCGGCGGATGTAAGTCGTGACTGCCCCTTTCGGCCCCATGAGCAGGGCAAGCAGGTAGACAAGCATATTTATGACCGCGCACAGCCTGCAATCGAGGCGTTCATATGCACGGCAAGCGCGTAGCCGAGCGCTGAGTTTGCCATGCTGACGAGGAGGGCGAGAAGGAGTGTGCGACAGATGCTTTGTAAAAACAGAGCCGCCGCACCGGGGCGATGAAAAACGAGATGACGAGAATCGCACCGACCGCGTCGAATGCCGCGACCGTTGTGAGCGAGGTGAGCGACATAAAGGCGTAGAAGAGGATGCCCGTCGGCACGCCGATGAGCCGTGCGTATTCGCCGTCAAACGCGGAGACCTTGAGCTCCTTGTAGAACACGGTGATAAACACTGCAATCAGGAGGGCGAGCCCGCCCATCTTGAGCGCGGCAGCGGGAATCTCACGCCGCCGATCCCGACCGTGTTCAGCCCTGCATAGATGACTTCGCCCGCAGAGCACCATGTCGGTATCGAGGTGGGCATTCCCCGCATATTTGCTGATGAGAATGACGGCGAGCGCAAAAAGCAGGGGAAAGATGACACCGATCGCATCGTCGTATTTGACAAGGCGCGTTTTGCCGAGCAGCTCGACGAGCGACACCGTGACAACACCGCATGGCGCCGCACCGAAGAGCAGCCACGGCGAGCCGAGGTCATGCGTTACGAAGAAAGCAGAGCACGATGCCGAGCAGAACGGTGTGGCTGATTGCGTCCGCCATCATGGAGAGACGGCGCAGGATGAGAATACGCCGAGCGGTGCGCACGCTGCCGCCGTCAGCAGGAGTACGAGCAGTGCATCATCCATGTGTGCGCCTCCGTTTCAACACGCTGCCGAGGATGCCCTTTGTTCCGAAAAACAATCGAAAAAGGCAATCAGCGAGGCGACAAGGATGATGGACGGTCCTGTTGACATTCCCTGTTCGAGGCGTGCTGATGTACGTTCCGACGAGCGCGGAGACCGCACCGATGAGACTGCTCAGCAGGGAGCACGCGTGCAAAGTTGTTCGACCACTGATTTGCCGCAACGCAGGGGATAATGAGGAAGGAGCTGATGAGGATTGCGCCGACCGCCTTGATCCCGATGCCGATGACGGCAATCGTCATGACGAGCAGGAGGAGGTTCAGCAGGCGGCAGGGCGGTCCGACGACCTCGGCATACTCCGCGTCAAAGACGAAGAGTTTCAGCTCCTTGTAAAAGAGCGGCAGGAGTGTGAGCACGAGGGCGGAGATGGCGGCGATCAGCAGGGACATCCGCCTCGAGCATGTACGCCGCCTGTCCGAAGATGTACGTCGAGTCCCGCCTGTGACGCGCCCGCGTAGTCAGGGATTTCCTTGGATAAAACTCTTGAGTGCCATACCAAGACCAGAAGAAGCCCGAGAGGAAGATTGCGAGATTTGCATCGAGCCCCAGACGCTTGTCCTGTGCGCGAGCTGGATGAGCGCGTAGCTTACCGCACCTGCCAGAATTGCTCCCGCGAGGAGGATGACGGGGCTGCGTGTCGCGAATGCCATGTGAGGCAAGGATGATGCCGGGGAAGGTCGAGTGCCCAATCGCATCGCCGATGAGGCTCTGCCCCTTGTAGACGCTGAATGCGCCGACAGGGGCGGCGGCGACGGCGAGGAGAACGCTGCCGAGCGCGACGATCTGAAAGGTGTAGTTCGTCAGAATGTCCATCGCTCACTCCTTCACGCGGTAGGCGCGCGCGAGTGCCGCCTCATATCGATGCCTGCGAGATAGCCCGATGCCTTTACCGTGCGGTTCAGCACGACGAGATAGTCGAAATAGGGCATCGAGCGTGCTGAGATCGTGGTGGACGGCGATGACCGTGCGCTTTTCTTTCTGTAAATCCATAAAACTTGTCCATGATGATGCGTTCCGTCGTCTCATCAACGCCCGCAAGCGGCTCATCCATGATGTAGAGCTGTGCGTCCTGCGCGAGTGCGCGCGCGATAAAGACCCGCTGCTTCTGCCCCCCGAGAGCTCCGAGATCTGACGGTCGGCGAAGTCTGCCATCTTCATCTTGTCGAGTGCCTCCATCGCAAGCGCGCGATCCTCCTTGCCGGGGCGGTGAACGAGGCCCCAGATGGGCATAGCGTCCCATGAGCACAACATCGAAGACCGTCGTTGGGAAGTCCCAGTGCACCGAGCCGCGCTGCACGCCGAGCGATCTGTTTGTGCACGGCGAGCGGCTTTTCCCCAGAGCAGCACTGCACCCGAGACGGGCTTAAGGGCCGAGGATCCCCTTCAGCAGGGTGGATTTGCCCGCGCCGTTCGGCCCTGCGATCGCACAGCGCACGCACTCCGGCACGTCGAGGTCGATGTCCCAGAGCACGGGGGTATCGCGGTATGCCATTGTGAGATCTTCGATATGTATGACGCTGTTCGTTCCTTCCATTCTGCGTCCCTTCCAGCGATGTTTTATTTCAGGTGCGAAACAATCAGATCGATGTTGCTGCGGTACATCGTGATATAGGGTATCGCCCTTCTGGCCCCTCGGGTGCAGAGAGAATCCGAGAAGAGCTCATTGCCCTCACGCCAACAATCTCGACATCGAAGCCCTTCGTCCTGCAGACCTCCTGCAGCTTCTTCATGCGCTCTGGGTTCGTCGTACTCTCGGCGAATACCGCCTTGACCTTGTGCTCGACAATGTGGTTGCCGTCTTCTCGATGTCGGCATTCGCAACCTCGGGTCGTGCTGACCCCTGCGGCGCGATGACATTCACGTGGTAGCGGTGGGAGAAAGTAGTTGAACGCATCGTGCGGCGTGACGAGATTGCGCTGCCCCTCGAGGAATCTGTGCGATCTTCTGTGTGATCTCGGCATCGAGCGCGTCGAGGTCTGCAAGATACTTCTTCAGATTCTCCTGAATCTCCTTTTTCATGCGTGGGGAGCAGCTGATGAGCTGCGCTGCCGCCTCCTCCGTTGCCTGCTTGTAGAGTGCGACATCAAACCAGAAATGCGGATCGACAATCTTCTTGCCGTCCTCCTCCATGTAGTTGATGTTTGCATCCGCGAAGTTCTTTGTCACGGCGATGCCCTTCTTCTCAAGCACCTCTGCCATCTTGCCCTCGAAGTGCAGGCCGTGGTAGAGGAGAATCTGCCTTCTTGATCTTCTCAAGGTCGGCTGGCTGTGCGACGTAGAGATGCGGATCCTCACCTGCGGGGATAATCAGCTCGATGTTCACATAATTGCCCGCAGAGCTGCTTTGTCATATCCTGCAAAAATGAGGTTGTGACCGTCACGGTTTTCTTCGTGTTGACCGCCTTGTCGCCGCCTGCTAGCTCCTCCGCCGCAGCCGACGGCGATCGGTGCCATCAGGGCAAGAGCGAGGGTGAGTAAGAGATGCAGGGAAGAATTTTTTTGCGTGCATGACAGCACCATCCTTTCATTTGTATTGAGAATAACACAAAAATTCCATCTTGTAAATGAAAAATTTCTCAATATAGAAATTTGATTTTATGAAAAATGAAAAACGCCCTGCAAAAATTCGCAGGGGCATTGATGAGTTCTCGTGTTATTTTGTGAAGTAATTTTTCTTTCCAGTGCGCGATAGGCGATGGTCTCGTATGCCGATCTGGGACTCAGGGATAGTCGCTGCCGTGAGCGTGACCGCTGACGGAGAGGAGGGCGGCGACTGGATGCGCTTCGCGACGGCCATGCCCGATAGATGCCCACCAGTGTTCGAGGTCGGCGATGAAGTCCTCTGCCGTGGGGAGTAGGTCTTGACGAGCCCCTTTTCGCAGCCAATATAGGCCTCGAGGTCGTCGTCCGCATAGTGTGTGAGGATGTCCTCAGGGTTCCGATCCGCCTCGACAAAGGCACGGAAGAGGTAGTCGTGATACGGATGAGTGGATGGGGTCGCCCTTGCCCTCGTCCACGTTCTGTGCATCGGAGGCTCCGCACTCGGCACGATGTCGATGATGCCCTGCGGGATGGTCTCGCGCTCCGTAGACGTGTTCGTTCAGGTAGCGTGCGAGGTCATAGACCTGATATTTCCAGAGATCGGCGAGCGCACAGAGGAAGCCCGCGAGGTCACCGTAGAGGGTCGCATAGCCGACGGTGGTCTCTGCCTTGTTCCCGTTGCAGGTAAAGCCGGCGCCCCATGCAGCGGCGATCGTCCCGAGGACGCGGCCGCTGCGGTTGCGCGCCTGCATGTTCTCGCGGACGAAGGAGGAGATCGTCAGGCGCTCACCAGGGCCGCAGCTGCCCCCTCGATGGGGATTTCGCTGAGCTGTTTTGCCGTGTAGAGACACTCTCCTCGATGGGGAACGATCATGTGGCGGCAGCCAAGATTCTTTGCGAGCTGGGCGGCAAGCCCCGCTGTCGTCGCGGGTTGAACTTGCTCGGCATGTTGACGAGCAGAACGTTTTCCGCACCGATGGCATCGACGTAGAGTGCGGCGGCAACGGCGGAGTCGATGCCGCCCGAGATACCAATGACGACGCGCTTCATGTGGATGCGCGCGAGGAATTTCCGTACGGCGTAGCGGAGCGTGCGGTAGATGGGGCGCGATGGGCGGCTCTGCGGGATGACAAAAATGGGAGCGGGAGAGCGTGTCCGTGTCGACGACGGTTATGCCCTCCGTGTGGGCAGGGGACATGGTGACGCGTTCGCCTGCAACGCTGAATACATACACGCTCGACCGGGAAATGCGTGGACCGTCTTGCCCTTGTCTTGAAGTCGAGGGTGTTGATGTGAAAATATTTTTGCGCTTTTCGCGTGCCGTCTCTGCGGGTGAGCCTGCACCGAAGCAGATGGGGAAGGGGATGCGTCTGCGGCGAGGATGATGTTCTCGTTGGGCAGCTCGTAGAGAGGCGAGAAGAATCGCGTGCCCGCACCATGGAGCGGACGGCGTGCGACCTCGCGCAGGACGCCGTCGCGTGCGTGCAGGAGAGTGCGCGAGGTCCGCAGCAACCCTCCCGCCTGCGGCGACGTTGCCGAAAATGACGGTGATGCCATCTGCCGCAGCGGCGATCTCCTCGGCGTAGGCCGATGCAGTCTCGCACGAAGGACGGCTGCTTCCATACGCTGCCGAGAAAGAGACCTGAGAGACTGGAGCGCAGGGAAGAGCGCGAGCTCTGCGTGGGCGTCCTTCGCCTCACGGATGCGCTCCGCCATGGCCGCAGCGTTGAGATCCAGGGCGGCCGGGGATAATCTCCATGGAGATCAGTGCAATTTTCATCGGATTCTTCCTTTCAAATGTCTATGTTTGCTTTCTTCCCCACAATGGTATAATCAGACACGGTGGTGAAAATGGCAAAAAAAGCGCAAAAGACGAATGCGGCACGGATTCTGGACAGGCTCGGCATCGACTATGAGCTGCTGACCTATCCGTCGATGAGAACGATCTCTCGGCGAATCACGTCGCGAGGTGACAGGCATTCCGCCCGAGCGCATCTATAAGACGCTCGTTGTGCGCGGTGACCGCACGGGCGTGTTCATGGCGGTCATCCGGGTGCGGGGAAGCTTGACTGAAGGCTGCCGCCGCTGCAAGCGGCAACAAGCGTGCGGAGATGGTGCACCTGAAGGAGGTCTTTGACCTCACGGGCTACGATGCGCGGCGGGTGTTCTCCGCTCGGCGCAAGAAAAGCTATCCCGTCTACTGCGACGAAAAGCATGATGCAGCAGGAGCGCATCTGTGTGAGCGCGGGACGGCGCGGCGAGCGCTCTCGCTCCCCGCCGATCTCATCCGTGCAGCCGAGGCACAGAACGGCACATCTCGCACGCTAAGCACGACAACATCGTCAAAACACGATCATAGTATAGCACAGATGCAGGGCAATGCCCAAATGAAAGGATGTATGCAATGGATTACTTCAGCACGCGCGGAGGCGCGGGCGTGTTTCCTCTGCTGCGGCGATTCTCAAGGGGCTCGCCTCGGACGGTGGGCTGTTTGTGCCTGCGTCATTCCCGCAGATGCCGCTTTCTGCTATCGAGGAACTGGCGGGGCTCTCATACGAGGCGTGCCGTACGCATCCTGCGCCTTTTTGACGACGGACTATACAGAGGAGGAGCTCACGGGCTGCGTGCGCCGCGCCTATGGGCAGACGTTTGACGATGTGCGCCGTGCCCTGTGACCTCGGTCGGTGATCTCGAGGTGCTCGAACTCTGGCATGGCCCGACAGAGTGCCTCTGGGGATATGGCACTCCAGCTTCTCCCGCAGCTGATGAGCACGGCGCGCGTGAAACAGGGAGAAGGACGATTCTCATCCTTGTCGCCACCTCGGGCGATACGGGCGAAGGCGGCACTCGAAGGTTTTGCCGATGCCGAGGGAATCCGCATCATGGTGTTCTACCCCGATGGCGGCGTCAGCTCATCCAGCGACTCAGATGGTGACGCAGGCGGGGGACAATGTCCGCGTCGTGGCCGTGCGCGGCAACTTTGACGATGCGCAGCGCGGCGTGAAGGAGATCTTCGGCGATGCGGCGATGGCAGCGGAGCTCGCCGCCGCCCATACCAGCTCTCCTCAGCGAACTCCATCAACTGGGGGCGGCTCGTGCCGCAGATCGTCTACTATTTCAGTGCCTATGCCGATCTCCTTGCGGCGCAGAAGATTCAGGCGGGCGACACTGTGAACTTTACCGTGCCGACGGGGAACTTCGGCAATATCCTCGCGGGCTACTATGCAAAACGCATGGGGCTGCCCGTGGGGAAACTCGTCTGTGCATCAAACGAGAACAACGTGCTCACGGATTTCCTGCGCCGCGGCATCTATGATCGCCGCCGTCCCTTCTATCAGACGATGTCGCCGTCCATGGACATCCTCGTCTCAAGCAATCTCGAGCGCCTGCTCTATCATCTGACGGAGGATACGGCACAGGTCGCCGCGTGGATGAGATCCCTCACGGAGGAGGGATCGTATGACGCGAGCATGATTCTCTCTGCGCTCCGTGAGAATTTCTGGGCGGCATTCTCAAGCGATATGATGACGGAGGAGGAAATCCGTATCGTCTGCGAGCGGACAAGCTACACCCTCGACACGCATACAGCGGTTGCCTATCGTGTGGCGGAAGACTATCGACGCGAGACGGGGGACATGCGACCGATGATCGTGCTTTCGACGGCAAGTCCGTACAAATTCGGCGCGAGTGTGCTGTCAGGGCACTGGGCAAAGGACTACGGACGGGCTGGATGAGTTCACGTTGATGGAGTGCCCTGCATGAGCGCAGCGGTATGCCGATTCCGCCGCGCCTTGCCGCACTGCACGGCGCCTGTCCGTCACGAGGAGGTCTGCGAAAAGGACGGGATGCGCGACGCCGTGCTGGACTGCGCGTAGATAGAGTTTGGGAAGCACTGATAAATTCGGTACAACCATCTTGACGCATCTTTTTGCCACGCCTTCGGCGGAAAAATCCTCCACAGAGCACCACTCTGCGTCGGTTTTCCGCCTCGTTCGGACGAAAAATCTGCATAATCTGGCGAGACCTCATTTTATCAGTGATTCCTTTGAATCGCGGAATTTCTTTCACAATAAAGGGGTTTTTCCTATTTATGTAGAAATGTGACAGAGTGTGGGAATAAGAGACGAAAAGTCACGCATCCCGCATCCAGTGACACCGATCTTTTTGGAAGGAAGAGGTAACTATGGCAAATATTGATCTGACACAATACGGCATCACGGGGACGACGGAGATTGTCCACAATCCGGACTACGATCAGCTGTTCGCGAGGAACTGCTCTCGATCTCGAGGGGTATGAGCGCGGACAAGTCACGAATATGAAGGACGCCGTCAACGTCGCGACGGGCATCTACACGGGACGTTCGCCGAAGGACAAGTACATCGTGGACGATGAGACCTCGCATGACACGGTGTGGTGGACGTCCGACGCCTACAAGAACGACAACCACCGCGCTTCGCAGAAAGCGTGGAACTCCGTGCGCGAGATCGCGATCCGCGAGCTCTGCAACAAGCGTCTCTTTGTCGTTGATGCCTTCTGCGGAGCCAACGAAAATACGCGCATGGCCGTCCGCTTCATCGTCGAAGTGCCGTGGCGAGGCGCATTTTGTGACGAATATGTTCATTCGTCCGACGGCGGAAGAGCTCGAGAACTTCAAGCCCGATTTCGTGGTCTACAATGCGGCGAAAGGCGCGCGTCATGCACTTCGGCGATCTCGGCCTGAACTCCGAGACGGCGGTCATGTTCAACCTCACGAGCCGTGAGCAGATCATCGTCAATACGTGGTATGGCGGCGAGATGAAAAAGGGTATGTTCTCGATGATGAACTACTATCTCCCGCTGAAGGGCATCGCCTCCATGCACTGCTCGGCAAATACGGATATGAACGGCGAGAATACGACGCTGTTCTTCGGCCTTTCCGGCACGGGCAAGACGACGCTCTCGACGGACTCGAGGTGCCTCCTGATCGGTGACGACGAGCACGGCTGGGATGATGAGGTATCTTCAACTATGAGGGCGGCTGCTACGCGAAGGTCATCAACCTCGACCCCGAGGCGGGCCCGACATCTACAACGCCATTCGCCGTGACGCACTCCTCGAGAATGTGACGGTCGATCTTGCCGGGGCGTGTGGACTTTGCCGATAAGACGGTGACGGAGAACACGCGTGTCTCCTATCCGATTGATCATCGAGGCACATCGTGCTGGGCAAGGTCGCGAAAGAGAGTCGGCAGGGCCCGCATGCAAAGCAGTCATCTTCCTCTCTGCCGATGCATTCGGCGTGCTGCCGCCCGTCTCGATCCTGACGCCGGAGCAGACGAGTACTACTTCCTCTCGGGCTTCACGTCGAAACTCGCGGGCACGGAGCGCGGCATCGCGAGCCGACCCCGACGTTCTCCGCGTGCTTTGGACAGGCGTTCCTCGAACTCCATCCGGCAAAGTATGCGCATGAGCTCGTCCGCAAGATGCAGGAGCACGGCTCGCGTGCTTACCTCGTCAATACGAGAGTGGAACGGTACGGGCAGCGCATCTCCATTCAGGATACGCGCGGCATCATCCACGCGATCCAGAACGGTGCGATTGACGGTGCGCCGACGAAAAAGCTCCGTACTTCGACTTCGAGATCCGACGGAGCTGCCGGGCGTCGATCCGAAGATTCTCGACCCGCGACACCTATGCCAGCCGCGTGGAGTGGGAGGAAGGCAGAGGATCTGGCGCACGCTTCATCAGAACTTTGACAAGTATGCAGGCAACGAGGACGCAGATGCGCTTGTTGCCGCAGGCCCTCAGCTCTGATGATTGATTAGGGTATAAATGGGCTGTCGCAGAAAATGCGGCAGCCTCTGCAAAAGGAAGCGCGTGAAGCTGACGGACGGTGTGAACGCCGTACGCGGCGTCGGCGTCAGAAAGGCAGCTCTCTTGGCGCGGCTCAGTGTACGGACGGTGTACGACCTCCTGACGTTCTATCCGCGCGCCTATGAGGATCAGAGCCGTATCACGCGCATCATGGATCTCGCGGCAGGGACGCGCGCGACCGTGCTTGGCATGATTCAGCAGGTAGCGGAGCGGCAGACGCGGCGACGCGGCTTTACCGTCCTTACGGCCCTCGTTGGTGATGGCACGAGGCTATGCGCAGGCGGTCTGGTTCAATCAGCGTTTTTTGAAAGGGAAGCTGCGTGCAGGACAGCGCATCCTCCTCACGGGGAAGGTGGATTATGCCTATGGCGGAGGCGGGCAGATGGCGTTCTCACCCGTTACGTCCTTTGCCCTGCTCGGCGCACAGGAGGACGCCGCTAGCACATCTCGGCATTCTGCCGGTCTATGCGGCGACGGAGGGCTGACGCAGAAACAGCTGCGGCAGATGGCGGCGGATGTGCTCGCGCACGCGGGCGAGACGCTGACGGAGACCCTGCCGGAGCAGATTCGGGCGGAGTATCATCTCATCGGGCGCGCAGCAGCATTTCGTCAGATTCACTTTCCAAAGGATACGGAGGAGCTCGCAGCGGCACGGCGGCGGCTCGCCTTTGAGGAGCTCTACCTCATCCAGTGCGGACTGCTCGCGCTCAAAAAGCAGACGGCGGAGCACGGAGGAGGATTGCCCATCGGGCGAACGGTGCGCTCATTGCGCGCGTACGCGATGCGCTTCCCTTTGCCCTGACCGAGGATCAGAGAAGGTCTGGGACGGAGATCTCGCGCGATATGGGCTCCGCTGCCCATGCAGCGCCTCGTACAGGGTGATGTTGGCTCGGGCAAGACGGCGATTGCGCTCCTTGCCCTCGTCAAGACGGTGGAGAGCGGCTGTCAGGGGTGCGCTGATGGCACCGACGAGATTCTTGCGCGCCAACGTATGACAGCCTGCGGGAGCTTCTGACGCCGCTCGGCATCCGCGTGGGCTTCCTCTCGGGGCGGCTCACAAGAAGGAGCATACGGAGAGTGCTGTCCGCTCTCGCCGCGCATGAGATCGACATCATCATCGGAACGCACGCGCTGATTCAGGAGGGGTGGCGTTTGACCGCCTCGGACTCGTGGTGACGGATGAGCAGCATCGCTTCGGTGTGGCACAGCGCTCCGCACTCGAAAAAGAGTGGTGTCGTGCCGATGTGCTCGTCATGACGGCGACGCCGATCCCGCGGACGATGACGCTGACGGTCTACGGCGATCTGGATGTCTCGCGCATCGAGCATCTGCCGCCGGGACGACAGCCCATCCGTACATTCCTGCGCGATGAGACGGCGCGGGCGAAAGATCACGCCTTCGTCCGCCGCGAGATCGAGCGTGGGCGGCAGGCGTATGTTGTCTGCCCCCTCATCGAGGCAAACGAGAGAGTGATCTGCCGTCGGCAGAGGAGGTCTACGCGGAACTCTCGCGCGCTCTTTTCGCGGCATCTGCTGCGGGCTTGTCCATGGACGCCTGAAGGCCGCGGATAAGGGAGGCGGTGATGCGCGGCTTCTATGCAGGGGAGATCAAGCTGCTCGTGGCGACGACCGTGATCGAGGTGGGCGTTAATGTGCCGAACGCGACGGTTCTCGTGGTCGAGCACGCGGAGCGGTTCGGACTGGCACAGCTGCATCAGCTGCGTGGCCGTGTGGGACGCGGCAGCGATGCGTCTACTGCATCCTCATTGCGGGGCGGCAGGCCGCGGGGCGAGAGCGGCTGCGCGTGATCGAGGAGACGAGCGACGGCTTTCGTCTGGCGGAGGATTTGCGGCTGCGTGGCCCGGGGCAGTTCTTCAGGGCGATGCAACATGGGACTGGGCGATTTGAAGATCGCCGACGTGCTCGCTGACATGGATTTGCTTCTCCTCGCGCGGCGTGCGGCACTGGCAACCGTCGATGATCCTGCGGCACTCGATTTTGTCCGGCCGGCACTCCTGCAGCAGTATCGCGAGCAGTTTGAGCATATACGGGAGGTATGAGTGGGCAATGGGCGCACCCTGTGGCTGCGTGTATTCGCTCGACAGCGGTGGATTCTCTGCGATAGAATAGATAGATGATAACATAGGAGGGGATTGCCTTGACAAATGTTTTGGTCAACGGTGCCTGCGGACGCATGGGACGCGCCGTGCTGAAAGCCGTGATCGAGGATCCGGAGCTGACGCTTGTCGGTGCAGTGGACATCAATGCGTGCGGTGACAGCGGTGAACTCGCAGGGCTGACGAAGAACGGCGTGCTCGTGGAGACCGATCTCGCGGCAGCACTCGACCGTCTGCATCCGGACGTGATGATCGACTTCACGCGTCGATGTCGTCTATCAGAATGTTCTGCTGGCACTCACGCATAGGTGTCACCCGTGGTTGGGACGACGGGCATCTCGGAGGAGCAGCAGCGTGAGATCAAAGGCGGCGGCAGAGAAGAATGATACGCCGGCGTTTATCGCACCGAATTTTGCCATCGGCGCGGTGCTGATGATGCTGATGAGCCGCATGGCGGCGAAGTATATGCCGAGGTGGAGATCATCGAACTGCACCGACAACAAACTCGATGCGCCCTCAGGGCTACAGCCGTGCGGACGGCGGAGATGATCGCCGAGGTGCGTGAAGCTACATGAGCAGGGGCATCCTGCGAGAAAGAGACGCTCGACGGTGCGCGCGGCGCGGGACTTTGAGGGCATGCACATCCACAGCGTGCGACTGCCGGGCTATGTCGCACATCAGGAGGTCATCTTCGGCGGACTCAGGGCAGACCCTCACGATCCGCCACGACTCGATCAACCGTGAGTCGTTCATGCCGAGGGTCGTGCTCGCCGCGAAGAAGGTGCGCTCGCTCACGTCGCTCACGGTCGGATTGGATAAGCTGCTGTGGGGAAGAATATGAAGAAATATCGTGTCGCAATACTCGGCGCAACAGGTGCGGTCGGACAGGAATTCTGACACTCATCGAGGAGCGCAAGTTCCCGTTCTCGGGCTGCGGCTGCTCGCATCCAGCCGCTCCGCAGGGAAAGAAAATCGCGTTTATGGGCAAGGAGTACACGGTGCAGGAGACGACGCCGGACTCCTTTGCGGGAATTGACATCGCGCTCTTTGCGGGCGGTGCGGCAAGCAAGGTTTGCTCCCCATGCCGTCAAGGCAGGGGCGATCGTCATCGACAACTCAGTGCCTTTCCGCATGGACCCGGAGGTGCCGCTCGTCGTGCCCGAGGTCAATCCCGAGGCGATCAAGGCGCACAAGGGCATCATTGCGAGACCGAACTGCTCGACCATCATCATGGTCATGGGGTTTGAAAGCCGCTCTACGATATCGCGAAGATCCGCCGCATCGTCGTGTCGACCTATCAGGCGGTCTCCGGTGCGGGCAAGGAGGGCATGGCGGAGCTCGAGGAGCAGGTCGCAGCCCTCGCCTCCGGCAAAGAGCCCGTGGCAAAAGGTACTGCCCGTCGGCAAACTGCCGAAGCACTATCAGATCGCGTTCAACCTCATTCCGCAGATCGACGTCTTCAGGATAATCTCTACACCAAAGAGAAATGAAGATGATCGACGAGACAAAAGAAAATCATGGGCGACGACCGTATGCGCATCACGGCGACGACGGTGCGCGTACCCGTCTACCGCAGCCACGCCGGGTCCGTCAACGTCGAGTTTGAGGACAAGGTGACGCTCGAGGCGGCGCGTGCGGCGATTGCGGCGTTTCCCGGGCATCATCCTGCGCGACAGCCCCGCAGAGCAGGGTATCCGATGCCGCTCTTCACCTCGAACAAGTACGATGTGGAGATCGGCCGCCTGCGTTACGATGAGTCGCAGGAGAATACGCTGAACTTCTGGATTTGCGGCGACCAGATCCGCAAGGGGCAGCACTCAATGCACTCCAGATTGCAGGTATATGATCGCACGATCTCGTTTGAATGACAGCATAAAAAGGACTTACTTCCGGTGGAGGTAAGTCCTTTTTATCTGCCCCTCATTCTGAGAAAAAGAAAGAAACCTTGTATATCAAGGCTTACAGAAAAATTTCATCCATTGTATACCAAGAAAACCGAATGTGCGTTTTTCTTGAAAAAAATACCTGTTTTTGCTATAACTGTGAGATAAAAAGTGGTGGATTGTGGTGAATTGTGTCATATAGTGGCGATAGAATCCTGAAAGGTGGTGCGGCCCGGATGTTCATGGGGGAGTACACCCACAGCATTGATGCCAAGGGGACGCGTCATCCTGCCTGCCGATTTTTCGGCAGGGAACTCGGAGTCTCGTTCATCATCACCAAGGGCCTTGACGGCAGCCTGTTTCCTCTTTCCTCAGGCGGCGTGGGATGAGTTCACGGCGAAGCTGCGGACCTCTCGATTGCCGACCCGAATGCCCGCGCTTTTTGTGCGCTTTTTCATCGCGAGGGGCGCGGACGCTCGAGTGTGATAAACAGGGGCGCTTCCTCGTGCCCGCCAATCTGCGCGACTATGCGGACATCGGACTGAAGCAGGGATGTGATCCTCACGGGCGCGGATACGCGCATCGAGGTCTGGGCGAAGGAGAAGTGGGCACGCTATGCGGGTGAGGTCGATCCGAACATCACGGAGATCTCGACGCAGCTGGCGGGCTACGGGATTACGATATGACAGAATTTCATCATGTGAGCGTCCTGCCTGAGAGGCGGTGGCCGCACTGAACGTCGTACCCGGCGGCATCTATGTGGACGCGACGCTCGGCGGCGCGGGACACGCAGCGCATTGCCGCACAGCTGTCGGAGCAGGGGCCGCCTGATCGGCATCGATCAGGACGAGACGGCGATTGCCGCCGCGCGTGAGCGGCTGGCGGATGTCCGCTGTCAGGTCTCCCTCGTGCGGGATAACTTCCGCAATCTCGCCGCGATCCTCGCGGCGAAGGCGTTCCTCCGTGCACGGCGTGCTCTTTGACCTCGGCGTATCGTCGCCGCAGATCGATACGCCGGGCGCGGCTTCTCCTATGCAGGATGCACCGCTCGATATGCGCATGGATCAGCGAGCACGGCTCAGTGCGTACGATGTGGTTAATACCTATGCGGCGGGCGGCTCACGGAGATTTTCTACACCTATGGAGGGAGCGCTGGGCAAAGCGCATTGCTTCCTTTATTGAAAAAGGGCGCCAGACGCATCCCATCACGACGACAGGAGACCTCGTTGCCGTGATTGACCGCGCCGTGCCGAAGGAGGTGCGCGCGCGCGCGACATCCCGCCAAGCGGTGTTTCAGGCACTCCGCATTGAGGTCAACGATGAACTCAGGATTTTGGAGGGGCGCTGACAGCTGCCGTAGATGCCCTGAGGATAGGGGGCGGCTCGCGGTCATCACCTTTCACTCCCTCGAGGATCGCATCGTAAAGAATACGCTGCGGCGGCTGGCGCAGGGCTGCATCTGTCCGCCGCATACGCCGATCTGTGTCTGCGGGCATACGCCCGAGGTGCGGCTGATCGGCAAGGCGCGTGCGGCGAGTGCCGCCGAGTGCCGTGCGAGATCCGCGCGCGCAGTGCAAAGCTGCGTGTGGCAGAAAAGATCAAGCGATAGGAGGAGCGCACATGTAGCGCAGAAAGAAGAGTATCTCAGTCATGAGGCCCGCGTCGGTTCCGGCAGAGATGATGGAGCCCCCGAAGGAACCGCTGATTCGTCATGAACTGAATACGAATCTGCGGAACTGCCTGCGCGCCATTTTTCTTCCTCATCGCATTCGGTGCCATGGTGGTGACGCTGCTCGGCGGCATCGGTGCACAGAGCGGCTACACCCTCCTGGAGACGCGCCAGAAGGCAGACCAACTGGAGCAGGAGAACGAGCGGCTCAAGATCGAGATCGCCCAGCTGAAATCGCCGTCGCGCATCGAGTCGATTGCTGTCGACCGGCTCGGGATGCGCGTGCCGCGCAATACGTATTTTTTCGCATGAAGGGAATGAGGTTCTATGACGAAGCGTTTGGAGGAACTCGCCGCACTCCTGCCGGGAGCGCGCATCGTGGGGATGCGCAGACGGAGATTACGTCCATTGAGCGTGATTCGCGCAGGGCGAGGAGGCACACTCTTTGCCTGCCATCGTCGGCGCGCATGTCGACGCACACAGTTTCACTACCGGATGTGGCGCGGGCAGGAGCCCGCGCTGTTTTGACAGAGCGGTCCTCGGTGGATGTTCCGCAGAAGTCGCCCGTTCTCTACGTGCCGAATCTGGAGAAAGCAGTGGACACGATCGTCCCGTTCTTCTATGATTATCCGGCGCGTGCCATGCGTGTCGTTGGCATCACGGGGACGAACAGCAAGACGACGACGAGCTATCTCGTGCGCGCTATCCTGCGCCATGCGGGACGTCGTGTCGGGCTGATCAGGGACGATCCAGGCGATGATCGAGGATGAGGTGCTGCCGACGTCGAATACGACGCCTGATATCATCGATGCTTCAGCAGATGCTTGCCGAAAATGCGCACGCGCGGCATGGATACGGTCGTCATGGAGGTGTCCTCTCATGCGCTTGCACTCGGGCGCGTGGCAGGGGATCGAGTTCGATACGGCGGTCTTTACGAGATCTGACGCAGGATCATCTTGACTTCCATCAAAAACCATGGAGAACTATGCGCGCGCCAAGGCGCATCTCTTTGAGCTCGTGTCCGCTCCCGGCACGAAGGAGGGCAAGACGGCGGTGCTGAACGCTGACGATGCGGCATCGGAGACGATGCGCGCATATACGCGCTGCCCGATCATCACCTATGGCGTTGACCATTCTGCCGATCTGACGGCGCAGGATGTGCAGCTCGCATGCGACGGCATGGGCTGACGCTGATGCATGGTGGGAAACGCCTCTTCCATCTGCATACGGGCATCACGGGGCTGTTTAACGTACACAATGTGCTCGCTGCCGTCGGTGCGAGCCTTGCCGAGCACGTAGCGGCGACGGATATAGCCGCCGCACTCACGGCGTTTACGGGCGTGCCGGGACGGTTTGAGCTCGTGCGCGAGGGACAGGATTTCGCTGTGATCGTGGACTACGCGCATACGCCGGACGGGATGGAGAACGTCCTGCGCACGGCACGCGCGGTGACGAAGGGCGCATCATCGCCGTCTTTGGCTGCGGCGGCGACCGTGATCGGACGAAAACGCCCCATCATGGGACGTATCGGTGCGGAGATGGCGGATATCGCCATTCTGACCTCGGACAATCCGCGCACGGAGGATCCCGCCGCGATTGTGGATGAGGTGGAGCGCGGCGTCCTCCCCGTGATCGGAGATAAACCGTACGAAAAGATCGTGGACCGCCGTACGGCGATCTTCCATGCCATAGGACGTGCACAGGCGGGGGATACGGTCGTCATCCTCGGCAAGGGACATGAGACCTATCAGATTTTGAAGGATGGAACGATTCACTTTGACGATCGTGAGCAGGCGCGTGAGGCGATAAGGAGCAGGGCATGAGCAACGGACTGACATGGGACGAGATTTGCGCGGCGACGGGTGCGTCTGTTCGTCGTGGGGGTGTCGCAGGGGATACGGTTCTGCCCATTACGACGGACACGCGCAAGGTCACGGCAGGGGATCTCTTTGTCGCGCTGCGCGGGGAGACCTTTGACGGTACGGCGTTTGCGGCGGAGGCACTCGAACGCGGTGCGGCGGCGGTTCTCGTCGATCAGAAGACACCTGCGGCCGCACTGACGGCACTCGATGCGGCACGCGGCGGTGTCCTCGTGGCGGAGGATACGCTCCGTGCCTATCAGGACATCGCGCACGCATGGCGCATGAAAGTTCGATATCCCTGTCGTTGCGATTACGGGCTCGAACAGCAAGACAACGACGAAGGATCTCACGGCGGCGGTGCTCTCAGGGCGCGGTAAGGTCTGCCGCACGGCGGCAAACTACAACAATGAGGTCGGCCTGCCGCTGACCCTGCTCGGCATCACCCGGAGGACACAGCGGCGGTCGTGGAGATCAGGGATGCGCGGGATGGGGCAAATCTCTGCGCTCGCGCCGATCGCCGCACCCTCGATCGGCATTGTAACGAATGTCTGTGAGGTGCCATGGAGCTCCTCGGCTCGATCGAGAACATTGCCAAGGCAAAGGCGGAGCTGGTGACGGCGATTCCCGCCAGCGGCACGGTGATCCTCAACGCTGACGACCCACGTGTCGCGGCAATGCACAGCAGTGCGGCGGATGGGGTGCACGTCATGACGTATGGCATTTCCGCTGCTGCGGATGTGCGTGCCGAGCACTGCGGTGCATGAGCAGACGGCTCACGCTTCATGGTGACATGGGACGGCGAGCGTCATGAATACGCCATTCCCCTGCCGGGACGGCATAATGTCAGCAACGCGCTGGCGGCGCTCGCGGCGGGCTTTTGTCCTCGGCATGACGCCGCAGGAGATGCAGGCGGGTCTGACCCACCTCACGGCGGAGAAGATGCGCTATGAGGTGCATCAGGTCGGCGCATGGACGCTGATCAGCGACGCCTACAACGCCAGCCCTCCTCGATGCGCGCGTCGCTCGAGACGACAGCGGCACTCTACCCCGGACGGCGCATTGCCGTGCTCGGGGACATGCTCGAGCTCGGCGCGGCGGCGGAGAAGCACATCAGGGGCGTGGGCAGACGGGCGGCGGGCTGGGGTTTGCCATGGTCGTGACCTGTGGCAAACAGGCACAGTGGACGCATGAGACGGCAGAGGGCGGCAGGCTGCCCTGCCTGTTATCATGCCGCCTCCCATGCCGATGCGGCGGCCTATCTGCGCAACCATCTCATGGACGGTGACACCGTCCTCTTTAAGGGCTCGCGCGGGATGCGCATGGAGCAGATCATCGCTGCATTGACGGGGAGGGCGCACTGATGGAAGCCCTCCTCGAATCCCTGAGCCCACAGCTGCGGCTCCCTGCTGTCCGTCGTGACGGCGCTCGCCATTGTGCTCTTCAGCGGTGTGTATTTTCTGCCGCTCCTGCACCGCTGAAATACGGGCAGAGCATCCGCGAGGAGGGCCCGCGAGCCATCAGCAGAAGAGCGGCACGCCGACGATGGGCGGCTGTGATGATCGTGCTCGCCGTGACCGCCGCGACGCTCCTCTTTGCTCCGCTCACGGTGACGACGCTGCTCGCGCTCTTCATCTTTCTTGGACATTTCCTGCTCGGCTTTGCGGATGACTATATCAAGGTGGTCAAGAAACGCAACCTCGGGTTGCGTGCTTATCAGAAGCTGCTCGGACAGCTCGGTATCGCCCTTGTCACCATTCTCATCGGACGGCATCTCCTCGGACATGATACGAGCGTCTGGGTGCCTGTCCTCGGAACGTCGCTCGATATCGGCGCGTGGTACTACGTCCTCGTCGTCTTTGTCCTCGTGGGCACGTCGAACGCGGTCAATTTGACGGACGGTCTCGATGGTCTGGCGGCGGGCACCGTGGCGGTCGCCGCGCTCTTTTACGCAATGCTCCTCTACGGGACAGACAGCAGTCTGATGGCGTTTTCCGCCGCGATAATAGGTGCATGCGTCGGCTTTTTATGGTATAATCATCATCCGGCACGCATCTTTATGGGCGACACGGGCTCGCTCGCTCTCGGCGGTGCGCTCGCAGGCATAACGATTCTCTCGCGGACGGAGGCACTCCTGCCCATCGTGGGCATCATCTTCGTCTGTGAGGCACTCTCCGTCATCCTGCAGGTCGCGTCGTTCAAGACGCGCGGTAAGCGGATCTTCCGCATGAGCCCGATTCATCATCACTTCGAGCTCGGCGGCTGGCGCGAGACACGCGTGGTCTATACGTTCTGGGGCGTCGGTGCCCTCGGCGCACTGCTGGCGTGAGTGCTTGTGCTCGTGTCATAGAAGCTCTGTGACATGCAAACTTTTGAATGATTCACCAAAGGGAGATATCAGGAATTGTCCTATCATAATCAGTCGGCACTCGTCATCGGCGCGGGCATCAGCGGATTGCGGCCGCAAAGTATCTGGCGGCGCAGGGCGCACGGGTGGTGCTCTCGGACGCAAAAGGATGAGACGGACGCTGAACGCGATCCGCTCACCCAGCAGCATATTGAGAATTTAAGGGCGCAGGGCATCACCTGCGTCTTTGGTGCACAAAGGGAGGAACTACTCGGCGGGGTGGATCTCCTCGTCCTTTCCCCTGCTGTGCCCGAGCGCATTCCCCTCGTACAGGCGGCGCGCGCGCGTGGTATCCGTGTCACGACCGAGGTGGAGCTGGCGGGCGAGATCGCACGTGCACCGATCTGCGCCATCACGGGGACGAACGGCAAGACGACGACGACGACCCTGCTCGGCGAGCTTCTGCGTGCACATTTTTCCTGTGGTCGGCGTGGGCGGCAACATCGGCGTTCCCCTCATCGACGTAGTACAGGAGACGCCTGCCGAGGGGCGATTGCCGCTGAGATCTCAAGCTATCAGATGGAAGCGACCACGCATTTTCATGCACACATCGTCGCGGAGCTGAACATCACGCCAGATCACATCGTGCGCCATGGCTCGATGGAGGTCTATCAGGCGATGAAGGAAAAGCTTTTCGCCGCGCAGACGGCGGAGGACTACCTCGTGCTGAACGCCGATGACCCGCATACGCGCGGCATGGCGGAGCGCGCGGCAGGGCGCATCTGTCTGTTCAGCCGCAGGGAGGGAACTGACGGAGGGCGCGTGCGTCCGTGCGGACGGCATGATCGTCATCCGCTGGGACGGCGCGGGCATGTCCTGATTCCCGCCGATGAACTGGGCATCCGGTGCACATAACGTGGAAAACGTACTCGCGGCGACGGCGATGGCGCTCTTTGCCGGGTGACGCCCGCGGAGATGCGCCCCGTCCTGCGCGCCTTCAGGGCGTTGAGCACCGCATCGGTTTGTGCGCGCGCTCGCAGGGGTCAGCTACTACAACGACTCGAAGGCGACGAATACGGACTCGGCGATCAAGGCGCTGAGGCGTTCGACGGACACATCATCCTTATCGCGGGCGGCGACGACAAGCTGACTGATCTGGGCGAGTTTATGGAGCTCGTGCACGCGCGCGTCGATGAGCTGATCCTCGTCGGTGACGCGGCAGAGCGGTTTGCGACAGCCGCGCGGGATGCGGGCATTCCGAGGCACAGATCCACCGCGTCGGCTACCACATGGAAAAGGCCGTGCAGCTGGCGCGCGAGCTCGCTGTGGAGGGGACAGATCGTCCTCCTCTCGCCCGCCTGTGCGAGCTTTGATATGTACGGCGGTTACGAGGAGCGCGGGCGCGATTTCAAGAGGCTTGTGAACGAACTATGAACATCATCGTATCGGGCGGCGGCACGGGCGGTCACATCTACCCCGCACTCACGATCATCCGCGCGATCCAGCGGCGTGAGCCGTCGGCACGCATCCTCTACGTCAGGGACGCCGCATGGACTAGAGGCGGACATCGTGCCGCGCGAAGGGCTGAATTTTATTGCCGTCGATCTCGCGGGCTTTGAGCGGCATCTCGTTCGAGAATGTGCTGCGGGCATGGCGTGCCGTGCGTGCCGTTGCGCGGGCACGCGGCATCGTGCGTAGCTTTCATCCCGATATCGCCATCGGGACGGGCGGCTACGTCGCGGGGCCGATTCTCCTCGCAGCGAGTCTCGCGGGGGTTCCGACGCTCGTGCAGGAGCAGAACGCCGTGGCGGGGGTGACGAACCGCATCCTCTCCCGTTTTGCGACGGCGATCGCCGTCGGGATGGAAGGATGCGCGGCGCGTCTTTCCAGCGGAAAAAGACCTACGTCACGGGCAACCCCATCCGCCCCGAGGTGCTCACGGCGACGCGGGCGGAGGGCGCAGCGGCGTTTGACTTTGATCCGTCGAAAAAGACGGTGCTCGTCTCGGGTGGCAGCCGTGGAGCGCGTACGATCAACCGTGCCATGGTCGAGGTGATCTGTCGCGCGGCGCAGCGAGACAGAGGTGCAGTACCTCCACGTCACGGGCGCGGAGGGTACGAGGACACGTGCGCGCGCATCCGCGATGCGGGCGTCGATGTATCGCAGTATCCGCATCTGCGCGTTGTGCCGTATCTCTACAATATGCCGCAGGCGATGGCGATGGCGGACATTGCCGTCTTTCGTGCAGGGGCGACTGGGGCTGGCGGAACTCGCGGCACGGGGGTGCCCGCGATCCTCATTCCCCTATCCCGTATGCGGCGGAGAATCATCAGGAGAAGAATGCACGTGCCATGGAGGCAGCGGGCGCAGCTGAGGTAATCCTCAGCCCGCAGCCTTGACGGCACGGTGCTGTCGGCGGCACTTGACCGCCTGCTGGCGGACGACGCGCGCAGGGATGCGATGGCGGCGGCGATGAAACGCCTCGGAAAACCCGAGGCGGCAGAGAAATTGCAGCACTCGCGCTGCGTATCGGAAAAAAGAAGGGTGAATACGTTGCTCAGAGGAATTGAAGGGATTCAGAAGATTCATTTTGTCGGAATCGGCGGGGCGGGGATGAGCCCTTAGCTAAGATCCTTCTCCAGCTCGGCTCACGGTATCCGGCTCGGACACGGGCAACTCTCCGCTCATCGGCGAGCTTGCCCGTCTTGAGTCACATGTGTGGACGGACGGACAGCACGCGGAGCACGTGCGCGGCGCAGATGCCATCGTCGTCTCCACGGCGATCCCGTACGATAACTGAGGTGATTGCGGCGTGGGATCTGCGCATCCCAAAGCTCCATCGTTCGGACATCAACGCGGCACTCGTCAACGAGTACGACGGCATCGCTGTCGCGGGCTCGCACGGCAAGACGACGACGACCTCCATGATCGGCGTGACCCTGACCACGTCGGCGTATCGCCGACCATCATCGTCGGCGGTGAGGTGCCCGACCTCGGGACGAATGCGAAGCTCGGCACGAGCCGCTACCTCGTCTCGGAGGCCGACGAGGCGACGGCTCCTTCCTCAAGCTGCGCCCGCATATCGCTGTGGTGACCAACGTCGAGGACGACCACATGGATCACTACGGCACGATGGAGAAGATCATCGCGGCGTTTCCGTCAGTTCATCGAGCAGGTGGATGCAGACGGGACGGCGGTGCTCTGCTTGAAAACGAAATCCTGCGCAATATCGCACGCGAGACAGAGCGCAGGTCGTTTCCTATGCCATCGACCATGAGGGCGGACTACCGTGCATCGAACATCGAGACGCGCGGCTCTGTGATCTCGTTTACCGTTCATGAACGCGGGACGGAGATGGGGCGCGTGCTGCTCAATATTCCGGGGCGCCACAACGTCCTCAACGCACTCGCCTGCATTGCTGTTGCGCGCCTCGCGGGCGTGGCGTTCCCTGCGATTTGTGATGCACTCGCCCAGTTCCACGGTGCGAAGCGTCGCTTCCAGACTCAGGGCAAGGAGCGCGGCGTCTGGGTCGTGGACGACTATGCGCATCATCCGACGGAGATTGCCGTCACCCTCGCGGCGGCACGGCAGACGAACCCCGAGCGGCTCATCTGCGTCTTTCAGCCGCATCGCTACTCGCGGACACAGCTCCTGCGCGCGGAGTTCGGCAAAATGCTTTGCGGATGCCGACCTGCTTCTGATCACGAGACGTCTATGCGGCGGGGAGACACCGATCCGGGCATCAGCGGTGAGACCGTGATGGAGGAAGTCGTGCGTCAGACGGGGCAGGATGCCGTCTACCTGCCGGGTCGTGCGGATCTCGAGCGCTATCTCGCCCAGCAGGTGCGTGCGGGCGACCTCGTCATCACAATGGGCGCGGGCAACATCCTCGAGGTCGGCGAGACCCTCGTCGCACAGCTGCACGCAGGAACGGCGGGGACGGCAGGTATCGCGGAGTCGGATGCGTATCCGATCGTCGTCGTCGTGGGCGGCCCCTCCTCCGAGGCAGAGGTCTCGCGCCGCTCGGGCGCTGCCATACTGCAGGCACTCTGCGCCAAGGGCTATCCCGCCGTCGGCATGGAGCTGAACCCCGCGACCTTCGCCGAGGAGATTCAGGCACTCCATCCCGCGATTGTATTCAACGCCCTTCATGGAAAATACGGCGAGGACGGTATCCTGCAGGGCACGCTCGACATGCTCGGTATTCCGTATACGGGCTCGGGTGTGCGCGCCGCCGCACTGACCATGGATAAAAATCATGACAAAGCGCGTACTGGCGGCCGAGGACATCCAACGCCGCGCTGCATGAGCTTCTATGCGAGCGAGCGTACGGCGAATACGCCGCGTGAGATACGGACGGCGTTCTCCTTGCCGCTCGTCGTTAAGGCACCGGAGCAGGGATCGAGCATCGGCGTCTACATCGTCACGCAGGATGAGGAGCTCTCGCCCGCGCTCGATGCAGCGTTCTCCTATGGCGACGAGGTGCTCGTCGAGGTTCATCGTGGGGCGTGAGCTGACCGTCGCCGTCTGGGGCACTCCCGCAGCGGCGGAGGTCATGCCCGTCATCGAGATCCAGTCTGCCTCGGGACGCTATGACTACGACAGCAAGTATACCCCGGGGGCATCGACGCATATCGTCCCGGCACCGCTCTCCGATGCGTGCCGCAGCGAGGTCGAGCAACTGGCACGCCGTGCATACGTCGCCTGCGGCTGCAGCGGCCTCGCGCGTCGATCTCCTGCTGAGTGAGGAGAATCGCCCCTACGTCATTGAGCTGAACGCCGTGCCGGGCATGACGGAGACCTCGCTTGTCCCGGATGCGGCGCGTGCGCTCGGCATCGAGTTCCCCGAGCTGTGCGAAAGGATCCTCGCGCTGGCGGGGTATCGGCGATGAGCTCTCGTCGCATTCTGCGCGGGGCGTTCTACCTCCTGTGCGCGAGCGGCATCATTGCCGTCCTCGTGTACTCGCCGCTCTTTACCTTTCAGCAGCTCGTCGTCCATGGGAACGTGCATCTCGATGAGAATGAACTCTGTGAGATCGCACGGATCCACTACAGGGCAGCGGCTCTTTGAGCTAAAGACCGACGAGATGACGACAAACCTCCTGCGCGACCTGCGCATCAGGTCCGCCGTCGTCCGCCGCCAGCTGCCGCACAAAGATCGAGATGGACATCGTCGAGCGCATTCCCGTCGCGACGGTCGCCTGCGACTACAGCTATCTCGACTTTGACCGGCAGGGGCAAGGTGATCGCGAGCTATCGCTCGCTCAAGGGCGCAGACATCCCCATCATCACAGGGCGTGAAGCTGCGCGACCTCTACATCGGCGACGACAACAACGACCCGCAGGTCGCGCAGGCGATCAGCTTCCTCGCGCGCATCGACCCCGCGGATATCGGCGAGATCTCGGAGGTCAGCCTCAGAAATCCGGACGCCGTCGTCGCCTATACCAAGACGGCGCTCCCCATCCGCCTCGGGCAGCTGACGGGGATCCCGGACAAGGCGGCACTGACACAGGACTTCCTGCGCGATCAGAAAACCACACGGCATACCGTAGAGTATGTGGATTTCAGCTATGATGCGCCGTTCATCAAGCTGGCAGACAAAACAGCAGAGGGAAAATAAATGGAACAATTCCGGCGCGGCGGGTGGCTCATCGCCCTCGTCTGTGTATTGATTGGATTTATGGTCGCCGTACAGTTCCGTACGGCGCAGGACGCGAAGGGGAGCCTCTCCCAGCAGCGCATCGAGAGATCTCCGACCGTCTGCTGCAGACCGAGCACGAGCGCGACGAGCTGAGTGAGGAACTGCACAAGATGCAGACGGCGGCGGCAGTACGGACAATCAGCAGGATAAGGATCTCCTGCGCTATCGCGCGGCACTCGTGCCGCTCGAGGGCGAGGGCGTGATCGTGCGCATGGACGACAGCACGAAGCCCGCCAAGGCGGGGGAGAACCCGAATCTCTACGTCATCCATGACGACGACCTCCTGCGTGTCGTCAACGAGCTGCGCGCCGCAGGCGCAGAGGCCATCGCCATCAATGGACAGCGCCTGACGGGGACATCCGAAATTCGCTGTGCGGGGCCGACCCTCTCCGTGAACAACGTGCGCTCGTCCGCACCGTTTGAGATCCGCGCCATCGGCGATAAGAAGTCTCTCGAAAATGCTCTGCGCATGCGCGGCGGCGTGGCGGAGACGCTCGGCGTCTGGGGCATCCAGCTCGACATCAAGGCGAGCAACGATGTCTATATCCCGCCGTATCGCGGCAGCATACGGCAGTCCTATGCCCGTGAGACAGCAGAGCGTGAGGAGAAAGCAAATGATCTACATCGTTATCGTCAGCGTTCTCCCTCGGGCTCGTGATCGGCTACAGCAGCCCGCTCGTCATTCCCGTTGCGTATTCGAAGATCTTCTCCGTCGCACTCGTCGCTGCCCTCGACGCCGCCTTCGGCGGGCTGCGCGCCGTTGTCTCCGAGCGGTTCGACAAGCGCGTCTTTGTGACGGGATTCTTCTCGAACACCCTGCTCGCGGCGGCAGCTCGTCTTTATCGGCGACCGCCTCGGCATCGACCTGTACTACGTCGCCTTGCTTGCGTTTCGGCTTTCCGTATGTTCAAGAACCTCGCCATGCTGCGCCGCTATCTCCCTGCGCGACTATCGCGGCGGTGGACACAAGTCCATGCTGCGCAATCCCCTGAACGCAGAGCGCATTCACATCTGTTTGTAAAAATTTTTCTACACTATAGAAATGTAGCGGATTTCATGGTAAAATATACGAGGAAAAAAATACTGTCTATTGATAGATTCTGTGATAAATCCTACATGGAGGCTGAGACTGTGTTCGAAATGGATGATAACTTTGAAGAGCTCGCAAAGATCATCGTCATCGGCGTCGGCGGCGGCGGCGGAAATGCCGTCAACAACATGATCGACTCCGGTCTGCAGGGCGTTGAGTTTGTGGCGATCAATACGGATTCGCAGGCGCTGCTCCAATCCAAGGCGGCCACCCGTATCCAGATCGGCGAGAAACGTACGCGCGGACTCGGTGCAGGTGCGCGCCCGGAGATCGGCGAGGCGGCGGCGACAGAGAGCCGCGAGCAGATCCTAGAGGCACTGCGCGGTGCGGATATGGTCTTTATCACGGCTGGTATGGGCGGCGGCACGGGAACGGGCGCAGCTCCCGTCGTGGCAGAGTGTGCGCGTGAACTCGGCGCACTGACCGTCGCCGTTGTGACGCGTCCCTTCTCCTATGAGGGGATGACGCGTGCGCGCAACGCAGACTCGGGCATCGAGAACCTGCAGCAGCATGTCGATACCATCATCACCATTCCCGAACGACCGCCTGATGAAGATCATCGACAAGAGCACGCCCGTCACCGAGGCGTTCAGCAAGGTGGATAACGTCCTCTGGCAGGGTGTCAAGGGCATCACCGACCTCATTACGAATCAGGGTGTCGTCAACCTCGACTTTGCCGACGTGCATACGACCATGGCAAACGGCGGTGCTGCGATCATGGGCATCGGTGAGGCACGCGGCGAGGGCGCATCTGTTGCGGCGGCAAAGGCGGCGATCGAGTCGCCGCTCCTTGAGACCAGCATTGAGGGCGCGACCTCCGTCATCCTCAACTTTACGGGATCGAAGAACCTCAGCATGTTCGAGGTCAACGAGGCCTCCGAGTGGCTCAACAGCATGATTACGAATGCGGCAAACGGCCGTCAGGCGAACATCATCTGGGGTATCGGTGTCGATGACAGCTTGGAGGACAGCGTGCGCGTCACCGTTGTCGCAACGGGCTTCGGTGCGAGTGCGGGGAGCACACCCGGCACAGCTGCGGCACAGGAAGAAGCGACGACGGGCATCTCCGAGGACTGGATCCGCATGCCGGGGCTCGGCGGCGCATCGAGACGCACCAAGGAGCCCGCGCGTCCCGCACAGCCGCAGGCACAGGCGCGTCCGCCGCTGCGATCGTTCCGCCCTCCGGCGGACAGCGAGAGCCGCATGAACGTCGTCGAACCGAACAGCGGCGCAGGCGGCACGGACATCATCGACATTCCCCGCGTGGATGCGCAAACGCTGAGCAGAGAACCGGCGCGCAGAGGGATTGCGCAGTAAAACCTGATACGATTCACGATAGAGAAAGGGGGCTGTTGCACGAAACAAACGTGCAGCAGCCTCAATTTTCATGCAATAGAAGCCGGTGTCTTCAAACACCGGCTATTGATCGAAAAATATGAGTATGCAACAAATGATGCAGACTTCCTCATTAGAGAGTGCCAGATACTTTGGTTGATCGTCCTTTGCAATGTTTTAGTGCATCCATTGCGACCTCGGCAGTAACCCCCATTCGCTGAATGAGACTTTTGATGTTCTTTAGGCGCTCCCGTTTCTGCCCCTGAGCTTTCTCCGATACTGCCCTTTCGTTGATTTCCTCCATTATCTTGCACATAGCTGGCAACCCCCTTTTCGTCTTCTTTGAAAAAGCGTACGCGCTCGGCGAGTACATCGCTGTACATATCATTTCGGATCACTGCAAAAGAAAGTCGTGCATGAGACGCCCGAGCGGGCTTTCACTCTGGCATTCTCCGTTGACATAGAGAATATGAGCACCGTCGTCGAATATCTCCTCAGTATCTTCGAAGGTTCGACGCACCTTGTAGAGTGGTTTGCCACGTTTCCATACGTCATGTTCGGTGATAAAAAGATGACGTAGGTTTCCGGCAGATCAGGGGAAGAGTGTTCCTTTGCTGACCTCACGCGAATCAATCATGCTGCTGTTGAACCTCGCTCGACGTGGGAATTGCCCCCTCGTCGCTACGCTGTATCTCCACATCGTAAATGGTCTCGCCATCGGTCGCAAGTGCATCGAATCGTACGGCACGTCCATAGAGATTTGGCACACTCTGCTGGGTAATGACCTTCGTCACGCGCAGACGATCATTTCCCATGATGGCACGGAGTACGACCTCCATGCAGGGGATATTTCCATCAAAGCAGCTGTTAAAGAACGTGTCATCCATCAACCGAAGCTGTTTGATTTTCTCAAGGTATTGACGTTTCTTTTGTTCCATATCCATGCGCATTACCTCGGATCAAATGATCTGCTTAACTCTCCAAATCCGGCCGCAGCTCCGCCGCTGCACTGAGTAGATATGATGGATGTCGCTCTGCGGCAGATCCGTGTTGACGAGGAGGAGGACGCGGATGCAGCGCGGGAGGCTGCCCTCGATGGCGCACTGGCGCGCGTCAAAGAGGGGGACGAGGTCGAATCCGCGGATGCGGCGCACGCCCGCCGTGGGGAATGCCGCCGTGAGATCCTCGGTGACGCTGAAGATGGCGGCGCCGATGTCAGCGGGGGTGATATTGTTCGTGCGCAGAATCTCCGTGACGAGTTCCTGTGCCGCCTGCCAGATTTCTTCCTTTTCGTTGCGCCCAACGGTGATGGCGCCGCGTATGCCGCGCATAGCTCTACACTCCCTTGTGAATGTCCCAGATGAGCCGCAGGCTCAGGATGAATGCGATGAGGTAGCCGAGAATGCCGAGGAGGGGAATACCGCCGATCTGCGGCTGCATGTTCGTGGTGCAGATCGTGCTCGATGCGATGAGAGTGCCGCACAGAGGAGCGAGATGATGAGCTTTATTGATCATCTTATCGAGACGCTGTACGGGCTCCTCTGATCCCCGTGAGATCGATGTTGAGCTTCGTCTGTCCCGCCCATAGTCATCTTGAGGAGGTCGGCGAGCTGCTCGGGGATCTGCACGGATTTGCGCAGGAGCATGATGCCCTCCTGCCGCGCCTTTGATAGCCCCTCGCGCCACGTCATGCCCTGCACAATCCCCAGAGAAAGGCTGCGCGCGAAGATCTCAAGGAAGCTGACCTCAGGCGCGCAGCGCGCATGACGATCTCAACGGTCATGACACCGCGTGCAAACATGGCAAGTCCCGCTCGGACAGCCGATGTGATGCATCCGCAGGATGCCGAGAATCTGATTCGTCAGAACGCCCATGTGCACGTCGGTAAAGTCGAGCGAGCCGTACTGCTCCATCATGACGTCGATGTCCTGATAGAGCTGCGCATGGTCGATGCGTCCCCTGACAATGCCGAGAGCAGGACGGCGGCCTTCATCTCGAAGGTATCGTGCGTGGCGAGTGCCATGATCGCGCGCCGCAGAGCCGTGCGGTCGCGATTGCTGAGACGTCCCATCATGCCGAGGTCGAGCCAGACAATGTTGCCGCTGCGGATGCGGATGTTGCCGGGATGCGGGTCACCGTGAAAAAAACCGTCCTCGATGATCTGTTTGGCATAGTTCTCGCCGAGCCGCCGCCCAATCTGCGTGACGTTGACTCCCTGCCGCGTGGAGAGCATCCGTCTGGTCGAGCGGAATGCCGTCGATGTACTCCATGACGAGGATGTGCTGCGTCGAGAGATCGCGCAGGACGCGCGGGCAGGAGACGAAGGGATTGTCGCGGTTGAGATGTGTAAATTCCTCGATGTGGCTCGCCTCGATGAGAAGTCCATCTCCTGCTTGGCGATATTCCACATCTCGTCCATCAGTGTGCGGAAGTCCACGACATCGTCGCTGCTGACGAGACGGATGAGAGTGGCGGCACGCTTCGCGAGCGTGAGGTCAGTACGCATGATCTCATGGATGCCGGGACGCTGCACCTTGATGACGACCTCCTCGCCCGAGGCGAGTGTGGCGCGGTGTGCCTGCGCGATGCTGGCAGAGCCGAGCGGCGTGCTGTCGATCGTGCGAAAGACCTTGTTCCAGTCGCGGTTGTACTCCTGCTCGACGATGGAGAGGATGATGGGGAAGGCGAGAGGACGTGCCGCCGTCTGGAGCTTCATCAGTTCATCGCAGTACTCCGTCGGCAGAAAGTCAGGGCGCATGCTCATGATCTGGCCGAACTTGACAAATGTGGGGCCGAGATCCTCGAAGATGGCGCGCAATTTTTCCGGCGTGAGACCGTGGACGATGTCGTGACGGCGCAGTACCGTTACCATCTCACGCAGCCGCAGTGCGGCGTTTTTGTTTTCGGTGCCTTGGAGCAGTGCGCCGAGCATCGTCTCACCTCCCCCCCGTATGGGTTCATATACCTGACGGTCATGCCCACATATCAGCATCGTCACTTACTTTGCCGCTTTGTACTTCTCCGCGAGCTGCTGCTTTTACCGTCTCGTTGCTCAGGTACTCGTCGTAGGTCGAGATGCGGTCCACGACGCCGACGGGCGTGATCTCGATGATGCGGTTCGCGACCGTCTGTGTGAACTCATGGTCGCGCGAGGCAAAGAGAATCGTGCCCGAGAAGGAGATCAGGCCATTGTTGAGGGCGGTGATCGACTCGAGGTCGAGATGGTCGGTCGGCTCGTCGAAAATGAGCACATTCGCGCCCGAGAGCATCATGCGCGAGAGCATGCAGCGGACGCGCTCGCCGCCCGAGCACCTCGGCGCGCTTCTGGCTCTCCTCACCCGAGAAGAGCATCCGTCCGAGGAAGCCGCGCACGAATGTCTCGTCCGGATCCTGGAGTACTGGCGCAGCCAATCCACGAGGTTGAGCTTTACGCCGTCAAAGTAGTCGGAGTTATCCGAGGGAGGTAGGTCTGCGTCGTTGTGACGCCCCATTTGAACGTGCCCTCGTCCGCCTCCTCCTCGCCCATGAGGGATCTTGAAGAGCATCGTCTTTGCCGCGCCGTTTGGCCCGACGAAGGCAACCTTGTCACCCTTCTTGAGGGTGAAGCTGACATTTTTTCAGCAGCTGACGCCCATCCACCTCTTTGGAAAGCCCCTCGACGGTGAGCAGCTGATCACCTGCCTCACGGTCGGGGGTAAAGGCAATGTACGGATAGCGGCGTGCCGACGGCTTGATGTCGTCGAGTGTGATGCGCTCAAGCAGCTTCTTGCGCGAGGTCGCCTGACGGGACTTTTGCGGCATTTGCGGCAAAAGCGCTGGATGAAGGTCTGGAGTTCCTTGATCTTCTCTTCCTTCTTCTTGTTCGCATCCTTTGCCATCTGGAGCGCGAGCTGACTGGACTGATACCAGAAGTCATAGTTACCGGCGTAGAGCGAGATCTTGCCAAAGTCCACGTCGCAGATGTAGGGTGCAGACCCTGATTGAGGAAGTGGCGGTCATGCGAGACGACGATGACCGTGTTCGGGAAGTCCGCGAGGAAGTTCTCGAGCCAGTTGATCGAGGCAACGTCGAGGGTGGTTTGTCGGCTCGTCGAGCAGGAGGATGTCGGGCGAGCCGAAGAGTGCCTGTGCGAGCAGGACGCGTACCTTTTTCCGATGGGGTGAGTTCGTTCATCTTGAGATGATGCTTGTCGTCCGAGACGCCGAGACCGTTCAGCAGCTGTGCCGCCTCCGTCTCTGCGTTCCAGCCGTCGAGCTCGGCGAACTCTGCCTCGAGCTCCGAGGCGCGCATCCCGTCCTCGTCAGAGAAATCGGGCTTCTCGTAAAGCGCATCCTTTTCGTCCATGATCTCCACGAGACGTGCGTGTCCCATGATGACCGTACGCAGTACCTCGACCTCATCGTAGGCATAGTGATCCTGCTGCAGGACGGCGAGACGCTCCCCGGGCGTGATCTCCACGATGCCGCTCGTCGGCTCGATGTCACCTGAGAGCAGCTTGAGGAAGGTCGATTTCCCCGCGCCATTCGCGCCGATGATGCCGTAGCAATTCCCGGGGGTAAACTTTAGATTGACATCCTTGTAGAGGACACGCTTGCCGAACTGCAGGCTGAGATTGTTGACGGTAATCATCTATCCGTACTCCTTTTCTGTTGCGAAGGATGGCGCGGAACATCGAGAGAATGCTCTGACCGTACGAGTCGCCGGGTACGGCCCAGCGGCCGTTCAGATCCTGCCAGTTGCCGAGCGTACCCGTGCCGTAGACGCTGCGCACGAGGCTGTAGCGCGGGTCAACGACGGGGAAATGCCGGCTGACGCGTGGAGGCGTAGGCGAGCAGATGCTGAATGTGGGCGCGGACACCGAGCTGCGAGGTGGCAAAATACGCGCCCTTGACCTCCGAGCTCGTCGTTCCCAGTCCGCAGTAATTGTTCTGGTCGGGCGTGACCGTACCGCCGTAGCGGGAAAAAGCCCGTTTCCTTGAGCGCCTGTGCGAATGCGACATCGGGGCGGATGCCCTCGCTCCCCTCCTCATAGTAGTAGGGAGACGAGCTCCTTCGGTGAGACCGAGATGGCGGGGATGAGGGATTCACGCTGAGGAGATAGTCCACGCACTGCTGCTGGCTCGCGAGCGGTGTTCCCGATGATCGCCGTATCGTACTCGAGAGCGTCTTGGGGACGCTGAGTGGGCGGATGCTGTTCTGCTTCCTCTGCCTCCTCTGCTTGTCGCATGAGATTGCTGATCCGTGCGCGGAAATCGTCCGTCGACGTGTCCGTGCCGCGCTCCGTGTGCACCTTTGTCGCCGTATTTGGGTCATAGACGCGGCGTGCGTCGGCGCTGTTTGCTGTCAGAATGAAAAAGACCAAGGGCTGCGGCGAGTGAGCCGCGCAGAAGAATATCCTTACGCAAGAAAATGTACCTCCCATATTGCGGGCACGCGGAGAGCCTCCGCATACCTTTACGGCAGCCATGGAAAGAGCTGCGACAGAATAAGAATGACCGTCAGCACGATCGTGCTGCGGTGTATGGCATGATGTGCCCCGCCCGCTGCCATGAGCAGCACCCACGTCAAGAGGGCAAGCGTCAGCCCCGTCCGCAGGTCGTAGGACGCGAGGACGAAGATGGCGAGGACGGCGGCATCGCATAGCGTGAGACGTTTTGCGCTCTGCAGCTGCACGAGCGCACGCTGCAGAAGCATGAGCCCCAGCATGGCAAGAGCAAGCGCCGGTGCGGCGGGAAACTCCGCCAGTGCCGCGAGCAGCGGCGCACAGGGGAGCAGCAGGAAAAGCAGCAGAGCCGTCCCCATTGCTGTGGCCGGGATGCCGCCGATGCGCCGCTCCTCCGCAGCGGGCAGCGCCGCAGAGATCGGTGCGATACTGAGCGGGAAATGCACCGAGGAGACTGCCGATGCCGCTGACGGCAAAGAGCCGTGCGAGCGGCGTGTCGGGTTTGGCGGGGGACGCTCTCCCTCTGCCGAGAGACAGCAGCACTCTCCACCGTGAGTGCGATGAGGGAGTGTTATGCCGAGGCCGATGGCGGCGGGAACATCGAGTGTGTCCTGTCCCTCCTGCCATGAGCGGCAGAGCAAGTTCTGGCTGCAAAAACGGCGCAGCAGGGATTTCCCAGAACCCCTCCGCCCATGTGAGCAGCAGAACGATGCCAATGCCGATGGGCAGAGCCAGCTCTTTTGCTGCACATAGAGCAGGAGTACGAGGAGAACGCCGACGAGCGTGAAGTACGTCAGCGGGTCGGAGAGCATGCCGCCCATCGTGAGTGCCCACGGCGACGGCAGGGAGAATGCGTGCCGCCTGCGCCGCCTGCGTCAGCATCCCGAGCGCGAGTGACAGCAGGAGACCCGTGCGAATCACGGGCGGGAGTGCGTCGATCATGCGCTCCATGGATGCGGCGCGCATCAGCAGCGCACCCAATGAACGCTGTGACAGCAGAGACAATGAGTACATCCTGCCATGCGATGCCGCGCGCGATGATCTCCTCGTAGACCAGCCATGCCGTGATGGCTGGGGAGGGGAGGAGAACTCGCGTTGCACCATTGCGTGAGACGATGAGCGTCCCGACCGCAGCAACGAGTACACCGCCCGTATATGCGCCTGCAAAGGGCATCCCCGCACGCGTGAGCAGTGCTGCCGTCGCAGTGAGCACTGAGCACGGCGGCACAGACGAGGACGAACGCACGACAAAGTGCCGCACCAATCCACCCGTACCGCTCGCTCATGTCACTCTCCTACATTACTCAAAACACTTCTATTTTAACACAAAAATAAACGTCGTGCCATAGTCCGCTGCGAAATCTATCTTCCATGACAGTGTGAGAACAAAAAAGCTGCTGCGGGAAGACATTTCGTCTTCCTGCAGCAGCCAGCTGCCTACAGGAGAAAATACTTAGGACGATGCGGTGCTGTCACTGTAGGATGATTCACCGTTCGCACTGCTTGAGGAGCCTTATCCCAGCAGCGATGCTTTGGCGCATAGCTGTTGTGAAGAAGAAGCCAATCACCATCAGCACGATGAATGTGATGTTTGTGACCGCCGACAGTGCCCAGATCAGGTACAGGCAGACTGCCATGCCGATCGGTGCGAAGAGGTAGAGCGCCGGGAAGTGGAACGTGCGCGGCAGATCGGGGGAGTTGCGGCGGAGCTGGATCAGACCGACAAAGACGATGAAGAATGCCGCAAGAACACCGGTGTTCGCGAGCTCGACGATGTAGAGCATCGGCACGCAGCCTACGATGAACGCGATGAGCGCCGAGCCGACGAGCGTGATGAAGTACGGCGTGCCATACTTCGGATGGATGTTTGCCATCGACTTTCGGGAGAAGCCGTCACGCGACATGGCGAAGAAGACGCGTGCCTGACCGAAGATGTAGACGATGAGGGTCGTGATCATACCGAAGAGGATGCCGACCGTGACGAGGTTTGCGAGGCTCGTGTAGCCGATGAGACGCAGGCAGTAGGCAACAGGATCTGCGCGATCGAGATCCGTGTGGGGATCGTCGCCGTGAGGACGAAAGTGCCACAACGGAGTAAATGCAGAGGCAGACAAAGACCGATGCGATAATGCCGATCGGGAGACTCTTCTCCGGCGTCTTGCACTCCTCGGCGGAGGTTGCGACCGTATCGAATCCCATGAAGGAGAAGAAACACGACCGCTGCGCCTGCCAGTGATGCCGCCGGCACCGAACGGGAGGAACGGATCGAGGTTTCGCCGCCACTGCATGGGGCGTCGTGACCACAACGTAGGGCGACGATCGCGCACAGCGTGAGCGAGATGAGGATCGTGTTGAGACGCGAGCTCTCCTTCGTACCGTGAGCGAGGATGGCGCCGATGATGAGCGTGATGACGACGGCGGGCAGATTGATGATGCCGCCCTCCGGTGCCGTTGTGAGAGTGCCTTCGGTATCTCCATGTCCCAGGGATGCCATCATCCCGGAGAAGTAGGCGGAGAATCCGACGGCGACCGCACTCGCGGTGACGATGTAGCCGATGATCAGCGACCATCCGCAGAGGAACGCCATGCCCTCACCGAGGGAGGCAAACGTATAGGCGTACGCACTGCCCGCCGCCGGGATGAGCGATGCCAGCTCTGCGTGAGGCGAGACCGACGAGCATACAGAGGAGACCTGCTGCAATAAAGGAAAGAACAATACCGGGCCCCGCATAGCGTGCCGCACCGATACCGGTCAGAACGAACACGCCCGAGCCGATGATGCCGCCGATACCGAGGAAGGTTAGGGTCCACTGTGCTCAGCGTTCGGAGCATGCCGCTGTCCTACGCTGGGCACTGAAGTCTTCCAGTGTTTTTTCTTAAAAACATAAAAGCCTTCACGCCTTTCTTTTCAAAAATATTGTAAAACAAAACTTGTAAAAAAGGGCTGCTTTCACAGCACATATTGATATGTGAGAGTGAAACAGCCCCTCAGCGGTCAGTTCACAAATTACTTAAGGAACTCGTCGATGGACTTGAACGGGAGGTTCAGAGCCTTGCCGACAGCCTCGTTCGTGAGATGACCGTCAATGGTGTTGAGACCATACTTCAGACCGGGCACCTGCTGGAGGGCAGCCTTGTAGCCCTTCGTTGCGATGTCAACCGCATAGGAGATCGTCGCGTTGGTGATGCCAAGCGTCGAGGTACGGGAGACAGCGCCCGGGATGTTTGCAACGGAGTAGTGGACAACGCCGTGCTTCTCGAACGTCGGGTTCTCATGCGTCGTGCGGTGGTCGCACGTCTCGATCGAACCGCCCTGGTCGATGGCAACGTCGACGACAACGGAGCCCTTCTTCATGGTCTTGATCATTTCCTCGGTGACCAGGATCGGGGTACGTGCGCCCGGGATGAGGACGGAGCCGACGAGGAGGTCAGCTTCCTTGACCCACTTTGCGATGTTGTAGCTCGAGGAGAACTCGGTGACGACACGGCCGCCGAACATATCGTCGAGCTGACGCAGACGCTCGATCGAGAGGTCGATGATCGTGACGCGTGCGCCGAGACCGACAGCGATCTTGGCTGCGTTCGTGCCGACGTTGCCGCCGCCGATGATGACGACCTGACCGGCCCGAGACACCAGCGATACCACCGAGGAGGACGCCGCTGCCGCCGTAACGGCTCTCGAGGAACTGCGCACCGATCTGGACGGACATACGGCCTGCGATCTCACTCATCGGAGCGAGCAGCGGGAGGCCGCGGCCCTGCTTGCCGAGAACCGTCTCATAGGCAATACCGACAACCTTCTTCTGAAGGAGTGCCTTCGTGAGCTCGGGCTCTGCTGCGAGATGGAGGTAGGTGAAGAGGATCTGACCCTCATGGAAGAGGTCATACTCGGACTCCAGCGGCTCTTTTACCTTAACAATCATTTCCGAACGATCAAACAGAGCCTTCTTGTCCGAGACGATCTCGGCACCGACTGCTTGTAGTCGGCATCCGTGAAAGCCGCTGCCAACACCGGCACTCTCCTCGATCAGAGACCGTATGACCGGCACGGCGCATTGCCTCAACACCCGAGGAGTCATACCGACGCGGAACTCATTGTTCTTGATTTCCTTTGCAGCGCCTACAATCATGTTTTTTTCCTCCTGTTTAGGATAGATGTGATACGGCAGGGTTTATCAGCCGAATAAACCAAAGGTATTATGTAGTTAGTATTTTAGCACAATTTAGATAAAAAGTCAACTACTATTATTAAATAGAAAAAGTAATAATTCTCAAGCATCAAAAAGCGATCATCCTCATGTATCTTTTTCTGTATCATCTGATTTTGCACGAAGAGTTCTTTGCTGGGAGTAGGTTCTATGGCGACCATTTCATAGAACAGGGGTTGATCGTCGGAGTTTCGTTTTCCTCTATAAATGAAGTCTATCGTCTTGGTGTAGATTTTTCGACCAAATGGGGCAGGGAGCTGACGACAGGGGGAGTGCTCCGTGGAGAATGTGTTGATGAAAGGGAGATATCACGGCCTGCCAATCACGCTTTGCTGCCGCGTGCTTTCCTCATAATATTTTTGTTTTGTTGAACTGTGTTCGGAAACCCTGAAAAGTGACGAAACAAACCCGTTTACTCTGAATAAAACGCAAAAAACTGTGAGAAAAAGCACAAGAAGCTAAATTTAGTCTTGACAAAACTATCTGAATTATACTAAAATCACAATCAAGGTATACCTCTAGAGATTACTTGAGTCGTTTCACCCTTCTGTTTTATCTATGTAGTAGGAGGAAAAAGCATGATTGTAGGCGTTGCAAAAGGAAATCAAGAACAATGAGTTCCGCGTCGGTATGACTCCCTCAGGTGTTGAGGCAATGCGCCGTGCCGGTCATGCAGTTCTGATCGAGGAGAGTGCCGGTGTTGGCAGCAGCTTCACGGATGCCGACTACAAGGCAGTCGGCGCCGAGATCGTCTCGGACAAGAAGGCTCTGTTTGATCGTTCGGAAATGATTGTTAAGGTAAAAGAGCCGCTGGAGTCGAGTATGACCTCTTCCATGAGGTCAGATCCTCTTCACCTACCTCCATCTCGCAGCAGGCGAGCTCCGAGAGCCTCCTTCAGAAGAAGGTTGTCGGTATTGCCCTATGAGACGGTTCTCGGCAAGCAGGGCGCAGACCTCCGCTGCTCGCTCCGATGAGTGAGATCGCGAGGCCTGTCCGTCAGATCGGTGCGCGAGTTCCTCGAAGCCGTTACGGCGGCAGCGGCGTCCTCCTCGGCGGTATCGCTGGTGTCTCGGCCGGTCAGGTCGTCATCGGCGGCGGCAGCGTCGGTACAGACGCAACCAAGATCGCTGTCGGTCTCGGCGCACGCGTCGATCATCGACCTCGATCGAGCGTCTGCGTCAGCTCGACGATATGTTCGGCGCCGTGTCGTCGCCAGTCTCCTCGAGCTACAACATCGCAAAGTGGGTCGAAAGCTGACTCCTCGTCGGCTCCGTCCTCATCGGGCGCCCGATCCTGGTCACCGAGGATGATCAAGACCGAAGAAGGGCTCCGTTGTTGTCGACGTTGCCATCGACCAGGTGGCTCGATCGGACGATGCGACTGCGACGCATGACTCGACGTTCGAGCACGGCGTTGTCCCTACTCCGTGCATATCCCGGGCGCTGTCTCCCACCTCGACGCGTGGTATCGCAATGCGACGATCTCCCTATGCGGTTGACATCGCGACGAAGGGCTGCAGCTGCCCTCAGCAGGTGCTTGATCTGATATGGTCTCAACACCGATGACGGTCATCTCCCGACGGGGCTGTCGGCAGGCTCTGAACTCCGTTCAAAGATCCATCGATGAGTTCATAAGTAATCTGTGAACTGACCGCTGAGGGCTGTTTCACTCTCACATACAGATATGTGCCGTGAAGCAGATCCCCTTTTTTACAGATAATCTCCTCTCTGAAAAGCTGAAAGGACTGATGAAGTTGACCTCATGGAAGCGTGTCTGTATCCTTGCCGGATCCTATCTCGGTTTTTATGATCCAGGACAGGCGTGGCAACGGGACAGGAAATCCTTCAGTACTACACGGCAAATGGCTATATGATTTTTGGTACAGCTGTCGTTATCGCAGTTATCTTCATTGTCGCTAACTATGGCTTTGCTCTGGCGGGACGCGATCACAATGCGACCAGCGGGCAGCAGGCATTTATTTTCTACAATGGAACTTGCTAGGCAAGTTCTTTGACTGGTTCACGGTGTTTTTCTGCTATCTTTCCTACTGTGTCATGGTTGCCGGCGGTGCCGCAACACTGCAGCAACAATATGGAGTGCCAGTCTACGTTGGTGCGGCGATCGTTGCCATCCTTGCCGGTCTTTCCGTTGCCCATGGCCTTGGCAAACTCGTCGATATTATCGGCCGTGTGACGCCGGCAATGCTCTTGCCATCGTCGGCATGCTCTTTGTCCATCTTGTTCAGCACTATGATACGCTGATGCCCAACATGGAGCTGATTTCCTCGGGACAACTGAGATGACGCGTGTCAGAGCAACTGGTTCATGTCCGGCATGTCGAACGGCGGCTACGGTATCCTGATGCTTGCGAATTTCAGTGCGGTGCTCGGTGCGCGTGAGAACTTCAGACGCTGTTTCCGCGCCAATGTTCTCGACGGTTCTTCTCGTCGTACTGAGATACGATCATCGGCCTTTCGATCGCTGCACGCATCACGGATCTCTATCAGGTGCAGATCCGAACCTCGTGGTCGTGGCAAGTCTCTCTCCGGGGTCTGACGACCATCTTCGGCGTGCTGATCTTTATTGCCGTTTATGCCGACGGCATGCCCGCTTCTCTGGACGGCTGTCGCACGTACGGGGCAAGAGGGACGATGAAGTATAAGTCGTGGGCATTCGGCCTTGCGGCACCAGCTTCTTCTTCGGCATGTTTGTTCCGTACACATGATGCTCAACTATGTGTATGGATTGAATGGATACATCGAGCTTCATCGTTATGGCGCTTATGTCCATTAAACTCATTCGGATGAAGTTCTTCGGGAAGGAAGTGATTCAAATGCCGAATCGAGCAGCATGGGCGGAAATTGATTTAGGTGCTCTCGCTCATAACTATCGAGAATTCGCAGCCGCATCCAAAAGGGGCAAAACTCTGTGCTGTGGTTAAGGCGGATGCGTACGGACACGGAGCAATCGCTGCAGCGCGTGTTGCGCTGGACGAGGGCAGACTATATCGCCGTAGCGACACTCTCGGAGGCACTCAAGCTGCGGGCTGCTGGATTTACGTGCCCCTGCTCATTCTTGGACTCGTGGAGCCGGAGAGTGCGCGTGAGGTCGTCGATGCAGATATTACGCAGACGGTCTGCCGCATGGATCTCGTTGAAGCACTGTCGCAGGAAGCGGTACGGCAGGGCAAAGACGGTGAGTACATCTGACCATTGAGACCGGTATGGGACGTATCGGCGTGCATCAAGGATGCCGCAGAGACGGCGAAGCAGATCGCCACACTTCCGAATGTGGAGCTGAAGGCGTTTTCTCCACTTTTGACTCGCTGATATTCCGGATAAGACGTTTACCAAACAGCAGGTCAAACTCTTTAAGGAAGCCTGCGATGCCATTGAGGCGGCGGGCGTTCATATCCCCATCAAGCACGTTGCAGAGTCGGCGGCGATCCTTGAGATCCCCGATGTCCACATTGATATGGTACGCGCCGGCATCATCCAGTATGGTCTCTGGCCCTCGGATGAGGTGACGCGCCCGATTGATCTTCGTCCGTGCATGAAGTTTTGTGCGCGAGATCGTCTACATTAAGACGATCCAGCCCGGAGAGTCTGTCGGCTATGGGCGCAAGTTTGTGCAGAGCGCGAGACGCGTATCGCGACCCTGCCGGTCGGCTATGCGGACGGCTACATTCGCGCCTATGCGGGCGGCAGTGTCGAGTGTGCGGAAAACGCGCCCCATCGCGAGAGCCGTGTCTGCATGGATCAGTTCATGATCGATGTTAGCGGATATTCCTGAGAGGGCAAAAATGGGGATGTCTGTACGCTCTTCGGATCGGAGACCCTGACGACGGATGAGGGTCGCCGGGTGGGCAAATACGATCAACTATGAGGGTTGTCTGTCTTGTCTCCGAACGCGTGCCGCGTGTTTATAAAGGATAGTGTGCGAAACAGCATCTGTCTTTATGGATTACGGGGCTGCTGCAATCTCTTTCGCGGCAGCCCTGTAATTTCTCCGATGTATGAAGAAGGTGTTTCTTTCTGTGAATACGCTTGTCAGTCCGGAAAAATACATGGGTACTCATGTCGGTCATGCTCATTTCTGTCGCGGTATCGGTCTACCTAGAACAGACCTATGCGTGGGCGTCCCGTATCTCAGGCGCTGTGATTGCGCTGATCTTTGCCCTCGTTTTGGTCAATACAGATATTATTCCGCCTCATGCAGAGCTGTACGATGATATCGTCTGGGGGTATGTCGTGCCCAGTGCTATCCCTCTGCTGCTCCTACAGACGAATATTGTGAAGATCTGGCGGGAGACAGGGCGCCTGCTCGTCATCTTTCTCATCGAGTGCAGCAGGGGACAATCTGCGGGGCGCTGATCGGCTGTGTACTTCTCGGCTCTGCCATCGATGGTCTGCCGAAGGTAGCCGCGATGATGACCGGCTCCTATATCGGCGGCGGTGTGAACTTTTACGGCACTTGCCGATGCGCTTTAAGGTCAGCGGAACGCTGGTCTCATCGACGATCGTGGCAGATAACCTCAACATGGCGATCTGTTTCCTGATCCTTCTGGCGATCGCCGGGAACGCATTTTCCGCCGCGTCTACACGCATCCGCTGATCGATGCCGTGGAAAAACTGAGGGGAATCCGACGAGGGAAAGACGCTCGCTGCTCAGTATTGGGGCCGGAAGGATGTTTCTCTGCGCGATATTGCGATGTGCGTGACCTATGCTGTTGTCGTCGTCACCGTGTCAAAATTTATCGGTGCCACACTTGGCACGGTGATTTCACCGATGCGAACTGGTTCACGAAGATGTGTAATACGTTCCTTGGCAGCCAGTACGTTTGGATTACACTGATCTCGATGATCTTTGCCACATTCTTTGAGAAACAGGCATCGTCGATGAATGGTGCGCAGGAAATCAGCACGTTCTTTATCTATATGTTCTTCTTCGTGATTGGTGTTCCCGCATCCATCATGGAGATATTGACAGATACGCCGCTTCTCTTTGTGTTCTGTCTGATTATGGTCGTTGTAAAACATGCTGTTCTGTCTGATCGGTGGGGAAGATGCTCGGGTTTGCTTTGGAGGATATTCTCATCGCTTCCAATACGAATATCGGCGGCCCGACAACGGCGGCAGGCATGGCGATTTCGCAGGGTGGAGATACTCTGGTTGGTCCTGCGATGCTCGTTGGAACGCTTGGCTATGTGATTGGTACCTATCTCCAGGATCATCGTCGGCAGCTTGCTTGGGGCATGACAGGAGATCAAAATGAAGCAAGATTTTGGTGTGTTTGATGTTCACTCTGATCTCTTCACCAATGTAACACTGCGCCGACAGGCGGGGAAAACGGATGTTATCTGTGCACACCATATTCGGCAGCTTCGTGCGGAAATGTCTGTGCGATGCTCTGCTGTGTCTGGATTGATCCGCCGTATCGGAGAGACCCGCCAGCGCGTATGGTCGATATTATGGCGTCCGCCTGCGCCGAGCTGCGTGAAGCACAGGATATCGCAGAAGGCACGCATCGCGCTGCTGATATCGAGCGCATCTGTGCCCGGGGGAAACTTGCAATTCTCCTTGGGATGGAGGGGCTCAGCGGGCTGCACGGACAGGTGGATTCTAGACGTACTCTATGCGTGGGGCGTTCGTCATGCCATGCTGACGTGGAATGAGGTAAATGCGTTTGCCCACGGTGCCTCCTGCCATGAGGATAAAGGGCTTACGAGTCTTGGGATCAAAGCTCTTGCCCGCATGGAAGCGTTGGGGATGCTGGTCGATGTATCACATGCCAATGAACGGACGTTTTGGGATGTCTGTGAGCATACAGCGAAGCCGTTCATTGCTTCACATTCTAATGCATACGCCCGTTGTGCTCATGCACGAAATCTGAAGGACGATCAGATCAAAGCACTTGCAGCGCGCGGTGGCGTGATTGGGATGAATGCGTGGCCGGAGTTCATCGATGGCGCTGCACCGAGTGCCGAACGACTTGCCGACCATGTGGATCATATCCGCGACCTTGTTGGTATTGACCATATCGCCTGTGGATTTGATTTTTGTGATTATCTCACGTCGGATACGCTGGATTCCTTTACACTCCAGTGATGTGGTGACAGAGGGGCTTGAGAGTGCCGCAAATGTTCCAAAGCCTTTTTGCGCTTCTGCGTGCACGCGGATACAGCGAGGGAGGATGTGGAAAAAGATTGCGCATGGGAACATGATGCGCGTCGTCAAGGCTGTGATCGGCTGAAGTTTGTCAGCAATTTCGCCGATGGACAGTTATCGCAGAACTATCCAACAATTATGTATAATCTTGTGCGTATTGGATAAAGAAGTCGTTATAATAGGACATATAGAGAATGAGGAGGTAATGCACTGAAGAAGATACTGTTAGTACCATTGGTCGCCAGTACGGCAGCGGCGGCAGTCAAATCTCCCGACTCGTTTCGGAGAAGATGGGGGTCAAGCGCTATGACCGCACGGTCGTTGCCATGGCGGCAGAAGTCTTGGCGCCGGCGACCGGCTTGAGGATGTCTTGAGCCGTTCTATGAGGGTGCCCAAAGGCGAAAGCCTCAGGGCGATCAGCACAGCTCAGCTTGATACGGTGCCCGCGTATAACACTCTCTACAAGGAACAGGCGCATATCATTCGCTCGATCGCTGCCGAGGGAAATGGAGCAGTGTTCCTTGGCCGTTGCGCTGAGATCGTCCTTGCGGGGCAGCCGGAGGTCTATTCCTTTTTCATCTGCGCAGATGATGCATACCGTACGAGGCGTGCCGGTACGCATTATGGCGGAATGAGCCTCAAGCAGCTCAATGAGATCGAGGAGAAAGCGCTAGCAACTACTATACCTTCTATACGGGCGAAAAATGGGGCGATCCGCAGAATTTTGATCTCGTCATCAATACAAGCCGTATTCCGCTGGAACAGGGCAGCAGATCTCATCATTGACTATGTAAATCGTGTGCAGGGAGAATAAATAGTTTCTTGACATAGAACTGCCACACGGAGAGAGTCTGTGGTGGCTCCAAACTAAATGATACAAAAGCGCGGGAAAGGAAATTCCTGCGCTTTTGTTTTAAAACATAGGGCACGTGGCATGTGCAGTGCTGGAGAAGTTTGGTGCGAAACAGGGAGGCAGCGCATGAATGCGTCGCCATGGCAGGCAGGTGCGGATCGGAGAGAATGGATATGTCGGGAGACGGTTTATACATGTGATGAAATAAAACAACGCTTGCAGCCAATCTTTGCCGGGCATCGGATTCGACAGGCGATTCTCTTCGGTTCTTACAGCAAAGGGACGGCAACATCCCAAAGCGATGTAGATTTGCTCGTGGACAGTAATTTGCGTGAGGCTTCAATTCATGGGAGCTGTGGAGGAACTGCGAAGCTCTGAGCGGTAAGGATATGGATGTGTTTGATATCACGCATATCGAGCCAACGTCTCGTATCGCCGAGGAAATCAAGCGAACAGGGGGTGAGAGTTTATGCGCGATGACATTATTCTTGAGCAGATGCTTCACTATGCTGAGAAGGTATGCGCATACAGCGCAGGTCTTTCTTACGAAGACTTTCGCGCCAACGATATGCTCGTCGAGGGCATGTGTTTAATCTCGGGCAGATCGGAAGCTCACAGCGAAACTGGGCGTGGATTTCAAGAAAAAGCATCAGGAGGTGGCATGGGCACAGATCCATGGACTGCGGAATCGCATTGTCCATGACTACGAGGCGTAAATCTGTGCCTTATTTTGGGAGATTATTTCTGAGGATATGCCGGAACTGGGTCGTGCGTTGCGTGCGATCAAGGGGATAGAGCCTCGCTCCCGTGTGTCCTGACCATAGGCCTGTGGCTGGCGCATAAAAAGACCTGCTCTCTCGATCACCTGATGGTTTAGAGGGGTCAGGTCTTTTGCCGTGTTGATGGAACTGCATCAGCGCTCGGATGCACGAGCCTTGATGATGGCGTCGATCTCGCGCTGCTGCTGTTGTTCGATGCGCCGCTGGATGAAGATGTTCGGGATGGAGACGCCGACGACGACGGCGAGGATGATGGTGATGCCGTTGACGCCGAAGCGGAGTGCCTCGAGCAGTTCTTCGACGGAGATGGTCTGGATGTGGAGGACGGCGAGAGGAGGCGGTGAGGAGGACGCAGGGGATGAGGGGATGACGGGCGGGATGATGAGCAGGGTGTTTCGGCGTGTGGACGATGTGGATGACCTTGAGTGCCGCAATGCCGACAAACGCTCGCCGCCACGAAGGAACCGAGTGCCTGCGGCTGTCGAACTCGAGGATGAGGACGTTGCGGATGAGCATGGTGACGATGCCCTCGACGGCGACGATGGCGAGGCTTTCTTCGGTGTGTTGAACATGACGGAGAAGCCGCCGGCGGCGAGGGCTGCCGCGATTGCCTGATTGGTAGGTGTCCGTGGGCTGGATGTGGACGTCGGAGATGTTCCCCACGCCCGCGACGAGGATGGCAAAAAGGCGATGCCGAAGGTCAGGCCGCCGATGATGAGCATGGTGTCCATGGCACGCGTCATGCCCGATGTCGTAAAGCGATTCAGCACGTCGCTCGCCGCGTTGACGGAGGAAAGCCGGGCATGAGGAAGATGGTGCACGCAACGAGTGCGTACCACATTGTTCCGAGGCCGAGCGCGGCGAGGATCGCCCATGCGAAGATGGTTGCGACAAAGCCCGTAATCATGGCGCAGGCATGAGGGGTTAAATGCGTATTTGTTGCTGAGGCGGTGTGCGATGAAGCCGCAGAGTGCCGCGATGGTAGCGATGAGACTCCTCCCAGCTGCCGCCAAAGAGTTTGCACGAGCCGCCCGAGCCGACGGCGGCACCGAGGGCGATGCCCCAGTGGGGATAGCAGAGTGCGCGTGCACGGATGCGCGTGATGGCGTGCTCAACGGCAGAGATGGGCGTGTTGCCGCGCAGGATGCGCCATGTAAGCTGCTGACGGCGGCGAGGACGGCGAGGTTGACGCCATGTTTCGTGCAGTTTGCGGAACTGGGTGAAGGGCGTTCGCCGTCGCTGACGTTGAGCATGAGCGTGGTGTAGGTGACGTGGGACTGGATGTTCTCGGCGAGGGATGCGAGGTGCACGGCTGCCCGTTTCATGTCGCGAATGACGCGTGCACGTCCGCCCCGCTCTCCATCAGGGTCTGTCCAATGTCCAGCAGGAGCTTCATCTTGTAGTTGAGTGTCTTTATTGTCATCGTCCGCCATGTTTCGGATTGCTTTGCGTTCCCGGTGCCGTGCTCCTCTCTGCTTATCTTAGTCCTCATTATAGCATAGGGGGACTGTGTGCAAGATGGGGGCAGGGGATAAAAACTGCCGCACAAGAGTTTTCCCCTTTTGCAGCAGTTCTGCGTTATGCGCTAGAGAGGTGCTGAATCTATCAGTGCCTCTCGTAGCCTCAGCGCTGATGCCTGCGCCCTTGCGCACGTAGAAGAACCACGTGATGGCGATGGTCAGCACAGTGAAGGCAATGAGGATGTTGAACGCAGGGGTAACGCTGCCCTGCGTTCCCTACGCTCAGCCGAAGAGTTTTCAGGATGAAGAATGCACCGTGTGCCGCAATCGCCGCCGTAAGCCGGTGACGAGCGAGGAGTGCACAGGATTGTTGAAGACGAATGAGGATCATGCGGAAGCATGCGGCATTGATGAAGCCCGTCGAGAAGAAGAGCACGAGGAACGATCCGAAGAAAGGCGGAAAAGTTATGCGACTGGATGCCGCATGACGGTCGCAATGCGGGCGACGAGCATCAGGATGAGCGAGTAGAGTGTGACCTTCGAGCCACTGTTGACCTTGTCCGCGACCCAACCGCCGATGGGGCGCACGCCCGGCGCCGATGAACGGGCCGAGGAATGCGGCGTAGGGTGAAGGAGACCTCGGGGAACTCGCGGTTGACGAGCAGTGCGAGCGCGGCGGGTAGCCGATGAACGAACCGAATCCGCAGGTGTAGATGACACAGAGCAGCCACGTGTGCTTGTTGCCGAAGATGGACATCATGCTGCGCGGGCTCTGGCGCGGGATGGGCAGATTGTCCATGCAGAACCAGATGAGGATGAGGCTCAGCGCGGTCGGGATTGCCCAGAAGTAGCAGACGCTCTGGAGGTAGACCTCATGGCCTGCCGCGTTCACGAGCGGTGCGCCGAAGAATCCGCCGAAGCTCAGGCCGAGGAGCATCGGTGCGGTGAGTAGATGACGGAGACACCGAGGTTGCCGATGCCCGCGTTGATGCCGAGGGCGAGCCCTTCTCCAGATTTAGGGAAGAAGAAGCCGATGTTTGCCATGGAGGACGAGAAGTTTGCCCTGCGATGCCGAGAATGCCGACGAGCAGGACAAAAGGTGTCGTGGGTCGTCGAGGTATCCGTGACCGCGCCGCCGAGCCGATGAGCGGGATGAGCAGGGGCTGCCGTCGAGATCAGCGTCCAGTTGCGTCCGCCGAGGATGGCGGGGAGGTAGGTGTAGATGAGACGCGTTGCACCGACGAGGCCCGGCAGCGCGACGAGCGTGAAAGATCTCGTTGTCGGAGAAGTGGAATCCGACGGAGTTCAGCTGCGGCGCGGTCGCCCACATCGTCCATGCGACGAAGGCGAGTGTCAGAACGAACGTAAAGGTGTAGAGGTTCTGCTTGGCGATGCGTTCGCCGTATCGTTTTCAAAAACACTTCATTTCCGGCTCCCAGTGTGCGGGATGTCGCGTCGGGATGGATTCTCGCCGAGCGTGGCGAGAATGTCCTATTTTTCCATGACCATCTCTCCCTTTTTCATATAACGTTGATAAAGTGAAATTATAGTGATTTGCTCTGTATGTGACGAATATCACATGAAGTTTTTGTTTTTTTCGCTACTATAAATATATACGATACGGTATCGTGGAGAGGGCGCAGATGAAACAGGAAAGCACTCATCAAGGAACTGATGTCGATTCCAGGCAGGTGATTTCCCTACGATGGGCGTATCTCTATCGTGAGGTGCGCCAGCACATTATTTCTATATGTGCGCTCAGGGGCATATCTTCGTGGTCAAATACGGTGCATCGGGGCGTGTTCTGGCGCTGCGTCTTGCGACGAAGGGAGTCTCGTCGGGGGAGCTGCCGATCTACGAGGATGAGCCGACCTATCTCTTTAGTGCGATTGCGCGCAGCGCCGCCGAGTCTACGCCATCCGAGTTCCCCGTACTGGGCATATCTCGAAAAAGCATCCGCACCTCGCTGTCGCGCTGCTGAAGCTGATCGGGATGCACATGCGCAGCAACACCTCAAATTCCGCGACCTCGTGCTCTACGGGAAAAAGGGGCGCTCTGCTCGACGCTCCTCCGTCTGGCCAACAGCTATGGGATGGAGACGGACGAGGGATACTGATCTCCGTGCCGCTCACGAATCAGGGAGCTCGCGAACTACTCCGCATCAGCGCGGGAAAAGTCTTAACCGCATGCTCGCCGAGCTGAAGAAGTGCGGTGTGATCGATATGCGCGGGCATTTGATCCTCATCAAGGATATCGACTATTTGAAAAAGACCATCCACTGCGAGAACTGCGGGGTGGAGATCTGTAATATTGAGTGAATCGAGGGACACAGAATAGGGGCTGCCGTACGAGGCGAAAAAACTTCGTGCAGCGGCCCTATCTTTGTTTATTCGCACGAATTCCCTGATACGCCGTCACGCCACGGTGCAGACAGCGCGCCCGCCGTGAGATCGGTCAGCTCCGCCGTGCGGCGTGCGATGTCGTCGGGCGGGACGCGGAGGAGGCACGTGACGCGCTCTGCGTATGTCGTTTCTCCTGCGATCAGTTCCTCTGTGCGGATGTAGCGCTCGACGGCGGCGAGCAGGTCGTAGTCGATCGTGACGGACAGCTCGCGCAGGTGTCATGCGCAGCGGGGGCGGCATCGAGCCCCAGCCCTGCCGCATGGGCGTATGCACGGATGAGCCCGCCCGCGCCGAGCTTGATCCCGCCGAAGTAGCGGACGACGGCGACGGCGACATCCGTGATGCCGCGTCCCTTGATTGCTTCGAGGATGGGGCTGCCCGCCGTCCCGCCCGGCTCGCCGTCGTCACTCGAGCGCTGCCGCGAGGCATCCGCACCGAGGACCATGGCGTAGGGCGCGTGGCGCATCGTAGTGCTCCTTTTTTTCAGTGCGGCGAGCCGTATGCGCACCTCGTCCTCGTCCTCCGCGTGTATGACGTAGGCGAGGAAGCGGGGAACGCTGGATCTCATACGAGACAGGGGAACACCGCCCTCGGTATCTCCCCTGTGATGGTCGTATAGTCACGATCCGTACTCATTTGTTCTTGCGGTTGAGTACTCGACGATGCCCGCATCGAGCGAGCACGTAGGTCGGCCCCGTGCTCGCGGTCAGCTCGCCCGGCTGAAAGATGGGGCAGACGAAGCCGCGTCCGCCGAGGAAGTAGTTGGTCGGAAGCTGACGCACGGATTTTTCGGGCTGGATCGGCGTATTGCGGCCGTACTCGTTGTGAGAGATGACCGTTCACCGCCTCGCCGTCGAGATCGGACGGCGTGACGTGCACGAAGAAGAGAGCGGCAGACGCTGTCCTGTCTTCTTGTAGTAGACGATGCCGTAGTCGTGGCGCGTGGGCTGGTTGGCGTGCAGGTCATAGCGCAGCTCCGTGAACGTCACGGACGGGAAGTTTTCGTCGTCGAGATGCACGCGGTAGCCGAGCTCGCCGCGGAAGAATGCCCGCTCTGGTACTGGGCGCGGAATGTTTCCGCGAGTGCCTTCATATCAGCGTTGATGCGGTCGGCGACCGCACTGTCATCGAGACTGATGACGGGGTACGCGATGGACAGGGTTCTGCGCGGCCTCCCGATGCTCGCTGAGGGGCGGCGGATGAGGTCCCCGTGATGCCGACGACGAGCGCGAGAGCAATCAGTAAAGCTCTGAATTTCATAGTGAGTGCTCCTCCTTTTCATACTTAATTGAATCATAATAAAAATTTACGTATGTTGTCAAATAAATGATAGTAATTGACGCGCTCTTGTAGTATGATGAGAGCGCATTTTTATACAATATATGTTCGAGGAGAAAGGTTGTGTTACGGAGCCAATGGGCGAGTCGACGATGAAACGGAGGCTGAAGCACAGACATCTTCAGCTCATCTCTCTCGGCGGTGTGATCGGGAGCGGATATTTTTTGGGGACGGGCTACGTCCTCGAGCAGGCGGGGCCTGCGGCGGTAATTTCCTATCTGCTGGGCGGCATCATCGTGCTCGCCGTGATGCTCTGTCTCGCAGAGCTGGCGGTGGAGCAGCCGCTCTCGGGCTCTTTCGTCGTCTATGCGCGCGAGAATATCTCGGCGACGTGGGCGTGCGGTGTGGGCTGGTCCTACTGGGTGACGTGGGTGTCCTATGTGCCCTCGGAGATGATTGCTGCGGGCATCATCATGAATTCATTCCTGCCCGAGGTCGGGACGATCTGGTGGGCGGTCCTGTTTGGGCTGCTCGTCACCCTCCTCAATCTGTTTCGCGTCGATAAATTTGGCGAGAGCGAGTTCTGGCTCGCCCTCGTCAAGATCATCGCTCGTGGCATTCAGCGCCGTTGCACTCCTGATCTGTCTCGGGCTCATCGGAGATGAGGGCTATATCGGCACGGGCATCCTACTCGGCAGCGGTGGCTTTGCCCCGCATGGATACGCGAGTATTGCGCTGACGATGGTCATTATTCTCGTCAATTTTCAAGGGACGGAGATCATCGGACTTGCGGCGGGGGAGACGGCGGATCCCGCGCGCAGTATTCCGACGGCGGTGCGCAATGTGACGTGGCGCATCATCGCGCTCTACATCATCCCGATTACGCTGCTCGTCTCGATTCTCCCGTGGGATCACGCGTCTCTCTCCAAGAGTGTCTTTGCGGCGGCGCTTGCCGAGCATGGATTTTCGCATCTGGGGGCGCTGTTCTCATTCGTCGTGCTGACCGCGGCGCTTTCCTGCTCAACTCGGGGCTCTACGGCGCGGCACGCACGGTGCACGCTTTCGCGACGATGGAGATGGCACCGCGTGCGCTCGGTGGGCTCAGCCGCAAGGGGATTCCCTCGCGTGCCATCTATGCCTCGATTGCCTTTTGTTGGGGCGTGATTGCGCTCTACGCGCTGCATCCCGATGCGGCTCTCTATACCTATCTGCTCGCACTCTCGGGGTTCTCGGGTGCGGTCGCGTGGATCTCGATCTGCTGGAGCCAGTATCGGCGGCGGCGCAGGCTTGAGGCAGCGGGGACGGTGTCCCTCCTGCGCTATCGGATGCCGCTCTTCCCCTATGTCACGCTGTTCGGGATCTGGGCGCAGGTGCTCTGCCTCCTCTTTATGGCGTTTACCCCGAGCTGCGCTCTGCGCTTTATTTGGGCGTACCCATGCTCGTCGTCCCCATGCTTCTTTACCGCTTCTTGCGCAGGCGCAGGGCACATGATATAATTGAAAAATAGGGAGTTTTTCGTAGGGAGGAATGTTTATGTTTGGGCTCTTTGATAAAAAGAAGGAAGCGGAGGTTTCGCTCGCTGACCGCATCGCGGCAAAACCGTTGGCGGCAGCGGGTGCACCGCAGAGGGCGACTGCCGCAAAGCCGCGTGTGCCGTTCGCAGGACTCGGCAGTGTCGGCGCAGGCGATATGAAGTCCGCCTACCTCTCGCGCAGCGAGCTGACGGCAGAGCGTCTGCGCGAGCTTTACGATGTGCCGGGTGGCCCTGCGATCGTGCTCGGTTTCGTCTCGTCCGATCTCCCCATGGCGGAGATTGCGCGTACGGTACAGACGGCATCGCCTCCCGATGTTCAGGTCCTGCTCATCTCCTCGTGCGGGGAGCTGACGCATACGCCGGGGACGCGCTCCTACTATATGGATGCGAAGGACGGGCGCGCAAAGGTGCTGCTGCAGGGTCTACAGCAAGCGCATGATCGACTGAACCCACATGATGACGATTCCCCTGCACAACGAGGACATACGGCGCGGTACGGTGGAGCTGACCCCTGATGAGCGCATTCAGAAAATCCGCGAGGGATTGACGCACAGCGCGTTCCGTTCCCCGTGCGCTTTGACAATACCTTTGCCTTTGTCTATATAGACGGCGTGACGGCGTGCGAGTCGTTCGTGCTGAAGGCACTCTATGACAGTGAGTTCCTGCCCTGCCCCTACATCGGCGGCAGCGCAGGGCGGTGCGCTCGATTTCTCACACCTATATCTACAACGGCAAGCAGGTGCTCGAAAATCACGCCGTGGTTCTCGTCGTTCGTCTTGCTGACGACTATCGCTACTCCATTTTCAAGTCACAGGCGGCAGAACCGACGGGGGACAAGTGGACGATCATCGGCTCGGATGCGACGCTCCGCACGGTGGAGACGGTGGCCGACGCAGAGGGACATCCCGTGCCCTTTGCCGATGTGCTGATGGAGCATCTCCATGTCTCCGACGTGAATGCACTCAGCGACGCGCTTGCCGGCTATACCTTCGCCTCGCACGTTGGCAAAGCAGTACTTCATCCGCTCGCTGCAACGTTTTGATCCGGCGGAAAAACGCTTCCATTTCACTGTGACATTACGGCGGGCGAGGATCTTCCTCATGCGGCGGGAGAACTTCGTCAAGACACTGAAGGATGAGTACGCCGCATACGCAAAGGGCAAGCCGGCGCCGATCGGCGCAGTGCTGAACGACTGCATCCTGCGCCGCCTGACCTTTGCAGCGGAACTCGCAGGAGCAGATATCTTCGACGGTATCGCACTGGCAGGCTTCTCGGCGTTCGGCGAGGTGGCAGGTCTGCACACCAACGAGACGCTGACGGCAATTTTCTTCTACCAGCTCTCGGGCGGTACGTTCAGTGACGGCTATATGGATCGTTTCCCGTCGAAGTACGCGCTGTACCAGAAGGCGTATCTCGAGCATGAGATCAAGCGCCGCGCGATCATCGCACATCTGCGCGAGGGGATCATTCAGGAGTTCGACAGCTACCGCCAGCAGATGGCGGGGCTCTCGGATGTCATGGGGCATGTGGCGGAGAGCGTCGAGAACGTCTCCGGGCTCGTCAACCCAGATGAGCGACGGCATCGGCGACCAGGGCAATATGACGAAGGAACTCCTGTCGCGCAACGCCTCGATCACACCGAAGCTGGAGCATCTGACCGAGAGCACGAAGAAGATCGAGCGGGTCATGCACATGATTACGGAGATCTCCGCGCAGATCAACCTGCTCGCGCTCAACGCCGCCATCGAGGCAGCACGTGCGGGCGAGATGGGACGTGGGTTCGCCGTCGTCGCGGGAGGTGCGCAAGCTCTCCGAGAATACACGCAGAGCGGCTGGAGGCGTCCGATGAGGCGATCCGCGAGCTCCTGCATGATGTGAATGAGATCGATCAGATGCTCGCGCAGAAATCAGGAGTTCGATACGAAGGTCGAGGACTTTCGAGCAGGGCTGACGGGCGCGTGACGGATATGAAGAGCGGTCTCGCGAGCGGTGTCGTGCGATTCGTCATTCGAGGCGGCTCGCTGGAGAAGGCGGGCGCGCTGGGCGCGGCACTGTCGAAACGCGTGAGGAACTGGATGCGGTGATCCGCTCCATTCGATAGTAATGGCATTTGATATTTGGGAGGAGCTCGAGTAGAGTGGAAGATATTGTCCGCAGGAGATTGAAGCAAAGTGGCAGAAGATCTGGGAGACGGAGCACAGCTGCCACACGGAGATGGATACGACGAAACCAGTACTACGCGCTTGAGATGTTTCCGTATCCGTCAGGGAAAAACTTCACATGGGGCATGTCGCAACTACTCGATCGGCGATGTGATTGCGCGCTTCCGCACGATGGAGGGTACAACGTCACGCATCCGATGGGGTTTGACTCCTTCGGCATGCCCGCCGAGAATGCAGCGATCAGAACAAAGGTGCATCGGCGGGTGGACGTACGCGAACATCGCGAACATGGAGAAACAGCAGCGTGCGCTGGGGCTTGCCTACGACTGGGACCAGCGGTCATCACCTGCCGTGAGGACTACTACCGCTGGACACAGTGGCTGTTCGAGCTGTTCTACAAGAAAGGCCTTGCCTACAAGAAAAAGGCATCCGTGAACTGGTGCGATACCTGCGGTACGGTGCTCGCGAACGAGCAGGTCGAGGACGGCAAGTGCTGGCGCTGCAAGTCCGAGGTGCACAAGAAGGATCTCGCACAGTGGTTCTTCAAGATCACGGACTATGCCGATGAGCTCCTCGCCGACCTCGACAAACTCCCGGGCTGGCCCGAGCGCGTCAAGACGATGCAGGCCAACTGGATCGGACGCAGTGAGGGGCTCGATTCCGCCTGCCCGCGCCCGCGCTCGATGCGGAGATTCCCGTCTCACGACGCGCCCGGACACCGTGTTCGGCATGACGCTTTGTCGCACTCGCGCTGAGCATCCTCTCGTCGAGAAGATCTGCGCCGTCAGCGACAAGGCAGAGGAGATCCGTGCGTTCTGTGCGCGCGTCAAAAAGCGAGTCCGACGTGAGCGCTCCTCAAGCGGGTCGGAAAAAGAGGGCATCTATACAGGGCTCTGCTGCTGAATCCGTTCAACGGGGAGCAGGTTGAGATCTGGGTCACGAACTACGTCCTCTTTGAATACGGCACGGGCGCGGTCATAGCAGTCCCGTCGGAGGATCAACGCGACTGGATGTTCGCGGAGAAATACGGCATCCGCAAGATCCTCACGATCCGCCCGAAGGACGGAGAGCTGCGTCTCGAGGACATGACGGCGGCATACACCGAGGAAGGCATTCTCATCAACTCCGGCAAGTTCACGGGATGGAGATGCACGCGGCGATGCAGGCGATCATGGACGAGGCGGAGGCGCAGGGCTCGGCAAGCGCCGCGTCAACTATCGCCTGCGCGACTGGCTCATCTCGCGCCAGCGCTACTAGGGGCGCCGATCCCCATCATCAACTCGCCCGAAATGCGGTGATTGCTCAATACGTAATG
>BNJU01004523.1_pt1 | contig 88731 bp, 119 predicted proteins | sample 8539281 | NCBI WGS metagenome assembly BNJU01 (sample SAMD00202456, study PRJDB9452) | human saliva metagenome | isolation source: human saliva | place: Japan
GCACCAGGGTGATGTCGGCGGCCCCAACGGCCACGTCCGGCACCTGATCCGCGTCAGGCCGGCGAAACCCAGTAGCCCCAGGTGCCGGTCAGCCAGGCGGCGCGCTCGCCAATTCCGGTCACCCACCATGCCGACCACCGCGCCTGGGGAAGTCGCAGGTCATGATGACGTCGCGCTTGTCGGCGGGCAGTACCGGCGCGCGCACGGCGGGCGCTGATCTCACTCCGCCGCCACGTGCTCAGCGGCCCGAGGTTCCCCGGTCAGCAGCACCGGCCGGATCCCCGCCCCGCAGCGCTACCGCCTCCCGCGAGGAGGTCGCACCGTGTCCCGCACCACGAGAATCCCGCTTGGCAGCCTTCCCAGTGGCTGCGATCCGGGGCTGCTGCGCCGGCGTCGGCGGAGGCGTCAGCGTGGTGTTGTCCGCGGCGGTTTCTCGCCAGCGCCTCGGTCTCAATGTTCAGCAAGTGCCCTTTACTCGGTCCTGGCCCACGGCCAGGACGACGGGCGGTCGCCCCGGAGTCCTGTGGGCCTTCTCTCCACGGCGGGCGTACCGCCTCGAACCTCGGCGCCCATCTCGCCGCGCACAATCGCAGAAGCCGCCAGTCGCGGCCCACCGCGACCTGGTGTTCTTCCACGGCGGTGGAGATGCCCTGGCCTCTTCGCGGTTGGCAGCCGCCGGCGTCGCAGGCTTCCGCCCAACGCTGCGGGCGGCCGCGAGCGACAGGCCACCGGTGCTCTGAGTGACCGACCGCCTGCCAGGCGCAGCGCCCATCCCCGAGCGAAATATGATATGCGCATCCAGGCCGGTATCAGCACTGGCGCCCACCCCCGGTGCAGGCCTCGACGTCCAGGCCTGGCGTACCCCAAGACGTGCCGGTCTTGTCCATGACTACCGTGTCCAGCGCCCGCCGACTCCAGCACCCCGTGGCCCTGATGACCACGCCCGCCTGGCTATTCGACTGACCAGCAGCGTTGCTGTTGGCGGCTGCGCCTCCCGCGCGCAGGGCAGGCGGATGACGAGTATCGGCTACTCGGGCCGCGGTGAAGGCCGCCGGCGGGCTGGGCTGTGCCTGGTGAGCCACCCCGCCAGGTTGCGCCGACAGCGCCAGGACGATGGGTACGAACACCCGACTGGCTGGTCCGCCAGGCGCTGACGGGGCCTGCTGCCTGCGCGCGGCTGTCACCATCCGGCCGATACGGGGCGCCAGCGTCGTCCCTCTCCACGGCCGTGGGCTCGCAACCAGCAGGAATGCCGGAGGTGCTGACGGTCGCCTGGTGATTAGCCCGTTCCCGCCTCGACCCGGTGGGCACGGACCTCGGTGAGCAGCGAGGCGTCCACGGCTGAGCGGCCTTTCGACGACGACGCCGTCGGCGGCCACCTTTTCCTCACCGGGCCGCACGAGAATAACCCTTTCGCCAGGTCTCCTCAACACTGATGCGCTCAGTGGTGGCTTCGCGCGGCGACCCGTCCTCATCCAGGACGTCGACGGCGTCGCGGCTGCCTGACGGCGAGGTGAGGACGACCCGGGTCACCTCCTGGCGCCTACCCAGCAGGGCGCGCAGGGCGTCACCGAACGGTACTGGCGCCCGCGTAGCGGCCTGCCAGGAGGAAGGTGGTCACCCAGGCGGTTGACTCAGCACATGTGGCGGCATGCCCCTGAAGCGGGCAGCAACTGGCGTCATCTCGGTGGTTACGCCGATGCCTGGCCCCGCCGGAGCACCATGCCTCCATAGGCCCGCAGCTTGGTCGGCAGGATCACCTGGTGACACGCAGCGTGTCCACAGAGTGCGCCCCGTGGCAGCAGCGCGCGAAAGGCCGCCTTGTGGAAGGCCAGGCGGGCCGCCACCGGCAGCGCCATGAGCGCCACCGTCCACCGCCAGCCCGGCAGCAGTCACCGCCGGGCCGGCACCCGCGAGGATCGCCGCAGTCGGGCACCGACAGGATAGTGAAAGCGGTAGATGAGTCGCAGCCGCGGGTCGGCGGCCCGCTCCATGCGCGAGGCGCCAGGGTTTTTGCCCGTCTCCGTCGCGAGGCGGAGCTGGGAGAAACGTCGCAGGGAGCTGCCTGCGTGTGGCCGCGTGCACGGACTGGACGGCGTTGCGCGGCCGCTGTGCGTGTGGTGCCGCGTCCACCCCCGGCCGAACCGGGAACGGACGCGTCCCGACGCCTGAGCCTCCGACGTCGCCGACCCAGGGCTCGGCCGTGGTGACGCTCTCCGAGCTCTCCGACGACTCCTCGCGAGGCGGCGTCCATCAGGGCGCCGCGTGCTTGGCTGGCGCAGAGCGACCGCGTGGCCGCCGCCAGAGGTCAGTCGGATAGCACTCACCGCGCCCGCGCAGGACGCGGGGCCGACTCGGTGGCGAGGCTGACTCGAGGCGCTCACGCTGTGCGTCGGGACTTTGTTCGAACTTCTCTTTCCACCCGCCACGCACCGTTGGCGCGGAGTCACGCCCCCGACGAGAGGTTGACGGTGCGCAGCCTGCCCGTCGGGTTTCCTGGCTGGCTCGCACTCTTTATGAGCCTTCTGTGTCCGTTGTCGTCCGCCGTCGTCTCGCTGGCGTCGCTGCCGCCTGCCCGGCGCCCGTGACTCAGTGCGCCGTGGACAGCACTGCCACCCGGCCTGCAGCGCTCGCGGTCGTCGCGCTCGGCGGCGTCGAGGCGTGATGTCGGCCTGTCGATGGCCCTTCGGCCGGGCTGCAGGCCGTCGAGGCGGGCGTCGGAGAGCCACGGTGACCCGGTGGACCTGCCCGCCCTTTCCTTGTTGAGCAGGGACGGAGACGTTCTTGACGCCGTTTAGCGCCTCGAAACCTCCTCGGTGACGTGGGCGACGCAGCGCATGCAGGTGAGGTCCGGGAGACCTTGAGGTGGTAGTGCGGCCGATGCCGGCGGCGGGTGAACCTAGTCATCTCTCACTCCTTGGGAGGCGCGTGCGTGAAAATGCCGGTGGATCGGATCGGGAACTGGTGGTCCGCCGCGAAGCGCGCGACCGCGCGCCAGAACCGCATCACTGAGCGCGTAAACGTGATGGCGTCGGAGGCTGCGAGGATCCTGGCGGGCGCCTCGTCGATCCTGCCCGCCTGGGCGGCGGTGCAGGACAGTGGCCTGCGTGGTCCTCCAGCAGGCCGAGGCTGGACGGCTTGAAGGGCGCTGGTGGCGGCGGAGATCCGTGGGTGAGGACGCTCGATGCAGTAGACATCCTCTCAACCATGCGGGAGATGCTCGCACCTGCCCCTCGTGCGGCGCAGCGCTTGAGGTCGTCCTCCTTGGTTCCGGTGTAGCCAGCGTCTGGTCCTCCGTTGCCCCGGTCGGCATCGACCCATACCCTAGTGGTGGTGTCAAATACTTTCTGGAGGGTGCCTGGCTGGCGGTGACCGGCCGGATGGGCGCGGATCCGGCACATGTGTGGAGGGCGACGTGGGATGCTCGTGCCGCGGCAGCCGTTGCCCATGCCGCTTGGCCCCGCTCGACATGACACGGTGTCCGGACGCCAGATGACTGATCTCCCAGCTCGCCGGACCCCAGGGCGGGCGCCGAGCGACTCATGGTGCAGCCGGCAAGCGTCCCGACCGCGCGGCGTCTCGCGGACAGCGCTGCTCACGGGTACTGCGCGCCCGGGAAGTGAGCCGCATGGGCGCCTCCTGCCGGACGCGGACGCTTAAGGACGAGGCCGCAGCGCGCGGCCCGGACGGATGGCTCTGGCGGCGCTGACGGCGCGATGAGTGCAGTGTTGCTGGCGCGCGCGCGCACGGGCTCGGAGCCCTCCGACATCGGCCTGTCGATCTGAGCCCTTCCGGTCCCGTCCCGGGTGACCCGCTCATGGGGTCACCGCTCTTCGACGACGACGGCTCGGGCCACGAACCCGCCGACGCCGATCCCACCAGAGGCCCTCCGGTGCAGCCGCTCGCAGCAACGATGGGCGCGGCGCCGAGCGCTGTCGAGCGCGCGCGTACGGCCAGCGCACACCGCCGCCTCGCCCATGCACCGCTCGCCCGCACCGCCTCGCGCACAGCCGCGGCCCGGCTCACTGGCCTGCCCCACCCCCGCAGCGGCCGGCGGTGGCGATGCCTGCACCACCGCCTGATGCCGCCCGCGGACGCTTCGCGCCCACGGCGCCCGCCCAGCCCAGCCGGGGTTCGCGAATGGGGCCGGCCGGACGCCCGCCGCAGGCGCCCCGGCCCAGGAGGTCGACCCTGGGCCGTGGGAGCGCGCCCACGGCGGCTCCGCCGACCGCGCCTCCTGTCGCCCCTCCGGTGCACCGGAGGGCGTGCACCTCCTTCGGGCGGGCGCAACGCCCCGGCACTCCTCGCGCAGCGCCAGGAGGACGCGCCCCGTCCATCGCCGTCCAGCGCACGAGCCCGCCCAGATCCTCGGTCGGATCCTCTTCGTCCTGCTGTGTTCATCGTCATCCTGCCCTCTCAACGGCTGAGACGCGAGGGAGGCGGGGCGCAGCAGCAGGCGGCTGAGGGTGTGCAAGCGCCCAGGTGTCGCGCCGCTGCGGTGCTGCGGCGGATAGTGGTGAGGGCTGTTGGAGGCGTAACCGTGCTTGAAGGCCCACACCACGATCTCCAGGCGTGAGTACCGTGCCGGTCTTATGGAACAGGCCGGTGATGTGGGACTTGACTGCCTCGCCTCGGCGATGGCCGGCAGGGAAGGCGATCTTGCGGTTCGAGGCTTCGCGCAGGTGGAGGTGAGCAGCATCGCGCTCCCGCTGGAGAGAGGTGGACGCTGCCGTCCGCGCGCCCGCACGGGAGGCCAGCGTAGTCGATCAGGCGTGTCGTCGGCGTCGCGAGTGCCTTCGACCGTCTCGTGTGGACCGTAGCACCGCCGCAATGATCTCCTCAGCCGTATGCGGCTCTTGAGCTTCGGGAAGCCCGCGCTCCCGCTCCCAGCAGGCCCGTGCAGGAGGGTCACTCGTCGAGTGTCCACCGTGGTCGCAAGAATGACTCGGGTCGACGGCGGGCGCGCTACCTCCCTGGTCATCTCCATCAGCCGTCCATGTGCTGGGCATATGGACGTCGGTGATGAGGACGTCGACCCGTTCAGGACTGCACAAATCGCAGGACGGCGCGAGGTAGAGCGCGTCGCGGTGAGGATCGTGAAGTCCTCGACGCCGGAGTCAAAATAGGACTCCAGATGGGCCAAAGGCCATCGCGTCGTCGCTGTCGACCAGGCGCCAGGCCGTGCTCGACAATCAGGAGAAATCCTGGAAGACATGGAGTCTCCGCCAGGCGGAATGTGCTTGCAGTCCGCGATCGGTGCGCGGTCCTGCTGGGAGTCAGCGGACAAACTACCTGAAGACGATCGCCGTGTAAACGCCCTCAGTATCGCAAATCCCGACGAAAGGTGGTGGAGAGCCATCCAAACGGCGAGGAAAGCCAATTAGACCGCGGGCGATGCGAGGCTGGGTCGGATTCCTGCAGCAGGCTCATGTTTCAACGGCACCTTCTGCTGTGCAGCCTCTACCGTTCCCAGGAAGGAGGGTCTCGTGTACCGCTCTGCGCTCATTGAGGGCGTCCGGCGCATCACTGGCTCGTGCTGCGTCACCGTGGAGTCTCCCCTTCGGCCTGGTTTCGTTCCACCGAGCCGTCTGCTTGGGCGTGGGCGTGGAGAGCCGGTCTTCGCGATCTGGACCGGTCTGCTGGTGATCCTCTGAGCGCGCTGGAGGTCACAGCGCACGGAATCACCACGTGCGCGGGGCGGCACCTTCAGGCAGGGCCCGGCAGGGCCGATCGACGCCGACCGATGCCAGACCACATCGCGCGATGAGGAGGATGGAGCGCTTCTGTTTGCCCAATGCCTGCGGACGGAGGCTGAGCGCGGACACCTCTCGCCGGTCTTCGGCGAGGCTTCACGATCGGACCGGAACGCTGGCTGGCGCGTCGGCTATCGTGGCTGAGCCTGAGCGGACTGACCGCGGGCCGCCCATCGCCTCAGACCCCGCGTCCCCTGCGTTGCGCGGGCGCGGTTGGTCCTGACCCGCGGCGCGAGGTCTTTCTCGTCCCAGCGGTGCTGATGTACCTCACCTCCTGGTGCACCCCCTCCGAGGCACCTCGTCAGCATCTCCATCTTCCAGCTGCCGCGGCACTCCGACCTGCGCCGGGGCGGTCCCAAGGGCGCGGTCTGGAGGTCAATGAGGCGCGACTCCATCGCCCTGCCTGGCTCCGGCGCCTGCGCCTGCCCGCGGTCGCCGCCGTCGATTTCCACCCCTGGGAGGCCGCCAGCGGAGCACCACTGGGTCGGCACACCTCCACCGAGCCTGTGGAGACCCACCTGTTCACGCCACGACCGACCATTACGGCGTTCCACCCTGCACGCCGCCGTCCAGACCTCCCAGGGTCGACCCTGAGCCTGGCCCAGGTGTGGTGGTGGCCAGCTGCACTCAGCGAGTCTTTCAGCTCGATCCGCAGCGGCGCTACAAAGATCTTACGAGCCTCGCCTCCTGCGCATCGCCCTGCGCAGCCACGCCTGCGGCGCGCGCGCGCTCTGGAGATCAAGCGGCCAGGACTCACCGTCGCGTCGGTGGCGCCCCGCGCCGACGCCGAACTCCGTCCATGCGCGTCGTCTGCGAAGCTTCCTCCCGAGGTGAGCGGCCCGTCCACACGCCCTCGACGAGATCGGGCGCCCTCACGGCGTCGGCCCCGGAGGCCGACGGCGTTGGGCGGCAGTGCCGCGTCCTGACCCGCTGGAGCAGGTCGTCGCCAACCTGGAGCGGGGCCGGCGCCGGGGCCATCGTCGTCAGCGCCACCGACGAGGGCCCGCCAGTTTTGGCGTGCGTACGTCGTCAAGTGCACGCTCATCCCGAGTGCCATGCCCTGTCCTCAGCCACCGCGCCTGCTTACCTGGCCACGCCCTGCCTCTACCAGGCGCGGGCGATCGCCTGACCGTCGACGATGAAAGCGGGGATCAGCGTCCGCCAGCCCTATCGCCCGAGCCCGATGCGCATGCGTCCGCCTCACTGACCGACACCCAGGAGCGACCCGGCATGAGCACGACGACGCCGCCGCAGCCCGCCGTGTCGCACCGCCGGCACAGTCGCCCGGCACCGCGCTTCCCACGGGTCCGGGTGTGCGGCCTACCTGCGCGGATTCGCGCGCGCCGTCGCCGCGTGGCCGGCCGCCCAGTGACGTCATCATCCCGGAAGCTGGTCGATCAGGCCGTCGGCGCCTACCATCTACGCCGACCGCGCGTGCGGTCCTCATCGCCGTGACCCCGACCAGACCGGCCTGGCAGCGAAGCTCCTGACACCCTGCCCGATCACCGTATGCCCTCCCTGGGCCTGGAGCCCTTTCTCCTCACGAGGCTGCGCTGCGGGCCGCTCGTGGTCCCCGGCCACGCAGCGCCTGCCACCGGTGCTAGCGACGCGGCGCCGCCGCCAGCACGGGCTACACGTCCCTGCTCGAGGTCGCGTCTCCGAGCACGGCCCGCTGGGCAGCAGGCTCGCGCGCGCTCACCACGTGCTCCTGCCGGGCCTCATCTCTGGCCCTGCAGACCGCAGACATCCCGCACGCGACTTACAGGCCCCGGCTGCGCAGAGCACCGACGACGTCGCTGATCGGCGGCCAGGTGTGGACCATCGACCTCGGTCTCCGGCATCACCACCCGCTTCCGCCGACCGTGGCCGTGGGACCGCTGCGAGGACCTGCTCGGGCCGCTACGAGGGGCCGCCGTGACGGCCTGCCCCGCGCTTGCGGGTCCTCCTGCCCGAGCGGCGTGAGGTGGCCTGGGAATGGCCGACGCCACAGTCTCCGGTCATGCGCGCCGGCGACGTCGGCCGCGCCGCCCGCGCGACCTGCAGTTCCGGATCCCCCGCAAGCCGGTGGTGCACCTGGGCCTGCGCGCCCGGGCCCGAGGGAGACCGGCTGGATCATCGACGGCGCCCAAGAGCTAGGCTGGCGGCGCTCTTCGCCCGGCGAGCACATGGGCGCCCTTGCCCAGGCGCGCGACGGCAATTCCGCACCCTCAGACGAGATCGGCGAGGTCGCGGCGGCGTCGGCTGGGCGGCGCTTCGAGGCCGTCTCCCTGCTGTGGACCGGCGGCATCGTCGAGAGCGTGACAGCCGAGCTCTGCCTCGGCGACCGCGGCCTGAGCCTGGCCGCGCCTGCTCTCTCCCGCCTGGGTGACTCCACCACGGCGTCAACGAGCCGGCAGACGCCGCCCGCCGCCCGGGCTGCCGCCTCGGGTCGCGCTGGCGTCGCGACGCCGGGCGGCGGCGGAGATGGTCGCCGCCCTGGAGCCCACGCTGCCTGCGGTGCGGCTCGACAGCGCCCCCGCCGCGGGGACACCTCACCGTCCTGGCCGGAGATCGCCGGCTCCGCGGGCCCCGCCTCCCCGAGGTGGCGCTGCCGCTGCGAGGGAGTGGCATCCTCACCGCTGCGCGTGCGCGCCGGGCAGGAGGCGGTGACGGTCGGCCCTTACGTCGATGAGACCTTCTCGCCCTGCCTGGCCTGCGCCTGCGCCGGCGACGAGCTCGAGATCGCGCTCTCGGGCTCCGCCCGCCACGACATCATCGGCGGTCTGGCCGCCAGGGCCGTGGCCGCCCTCATCGCCCGCGCCACCGCTGTCACCCACCTGCCCGGGACGCGCGGCGCACCGACCTGGCCACCTTCACCTACACCACTGACCGCCTCTCGGTCGTCTCCCGCGGCTGCCCGTCCGCTCGGTGGCCGCCGGCGATAGAGCCGGTGCCGGTGGCGCCCTCGGCCCCGTGGGGCCCGCTACGGCAGCGTCCGTGATAGCCATTCGCCGGCCGCCCTCGCTGGGACCTCGGGCCACCTTGCAGCACCACAAGCCCTCCAGTAATCCTGCGCCCTCCAGCGCGAGGTTCCGCGACTGGCTGCCGGTCCGCCGCACGCCTCGCCGCCGGCCGACCTCGGACGCGCTCGACTTTCAGCCCTGGCCGATACGCGCACCCGCTCACCGACGACGGAGGCGAGGCCCGGCGTCTCGCCCGCCCTCCCACCCCGAGCGAGCCTCGCCACGATCCTGGCGCTGTCGGTGCGTGCGCGTGCTGCGCTCGTGCGCTCAGGTGCCCACCGGGAGCGGAGCCGGCCGAGGGCAGGCGCGAGGCTGCCAGGCGCGCCGCTGGGACGGCCGCCGGCGGCAACATCGGCTCAGTGACCGCCTACGTCCTCGTCCCCGAGCTCGAGCAGATGCGGCAGGAGGTCTCGGGGGCGGCGGCGCGGGCGGCGGCTCGCGGCACCTGCTGCCCAGCATCGAGCGCGACCACGCCTGGCCCTCATCGGCCTCGCTATGCAGCGTGACTCGAAGATGCGGAGACGGATCTCCGTCTGCCACGCTGTCGGCAGCGGATCGTCCTGACGCGGCAACGTGGACAAAGGTGGCCTGCGGCACTTTCGCTTCGCGCTGCATCGCGGTCCAGGACGCGTACTGCTCCTTCGAGGTCCCTCCGCCCGGTCGCCGGAGGCCGGGGTGCCGCTGCGCGCCGGGCTCGCTGGGACGAGCAGCGGATCGCCCGGGCGCTGGGCACCGACCCGCCCGGGAACCGGCCCTGCACCGTCGCTTCCACGACCTGGGGAGGCCGCCGCGCAGTGCTGACTTTCGAGAGCTGCTGCGCGAGCTCATCTCCGGCTTCGCCGGACTTGGGATCGGACACGCGCCCTGGGCGGGCTGACCTTCCGACGTGCCCGCCGCGCCGCCCGCGCCCGCCGCTGGACTGGGCCGCTGGGTGCCGGACGCGCTCGTCCCACAGCAGGACCCTTTCTACCCCCACAGCCTGCAGGCTGAGACCTTCGCGCCGCTCGTCGTCAGCTCGTCGCACGGCACCGGAGCCGCTCGAGGCCGGGCCTCTTGGGCATGGTCCGCGATGCCCTGGCGACGACGCGCGCACCTGGGGGCGGACGCGGCAGCCTGCTGAGCCCTTCTTCGTGCGCACCTGCTAAAGCGCCCGCGGCGCCGAGGCCCGGCACTACCGCGCGGCTCGACGGCGTCGACCTCGTCCGCGCTGCCGCCGGCTCTGGGAGATCGAGGGCATGGCGGTGCAGAAGGAGTTCGCCCTGCGCCGGCGCCATCATGTCCTCGGTGGCCGCCAGCCTCGATGAGGCTGACGCCTGGGGCGTGCGCCGGCTACCGCTTCAGCCATAAGCGAGCCGCAGCGCCGCCCATCATCTCACTCGCTGCACCTGCGCGCCGCTCGCTCAGTGACTGGTGGGGACGCTTCGCGCTTCGCCACCTCGGCGGTGCGTGCCACCTGCTGGACTCCGACGGCGCCAGCCGCCACGCCCAGGCTGTCGCCGTCACCATCGCCAGCCCAGCAGACAGAAACTGCGCGAGGTCAGGCGGCCGGCGAAGGTCCCGGTCTCGCCGCCCGCACGCAGCCGTCAGCCCCTGCTGGGTCCACCACCGCCTGCAGAGACGGCCCCGGAACTGCATGCCACCGCGTGTCACAGAGTTCCACAGACCACCCGTTCGCGGGAAGAAGTGGGGTCGCGGCAGACCGGGACCCTCCTGGGCCCGAAAGGGTCCCAGCTCCCGCCCACCAGACACCTGAGGAAGGGAGGTGAACGGCGCTGCGGCCGAACGGCGCCATCGATCTCACCCTCGCCGACAGTGGCTTTCCTCGGGCGTCGAGGAGCGCCTGAGGCGCAACGCCGCGGTTGTGCCTTCAGCAGCGCCAGCGCGTCCTGCCCGGCCAGCGCCGCCTCGGCCTGCGTGCCCGGCCAGCAGCGCAGCCTCGGCCTCGTGCCCGTGCGCCGCCAGCGCGTCGACGACGTCCTGCTGACGGCGCCCATGGTGGCGGGTAGCCGGTCTACCCGCCGCACTGGCGGCAACCCGGGCTCCCGCGCACCGACCTGAGGGTTTCGTTCTCAGCGCCCCGATGAGCACGCCGCGCCGGTGATGAGTACGGCAGGAGACAACGCCGACGATCCCTGAGTGGCGCCCGAGGCAGGCGCTGATCCGCGCCTGCGCCGCTACGCGGGTGAGCCCACGTCGGGCTGGACAACCGTGCCGATGCTGTTCGACTCCGACCTTCCGGCAGTACCACCGGCCGCGGCGACGGCTCGCCTTCATCGTCAACCAGTTCGACGGGCGCGCGCCCTCGCCGACCGCCATCATCGGCAGGAGAGCCCGCCCCAGGACATCTGACGGTGCGGTGCCATGCGTCACCGGCGCCGTCGACAACTCTGCGCGACAGCGCTCTCCTGGCGGCGGCCAGCCTGACTCCGCCGACCCCGCGCTGCACCCGGACGTCATAATTCGGCGGCAGCGCGCAGGCGCAGCCGCCGGACGCCACACCCGCCCAGCCGCCGGGCCTCGCCACGGAAGGTCAGGAGAGGCGCTCGCCGCAGCGGGCTGCGCTGCCCCGCATCATCATCTGTACCAAACGTGCGCCCACCGAATCGTCGCCCGCATCGTCACGCCCTGCTCCAGCGCCTTCCGGCCCCGCGCTCAAATTGCAGATCCTTCCTAGCCTCATGGCCGCGCAGAGTACACGCGGCCGGGGCCATAAGCGTCTACTCCCTGGTCGCCCTTGGCATGCTGGTCTTCATCGGCTGGCGTGGTGGCGATCCAGGCTGAGTGAGCATCCTGCTGCACGAGTCCTGGCACGCCATCGTCGCCGGCTATTTCCGGGCACATCCGTGTGGACTGGTGGCAGGCTCATGTTCTGGGCAGGATCCCTATCGCGCTCACGCTCGACCGTACCGGCTCACCGCGCAGCGCTCCCGGCGCGGGCTGGACCATGCGCCCTGGCGGGCTGTCTTCTCCGACGGCGTCGCCCGCGGACTGGAGGCGGCCGTCGCCCGGGCCTCGTGGACAGGAACGGTGCGCCCAGGTGGCCTCAGACCCTGTGCGCCGCCGCCTTCCACCGCTCGATGCTCGTCGCAACCTCCAACCTCACTCGGTCCGGACGGCGTCGCCGCCGGTCGAGGCGGCCATACCGGCTCGCGTCAACCTGCGCGGGCGCTCTGTGTTCCGTGCTGCTGCTGCATCCCGAGGCGCCAGCCGCTGCCGCCGCTCCTGGCCGTCATAGCGTGCCCGCGGTGCGCTACTGCATCTACGGGCTGGCGTGCCCTCTTCGCGCTGGACCTGGTGGCGCTGGCGTAGATGAGCATTTGTATGGATGGGCTACTGGCTGCACGCCCTCTTGAGTTAGGTTTCCTCCCATGCAGCAGACGCAGCCGGTTCTCTCTCGTGCCGGTGCCTCTCCAACAGCCACAGCCGCAGCCCGTATCCGCCGTGACCCGGGAGCCCATCCCCATCCGGCTCCTGACCTCCGCCGTACCAGCGCCGGTACCGGCACCGGACCCGGAGCCCCGGCTGGCCTCCGCCCGCCGTGGCTCCCTGCCAGACCCTCGTGTGCGCCGCGGGCTGCCGGTGCGGGCCGTCCCCGAGACCAGCGCCGCCGTCATCGGCGGCTGGACCACCTTCCTGCGTATCGGCTCGACGAGGGTGCTCGACGCGCCGCCGATCACCTGCTCGACCGCTTCCACGATCGCTCGTCACCCTGGACAAGGCCGAGCGCCGCGGTCCTGCGCTGCCAAGCGGCCAGCGCTTCCAGGGCGCGCCACCGACCTGTCGAGGAGGTCCGGCGGCTGCCGCGCTTTCGCGCGTGCGCCGCTGCTGGAGCTGCGCCCTGTTGGCCCGCAGGCGAGGAGATCGAGCCCGCCTGGCCGTCCGCGTCGTCGACCTGGACCGCAGCGGCCGCGGTGCTGGCGGCCGGGCCTCGACGAGCCCGGCTTACCAGGAGTGCCCTCGAGATTGCCGCTCCCGGCCCTCGTTTCCACCTTGGCCGCCCGCGGCCGCCGGCTCTGAGGACCCCCGGCGACTCTGCGTGCACCCTCTGCCACGCTGGCCACCCAGGCCGCCCTCAAGACTGTGCAGGGCCCCTTCTCGACTGACCACCGTCAACGAGGCCGGGACAGGTGCCTCCAGCGGGCGCAGCCACCGCTGGTGGCCACCCGCAATTGGCCTTCCACTGCATCCTGAGCGCCACCGCTCAGGAGCCCATGGCCCGCCGCAGCGCCCTCATGTCCGCAGCCCCGCCCCAGTGCGCGCCGGGCTTCAGCTCACGCCGCCTCCCGGCCCGGACGCGGCGCGCGTCCATGGCTGCGTACCTCCCGGGAGGTCGAGGCGGAGGCGCTGACCGGTCGTCGGCGAGCACGAGGTACGGCAACGGGATGGTCTTCTCCGCCAGGAGACTTTGATCCAGCCCGCCCGCTGGCTCCAGGAGACCCAGACGACGCCTCACCGGCGGTGGCATGCACCGCCGTGCTCATTAGCGTGTGCGCGACGCCTGCGAGCGCGTGGGCATACCGCCGACCCGCGCCTGCGCCTGGGCGGCTGCTGAGCCTTCCGCGTCAGCCATCCGCAAAGCCGCACGTGCCCTGGTACCGCGGGAGGAACTTCCGCTGCTGGCCGCCTCGCTGCTCACCGAACAGCAGCGCGGTGGGGCAAGGACGCTGTGGCCTGGCTGGCGGCTCGATGACGCCGTCGGTACCGCCGACAGGCCCGGCCGTGGCGCTAGATTTCTCAACCGCACGGTGCGCCTGGCTGAGCGCGTCTTCCCTCTGACAGTGCTCGGTGAGGCGCTCGCGGCTTCCTTTACGAGGACCGCGAGTCGACCCGCAGCCTGGGTCGACCCCTCGAGGACGCCCCTCTGGAGCTTCAGGACGTCAAGACCCTGGGTGTTTCGCCGACCCCCTGGGTGGCCCGTCCCATCTACACGACCTCATGGTGGCTCGCTTCGCCTGCGCTGTCTCGGAAGCGGAGGGGTGTCTGCAGGGGGCCCGTTGGCTTCTTCTTCATGACTACATCGCTCCACGCCCGCTGCTGGCGACCAGGAGATGCTGCGCCGCCGGCCTGGGAGCTCGCTGCCGCCAGCCGTGGTGCCCACGAGGAGCGCGCAGCCCCGTCCTGGCGGGCTCTCCGGCCTCGTCAGGCACTCATGCCTTTCACTCCAGCCGGTGGGCTCCCAGCGCCCGGACCTTACGCCGCCGGTGCGGGGGCCTGACTGTCGATCGACTTGCCTCACCAACTGCCAACGGCTCCCTCCAGGCCCGCTTTCCACCGGCTCCTGGGCTCCGGCTTCCGGGAGCGCCTGCGCCACACGGGATCCGCACCTCCTGGGTAGCCGAGCGGGTCCTGGAGGATCGGGCCAGCACCGAGGTGCAGCACCGGTCAGGCCGTGCTCCTGCGGGCTCCTGCCGCGCTGGGATCTAGCCTCCGTGAGCGGGCGCCGAGGCGGTCCCTCACCTCCTTGCGCCTGTCCACGAATACGTGCCCGGCCACCAGCACGGCACGGCCGACGACGCCGGGCCCGTGGGACTGGCCTCACCTGGGCCTGACCGAAGTGTACCTCCTGGGCGGCTACCTGTCCTGGCTGGTGTGCTGAGCTGCTGGTCCCGGCTGCCTCCCGCACCTGCGGACCACTCGGACCAGCCGCCGTCGACCTGGGAGGCCCCTGCCCGATTTTCGAGTGATGCACTCCGAGCGGAAACGTGGCCCGGCCGCCTGCGACGCGCCGCGGGCTCCTGGACCTTCCCTGCCCACCAGATCGCCCGCTGCCCGCGACCGCGACCTGACCCACGACCCGGCTGCACAAGTGGACGACCTGCGCAAGCGGTGGGGCATACCCACGGAGGTCTCGTCGTCACCAGCACATGCCTCCCAGGGCGCCACCTTCGACCAGCACAAGCCCCGCCACGTGGACCTCACCACTGGTCAGTGGCTGCTGAGCTGCGCAGCGCTGGATCGACCCCGGTGCCGCGCACATCGGCCTCGCTGAGCTGCGCGCGCCCGCGGCGAGCTCCTGCCTGCACCAGGACGGTGAGCCGACGGTCGGCCGAGTACCGTGACTCCAGTGGCCCAAGAACCTGGGAGGCATGGCGTGAGCACGCACGACGACGTCCGCCCAACCGGCGCGAGCAGCGCAACGCCCGCCGGCCGTGGCCCATCCAGCCTCCCGCAGGCTGCGCTGGCTCGGGGACGCCTCGCGTGGCCGGCGAGCAGGCAGTGCGCACTCGGGCGGGCCGGGCAGGCGAGCCAGGTGGGCCAGATGGGCCGGGTGTGGACCAGGTGGACTACAGCCTTAGTCAGGGCTCGGCCGCTGGGACGGTCGGCCTGGGGCGGAAGCCGCAGGCGGGCGGCTCGCTCGAGGATCCAGCTGGAGATGGCTGCCGCCGATCTCTGGCAACCTGCGCGTCCAGCACAGCGCAATGCGTCAGACAAAGTGCGCGGCGATGGCTCGGTCAGCGGGAGGGCGTTGGCTGGCTGTAGGCGCCGGATCTCACTCGCGCCGTGCGTGGGCTGACACCGACGCCCTGCTGCTGCGAGGTCGCAGTGGCTGGATCGCCCGCAGCTAGGTCGGACATCCGCCTCGGCGACGCTACTGCGCTTCGTCACCTGCGCGGCCACTCACATCCGGCTGCGGCTCAAGGCCGGAGGTGTTCTGGATAGAGGAGCCTACGCGAGCATGCGCGAGCTCTGGGTGCGTGCCAGCAGCGCACCGAGGCGCGCACGGTTGACGCGTCTGCCTCCGCGACTTGATGAGCCGATCGGCGCGAGCGGCCCGGCGTCACCTTTCGGTGCCCACGCCCGAGTACGACAAGTATGCGCGGAGTGGCTGAGCGTCGAGGAGGCTGAGCGCCACTTTTATGTCTCCAGCCGATGGTGCCTGGACCGCAGGTGCTGGCGAGATCGGAGGCCGGTGCTGCGCGGGCAGGCCCTGGCGGCGCGGTTTCCTGGCGTTGGCGGCTCCCGCAGCGCTGCTCGCGCCGCCGAGCTGCCGAACGGCTCTCCGCCCACCTGCGGATGTGGGGCTCGTGCTCCCGCGCGCACCTGCGCGAGCGGCAGCGCCCTGCCCGATCGTCTCGCTAAAGCAATTGCCGGAGGTCATCGAGTTCCGGATTCGATGAGATCCCTGTCCTGGGCCAGGCGGCCGCCGCCGTGGCGAGCCTGGCCGACGACGCCGTGGCGCGCGCTTCCGGTGATGAGCGAGCACCGGCGGGCGCCGGGCCCTGACCCACAAAGGGTGCGCTATCGACGTCAGTCCGCCTCGGCCTCCAACCCGGCCGAGTGGTGGCATCGCCGGGCTGCCGCCCGACAGGCTGCTGCCGGCGCCGTGCAGCGCCCCGCCCTCAGCCGCTGCCCGGCAGCCGGGCGCCGCCGCAGCTGGCCCTGAGGCGCGCCGGAAGTGTCCATGAGAAGGGCCCTGTTGTCGATGAAGCGGCGCGCATGTGTCCGCGAAGGCGTCGATGAAGTGTTCGTGAAGCGCCAGCCGAAAGTGCTCAGATAAAGCGCTATGAGTGTCGATGAAGGACTGCAGCGTCCACAGTGCCAGGGATCAACACTGCGCTGACTTTCCGCCTGGAGAGAAGAAACGGGATTCCAAACGAAGTCCGTGTCGTAGTGGTGCTTCGACGGCTGCGACGCGTTGATGTCGGCGCGTGGACACGTGGCTGTGCGGGAGTGAGTCCGCCAGAGGTCGGCGGCGCATCCGGGATTCTCTCACCTCGAGGGCAAACCCACCCGGACTCTGCCTGCTCCTTCCGGCGCTTGCGCTAGGGGCAGAAGTTATCGTCGACGACGATCTCTGAGCCGTGTCTTCTTCAGAGCGGCACACTGCACTGGAGGGTGGGGGTGCTGGTCGGGGGTTGGCGCACCGCACGAAACCTCCGGACCCTGTGGGGAGGCGACCAACCCTCTGCCAGTGGATCCCGGACCCGCGCGCGCAGTCCGGGTGTGGTGCTGTGGTCTGATGGTCCGGGCTGGAGGCTCTGCATCTCGCCACTTGACTCTCGCCCCGCCGAGTGAGTCGTCGTGCGCGGCAGCCGACGGCTCCCGGCGCGATTGGACCCGCGCGCGCGCCCTCAGTCGTCCAGGTGGGAGACGAGGTTCTGCGGCCAGGCCCGTGCTTAGGTGGCGGGGGCAGGGCGAGCAGTCGCGCCTCGACGTCGTCGGGCATGCGCGGAGGTCGGAGCTGAACTCGCGCTGCGCCCTCGCGAGCGTGACCTTCTTGCCGCCGGGGGTGAGGCTCGCTGAGGCGCCTCGTAGGGGTCGGCCACGCCGGTCGCCCCGGCGACGGCGGCCGCACGCATGGCCTGCTGGACGGGCTCGCCGAGCACCTCCCGGGTCGCCTCGGGTCCTCCTCAGGCGGGCGCGAGTGGAAAGGCATCGAGCCCGGGCCAGGCCCCCGCCGGATGTTGTCCACGGCCAGCGGCGAGGTGCTGTGCTTTCGCTTTTCCACGTTGCGCCGGGTGGTGGGAGAGTCGGTGAGAACTCGCGCTGAGGCGGGAGAGTGCACGAGCGTGGCGGCCAGCGTGTCCAGCAGGCGGGGAGGAGAGATCTCCAGGCTGGCCTTCGCCGTTCTCGAAGCCGGATCGCTGACCTTGTGCGGCATGGTCGATGAGCCGGTGGAGCCCTGCGCGCCCAGGCGCTGCGAAGTAGCCCAGCGAGATGGTAGGTCCACATGCGTCCGCTGGCCGGGTTGTGGGCGATCCGGTGGAAGCGGGCGACGTCGGAGTAGGAGCCTCGGCCTGCCGGTCGTGGGACCTCGATCTGCGTGGTCAGCGGGTTCAGCCAGGGCGCCCAGGTGCTCGACAGTCGCGCCGCGCCCCACGCTGCACAGTCGGCGCCCGGGCACCAGAGACGACGTGCGCGCCGAAGGTGCCGGTGGCGCCGCTGATCTCGCCTAGGTACTCGGTGGCCTCGACGCGGCGCGCCTCCGGCGGCGCAGCCGGTGTTTCGGACCGCCATCTCCTTGCCGAGCGTCGTGGGTGCCGGCTGACCGTGCGGTACGCCATGTAGCATGGCGGCGTCGGCGTACTGCGTAGGGCCAGCGGCGGGCAGGTGTCCATTCAGCCCGCGGGCGGCTGGAGCGTCACACCCTGCCTGACGGCGCCGAGATCGCCAGGGCAGTGCAGGAGAGGTTGTTGTTGATGTCCCTCGCGTGCAGAAGATGTGGACGATCGCTTACGCGACCGTGGGCAGCGTCGGTGGGGCCGCCACGTCGGCTCCGACGACGCCGAGACCCTGGGCGGCCATTATTGAGCGCCGCTTGAGGAGTGCACTCGACGGCCTTTGACGTCGTGGCGGGTCTCGGCGTCGATGGCACGAGGCGGCAGCGATCTCCTCTCGGCAGAAGTCCTCGACGACGCCGCGCAGGTAGGCCTTCTCCAGATCACTTTAGGCGGTGCGCCAGCGGGGACTCCGCCGTCGGTGAGAGGTGGATGAAAGCGCGCACTACGCCTCGACCTCCAGGCGGAGCCCGGTGCGTGCGGCCCTGCGAGAGTGCAGTGGTTGACCAGTGCGGCGGCAGCGCGGTGGCGGCGGCCGTCCAGGGGCCCAGTGGCGATGCGGGAGACTGCGGAGGATCGACCATGCCGCCTCGTGTGGGCAGGTTACCGCAGTCTCTGACGAGCGCCTCCTGGGTCGAGACGAGACAGGCTGAGCCCTTGCAGGGCGGCGTCGGCGCAGGGCGGTCCCTGACGATGGGGCTATGGGAGGGATTCCGCCGACGGCAGGCTGGATGGCGGCGGCGGGTTCATGGTTGTAGAGGCCGTGGCCGAGCAGCGTGCGCAGCAGCAGCCCCAGGCCGACGACGGCCAGCGCGAGGATCGGAGCAGGATCCGCTGCGAGGGCTCGGCGCGCTGAACGTGCTGGGCCTGGAGGAGGATGAGTGGGACTGCGTGAGCGAGGCTCAGGAGGGCGCTGAGAGGTTTCCGTGCCAGACAGGCGCCGCCGACCGTCAGAGCCAGGACGGCTCGTGGCAAAGCGTGAAGACGTGACTGGAGGGAGGGAGTCGCATGGTAGATGACCTCGTATGAGGCGGACGCGGTGGGGAATGGTGACTGACCAGGCAAAAATCTGCCGCGATTCTTGTGTCGTTTGCCAACAAGTGCTCCGTCGTCGTTTGACGGGGAGCAACTCCCGGTCTCGCTCGCTACGGCGCACCTGACCCCGGACCCGGCAAGTAAGTCTCGACCAGGGAGATGTGATGCCCCTGGTGATGCCAAGCGGTGCTGTGTGTCGCCCAGAGACTGGCGGAGGCCCGTGGAGCGCGTAGATGTCGTACGAGACCGACGACGACGCCGTCGGCTTCTACCGGGCGTCTCGACTTCGACATCGGCCCTGCGCCGTCGACCCGCGTTGGCGGGGCGCCGCCGCTACCGGATGCGTGCGACCGGTCCTGATTCCGAACGTGCGCATGCCGAGGACTGCGTTTCGCGCCGAGGACGTCCTTATCCTCAAACGACGCGGCTCCGCCCCCAGTCATCTGGGGGACAGCGCAGTCCTCGGCGCGAAAGTACGTCCCTCGATCGACGTCGTCGAGAGGTCTGGCGACCGGGGCCGGCGGGCGACAGGTCCTATCGGGCTGAAGTCTTGGTGCGCGGTGACCTCGCGGGTCCGCTGGTCCCTCAGGCTGCGCACCCAGGACGTAGCTCAGTAGGCCCAGCGCGCAGGGCGAGGAGCGTCGACGTCGGACCGGCTGCCGCGCGCGCGACCATGAGCCCGGAGAGGATGACTCCGATGCCCCCAGGCAGCCGGACGCCCGACGGCGCAGTGCTGCGCCCGCCCGGACCCGGAGTTCTGGGCTACAGCAGGATGAGGTCACGAGCAGGAGCATGCACAGCGATGAGGTGAGGCTGTTAGCCCGCCACCCGAGCAGCAGGCTCTGATCGAGGTGACCGATCAGACGGTCGGGGCGGGAGCAAGAATGGCGGGCTTGATGAGTCGCATGTCGAGCACCTCGGCGAACGGGTTGCGGCTCGCGAACGTCCCCCAGTCTAAGCCGGTGCCCTGGTCGGCCGGCCGGCGGTGAGTGAGTCGACGCCGGCTGCGGCCGAGGCCGGGCTCGGGGCCTGGGCCTTGGGGCAGGGCGCATGGGCCTCAGTCCCCGGTGGTGCCCATGGCGCGGCTGCGGGTCCAGTAGCCCTGGTGCTGGATGCTGCGTCGGCTCAGGCCAGAGGCGATCAGGGTGGCGCCGCACCGCCTTGGTGGCGCTGGTCTCCAAGGCGATGAAGACCCAATCCAGCCAGCGTCCCGGTGTCCGCCCACAGGGTGCGCGACGGTGGCCAGCAGCTCTCGAAACCTCGGGATTCACCGGATGAGCCGGTGGCTCGCGCGCGGCCAGGGGCAGGTAGCCGGTCTCAGGCGCCAGCATGACGACGGTGGCCAGGCTGCTCGGTGGGCGGCGGCGACGGCGTCGGCCAGCGCGGGCGCGGAGGCCCGGTCGCCCACCAGCAGCATCTCGGTCGCCGGGGGCGGGCAGGCGATAGCTGGTGCCACCCATGACCTGGACGGAGACCGTGGCTCCCGGCTTGACGTGCTCTCGACCAGCGCGACGCCGGGCCGCGCGGCTCATGGGCAGGACCAGGATGATGGCGGTGCGCCCGCTCGCGATTGATGCGAGTGATGGTGTAGGCGCGCGGTGCTGGCGGCCGCCCTGCGGATCCACATGCGCACCCAGGCGGTGGGCGGCAGCATGGCGGCGCCGCTGCCCGGCAGACTCGGACAGCTGAACAGTCAGCTCCGTGTAGGGTGCCAGCGCGCGCACCCCGGTCACCGTGAGCTTTGTGCCCGGCGCCCGCAGCGCCTTGAGCACTGTGCCTTGGAATCCTCCCACCACGTGCCATCTGCGTGTCCGCCCCCGGTCGTCTGCGATCTCGCGCTTAGGCGAACCCATAACCGGAATGATTGAAGGCTTGCTTAGGACCCGCGCTGCTGAGAGCACAGGGAGAAAAATGCCGCAAAGAAGTCCGGCGGTGGTGGGTGCTGGACGGGTAGTGCCTGGCGCTGGGCCGGGCGGCCGGGCGGCCAGGAGTCAGGGCGCCGTCGTCGAGCTCGCCGGCGCCGACCAGGGCCTACGCCCCCTCAGGCCATCGTCCCAGCTGCAGCATGACGGGCTCGGTCTCCAGGGCGGCGCGGACCTCCTCGGGCAGGCGGCTCGCGCGCACGACGACTCGAAGACGTACTCGTCAGAACCAGGAGTCGCTCACATCGTGTGGAAGCCCTGTCCCCTGAACTTGTCGCCCAGGAGTTCTCCACCCGCCAGCGCCGGGGACGCGTCGACCAGGTCGACGCCGGTCAGGCACATGGCGTGGTGAGCGCCGACTCGCGCGCCACCAGCCGCTCGGCCTTCGTCATTGACAGGTCCACCCCACAGGCCCTCGTAGTCGTGCAGGGCGGCGTCCCAGATCCCGGCCTTCTTTGTCCCGCTGCTTGGCGACGTCGCAGGCGAACCACACCGGCTCGCCGTCCTGGATCGCGGCGATTGCGGCGCCTTGAGCACCTCCCGAGCTCGGCGGGTGACGTGATCCCGGACCGGTTCGCCCACCATGACGTCGCTGCGGCCCATGCCGTAGCGCGTGTTGACCGCGATCCGGCGCGGGTCGTGGGCCACGACCACGAACCTCCACCCCTGGTGACGTAGCGCTGCGCGAACTGTCGCGGCGTGAGCGTCCCGACCCGGTGAAATTCCTTGTTCTTATCGCGGTACTGCGACACGAACTCCTCAGGCGGGTCCCCAGGTGGATGCACACAGCATCCGGTGAACCTGCTCCAGGGCCGTGAGCCGCAGCGGCTCAGGGTCGACGCCGACGGACACCGCGGCCCGCAGGCGCAGGGCCGTGCGCCGCGCAGCAGCGTGGCCAGGTGCTCGTTCATCGCCTCGAGCGTTACCGGCCGAGACGGTGTCCGGCATGGCGTAGGCCGGCACGATCCCGTACTTTGGCCACCAGGCGCGCAGAACTCCGGCCACCAGCCGCCGTCGGGAATGGGGAGTACAGGAGTCGACGACCTCGCGGTCATCCAGCGGGGCGGTCCGCCTCGGCGATGACGCGGGTGAGGAAGGCATTGGCCTTCTCCAGCTTGTCGTAGTAATAGCTGGAAGGCCTGGCTCAGCTCCAGGAGTCGAGCTCGAGCTCCTTGAGCATGGAGGCGCGCAGCACGCTGAGGCCGGCGAAGGCCCAGCAGCGCCCTGACTGCTTTCGGTCGGTGATCGAGGCGTCCGGGACGAGGTCGGACACGGAGGTGTCGAGGCGAGGTCACCGCGGTCCGGTCCAGGGAGACCCTGCTCCACATCCGTGGTGGCGACGGCGCCGGCCAGGCGGGCGGCGGGCGTCGGCGAGGAAGGCGGCATTAGCTGGGCGACCCAGGAGGTGCCGATTGTCGCGAGGCAGAGGATGATCGGGCGGAGCGCTCGCGTCTCGCTGGGCCGCCGGGCGCCGTCGCCGAACCGCCTGCCGGGTGACCCGGCGTCGGTAGGATCCCAGCCTGCACGACGCAGCCCCGCCAGCAGCACTCCGGTCCGCAGTCCGACGCCGCTCACCCGCCGCCCGCTGGGAGGGAGCGCTACGCCTCGGTCGAGCAGCTCTGGTCGGGTCGCCCCAACGACTGGCTGCCGAGCTCGCTGCCGACTGGAGCCCCGACCGCCCTGGAGATCGGCTGCGGGAGGGCGCTGACGTCCTGTGGCTGGCCCAGCGCGGCTGGCAGGTGATCGGGCTGATCGTCCGCCACCGCCATCGGGCGCCTGACCGAGCAGGCCGAGCGGCTCAGGGTCGCCTCGCGCGTGACCGGCCGCGTGCACGACGCCGGGAGACGGCCTGCCGGCCGGACCCTTCGACCTGGTGACGAGCTTCTACGTCCACGGCGGACACGAGCCGGGCTCCTTGGACCCGTGGCGCCCTGCCTGTCCGACGCCGCCGCCCGCGCGTCGCCCCCGGCGGGCACCTGCTCACCGCGGTGCATCGTCAACCCGCCCTGGCACATTCCACCACGCCCCGCGCACCCATACGGCCGCCGAGCTCCTCGAGGGCTCGGCCGGAGCGACGGCCGGCTGGGAGGTCGTCGTCGGCGAGGAGCGGACCGGCGGGCCACGGGGCCCGACGGCCAGGAGGCACCGGCCGACGCTGTCGTGTGCCTGCGCAGGCCGCCGGCCGCGGTTTGATGGACAAGTCGTGGGAACGGCCCTGAAGAAGCGCCGGAAATATCTCGGGTGCATCGCCGGAATGTGGTGCACATCACGTAGAAATGGCGGAATGGCGCCTACATCTCAGCGTGTTCATAGGGAATTGGGGGTCTGCCCAGGATCGGTGGGTTACCCGCAGTTACCGCCGCCGGACGGAACCGGTCACGAGGGCTGGGGAGCCCGATGACTGGCAGGTCTCCGAGTCTGAACGGGTCTTAGGGAGCCCGGACCGACGTTCTGATGAAGGAGGTCCCGCCTCCCGGCCTGTATGGGAAGCCGGGCAGCGAGGACCTGCGAGGCATGGGCCCGCGGTCCGGGAAACCGGACCGCGGGGCCGAGTCCTTATTGAGGAGGTGGGCGAGGCTCCGCCACCGTCAGCTGTTGAGGCTTCTCTTCCGCTTCCGGCGCGCGATCCACCAGTCTCGAGCATGGCCTGCCCCAGGGGTGATGTCGTAGAAGAAGCCACTGGTCATCGGGACGTCCATGGTCCAGAGCCTGTCTGCTCGGATGAGGTCTGGTGCCAGTCGGGTCACTGTCGCGGGGGTCAGGCTCATACGTGAACGGATTTCCAGGAACAGGTCGATCATATTTCCGGGAGGCTAGCCAGGCCAGAATCGCGCGAGTCCGTTCGACGGCGGCCCGGTATCGAGGTTCTCCATGTCTCGCACGGTGTTGTAGGCCTCGATGCCGCTGGTCTCGCACTCATCGCCCATGGAAGAGGAGTTCCTCCGTCGCGGATCCATGTACTGGTCTCCTCTGGGGACGTGCACGGGGCGTCGGTGCTGATCCTCCTCATCTGGTTACCGGTCGCGTGGCCGTGCGGTCTCAGCCAGGGGCCACTGTGGGGCAGGGCTGACCACAGGCGTGCAGCGCGCGCTGCGCTCCTTGCGCCTCTCTACCGTCGAGTCACGTCCTTTCTCACTGTCACGCTCCAGGGCGACCACGACGCCGCCGTTACACACCCTCATCGGTCCCCGCCAGCGGGTGGGGCGACCCACCGCCTGCCAGACGGCGCTCACGAATGCCTCTGCTCCTGACCGCGCTGGCGACGCGCTATGACACGGCCGCCTCTCAAGGTCGTGTGTCATCGAGTCACGCAACTCACCGGATGGAACGGCTGATTGTGAGTCCAGTCGCGCGGACGGAGACAGTCCTACCCCGCCTGAAGCAGAACCCCACGCGACGGATCCCGGCCTTTATGCCAACTCGGCCGTCGAAACCCACGACTCTCCCTGCCTCGGCCGCCCCGGAGGATAGCGGACCAGCTGGGACCATATGCGGGGGCCCTGCGGTGGTGGTGTGTCGGGGCGGAACCGTCTCCGTAGGAACACGAGTGATCTCGACTCCTGGCCAGCAGCCTCAACTCGGCGGCAGGCTCTCTGGATGACGCGCGAACCTCATTTGCCAACGTGGTCACTGAAGTGAATGCAGGCCCCTGCCTCCGCCGGTATCCCCACCCAGCATCCTTACCCGATCCTGGCGGGCCTCGATCTGAGAAGTCCAACGCCTTCTTCAGGCCCCTGGATGCGTTGACCACCGGGCTGGGGTCGCTTGAGGGCTGTCGCTCGGTACGCTGCGCGGCATTGCCTCCGACGTCAGCCGCCTCGCTCCCAGGCCCACACCCTGGCCGACGGGAAGGCAGTGCCCCGTCAATGGTCTTGTGGGACCCGTGGACGCGGGCCTCGACGCCGGTTCCTCCAGCTGGCGCTGGATCCTCCGCCGTTGCTGTTCCCCACGATCTCAGCGCTGCTGGCGTCGTCAACGGCGGGGGCTGCTGCTCTACAAGTTGGTGGAGGACAGCGAGACGGGCAGGCCGCCGTCGAGGTCCTCCAGCCCTGCCCGCTCAGTGACCCGACCACTGAGCAATGGGTCAAGGAGGACCTCGTCAGGACTGTCCTGCTGACGCGCTGGCTGAAGAACGCCAAGACCGGGCGGAGGCCGCCACGGTCCAGGCCTCCACCTCCAGCAGGCGTCTCCCAGCGTCTCGACCCCTGGCAGAAGCAGCGCCTGCCCGGCAGGTCGCCGTCGGGACGCAGACCGTCGACACCAAGAGCCTCACGCTCATGCAACGCGTCGCCATGGTCCTGGGCGCGAACGCCGCCGCGATAGGGCGGGGTCTACGGGCACGCAGAGCGGCGTCACGGTCACCCCCGTCGGCGGCAACGGATCCACCGTGCTGCCGCCTGCGGCCGAGGACCCCTTCGGGCCTCGCCAGCGCCGTGAATCCCGCATGACCGGCAGGGCAAGGAGGCCAAGTCTCCGCAGAGCATCTCCGAGACCATCACCCACTGTCAGGAGGTGCAGTCCTCGAAGAACTCCCTGGGCAGGGCTATGAGGAGGCCGGGGTCATCTCCATCCAGCGGTCGAGCACGCCGACGGCCGAGTCTCCTGGTCGTCTACGTCCCCGGCACCACGGACTGGACCTCCGGCGACGGCGAGCCGCAGGACCTGCTCACACCAACCTTGAGGCCGTGGCGGCACGCCCACGGCCATGGGCGGAGAGCGTCGTCACCGCCATGCGTCAGGCCGGTATCCAACCGGGGAGGAGGTCGCCCTCACAGCCACTCCCAGGGCGGGATCACGGTCTCCAACACGCCGCCGACCCCGCGATCCAGGCGTTACAACATCACCACGGTCCTCACCGCCGGCTCTCGCCCACCGCGGGGCCGACATTCCCCGACGACGTCCACGCCCTGCACCTGGAGAACACCGGCGACGCCGTCCCGCGCTCGACGTCGCGCCCACACCCACCGGCCCCTCACCGGCAGGTCGCCATGCTCGATACCCACCAGACGAGCACGAACGGCTACCCGCACGCCTCCTCCGCCTCACGCCCAGGCCGCCGAGGGTCTGGAGGACAAGGCGCCCGGAGCTGGCCGACTGGAACAAGTCCTCTCGCGGCCTCGGGCGCCGGCGGCGAGCGGGACGAGCACCACCGAGGACACCTTCGCGGTCCAGCGCAACACCGACCCCAACGGGATTCTACAAGGGCGGCGCCACCTACCAGGGCAAGGCGCCTCGGCGCAACCTCTCCCACCCGCGGTCCCACCCGGAGCCCGCAGTCGACGGGCGAGCACTAGATGGAGGTCGTGACGGTGGTGACGTGTGCTGGGAGGTGGTGCCGCCTGCTCCGCGAGGCAGAGGGCGACGCTGGTGATCGCTGGGCGACGCCGCTGGCATCAGCTGAGCCGTCCGGCGCACCTCCGGCGTCGTCGGCCTCAGTCCTCGCTGCGCACGAGCATCGCGGCGATGATCGAGGGATCACCGAGATGATGATCGAGCCGGCCACCGCCGGTCGAAGGAGGCCACCTCCAGGCCCCAGCGGCACCGAGCCGCCGGCGCCCAGTGCCGCAATGTGGTCGGTGAGCCAGCCCGTCAGCGAGAGCATCGCGCCGTTGACCACCAGGGCGAACAGCCCGAAGGTGATGATGTAGAGCGGAAAGGTCAGAACTTCGCCACCGGCTCTGATGAGCGAGTTCACCAGCGCCAGCACCAGGCCCAGGACCAGCGAGGTTCAGCCACAGTGGGAGGCGCCACGCCCTCGGGCACGCTCAGCCCGGACAGCAGGCTGGCCGCCACAGGCCGGCCGCGTTTCCGACGGTTCGTGCCACGATCTCCATGGGCCCATTGTGCCGGGGCAACCTGTGCCGGTGCCAAGATGGGGCATGAATCACTGAGCGACCCCAGTGCCCGGCGGACCCAGGCCCGCGTATCCCCGCCCGGGGGCTCGAGACGCCCCTCGACGACGGTGCGTATCCGCCCCGACGCCGCCCCTGCCCGCCTACGTGCCCGGGGCCCGCCCCTGACGCCGACGCGGCGCAGATCGCCAAGCTCTCCTCCAACGAGCTGCCCTCATCCGCCGCAGGACGCGGTCGTCGAGGCCATCACCCGCGCCGCCACCCGGGTCAACCGCCACCGGAGATGACTGGGGAGAGCCTCACGCAGGCCCTCGCCCGCCGCCAGCGGAGGCCGAGCGGGTCGTCGTCGGCAACTGGCTCGGTCGCCCTCACTCAGCACCTGCTCGACGCCGTGTGCGAGCCCGGCGTGACGAGGTCGTCATCCCCTGGCGATCCTTCGAGGCTCACCTGATCTCGCGTGGCGGTCGCCGGTGCCCGGCCGTGCGCGTCCCGCTGACCCCCGACGCCTGCGCCACGACGTGCCCGCCATGCTGGCGGCCATCACCCCCGCACCCGCGTGGTCATGGCCTTGTACCTCAACAACCCTGACCGGACGATCCTGACCGCTGAGGAGCTGGCTGAGCTCGTGGCCGGTGCTGCGCGACGTCGTCGTCCCCATCGACGAGGCCTACCTCGACTTCGTCACCGACCCGCGGGCTGGCGACGCCTCACCTCCTGGCCGGAGCCCCCAACCCTCGTGGTCTCACGGACCTTTCTCCCGCGCCCACGGCCTGGCCGGGATGCGCGTGGGCCACCATCTGCGAGCCGGGCCCGGCTGCCGCCATCCGCCTCGGTGACCACGCCCTTCGGGGTCAACCTGCCCGCGCGAGGCCGCCGCCACCGCGGCCCTGGGTCAGGGCGAGCTGGCCCGCACTGCCGCCGAGCGCTCGGCCGCCGTCGCCGCAGAGCGGGACTGGGTCAGAGGCCCCTACGCACCCAGGGCTGGCAGTGCCTCGAGGCCCAGGCAACTTCTTCTGGCTGGGCGTGGGCAGCAGACGACGGCGCTACGATCACTTCCGCGGCGCCGGCATCTCGTGCGGCCCTTCGCCGGTGAGGGCGTGCGGGTCTCGGTGGGACGACGTCGGACAACGAGAGGTCCTGGCTGCCGCGGCCGCCTGGCGCGCCGAGCACTGAGGCCCGCCGGAGCGGGTGCCGCCGGACAGGGGCGGGCGGGTTACGCGTCGTCGCAGGCCTGGTCACACCGAGATCGTCACCAGGAAGGCCACGCACGCATGAAGACCTCGACGATGCCCATCGTCCCTGGCGCAGCGGGCGGTGGCGCGCGCGCACCAGCTGCCACTGCCACAGCGGCATGACCAGCGACCGCACGGTCAGCACCACCCACAGCACGGCGTGCCCCCACGGCAGCATGCCCGACGACGCCAGCCACCACGTCGCCGCCGCCACCAGCGCGTGTGCCACCACCGTGCCGGCCAGCAGCGTGTAGTTGAAGCGCTGCGGATCATCGACTTGATGTGGGGACCGTCCCGCCGAAGTGGGCGGCCGTCAGCGCCGCGTGACCAGCCACATCCAGGACCAGCCTGTCAGAGCACCGCTGGGGGAGGCCCCCGGCAGGCGCTGGTGCCCAGGCCCAGGAAGCCGCCGTCGCCGCGCACCGCCAGGCTGTAGGTGACGGCGGCCAGCGAGGGAGGCGGCCGTCGTCGTCGATACAGCCCGCGAGCAGTGAGCGCTCGTGGCCGCGCCACACCTGGTGCAGCGCGATGGCGAACAGTGGCGCCAGCGGCACCGCCCACTGGATGAGGTAGGGCGCCACCATCAGGGTGATGAGGGCCAGGAGGCCGTCCAGCCGGTGTAGACCAGGAGCGGCAGCATGATGAGGGCGCGCTTGCGGGCCGAGCGGGTGCGCAGCCACTGCGACCAGGACCAGTAGGTGAGGTAGCCGCCCCACCAGGCGGGAGGGATCAGGAGGTTCACCCAGTGAAGCCACCCACGATCCAGCGCGACGATCGGTGCAGCACCAGCATCGACCAGGCCCCCGTGCTGGTTGGGGACCCAGGCCTGCGACCGGGCTGGCGGCGAATCTGCTCTCGGTGGGGCTTGGGGCGCTGGTCTGCTGCAGCCTGCTGGTGGCCAGCGCGATGTCGTCCTGCGGGCCGGGGTGACTGCTGAGAGGGGCGCGGCGCGGCGTGGTGATGCCGGAGGGCGCCGGTGGTCTCGGCGGAGTCAGGTCTGGTCAGCCGATCGCGGCCTCCGGGCTCGCCGGAGCCGGCGGGCGCGGAGGATGCGGAAGGCGCGGAAGGCGCGGGAGTCCGCCGATCCGGCGTGGTCGTCGGGCAGCGGGGATCGGTGCGCGGAGGGTGCTCGACGTGGTGTTCGACGGCCTCGACGGCCGGATCGCTCACGCCCTCACCCCTAACCGCTCGCCCCTGGTGCTGGCTGGGACCTTTCAGCGGTCGACATTCTCTGTCCAGCCGGGGACGTCTCACGCGTTCGGGGACTATCCTCCGGCCGGGGCATCCTGCGCGTTCGGGGACGGGATTGCTGTCCCCGACGGCGTCGAATGCCCCCGCGTCTGGGCGACACGCAGCCCGGCCGCGCGGAATGTCCCCGGGTCGGGTGGTGCGCTTCGGGACTGCTCAGGCCAGCAGGTGAGTCGCATACGGTGCCAGGGCACGCCGCCGTGGTGGGAGGCGGACAGGCCTTCGTCGACGAAAACCCAGGCGCGCGTAGAAGGGCACGAGGTCGTCGAGGCAGGTGAGCACCAGTCTGGCGACTCGTGGACGCGCGTCGTCTCGATGACGGTGCGCAGCAGTCGGGTGGCCAGCCCTGCCCCTGAGGCGGCGGGCAGCCGGCGACGCCGAAGATCATCTGCCAGGGCCCGTCGGGGTCGTGCATCGTGGGACTCGTACATCTCGCTGCGGTAGATCGCGCCTCGTGGGTGCACAGGCCGTTGACCAGCTGGCAGCAACATGCCGCCCTCGTCCTCGATGAGCCAGAGTGGTCGGCGTAGGTAGCCATCCGCTCGGCGATCGTCGTCGGGCTGGCGGCCTGCCTCGGGTGGGAAGCAGATGGCCTCCAGGGCAGCCGCCATGGCCGCGTCCTGCGCCTGCTCTGCTGGGCTGTCCGGGCCGTGCGGATGTGGGAGACGGGAGCCGGTGGTACCCATGGTCATATTTCGCCAGTCGGTGGACAGCGTGCTCGAGCATTCACCAGTGTCCCGCGCGTCCCGCCGTCACGGTCGGGGGACGTCTCGCGCGTGGGACTCTTCTCGGCGGGGACATCCTGCGCGTTCGGGGACGGATTGCTGTCCCTGACGGCGTCGAATGCCCTGCCCGAAGCGACGCGCCGGCTGCGTGGAATGTCCCGTGGGCAGAGTGGTGGGAGGCAGGGGCGAGCCAGGCGGCGGGAGACAGGCGCCAGAGTGGGCACTTCGAGTAGTCCGACGAAATTCTGTCGAGGCCTCGAGAAATACCCGGCTCGGTGGGAAGGTCGGCGCGAGACAGGAAGGCGCCTGCGCCAGCTGCCCAGGGCGCGGCGACCACCTTCTGGCCTCTCCCACCTGCCTGCGAGGTGCTCGGGCACCCTGAAGGACTCGGCGTAGATCTTGTGAGACGTCCTCGTGCCTCGAGGGCGTGCGGCGAACCAGGCGTCCTCGGTGGTGACCTTGACGCCGATGGGAGCCACCGTTGCCAGGTGCGTCGACCAGCCGGGCGGTGATCTCGCCGGCCAGCTCGGCGGGCAGTCACGTCCTCGGCGGCCAGAGCGGCAGCTCTGGCCTCCCTTGGAGGCGGCGGCGTCGATGCGCGCGTAGGCGCTGGCGCCGAAGCGCCCACCTGCTCTCGTGCACTGTGAGGGGACTTGCCGGTGACGGCGAGTGATCTCGCTGGCCAGGGGAGGCCAGGATGATGCCGTCCTTGTCCGTGGTCCACACGGTGCCGTCTCGCGGCAGGAAGGACGCCCCGCGCTTCTGCGCCGCCGAAGCCGATCGAGCCGTCGAGCAGCCCGGCACGAAGTGCTTGAAGCCCACAGGCACCTCGATGAGAGTGCGCCCGATCGCGGCCGCCACCCGGTCGATGAGGCTGGAGGAGACCAGCGTCTTGCCCGACGGCGGCGTCGGCGGGCCAGCCGACGGTGGGTGAAGAGGTACCGATGGCCACGGCCAGGAAGTGGTTGGGGTTCATCAGCCCGCCGTCGGGGTGACGATGCCGGCGGTCCGGAGTCGGCGTCGTTCCCGGTGGCGACGTCAGAAGTCTTGCCCTCGGCGTCGGGCGTCATCGTCGAGCGCAGCGAGGCCATGGCGTTGGGGAGGAGCAGCCATGCGATCTTGCCGTCCCAGTCCAGGGTCATGAAGTGCCAGGCCGGGTCCACCTCGGGGTTGACCACCGTGAGCTCCAGGCCGTAGCGCTCACCGATCGCGCCCCAGTAGTCCACCGAGTGCGCGCCCAGCGGGTCGGCCCGATGCGCACGCCGGCCTTGCGGATCGCCTCGAGGTCGATGACGCTTCAGGTCGGTGACGTAGGTCTCCGTGAGTAGTCGCTTGATGATGTGGGGGCTGTCGAGGGCCTCAGCGACTGGACCGCGGGACGTCCCTGCACCCGGAGGCGAGGCAGTCCGTTGGCGCGGTTGGCGATCCACGTCGTGGCTCCGAGCCGGCCGGGGCCGCCGCGGGCGGCTTTGCGAAGCCGCGGGTCGCGCGGCGGGGTTGTGGAGGGTCACCGACGACTGCCGTCGGCTGAGCCGGGGCTGCCTGTGCGCACCCCTGCCTCGGGTTCCAGCGCCGCTGGCCAGGAGGATGGAGTGCGAGACCGCCGGGTGGGCGTGTAGGCGCCCGGGCGTCGACGGCGGTGGTCACCCGGCCCCCGGCGAGCACTGACGGCGGTGCGCCAGGCGGGCTCGGACAGGGCGCGCGTGTCGCGCCCCAGGTAGAGGGTGCCGTCGGTGCCCTGGGAGCGGCGGTACTCACGATGGCGGCGGTCGTGGCCAACGATGTGGGCCTCTCATTGAAGGCGGTGTCCAGGAGGAGCCGCGGTGCCCGGAGGTACCGAAGACGACCTCTGAGCCGGGACGGCGGTCGGGGACGAGTCTAGGCGTGCGGAGACGACCTCGTCGACGTCGATGAGGTCTTCGGGCTGTGCTGGCTGTCCTGCGCGTGCGTGCATGGGCACAGTGTGTCACGTCACCGGCTGGATCAGACAGCCCGTTTCACAGAGCGAAACACTGGCCGTTCCGAGGCCCGGACGCGGTGATCGGCGGGGCTCCATGCCCGACGACGATGGCGTTGTGGGAGGGCTCGCCGCGAGGACCGTCGTGGAAGTGCCGTAGGTCCTGGCGGTGGGGCGGGCGCGGCCAGTCAGGGATATGCCCTGCCCGTGCCGCCGGCCGGCGCTGGAGGGCAGCTCACGGCGGTCCCTTTGATGGGAGCGAAGCGGGTGTGCCGACCCGGATGCGGTCAGGACCAGCGAGTCTAGGAAGCGGGCGAAGGAGGGGTATGGGTAGTCTGGCCCGGGCGTCGCGCTGCCACTGCGCTGCTCACCCGGGCCGCCGCTCCGCCCGACCGGGGACGCGGCCGAACCCCAGCGTCCAGCAGGAACGAGGAACCATGACCGTCAGCCGTATCGCCACGACCAACGCCCCCGCCGCCGCTGTCGGCCCCTACCCCAGGGGCGTCTCCACCGGTCAGGAGGCCGCCTCGCTCGTCTTCGTCTCCGGCAGGTACCGCTCGACCCGGCCACCGGCGCGCTCGTCGAGGGAGACATCCAGCCCAGGCCGAGCAGGTCTCAAGAACGTGGGCGCCATCTCTGGCCGAGGCCGGCTCGCACGACGACGTCGTCAGACCACGGTCCTGCTCGCGACATCGCCGACTTCGCCGCTGTCAACGAGGGTCTACGCCCGCTACTCACCGGCGAGACCCTCCCGGCCCGGGCCGCCTTCGGGGTGGCCGCCCTGCCGCCTGGGGGCCGGTGTCGGATCGAGCCATCGCCGCCTGGTCCTGAGTTGGCCCGGTCCTGAGCCGGCTCCGAGGCCACGCTGGCATGTGCCAGACCGGCGCTGGTCCTACTGGGCGCGAACCGGCGGCTGCATCCGATGGGGCGCCGCCCCACCGGTACGGGGTGTCTGACCCTGCCGGAGGGGCGACCCGTTCACTCAGGCTCTCTTTCCGGTTCCACGTCCACGGGGTGTCCTCTCGTCGAGGGCGCCCCGTGCTGCTCCCCACGGCAGACGGCGTGACCGCGGATAAAGGATGAGGCACGGCTGGCGACCGCAGAGCCAGCAGCCGACCAGGACTCCGCGTCGAGGTTTCTCATGAGAGGAAAGATGATGCCGCCCACGCGCCTTCCGCCGTCCGTCTCCGCGAGGAAATCCGCTCGCTGCCGTCCTTCTGCGCCATCGATGACTGCGGGCCTGGCGGCTGTGCTCTCACCGGTGGCCGTCGTGCGGTGTGGGCGCCCTCGGTCGCCGCCTTCACGCTCCTGCCGGCCCTGCTGGCGCCGGCGGTCACTCATCACCTGTGGCGCGGTCTGTCCGCCCGGCGCATGTTCAAGCAGGCGCTGCGGCACTCACGCGCAGGTCACCGATGGATTACGAGGCCAGCTGAGCTCCACGCCCGTCTCATCCTGAAGGCGAGACCCGCGGCGCCCGCGTCATGGCCCACTACCACTGGTTCCGAGGACGAGCGACGAGCCTCGACCCGCTCCTCGGCAGGACTCGGCAGCCCCTGCGCCCAGTGGTTCGAACCGGGAGTGTTCCAGCGGGTCTCGAGATCAAGCAGCGCTCGGCCGCACTGGACTCGACCGACGACATCATCGCCAGCAACGCCGCGCGTTCCTGAGCCTCGTCCTCCAACTGGGAGAGGCTCTGGCGCGAGGAGCAGCCGATTCTTCGCGAGCTCGACCTGCTCCCGAGCCAGTGCCAGTGGATCGACTCGTGCGCTGACTCCCGGCGGCACGCGGTGGAGGTGCGCGAGCTGGTGCGGGCCCACCACCAGCGCCCTCAGCGAGATGACCGCGGAACTGTCGGCCGGCTTGTTGCAGCCCTCGGCGGCGCTTGACGAGCTTGCCTGGATGGCGGCCGATGCTCGCCGGGCGGCGCAAGCCTGTCGCTCAGGGCGGCCGGCGCGGAACCCTCCTGGTCTCCTGAGCCGAGGTGCAAGGCCGGCGAGGCGTCGATGGGTGGCTGGCTAGGCTGAATCGCCGGCGGAGCCGGGACGAGCAGTGGGCCGATGATGACGCTGGGATCAAGGTGAGCCAGGTGAGCCATGTGAGTCCTCGACGGCATCCGCGGCGACCCGAGAAGCCTCGGGATGGAAGTCTTTCCGGGATACTCGGTACCCGTCCAGCCTGCAGATCCCAGTCCCAAGAATCCCTGCACAAAAACACAAACACGAAACACAGTAGAAGTGAATGAATGAATTTAATAGTTGGAATGGGGTGCGCCATTCTTTCGACGAAATGATGTCGATGTGTGTCACAGCGTTGATGCGATTCGACGGTGTTCCAAGGTGCGGGGATCGCCTTTCGGCGTTATCGTCGTCTTGACAAGAGGTGATTGTGTTGAGGGTAGTTTTTCGGATTCTGAGGGCGATCGTCCCTCATACCTGAGTTTTATTGTCAGTGTGCAGTGCTACGGCGCTCATCCTGTCCTTCCGTCGATGTGGTTCTGGCCCTTCGGCAGAACGCATACCAACGGTGGAGATCGGTACGACAGGGCCCAGTATTCTTCGATCTGAACCAGTGGCGGACGAAGACAAGGCGAGATGGGCTTTTCGTCGGCATGTTCACGTCGTGGTCGTCTCGGTGCCCGGATATATGATTGACAACCCTCAATGGTGAGGTGCTCAAGTATGCTCGCGCTCATCAGAATTCTCTCGAGCCGTGGATCTCCTCATCCAACTCCAACTACTGGAGTGATGGTGTTGCAGATCCTTGCAGTCGCACCCGATTCCAGGAAGGTGGGGTGCTACTTCGGAAGGATGCGCCCTGCCTCGGAGCCAGCAAGCGTCGATCCAAAGTGCTGCGAAAAGGCATTCAATGACCATAAGTGGGATGATGGAATTCTGGCAATGGCGAAGAAGACGGCTGACCTGTTAGGGCGCTCTGCTGAAGGGAGCTGGCTCACCACCCTCATCATCCTGCTCCGGCAAGCGTGATCGAATACGGCGCTCCGGAAGTACCTGCGTCGCGCCTGGTGCAAAGAGCCGTTAGGGAAGGAATTGACGGAGACTACTCCGAGTCTCCCTCGGCGACGAGGATGTCGAGTGAATACTGCACCATCCCCTGAGAATGAACCGTATGGGGCGCGAGTGAGGATGTGGTACCGATGGTACCGCCAGGAGTATGCGAGCATCACCAGAGACCTGCAAGCACTCAAGCGTCCTCCCGCGGTCCAGCAGTGGTTCGCCTGGAGAATGCCAGCGTGTGTCCAAATGAAGAAGCGCGCTGTCATGTTGGAGTCGCTTGGGGCGACGATCTCAAACACAGCATCCATCCTCAACATGTCATCGACCTGGGAGAAGGCATGGGAGAACGAGCAGGAGCAGGTGCAGGAGGACCTGCAGGCGTTGAGATCGCTCTGCGATACGATCTCCGCATCTCGACGTGCCTCTAGGTGTGAAGAAGGAGCGGAAGTGGATCGATGAGCAGCGCTCGCGCTCGGCGATATAGAAATAGCGTTGGCGAGCGGCAGGACACGTCCTTCCGATGCTCTTGACGAGCTGGAGAGGGTGGCGCAATCAGTTCGGGAGAAGGCCTTTGGATCTCATGCGTCGCGCAGTGAACGCCGATACGTCCAAGTACGCCGGAAGAACGTCGCCGTCGTTACTTCGCGTCACTAGATTCAGAACATGATGTTATGCGCGCGGGGCAATGGTTATTCTCCAGCGACGACGGTGGGAGTAACCACAGCTCGAATACCTACCAGTTCTCCGGCTCGCCGCTCGGTGGCGATACTTCCTCGTCGGGCTGGGAAGGGCGGGATGGCTCGGCTCCTTCACCTCGGTATCCGATCTGGTGGTGGGTATGAATCCGCCGCATCCTATGCGCCGACGACCTCGGGGTCGTCCTCCTATTCGGGTGGAGATGGATCGTCGGGTACTCGAAGCGTCCTCCGCAGACTACGGCGGGGGTGACTTCTCGGATCCGGGTTCATCATCCAGCTTCTGAGTCATGTTAAAAGTTTGCATTCTCAGTGAGAGGACGTGATGACATTGCAATCATCGATACTGATCCGTGCTGGAGGGCTGAGGCAGTGACTGCATTCGTGTCCAATATTATGTTGTGTCTGGTACTGATCTCGTCGCTTCCGGTCATGTGGCTCTGGCCGTTCGGGGAGAATATCATCCAATAGTAGAGGTTCGCGACGATGCTCATCTCTTTCAGCCGGCCCATTGATCGCGGAAATTAAGGGTATGGAGTTCCGGACGAAGTGCGATGTTGTTGTGCTCACTGTTCCTAAAGTGAATGAGGCGTCCTCATGAGGAGGTTCTGCATATGTCCGTCATCACGGTGATGGTGCATCGAAAATGGATATCCCAATCAAACCCTAACCACTGGGCGGATGGAATTCTGATCCTGGCGGTGGCTCCTGACTCTAGAAAAGTGGGATGCTACTTCGGAGACGACATTAAAGTGTCACTGGCGCAGCAGGACATGATCAACGCTGCTGGTGGAGATAGGTTTTCCGAAGCCGACTGGTACGGAGGGATGATCGCCATGGCGAAGACGTCCTCCGACCAGATTTGGGAGGCCCCTGGCGGCTTCGCTGACGAAGATCGTCGATTCCAGGTGCGCTGTCAGTACGTGGAGCGGTGTGGTTATTCTACCATACACGACGTGGTCTCACGGCTCGCGCTGCTTTTGGGAAGGAGGCGTTACGTAGCGTACTCGAATGCTACCCACGACTACGATGCGACGGAGCTGCGTGCGTCAACGATTCCTGATGACGAGGAACATGGCGCTCAGATTCTGACCAGATATCGCTGGTTCTGTGATGAGTACGAAGATGTCACTCGTGCTTGGAACGACTTCGGCCTTTCCTGCGGGAGCGCAGTGGTTCCAGGCGGGTATAGGGCAAGCAGACGCTTTCTTGAGGACTCGGTCCCGCGATCTCGAATCCCTCGAGAAAGCGGTTTCAACGGATCGATGTTTCTTGACGATGTCGCCGGGATGGGAGGATGTCTGGGATAACGAGATCGGGCCGCTGATGGAAGACCTGCAGTCGCTTGAGCGGATGTGCGCAAAAATAGACTCCTCGTCGCATGACGGTGGATGCGTCTCAGACTCGCGACTGGATCCGCTGGTGGCGCCTACGTGTCAACCAGGTAACGTCTGAAATGGAAAGCGGTACATGCTCCCCGTCGGCTGCGCTTGATGAGCTGACGATTATGTCCAACGCCTGCAAGGCGGAGGCTCGTAGCCTGGCCAGGGATGCTCTGAAGGCAAAGACGGCTCGACGGGCTGCGTCTCGACTCCGGCACTTCAATGACCGTCAACGTTCGAGGTCAGGAAAAGCCTACGGTGGCTTGTGGGCTCTCGACAATACTTCTCGGTACTACGATGCCACCTCCACGATCTGTGTGAATGCAGACTCTCCGGGAGCGAGCGTTATTGGATCAGATGACGAAAACTCCGTTTGACGCCATGAGATCTGTGGCGCATCTGTTGTCGGACTACGTCTCGTCGTCCAGGTACGTTGAGAGTCTGAATAGTAGTGCAGGAGGAGAGCATCTTCTCCAGTGGAAGTGGTTCGAGCGTTACCGGTTACGGTTCTGGTAGCGGCTTTTTCCGGAGCAGGTTCTTCGTCGAGTTTCTGAGTGAAGGGAGCCGGTTATTCATCTATTTTCACTTGATAGTGACGGTCTTCGTTGTGCTGTCCGTCGATAGTGCGACTTGACGAAAAGTAGGATAGCGATGCGGAATGCGGCGGGAGTTGGTCTCGGTGGATTTCGGGCAGTTCTGTCATTTTTATTCACGTCGGTGTGGCGTCGATTCTCGTGGCCTCTCCGTTCGTTGTGGACAACTGGTACTTTCAAAAACATGCGCCACGTTACAGAGCCAGTTGTTGAGATTCATGATGAAGCGAATGCTCTTGACGTTGATGATCTTGAGGCGGATCTGAAGGAAGTACGCTTCAGAAAGAAGACCTATCTTGCCGTTCTCGCAGTTCCTGGACAGAATGTGGTGAACCTCAATGCGGAGGTCCTGCAATCGCGGAGACTCAGATGGCTGGCAGTCCGTGGATATCTAGCGACAATCCGAACTACTGGCGCGACGGTTTGCTGATCCTTGCTGTTGCTCCGGATGGCCGCAAAGTGGGGTGCTATGTTGGTGAGATCTCAAAATTTCGCAAGAGTCGCAGGCCGATATTCAGGATTCAGCAAAAGATCACTTCCGTGCCAAAGGATTGGAATGGCGGTGTCAAGTCGATGGCGGAGCGAAGTGCTGATCTTATTGCGAACGGCAACACCTCGCAAAAGGACTGTCTTCTTGCTGACGTTGCTTGGTGTCGGAGGCGTTGCGACTGTTTGGCCCATTTGGTATGTGTGGAGCGGGCCTAATACCAGTAAGAAGTATATGATTGCCCGTAGGACCTTCTCCCGGGTGGTGTATGGTTACGAAGAAACGATCTCACGCGCTGCACTCGTTCCCGATGATAATACTCTGGCGCTCTGATTCTGTCTCGGTGTCGATGGTTCGACAGTGAGTACACAGAGGTCAGCCGGATGTGGAATGAGCTGCCCGAACCTTATGGTTTCCAGTGGTACGTCGGAGCGACTCGACGCAGTGTCAATGACCTGAAGGAACGGTCGGATGCTTTGCAGTTGTTTGAGACCATCGTCTCACGCCGCGATCTTGTTCTCAAGCGGCATCGGACTGGCCTGCTGTGTGGGATAACGAGTGCGGTCCGGTCATGGAGGACATTCAGGCCCTCGTGCATCTGTGCCGGGAGGTTCAGAGGTCGAAGGTGGCTGTGGACGGAGATGAGGAGCGAGAGTGGGCGGTTCTCTGCCTGCAGCATTTGAGAAGACCACCTGCGTGTCTCAGAGGGGAGCGTTACTCCGTCGCAGGCGCTCAGCGAGTTAGACAAAATTTCTGATGGTGTGCGTCCGAGTGGACAGCTTTGATGGCCAGGATAGTTGAGAGTGATGGGTCTAGGGGGTTCTTCAAGGCGCCGGCGTCGATACGAGAAGATGAAGTCAGAGCCGGCAGCAAATACTATGTCTCGTTATGAAGGTAAGTGGGAGATCGCTGGTAGCAAGGGAGAGTATGATCCCAGGACAACGATTCGCGTTAATCCCGGAACTCCTGACGTGGCCGTATTAATGGGGAGTTGATGGCGGTGCTGGTGATGTGACCGACGGTGTCGTACGGCATCAGTTCTCGAGGCTCAGGAGGACCTAGTGTCATACGCCGGTATCCAGTCTCATCGTCGGTTACTCGGCCGCAATTCTTCGGATATCAGTGCCGGCTCCGGATCAAGTGGTTCGTCCAGCAGCGGTGGCTATGACGGAGGCGGCTTTCCGGGACTGGATCGTCGTCCAGCCTCTGAATCGGCTCGATAGGATCAGTCTTCTACCTCGGTGGCCCGCCAGGATATCGAGGGCCTTCAACACCTACTTCCGCAGAAAGAAAGGAAAGTGTGGATGAATCACATGAAACAGTCTTGTAGAGGCGGTTTAGGCGGAGTCCGGTCAGTGACGGCCTTCATCGCCAATATCGCGGTGAGCCTTGCCCTCATCGCCGTACTGCCGATCATGGTGATCTGGCCCTTCGGCGGGAGCCATCGCCCCACCGTGGAGGTCCACGACGAGGCCGGAATACTCCGGACCGAGCCGCTGGCCAAGGAGATCCAGGAGATGCGATTCCGTCAGGACCTCCACGTCGCCGTGCTCACGGTTCCGGGCTGGGACGTTACCAACCTCAATGACTCGGTGCTGGAGTACGCCCGTTCGCACGCGAGCGACACTGACGTCCCGTGGATCTCGGCGTCGAACCCCAACTACTGGAGCGACGGCCTGGTGATCCTGGCGGTCGCCCCCGACTCACGCAAGGTGGGCTGCTACTTCGGTGAGGATGTCGCGGTCACCCTGGATCAGCAGGCAGCCATCCAGGACGCCGCCAAGGACCAGTACCGCCGGGCCGACTGGTACGGGGGCACCGTCTCCATGGCGGCCAAGACCGCGGACGTCGTCGGCCGGGTCGGTGGCGGTGGCATCGTCATGACCTACATCCTGCCCGGAATCTCAGCGCTTGCAGGCGTCACCTGGCTCGTGTACTGCCTGTGGCGTGGCGTCACGGCGCGACGTCGGGCGCGTGAGGCGCTGCGCCACTACTCGCAGGTCGCCCACGACTACGAGACCACCGAGCTCATGGCCGGCACGATCCCTGAGGATGAGCCGCACGGCGCCCAGGTCATGGCCCGATACCGGTGGTTCCTCGATGAGTATGAGAAGGTCACCCGCTCCTGGGCGGAGTTCGGCAACCCCCATGGCACCCAGTGGTTCGGCACGTCGTCGTTCAAACGGGCCACCGAGCTGGAGAAGCGCTCCGAGGGTCTGGACTCCCTCGACGACGTCATCGCCAACACCGCGACCTTCCTGAGCCTGTCGCGCGGCTGGGACCGCGTCTGGAGCAACGAGCGGGGGCCGGTCCTGGAGGACCTGCAGTCGCTGCGGCGGCTGTGCCACGAGATCGACAGCTCCGACGTCGCCGAGAACGGTTCGATCGCCGAGCGCACCAAGGAGGAGCGGGATGGGTCCGCTCCCGCAAGCAGCGCCTGGACGACATGACCTCCGGTCTGGAGGACGGATCGCTCCGGCCCTCGGCGCGCGCTCGATGAGGGCTCGATGAGCTCGCCAGTCAGACGAGGACGAAGGCCAACCGACTCGCGCGTGAGGCCATTGACGCGGACACCTCCAGGTACGCCACCGAGCGCCGTCGGCGTTACGACGACTCGGACTCGACCAAGGAAGCCGCTTACGCCGGCTACTGGTACCTGGGCGGGGGACACGGCAGCTATAACCCGCACTCGACGATTCGCCTCAACCCCTCCTCCCCGGCGATCTCCGCCATCGACTCGTCCGGCTCGGGCTCCGGGGCCGGTGGGTCCTTCAACTCCTTCACCCCGGTCTCCGACCTGGTGGTGGGCTACAGCTCGGCCTCCTCCTACACGCCGTCGAGCAGGCTCCGGCTCCGGGTCCAGGCTTCTCGGGAAGCAGCTGCTCCGGCGGCTGACAGCGGTGGTGGCGGCTTCTCCGGGTCCGGTTCCTCCTCAGGCTTCTGAGCCGGTGCGGGGCGGGTCCTGTCAGTGCTGTCTCTGCCCGCCTCCGGGGCCGCCCGGCCCCCGCTAGGATCGGCACTGAAAACGTCCAGTCAGTAGGGAAGTGGGGTTCGGATGGAGCAGCTGGGGCACAACCCCGCCACACGCTCGGGCGGAACCCGTTCAGTAGTGGCCTTCACCGCCATCATGGTCCTGGGCCTGACCCTGGTCCTCTCGCCGCTGATCGTATGGCTCTGGCCATCGAAGAAGGAGGTGGTGGCCACCCTACCGGCCCACGGTCGAGGTCCAGGACGAGGCCGGCGTGCTTGACAGCACAGCGCTGAGCGACAAGCTCAAGAATCTGGAGTTCCGCAAGCAGGTTCACCTGGCCGTCCTGACGGTGCCGGGTGAGGACGTCTCCAACCTCGACGACGCTGTGCTGGAGTATGCCCGTTCGCATGCGAGCGACACTGATGTTCCGTGGGTCTCGACGTCGAACCCCAAGTACTGGAGTGACGGCCTGGTGATCCTGGCGGTCGCCCCCGACTCGCGCAAGGTGGGCTGCTACTTCGGTGAGGACGTCAAGGTGATGAGCAGCCAGGAGGACGCCATCCAGGAAGCCGCTAAATCCCAGTTCCGGGAGAAGGACTGGGACGGGGGTCTGGTCTCCATGGGGAAGAAGTCCACGAAGTACGTCGGTAAGCCTCGCAGCGACCTGAGAGCCCTCCTCCTGCAGCTGTCCTTCCCGGTCGCCGGGTTCGGTGCCACCGGTATCGGTGTCTACCTGTGGCGAGGACTCGCGCCCGCCGTCGGGCCGGTGAGGCGCTGCGCCACTACACGCAGGTCGCCCATGACTACCGAGCCACTGAACGGCACGCCCAGCGAATTCCCCACTGAGGAGCCCCACGGGCGCAGGTCATAGCCCGCTACCGCTGGTTCCGCGACGAGTACGAGAACCTGACCCGGTCATGGCAGGACTTCGGCAGCCCCCGAGGCACCCAGTGGTTCGATCTCTCCATGCTCCGCAGGGCGACCGACTTGCGAAGACGATCGGCCGCGCTGGACACGCTCGACGACGTCGTCGCCAACACCGCAACCTTCCTCAACCAGGACCGTGGCTGGGAGCAGGCCTGGTACAACGAGCAGGGGCCGGCCCTGGAGGACCTCCAGGCGCTCCTCACCCTGTGCCACAAGATCGACTCCTCCGGCAGACTGCCGGTCAACACGATGGGTACGCGGGAGAAGGTTCGCTGGTTTCATGAGCGCCTCTACCACATGACCATGGACCTCTCGGCGGGCAGGCTCCAGCCGTCTCAGGCCCTCGACGAGCTCGACCGGATCGCCGACGCCACCCATGGGGAGGCCGACGGCCTGGCCCGCTACGCCATCGACGTCGATACCTCGCGGTACGCCGATGAGCGCCGTCGCCGTTTCAACAGCTACCGCGGCTCCGGTCGGTACGCCGCCTACAGCGGCGCCTGGTCCCTGGGCGGCGGCTACGGCAAGTACGACCCCCATGCCACGATCCGCGTCAACTCGGCGTCGCCGGCGATCGCCGGCCTCACTGGCTTCGACAACGCGGCCTTCCGTTCCTTCGTCCCGGTCTCGTCCCTGGTGATGGGCTACAGCGCGGCGTCAACCTTCACCCCGGGCGGCGGATCCTCGGGAGGGTGGCTTCTCCGGGGGTGGCGGAGGATTCTCGGGGCGGGCTCCTCCTCGAGTTTCTGAGCCGGGGGTCGCGCCGGTCCGCTAGTCCGCAACGACGAACAGAATATATTTGGTCTAGAGCGGACAATTGATGCTGCTAACCTCAACATGCCGAGAGCGGAGGTGGTACGTCGTTCGAGGTTGGCTCAGTTATTAACAAGGAATGTCACATGAAGCAATCTGCGATCATCCGCCTTGGAGGTCTTCGAGCGGTCGCAATGTTCGTGATGAATATTGCCGGGGCATTGATCGCGATCCTGCTTCTGCCGGCGGTGCTCCTCCACCCCTCCGCATCTGGGCATCGTCCCGATGTGGTCGTCCGCGATGAGGCCGGTATCTATCACGAGCAGACTCTTCGCCGCGGCCTGGAGGAGCAGCACTACGATCGTGAGGTTCGTATCGTCGTGCTCTCGGTCCCCGGAGCCGGTATCGGCAACATTGACGACGAGACCGTCAAGTACGCAGCCTCCGGGGCACAAGGTTCGTCGTGGTTCCAGGGCTCCGACGTCGGTAGTCCGGTGAATGGAACGATTCTCTTCGTCGTGGCGCCCGAGTCTCATTGGGTGCGTTGCTACGCGGCGAAGGACTTGCAGCTGTCTGCCGACAAGCGGGAGGCGATCGAGAACGCGGCGGGAAGCCACTACGCCCAGGACGATTGGGACGGCGGAGCCGTGGCGATGGGGCAGCAGCTGGCCACATACATCGGATCAGGCGATGGAAGCAGCACGATGATGCGGGTCGCCGGTGCGGTCCTCGCCTTCATGGTGGGAAGCGGATGGCTTGCCTTCTACATGTGGCGGGGCGTCACCGGCCGACGCCTTGGCAGGGCTGCCCACAAGAAAATGATGCAGGTCGTCTACGACTATGATCTCACCGAGCTCAAGGCGGAAACTCTTCCGGCGCAGTCCTCTCAGAGTCGTGACATCGGTTCGGACTACAGGAGATTCCTAGCGGAGTACGACGTCGTCAGTAGGGCGTGGAAGGACTTCGGGGAGCCGCGCGGTGCTCAATGGTTCGGTCGCGGTGTTCGTGCTCAGGCCGCTCGTCTCGCCGAGAGGACAGCCAGTTTGGTCGAGCTCGACGCCGCTGTGAACGCCGGCGCCGCGACTCGGGCGGACACGATCCAGAATCCTGGGGGTACTGCTCTGTGAAGAAGCCACCAACAGTCTCTGAGCTCGGTGGGTTACGAGCGATCCTCGGGTATCTAGGCAATCTCCTCATTGGTGTAGCACTTGTGGTCGCGCCATTCATCATCAACGGCGGACAATCACCCTTCTATCCCGCGAAGCAGTTTCATCCGACTGTGGAGATCCATGACGAGGCCGGAATTCTTCAGCGGGACTACGTCAAGTCGGCGCTTGAGAAGCTCACCTTCCGGCAGCCGACCCATGTGGTGGTCGTGAACCTCCCGAATTCTAAAGTTGAAAGCCTCCAAGACGAGGTGCGGAACTATGCTCGCACTCATCCCACGGATGTCCCATGGATCTCGTGGGAGGACTCGGGACGCTGGGCCGATAACGTGATGATCGTCGCCCAAGCGCCACATACCGACTATGATGATGTGCTGGCAGGGCAGGGGATGAAATTCTTTTACGGGCCGAAGCTTGATATCGACTCGGACGGCCAAAGTGAGGTGTGGTACTCGATTCAAAAGTATCTGACCCAGAGTGACCGTGACGAGGATGCACTCGTGGTCACTGCCGTGGGAACTGCCTCCTCCTATATCGGCTGGCACCTGGGTTTTACCAGGATGTTCAGGGTCGCCGCACTGTTCTTGATCTTCGTGGCTGCTGCCAACCTCTGGTTTCGATACTATCTGACGAGAGGAAAAATGGCTCGCTCGGGCATTGAGGAGGCTCGTCAGGCCTACGAGCGGCTCGTTGGTCGTCGCGCCGACATGAGTGCGTTCACGTCGCTCATTCCTGTTGACGAGCCTTACGGGGTTCAGGTTCTTGCCAGGTATATGGTGCTTCAGAAGCACTATCGTCGACTTGAGCGATCATGGAATGCGTTGGGGACTCCTGTAGGGCTCCAGTGGTACGGACTGAGAGTGGGGAACAAATCGGCCTATGTCAAAGCCTACTCAATGCAATTGGATGCTGTTCAGCAGGCGGTCATCAACTGTGCCCGACTGTTGTCTCTGACCGAGTTTTGGCGGGACGCGTGGCAGAACGAGTGTGACGCGGTATTTGCAGATATGCAGGCAGTCAAGCGGTTCGCCGCACCAGTTGGGCGCGCGTATGACTCAAAGTTCACGAGCGCGATGCAGCAGGTGGCCTCCCTGCGTTCGATGGTCGACGGCCTTGAAGGCAGGCTGTTTCAAGGTCAGATAAGGCCTGTGGAGGGGCTCGATGTTCTGGGTCGCGTGGTTTCGGAACTGAGGCAGGTCGCGGAACGCTTTGTCGATGGGGTGTTTGCCGGAATGTCGAGGGGTGAGAGGAGGAGGTGTCGTCGCCGGTACAAGAAGTACATGAATTCGTGGAGCAGCAGCCCGCGCTCGAAGATCTCCATGATGCTGGGGGGTGCTCAATTCGGGCGTGACGGGCAAGAGGTTTCTGACGCCGAGGGGCTGGAGTCCGCTGGCCGGTGGGGAGGAGTGCCGCGAATGTCAAGCACCGTGCGCATGCTCACGAGGTCACCCGCGGTTGATGAGGTCGCGGTAACGGGTGAGGGGGTGGGCGCACTGTCCGTCAGTGCACCAGTGATGGATGTGATAACGCCTACCGGTACGCTTTTGTTGTACAGGGATCCTGGTGGAAACGCGAACCCAGCAAGAAGCGGAAGTGGGCACTACGATGGTCTTAGGGAGAGCTGTTCTGGAGCGTCGGCGGCGCAACACCTCCGATGTCGTCAAATTTGTTGCGAATATTGCAATATGTGCGCTGATGATCTCTATGCTTCCCATCGCGATTCTCGGTCCGTTTCGGCAAGGTCATGCGCCCACCGTCAACGTTCGCGATGAGGCCGGCATCTTCGACTCCCAGACTCTTCGGCGTGATCTGCAGAGTCTGAGATTCCGGCAAGACATTCGTTTCGAAGTCGTATCGCTGACGGGGTGGGGTATCAACAACCTGGATGCGGCTACCGCGAACTACGCCGAGAACATCTTCGACTACCGACAGGACTTTCGAGCCTCGGGCGGAGGTCGCTGGAAAGAAGGAGTGGTTGTCATCGCGGTGGCCCCTCATGCGCACCAGATGGCCTTCTACCCTGGCGCAGACGTGTCACTGGAGCGATCCGAGCAGGTCGCCATCCAGGACGCGGCGGCGTCACGTTTCGCTGCTCAGGACTGGAACGGCGGTGTCGTGGCGATGGGACGTCAGGGTCGAGACCTACCTGGGTCCCTACGGCATGACGGTCTCGGGTATCGGCGTCGTCGGTGCAGGGGTGCTATGCGTGGCAGGCGTGGTCAGGCTCGTCATCTACTGTCGGCGAGGGCTCAGTGCCCGTCGTCGAGCAAGAGCAGCCGCCCGCTCTTACGCACAGGTGACCCTACGACTACGACTCGACCGCCCCTACGCGTGGGAACGCTCGAGCCCGGTTCACCAGAGTCACATCAGCTCGCTACAGCGCTACCAGCGCTTCGAGGCCGAGTATGACGACGTCGCACGCGCCTGGAACAGATTCGGTGAACCGCGAGGCATCGACTGGTTCAGCAAGAGCGTTCAACACGAGGCCCTGGAGCTCGAGCGGCGCTCCGCAGCCCTTGACGACGGCGATGACGTCATCGTGGACACCGTGTCGATGCTGACGATGTCCCCGACCTGGGAGCAGGTCTGGGGCAAGCTGCAGGAACCGGTTCTTGAGCGCCTGAGGTCGGTGACTCGGATGGTGCGATCCGCAAGTCGCCGCCGGTCCGGGCTCCAGGTCGATGCTGTCCAGAACTGGGTCGGCCACCAGAATCGGAGACTGGGAGAGCGACCAACAGCCTGGATCAAGGCGAGATTTCTCCGGCTGCCGCGCTGGCCGAGCTGGACCGGATCTCTCGCCTCGTGGCCACCGTGGAAACGGCGGTGGCACGACGTCGTGATGTGGTCGCCAATGCCGCTGCCGCGACGTCGACGGCAACCGCGGTGCGGGTGTAGGCGGACTGTTACACGGTGGGCATGTAGCCGACTATCTCGGTCCCGTGGATGCCGATCATCAGGTGCGAGTCGGTGAGATTGGCCTGAATATGCGCCAACCTCCCCGGAGGGGCGATGACCTGCGACGTGCGGGTGTCGATGACGAGGGACGTTTCATCGTTTGTCGACTGGCTCCACTGGCGGCTGAATGCGAACGGGGCCGCCAGGATGTGTCGGTCACCGGTGAGATGCCAGCCGAGTTGCAGCGTGCCCTCGTCCCGGAGTCCGGTCGAGGCTTTCCTCGAGGGCAGCGTCACGGGGGTGCCGTGAAAGTGCAGGCGCTGGCGGAAGTGCACTCGACGGTGTACGCGGCCCAGGAGAGGTCGCCCGATTCTGTAGGCTCGCTGGAACTGCTCCACGGTGGGGGTTCCCGACTCCGACAGGAGCAGCGCCGCATTGCTCCCGGAGGGGGAATGTCCCCTCGGCTCTCCTTGAAGGGAGTAGGCCTCGGCGGTCTCGGGAGTCCCGCGGATGTGGATCCACCCGTCCTGCGCGGGGATGATGTCGATTCCCTCCCCAGTTCCCTCGCCCGCCCAGTCGTTGCGAACACTTCCCGTCAGCGAGGTCTGCATGAGACCAGTCCTTGCCGCTGGCTGTTGTCAGCCGAGGCAGTCGACACCAGGATGCTTCCAGTGGCGTCATCTCCAGCGATTCCTGACGGCTGAGGGGTTGGTTTGGGTGTCGTACCTGCGCTCCCAGCGCCGAGTGAGGGCGCCCGCCGCTCCAGTCCCAGGCGCTGCACCGGTTGGTGTTCCAGTAGAGTCGCAGGTGATGATGAGATGAGGGAGATGATGTACGGCCAGTTGTCTGAGGACCACGGGGCTGTTTCCGTGCGCCCGGTGGCCGGATCGAGAATCTCGTGGTTCAGAACCAGTGTCCGCCCCACCAGGGGATCCCCATAGGTTGATCTCTTGTTCGTCAGGCTCCCACAGTTTCTTTGGGCCTGCCTTGTCAAGGAGGTAACCGCGCAGGGTGTCCTTATCTTCGCGGGACTCCACGACGAGGTAGTTCCCGCATCGGTGGATCACGGGGGAGCTCAGAGTCATGGATGGATCGGTTCCGCTGTCGAAGCGCCAGGCCTCACCCCACTGGGCCCCTGGTGCGGGGCTCGTGCTAGTGGAAGTGTCGCATGACGTCGTCTCATTCGCCTCGGCCGAGGCCTGCCAGGTCGAGTACGCCGGCGCCTCCGGTTGAGTGAGGGAGGACGCCATGACCGGACGCTGCTGAGCCCACGCCTGTGCGAGCGTGAGGAAGACGGTGATGACGACGAACACCAGCGCAGTCTTGAACAGGCGGCTGCTCCAGGCCGTTCGAGCAACACGGATCCCCAGGTGCCGAAGGCCCACTGCACTGAATCGCATGGGACTAGCATTCCTCACTCCCTGCGGCGGCGGGACTGTTCTCCCTGTGACGTCAGGGAGACCGGTGGGGAGAACTGCCGTGAGGCGCGTCATGGGGCGGCGACGGGCCGTCGTCGACCTCGGTGGGCGCCACGCGGCCGGTAGGCTGACGGGCATGTCGAAGAAGAAGCGCCACGGGCGCCGTCCGGCCGCCGCGTCGGCCAAGCCCCGCAAGCAGAGCATCGAGTTCGTCGCCCGTCCCTTCGCCGGTCTGCCGGCCGAGGAAGACCTCGTGGCGATGGCTCAGATCATCCCGGCCGCCACGGCCACCGTGCGCCTGACCAAGGAGTACGGGGCAAGCAGGTTCAGGCTCGTCACGCTCCTTCCCGAGTTCGTCCAGGGGCTCAAGCGCTCCGACGGCGAGGTCCTCGTGGCCATGCAGACCTCCATGCACTCCGGGGACGCCTCCCGCGACGTCGCCGCCGCCGTCCTCGCCACCCCTCGAGCTGCCCGAGGGTCAGGCCCTGCGCACCGACGGCCTGCCCGAGCCCGGCCCGCGCCTCCAGGACATCCTCGACACCAGTGAGCCGCCGGTGGTCTCCGTGCGCGAGACCTTCGACTTCTGGATCGACCCGCAGGCCGCCGGCGAGAACGAGCAGGCCCGCCAGGTCATCGAGGAGGCCATCGAGCGCGCCAGGAGGAGATCGCCCCGACCCGGCCTGTTCCCGGCGTCGAGCACGCCTACTGGTGCCGACTGGGCGCCAAGGAATTCGTGCGCTGGGTGCGCGGGAGGATGAGGACGAGTTCTTCAACGCCTTCGCCCGCATCTACGCCGCGCGCGAGTCCGACCTGGAGGAGGGGGCGCGCTTCGTCGGCGCCTTCCGGGCCAACGGCCTGGCCATCCCGGTGTGGGAGCTCGTCCCCGGCACGGAGGCCGAGGAGCTCACCAAGCCGCTGCAGGCCATGGGCAAGCGCCTGGAGGCAGCACTGGCCGACTCCAGCCCCTGAGCCCCGAGGTCCGCCGCGCCGAGGCCGGCATCATCTCCCGCCAGGTCAACCTCTGACTCTTTCTCCCGTCGAGCCGGGCATTCGTCGCATAGCCCTCCGGAATTTCTGTGGGGCACCGCGACGAATGCCCGGCTCGACGTGCTCAGGTCTCGGCGATCCGCAGGCGCCGGCGCGTCACGCGTGGCAGACCGCGTCCGTAGAGGGTGCCCTCCTTCGCCTTGACGGCGGCCACGAGCACGAAGCTCAGTGAGATGAGCAGCGCCCAGCTGCCGAACTTACCGGCATGCACCAGGTGCCAGCCGTCGGCCTGGTTGGGGTAGCGCCAGGCGCTCAGGGCCGTGGCCAGGTTCTCCGCCAGCCAGAGGAAGCCCCCGATGAGGATGAAGGCCACCGTCGTCGGCATCCAGTAGCGGTCCCCGCCGACAGTGAAGTGGACGGCGCTTCCCCACAGGGCGATGAGGAAACCGGCCGCGATCACCCAGCGCAGGTCGACGATGACGTGATGGGTGAAGAAGTTGAGGTAGGCGGCCACGGCCAACAGACTCACCGGCCACCACCGAAAACCGCCCACGTGCAGGTCGAGGCGCCGGAAGGCCCTGACAGATGTAGAGCCGACGGAGGCGTACATGAATCCGGGAGAAGACCGGCACCCCGCCGACGCGTACCACTCCCGCGTCCGGATAGGGCCCAGGAGCCGGTGTGGACCTTGAACACCTCCAGCGCCAGCCCGATGAGGTGGAAGGCGCAGATGACGCCGAGCTCGCGCCAGGTCTCCTGCTTGAGGGCCACGAAGGCGATCTGAACGACGATGACGTAGATCAGCAGGGCGTCGTAGCGGGCGATCGGAGGATTCGTGTACTTCCAGATCAGGGCGCTGGCCGCGAGTCCGATGAAGATGGCGATGGCGAAGGCGCAGCAGGCCAGCTCCAGGAGGGCGAACTGGACCAGGCGGCGGGGGAGCAGGCGCCACCGACTCAGGGGAGGCGAGCGGTATCGGGCACGACCGAAGTATGCCAGCGCCGTGACGTTGCCCCGCTGATGGGGACATTCCCTCACGGCCGGGGATATCCTGCGCATGCGGGGACATTTTCTTCCGGCCGGGGACGTCTCGCGCGTTGGGGACGGGATTGCTGTCCCCGACGGCGTCGAATGCCCCCGTCCGGAAGGACACGCACCCGGCCCGCGGAATGACCCCGTCGATGGGCGCGTGACCACTGAGAGGGCAGCCCCGTCCTGGTTCGACCACCATCTGGCCGACACCATCACCGGATCGAGCGCAGTGCTCGCTTGATGATCCGTTCAGTGGCCGGGGTGGGTGACTCCTCCTGCCAGCGCCCGCAGAGCTCCCTGGCCCAGGCGGGCTGGGTCTTGGCGGCGTCATTGATCCAGTTCGCCACAGAGTCCTGCACATAGCGGGAGGAGTCGGCACGCAGCGGCTCGAGCAGCGGAAGCCCCCGCTCGGGCTCCTTCTTGAGCGCGGGGATGTGCCGCGCCCACACGCCTCGCGGACGAAGCGACTCGCTGGCGAAGCGCCGAATGCGCTCCGAGGGTTCCGAGGTCCATGGCCGCAGCGCGTGGATCGCCTCGTCGAGCCGGGGCACCAAGTGCGGTCGCACCGCCATCCATGCCCACTCGCGCACTCCGAAGTGCGGGTCATCTGCGGCCGGCCGCACCAGGGCCAACAGCGTGTCGACGTCGGCGTCCTTCTCCTGGGAGACCAGGGCGAAGACAGCCCAGCCCCGGACCGTGTCGGCCGGGTGGTCAGCGAGATTCAGACAGGCGGAGCGACCCAGGTGCGTATACAGCGCTTCGCCCATGGTCTGCATACGAGCCAGGATGCCGAGCGAGTCGGCGCGCTTGGCATCCTCAACCAGCCCCTCGGGCGCCTCCGGTACCACCTGCGTCAGAAGCGCGGAATGGGTGATGGCCAGGATCTCCGCCAGTGTTCGGGACTCGCCCCGACCCGAGTTCAGGTCGGCCTGGCGCGCCGCGGGGACACTGGGGCTCATGCCGTCACTTCACCACGAGCCGGGCGACGCGCTTGAGGTGCTTCTTGTGCTGGCGTCGGCCGGTCTTGCCGACCTTGCCGAGAGTTGACCCAGCTCCGCCCGCCCATGCCCAGGCTGCTTGAGGACGGCTCCCAGGAACACCGAGCCGACGTAGTTGCCGCAGAACCGGCGCAGGAACCAGGTCGGGGCGGTTGAGGGTGGTGAGCACCAGCACCCTGCTGGATGTGGGTGAGGCGCCCCTTCACCCCCGTGGCCGTTGGGTAGTAGGCCCAGTTCTGCTTCATGACCTTGTCGACGAAGCCCTTGATGATGGCGGGCAGGCTCGCTCCACCAGATCGGGTGCGATGACAACGATGCGCGAGGCCCCTCGATGAGCTTTCTGGTAGTGGCTCACGAGCGGGTCCAGCGTGCCGCCCTCCGTGAACAGGGCCAGCTCCTCAGCGGGCATGCGCGGGTCGAAGCCGTCGGCGTAGAGGTCGACGACGTCGTAGGACCGGCCCGCCTTGTCCAGGGCGGAGGTAGCAGTCTCGAGCACGGCGTGGTTGAAGGAGCCGTCGTAGGGGTGGGCGTAGATAATGAGAGTGCGGTCGCCCGTCTTCTTGAGGGTCTTCTTAGTGGTCATCAGCGGTCTCCAATCGTGACAATAGCCGGCGGGGCTGCGCGGACGAAGGCGGTGTCGGCGGTGGTGCTGTCGGACGCCATCCGCAGGCACCGGTGCCCCGACTCAGCGGAAGGCACGCGGCATTGGACACGACCAACGTACGCCGTGTCTCCGAGAGCTCGCTGGCATGCCGGGGACATTCTGCGTGTGCGGGGACACTTTTCTTCCCGCCGGGGACGTCCTGCGCGTTGGGGGACGGGATTGCTGTCCCCGACGGCGTCGAATGCCCCTGCTTCGAAGGATACGCGCCCGGCCGCGTGGAATGTCCCCGGCCGTGATGGTGCCGGTCCGGGAGTCGGTGGGGAAGCGTGGCCGGGTGGGGTGCGGCGGGGAGCGGTGACGAGCCGGGGTGCGGCTGCATTGCGCACACCTGGCACGCGCTGTCAATGACGAGTGACCACGATGCGGTCGGTCCGGGTCCGGTGGATGCGACTCGACGGCGGAGAACGCCCTCCCGTGAGCGCTCCCAATGGCGGCATCGCAGCGATGCATGACGATCGTCAAGATGCCTCTGACCTGCGCGAATATCGGTATGGGTGAACCGTGGCCGCAGATCCTGACACTGCCGGCTCAGCGTCCTCGAATCGTGTCACGTCCATCACAGCACAACAACGGCTCTACGAGCGCCCCGCACCGGGGCGTCCCGCCCGTCCAGGATGAGAGGAGCACTGATGACCCGCACTGTTTGCGGCTCCACGCCGCGGTCGACGGCTATGCGTGTCAGCCTGCTGCGCTCCTGCTCATCGGCCGGCCGCCATCGATGCCCCTCGACCGCTATCCGGTAGCCACCGCTGATCGCCGGCCAGTCCCTCTCGGGCGTCCGTAGCCAGCAGGAAGGTGTGGGGAGACCCGACTCCCCTCATCCACTACCGAGGTCCCGGCCCGGACTCGTCGTTGAGTCACGTGCCCCGGGGCTGGACCAGCACCAGTTCCCGTCCGCGCCCGCCGCACTCGAACAGAGCAGGGCGCCCACTAATTCATCCAATCCTCTTTGCCGTCAGATCTGCGACGCCTATGGACCTTTGTTCCGCTTCCTGGCACCCTGGTGAGACGGCAATGTCGCCGCTGGGCCCGCACGCCATGCGACGAGTGAAGCGAAAGGCCTGCTTGTTATGACCGATCACTCCTCAAAGCACTCTCCAACCGGACCCGCTGCATCTGCGGCCGGCTCCCACGCGCAGGACGCCCCCGCCGACACAGCGGACGTCGCGCCCGCCCCCGCGACCAGCCCGGTGAGTACCGGGCCGCCCGAGCGACCACCGGTCCACCCGCAGCACGCGAGCTCAGGAACCTGGCGGGCCGTCCGCACGGCCGGCGCCCCCTGAGCGTGCGCGAGGTCGAGGCAGCCGCCTCGCGGCGCCCGCCGCCCACACCTCCGCCCAGTCCGCCACCCGCTCCTCGGTCCACTCGCCTTCCGAGACCGCGGCGGCCGGCGTCGTCCTACGCGACCTTGCCGACGAGTACGCCCTGCTCCTGTGCGCACACGACCCCGAGGCGGCCGCTCGCACCGGCCTGCCCGGCGGGACCATCCTGCCCGACTACTCGCCCGCGGGGCTGGTCGAGCGTCTCAGTGCCGAGCGCTCCCTGCGCCACCGCGTGGCCGCCGTCGACCGCTCGACCGGCTCCGACGAGCTCCTACGCCGCCACCTCCTGGAGCGTCTGGAGACCTCCATCCAGTTCATCTCCGCCGGGGAGGAGGGCGGAAACCTCGGTTTCCTCTCCTCGCCGTTCCAGCAGATCGCCCGCCAGCTGCACCGGCCCCCCGAGGCCCCCGACCGCGTCGGCTCCGAGGAGGCGGACCTCGCCGAGGCCGAGGCCAAGTGGGAGGACGCCTGGAACCTGCACCGCACCCGCCTGGAGGCGCTGCCCGCCGCGCTGGAGGGGCTGGCCGCCTCCCTGGCCGCCTCCGCCGAGGCCGGTGCGATCGCCCCGCTCAGTCAGGTCGACGTCGTCGCCGGGCAAGCGCGCGACCTCGCCCGACGCCGCACCCAGGCGCTGCCTGAGGACCTGCCGGCCACCCCTGCACGTCCAGCTCCAGGAGGCGGACATCGTCGCCCGCCGCGCCGCGCTGGACTTCGCCTCCCACCTGCGCACGACGCTCTCGCCGCGGGCTCCCCAGGCCGAAGGTGTCGGTCCCGCAGCGCCACGCCCTGTGGATGCGCCGCGTCCTGGGCACCCAGGTGGACCCCGAGGAGACCCTACGCCTGGGCCACCGAGGAGCTGGGCGGGTCATCGCCGAGCAGGACGCCATCGCCGCCGACGTCCTGGGCCCCGGCGCCGATGCCAGCAGCCTCAACCGGCACCTGCGCGCCGACCCGACCCGCGCCCTGCGCGCGGAGGACTACACGACCTGGGCGCAGGAAGTCGCCGATGAGGCCTGGGACGCCGTCGTCGGCCGGATCCTCGACCCACCCGACGGCCTGGGTCGCCCCCGGGTGCGCCTCGGGGAGCCCGGCGACGGCGCCGTCCGCTACGAGGAGCCGCGCGGAACCGGCGGGGAGCGCCGGCCCGGCGTCATCATGCGCTCCCCTGGCTGACGGCGAGCAGTTGGTGTGGCCGTGGATGGAGCGGACCACGGTCCTGCACGAGTCGGTCCCGGGCCACCACGTCCACGTCGGCGCGCACGCCACCAGCACGCGCCTGACCGCCTGGCAGCGCTACTTGGGCTCCGTGCCCGGCTGCGATGAGGGCTGGGGCCTGTATGCCGAGTCCCTCGCCGACGAGCTCGGGCTCATGCCTACGCCCGAGGACCGTTTCGGCTGCCTGGCGGCACGCCGCTGGCGTCTGGCCCGGGTTCTTGTGGACCTGGGCGTCCACTCCCGGCTCCCCGTGCCCGACGATGTCGCCGCCCTCCCGGGGGCCTGCCGCGAGTGGAACCGGGCGACCGTCACCGCTGTGCTGCGCCACCACACCGTGATTTCCGAGGGGCGCCTGCGCTTCGAGGTCTCCCGGCACCTGGGGTGGCCGGCCCAGCCGCTGGCCTACGCGGTGGGGGAGCGGGTCTGGCAGGCCGGTCGGCGCAGTGCCCAGGCGCAGGCCCGCACCGAGGGCGGTGAGCTGGATCTGCGCGCCTTCCACAACCGGGGCATCGACCTGGGCAGCGTGGGGCTCGATCTGCTCGCAAGCGCCTTGCACTGACCTGCATGAAGGATGCAGGACTGGAGGACCAAGGCGTGCCGGGGCAGCGAGAGTCGCCCCGGCACACGGAAGGACGCGAAATGCGCCGGCGGGAACCCGGCTCCGTTGACGGGCTCCTTGTCTCCACTGTGCCACGAGAACCGGGTGACATGCCGAAATACGTGACTCTAGGCTCCCGAATGAGGGAACCTGATTCATTGCTGCAAGATTTCCCAGTTTCTCCGGGGACCGTGGTCCCATGCTGAAGGTTTGACACAAGATCGCCCAGAAAAGCCTGAGTGGGGCGGTGGTCGTCCGCTTGCGGTACACCGGCGTGTCGCAGCGGCCGACGCGACGTGCGCGGGGATCGGCCGCGTGCCTGCGCTGCGCTCGGAGCCCGAGGATTCCGCGCCGCATGGCATGAGATCGCAGAACTTGACGGGCCTCACAAAAGGCGCGTGATAACGAGGCGCTCAGGGTATCGGCTGGAGGCCGGGAGTCTGGATACCCTGGGGAGTGAGTTCCACCAAGCGGCCCGACCAGCGCGTTGCCGTGGTCATTCCTGCCAGGATGAGGCTGAGCGCATCGCCACCACTGTCCCGGGCCTGCCGCTCCATCCCGCGAGTGGACCTCGTCATCGTCGTCGACGACGGCTCGACCGACGGAACCCAGGACCACGCCCTGCGCCGCCGGCGCCGTGACCGTCCGCCACTCCGTCTCGCGGGAAGGCCTCCGCCATGGAGACCGGGGCCTCCGTCGTCGCCATGCGCGACTACTCCGACGGTCCCGCCCGGCTGCTGCTGTTCATCGACGCCGACCTGGGGACTCGGCCGCCTCCTGCGCCGAGCTGGTGCCCCGGTCGTCGACGGCGTGGCCGACATGTCCATCGCGGTTCCCCCCAAGCAGTCCGGGGCCGGCGGCCGCGGCCGCGTCGTGCGCGCCGCCAGGCGGGCCATCTCGCTGTCCACCGGGTGGCTTCCCGTGGCGCCGCTGTCCGGTCAGCGATGTCTGAGCCGTGAGGCCTATGAGAAGGCCGTGCCCCTGGCCGACGGCTGGGGGTGGAGGTCGGCCTGACCATCGACGTCCTCGTGGCCGGGCTCGCCGTCATCGAGGTCCCCTGCGACATCACCCACCGCGTCACCGGTAATGACCGGGCCGGCACGATGCACCGCGCCTCCCAGTACAAGGACGTCCTGCGGGCCGTGACCCGGCGCAAGCTGCGTCGCCACCGCGTGCCGCGCGCCTCCTTCGAGAGGGCGGCCGCCGAGCAGGACCACTTCTTCGCCTACCGCGCCGTGCCGCAGCCCCCCAAGACCGACGACGACGCCAAGCCCGCCGAGAAACCTCACCACGGAGAGGGCTCGCAGGGCCACCTCGGAGACGGAGACGGCCGAAGCTAGCGCGCCGACTCGCTCCCGGCCAGCGTCAGCGCCAGCAGGAGCAGGGGCGGCGGCCGCCAGATGAAACCGGCCATCGTGACACCGGAGTCATTGACCAGGACGGCCACGAGCGTCAGCACCCCAGGGACTTCAGCGCCGTTGTCACCCATCGCCCGGACGGGACATTCCACGCGTTGGGGAACCGGTTCCTGTCCCCCACGCGTGGAATGTCCCCGTGGGCGGCGGGGGTGAGCCAGGCGTAGGGGCTCGTGCCGTTGCGCCAGGCCCGCACCTGCCGGCGACTCCACCACAGGGCCGCGGCCACGATGACCACGGCGCAGGCGGGGCTGCCGCCATGACCGGCTTCGTGACGAAGGGGCCGACCAGCGCGTGAGCCTTGCGCCCCAGCACGCCGGCGGCCGAGCCGTCGGCCACCTGACGGGCGAAGCGCCCCAGGTGCGTGGGCTCACCGGGTCGGAGGAGGTCGACGACGGCGAAGCCGCCCACCACCAGGACCGTTGTGGCCCCGATGGCCAGCCAACGCCGCCAGCTCAGGCGCAGACCCGCCAGGCCCGCAGCGAGGAAGGCCAGCGTCGGCACCAGCGTCAGGGCACCGCCCACGTCCGCGCCCAGCTGCGGGGCCCCATCAACGAGCAGCGCCGCCCCGCCCAGCAGGGCCGTCACCAGCGCGCGCTCCGCCGTCCGCCGCCCAGAACCTCCCCAGATGCCGGCGATGACGACGAGCGCGCCGGCCACCAGTGCGAAAGCCGTATTCGACACCCCGTAGAAACGGCCCGCCACCACCGCGTTCATGCCCAGAGGGTTGTTGAAGGCCAGGGGTGTGCCCGCGGCGGCGTCGACCAGCCAGGCCAGCGGGATCGCCGCCGCCACCAGCAGCGCCGTCAGGATCGTCCCGTTGGGGGGCGGAGACAACGGCGCGGAGGGTTGGGCCGTCGGCCTCGTCCGGTGGCGGCGGCTCCGGCCTCCCCTCGGGCGGAGGAGGCGTCGGCTGAACCGGCCGGCTCAGCGGCGACCGTAGCGGCGGGTGAGTTGGGTGAAGGACTCGGTGAGGCGGCAGGGTGGGGCCGCCGGAGCCGCCGCGCCGAGTGCCACGATCCCAGCAGCCAGTCCACGATCCCGGCCGCGACCAGCTGGCTAGCGACCACGGCGACGAGTGAGGCCCACCCGAGGGGAGCCGGCCCGGGCCGCCACACGCCACCACGGGGCGGCATTGACCAGCAGTAACGCCGTCGGCAGGCCGCTGAGGGTAGACGGCCACCCACGTGACCCGGCGGCGGAGAGCCTCGCGCCGGTTCGTCTTCGGGCTGCGCAGCGCGACGACCGCCCAGACCAGGAGCGCCACGGCCAGGCCCATGAGCAGGGCGCCGGCCCGCATAACCGTGGCCTGGGAGGCACGGGCGTGCAGGGCGTCGTCGGCGAGCCGCGAGATGCGGGCGTCCCCTGTGGCGCCGGCCGTTGCCACGCCCGCGCGGCCAGTCGCGGGCAGCGTGAGCGCGTGGCCGTCGAGGCCGGGTCGCGGCGGTCGGCCAGGGCGGAGACGAGTCGGGGTGAGGTCGAGTCAGCTGGGCCAGACCCGGCCGGTGCGTGGAGTCGCCGACGACAAGACCCCTGGAGGTGCCGCGCGCGCTCCGCGTGCCCGCGGGCAGGACCGCCATCTGGGGGCCGGGGGCCTCGTCGTCGGCCAGGGAGGCGACGATGATGCGAGTGCCGGGGCGCGCCTGCTCCTGGACTGTGCGCAGGGCCTCGTCGAGGCGGCGATCCGCTCGGCGTCGTTGGAGGCGGCGCTCGCGGTGTCGATGATGGTGAGGTCCGCGTCGGCGGCCAGGGCATCGGCCACCGATGGCGCCACGGGTGCGGGCCTGGTCGCTGAGCCCCCAGCGCCCCCGTGGCCAGGCTGCGTGCCCGGGCCGACGGCCTGGATCGAGACATCCTGCCCGAGCGCCCCGACCAGGGGTGCTGCGGGGGATCGCGGTGGTGGGGCCGGCGCAGGGAAGCGGCCGCCTCGATGGCGCTCGCGCGCTTACCCCGACCCAGGGTGAGCCAGGCGTCGGCCGGGCAGGTGCGGTCCGCCGGAGTGCGTACGGACAGGTTCATCGGCTCGCCCCGCCAGGCGAAGGCCAGCAGGCGGGCAGCCGCCGAGCCGATGCCGGCAGAACCGGAGTCCTCACCAGCGCCCTCGCGGGAGGCCTGTTCTTGCAGGTCGGCCCAGGTGAGATTGTTCGTCGCCAGGACGACCACCGGCGCCGGCCGCGACGACGAGCGCGAAGACGAGGCGGCATCAGCCGCCGGCTGGGAGGCCGCCTGGGACGCCGGCGCTGCCTCGGATTCCGGCGCCGTCGGGGCCGCGGTGGCGAGGGCCGGCCCCACCACCGCCAGGATCATGCCGATGACCACCAGCAGCACGAGGACGTACACGACCCCGCGCACCAGGCGCTGTTGACGTCGTCGAGGTCTCACCCGACCAGCCTACGGGGCCTGGCCGCTCACAGGTACTGGCGGGCCACGGCGACCGCCTCCCCGCCATAGCCGCCGCCGAAGAGGAAGGCGTGAATCATGAGGATGTGCCAGGAGTGCAGGCCACCCGCTCGCGCCAGCCCTCCGCCAGCGGCGAGACCTCGTGGTAGGGCCGCGTAGATGCGATCCAGGTAGCGCTGCCCGAACACGCCCAGGGCCGCCAGGTCGGTCTCGGCGTGCGCGCCCTGCGCCATCGGGTCAATGAGCACGCCGACCACCGTCGGCCCCGCCGACCGCTTTGCCGGCCGTGCCGCCGTGGGGAGCTTTCCCCGGGGTCGAGCTCCTGCGGCCCGAGGCCGGCCCGCGGCGGCGCCCACTGGGCGGCCCTCATCGGCCGGGGTCCACAGGACATTGCCGCACCACAGGTCCCCGTGCGTGCGGGCCACTCTGACCGGGCGCCGCGCTCGCGGGCACCGGCGCGCACGAGGGCAGGCTGGTCGGCGTCGAAGTCGCCGTCGCGCAGACGCTCGCACAACCGCTCGACGACTTCGGCCCCGGCGGCGCTGATCGAGCCGTTGTCCCGACTGGGCTGCAGGTAGGGCGGGATCCGGTCCTCGGCGTAGAACTCGCCCCAGCGGCGTGGCTCGCCCTCCTCGACGGCGTGCGGGCGCAGCCGGATGTCCGAGCGGCCCATCTGCGCCCGGCCGTCCCAGCCGGGAGGCGCCGCCCCGAGGCCGGGGCGCCCGCCGCGTGGGTGACGGCCAGTGCTCGGCCGAAGGCCTCCGCCCCGGCCGGCGTCACGCCGGTCGTCGTCAGACGCGGCTCCTCCAACCAGCCCGGGCCGCTGGTCACCGGCACCACGTGTGCCCCGCCGTCGACCATCGCCTCGGCGAGCCAGGTCAGGCCCTGTGCCTCCAGGGCGGTGGAGACCGGGCCGTCGTCGTGCTTGCGGAAGACACTCATGGTTCCAGCCTGCCAGGCCCGGCGGCGTCACGGGAGGGCGCAGGGAGAACCTCAGGAAGTTGGCGGCACCCCGGCGAGGGAGTCTGTGGGAAGTCGGCTTTGGCCGGGCCTGGGCTGTTCCCTCCTGACCAGGTCCCGCGCCGCTGTCGCGTGGAGAGCCCCGCGTTCCACGGAGCAAGCCGCCACCGGCCCGACCGCCCGGACTGGCTACCCTGTGCCCATGACTGCTCCCGCTCCGCTCTGGTCCTTCCTCGGGCCGGCCGGCACCTTCACCGAGATGGCGCTGCGCCAGGTCGCCCCCGCCGACGTCGAGCTCGACCCCTGCCCGGACGTGCCCACTGCCCTGGACCACCTGCGCGAGCGCACGGTGGAAGCCGCCGTCGTGCCCATTGAGAACTCCGTCGAGGGCGGGGTCAACGCCACGCTGGACAACCTTGTGGCCTCCACGCCCCTGGTCATCGCCGCCGAGATGGCCGTGCCGATCACCTTCGTCCTGGCTGGCCGTCCCCGGCACCCGCCTGGAGGACGTGCGCGCATCTCCACCCACCCGCACGCCTGGGCCCAGTGCCGCGGCTGGGTCCACCGGAACCTGCCCGAGGCCGTGTACGTGGCCGGGACCTCCACCTCGGCGCCCGCCCGCGCGCTGGCCACCACCGAGGGGGACACCGGCTTCCAGGCCGTCCTGTGCAACCCGTTGGCCGCTGAGCAGTACGGGCTGGAGGTCATCGCCGGGGAGTGGCGGACAACCCGACGCCGTCACCCGCTTCGTCAAGGTGACACGGCCCGGCCGCGTGGGTGAGCCCACCGGCGCCGATAAGACCACCCTTGCTCGTCCACCTCCCGCACGACCGCTCCGGCGCGCTGCTGGACATGCTCGAGCAGTTCAGCGCTCGCGGCGTCAACCTCTCGCGCATCGAGTCCCGACCCGTGGGCGACTCTCGGGGCGCTACCGCTCTCCATCGACGTCGAGGGCACGTGCGCGAGGAGCGGGTCCAGGCCGCCCTCATCGGGCTGCACCGCACCTGCCCGGTGGTGCGGTTCCTGGGCTCCTACCCGCGGCTGGACGCCCGCCCGACGGCGGTCCTGGCCGGCACCAGCGACAAGGACTTCGTCGTGGCCCGCTCCTGGGTCGCCGACGTCCTCGACGGCCGCGCGCTCTAGCCGGGAGCGCCCGAGCAGCCCGCCTCGTGCACCGACGTCAGCGTTCGCGGTCACGTTATGTCGCGCGTTCGAGGGGTAAAGGGTACGAACGCGCGACCTACCCTACGAACGCGCGGATGCTTCAGCTCAGTTGACCTCAGTGGACAGGCGAGGCTCGGCGTGCGCAAGGCTCGGGATGTGAGCTCCTCCGACGCCAGCACCAAGATCATCTCAGCCGCCTCCTCCTCTTCCACCGCGTCCGCCGCCGGTTCAGCCACCCCGGCGCCCGCCGCGCTGCCCGGCCGCCGCGGCGCCGGCCCCTACCGGGTCGTCATGGTGTGCACCGGCAACATCTGCCGCTCCGCCATGGCCGAGATCGTCCTGCGCGACCGCCTCGCCGCCGCCGGCATCCCCGACTCCGGGCCGGGCGGCGTGACCGTCACCTCCGCCGGCGTCTCCGACGAGGGCGCGGCAACCCCATCGACTCCCGGGCCCGCCGCGTCCTGACCGAGGCCGGCTACGGCGTCGGCGCCGACGACGTCTCGCGCGCCACGGGCAGCGCCATCGCCTCCCACACCGCCCACCGCGTCACCGACGCCGAGATCACCGAGGCCGACCTCCTGCTGGCCATGACCGACTCCCACTGGAACGTCCTGCAGCGCCGCGCCCGCCTGGGAGTCGAGCCCGACCGCATCCGCATGTACCGCGAGCTCGACCCGGCCTCCGCCCAGCAGGCCGAGGCGGTCGCCGCGGGCGGGTCCTCCCGCAGCGTCCTCAACGTGCCCGACCCCTGGTACGGCACCATGGCCGACTTCCTCGACACCCTCGAGGTCGTCGAACGGGTCAGCGACGAGCTCGCCGAGCAGCTCACCGCGCCCCGTGACTGAGGCTCAGCGACTCAGTGCAGGCGCTCAGTGCAGGCGATTGTCCAGCCAGCGCATAACGGCCTGAAGGTACTCGGCGCGCCAGCGCCCGGACAGGGCCAGGTCGTGGACGCCCTCGGGGATCTGGCGGACGGTCACGTCGTCGCCCAGGTACTGGGAGCGGTCGATGATCTGCTCCACGTCGAGGACGACGTCGGGCGCTGCGCCTCCTCCAGGCTCGCCTTGACGCCGCCACTGGCCGTTGAGCAGCACACGAGGATCGGCACCCGGATCCCCAGCCCGTGGTGGACCTCGCGCTGCAGACGCCGGATCCCGCCAGGAACCCGGCCCGCACCGGGAAGGACGGCGCCGGCAGAGCGCCAGGTCCCAGTCCCACTCGCCGCGCCAGCTCGGTGCAGAGCCGCCACGTAGTTGTCCTCATCGCCGCTGCCCGGCTCACCGATGACGCGCTCGGGGGTCCCGCCGCGAGAGGAGGTCCACGAAGGCCGAGCCGTAGGAGCGCACCAGCGCCGACCCGCGCAGGTCCAGCCACGGGGAGTTGAGGACGAGCGCGTCCACGGTCCCGGGGTGGTCGGCCGCCCAGATGACCGCCTGCAGCCCGCCGGTCGAGTGCCCGTTGAGGACGACGACGTCGTGCCCGTGCTCGGAGCGGATGATGCGCAAGGCCTCGGCGATTTCCTCGTCATGGACGCGCAGGTCGCGCACGTCATGCGGGGAGGGGTGTCCGACACCGGCCCGCCCGCAGGCCCGCAGGTCCAGCGCGTAGAACTCGAAGCCGGCGTCGAGGTAGGCCTGGGCCAGGTGGGTCTGGAAGAAGTAGTCGCTGCGGCCGTGCAGGTAGAGGACCGCGCGCGAGTGCCGGGGTCGGCTGGCCCGGCCGGCCGCCTCGCGCTGGAAGACGAGCACGGCGTGGTCGGCGCCGGGCGCCTTCGTGGGTGACTCGGTCACCGGGATACGGCGGGCCACCCACGGCTCTCCCGAGGATGTCGGGGGCGGTCGGCTCTGCGGTCGCACTCATGAACAGATCCAAACACGTTGCCCTGTGCGGCGCGAGTAGCGGCGCCGACACGTGACCTGGGAATAGCCAGGATGTTGCGGGAGCGCTGGTGGCGGGCGGACCGACGGCCGGGTCGAGGGGTGAGTGACAGCCGGGTCGAGAGGTGTCGAGTGGAGGGAGTGACCTCTGTCCCTTGAAGGTGGCCTCGCTTGCGTCGCGAAGGCGGCGCTGCGTAAGTTACTGGTGGCCATCCAGAGCAACCGAGAGACCTGGCTCGACGACATTGCAGCAACCCCCTTCATGGTGCGGGTGCTTCCGCCAGGAACGATGGAGGAATACGTGACAACCAGTGAACAGTCGACCGCCGAGCCCGGCCGGTCCGAAGACGGTGACGTGCCCGGCTCCCCAAGCGAGCCCATGATCTCCCTGCGCGACGTCCACAAGGTCTACCGCCTGCGCAGCGGCAGGAGGTGCGCGCCCTGGACGGGCTCAGCCTCGACGTCGCCGCCGGCTCCATCCACGGCATCGTCGGCACCTCCGGGGCCGGCAAGTCCACGCTCGTGCGTTGCCTGACCTCCTGGAGCGCCCCACCAGCGGCCACGTGAGCGTCGCCAGGCCAGGACATGACCGCCCTGTCGGCCAGCCAGCTGCGCGAGGCCCGACGCCGCATCGGCATGGTCTTCCAGCACGCCAACCTCCTGGACCAGCGCACCACGGCGCAGAACATCGCCTATCCCGCTGGCGCTCGCGGGCGTCCCCGGCGGAGGCGCCACCCGGTCGTCAAGCGCATGCTCGACCTCGTGGGCCTGGCCGACCGCGGCGGCTCCTACCCCTCCCAGCTCTCCGGCGGCCAGAAGCAGCGCGTCGGCATCGCCCGGGCGCTGGCCGATGACCAGCCGTCCTCCTGTGCGACGAGCCCACCTCCGCCCTGGACCCGGAGACCACCCGCTCCATCCTCGACCTCATCAAGAACGTCCGCGACACCCTGGGCCTGACCGTCATCATCATCACCCACGAGATGAGCGTGGTCCGCCAGGTCTGCGACTCCGTCAGCCTGCTTGAGGCCGGACAGATCGTCGAGGCGGCCGCCTGGAGGACATCGTGCTCGACGTCGACTCCCGGCTCTCGCGCGAGATCGTGCCCTTCCCGAAGGTGCCCGAGGCCGCCGTCGCCCACGGGGAGAGCGTCATCGACGTCTCCATCACCGCCCACCCGGGCCAGCCGGCCGCCGTCGCCCTCATGTCGATGGTGGCCGAGCTCGGCGGGGACATCGCCGCCGGCGTCTTCGAGACGATCGGGCAGGCCCAGATCGGGCGCCTGGCCGTCACCGTCCCCGCGTCCGAGACCGAACGGGCCGTGAGCACCCTGCGCCACGCCGGTATTGCTGCGGAGGTCCGCTCGCGAACTCGATCCTCCTTCCGCTGAGCCCAGGCGGCCGCCGCTGCCGAGCAGCCGCACCTGGTTCGACAACCCGGCCATCCAGAACAAGCTCGGCTACGCCCTCGTTGAGACCCTGGCGATGACCTTCGTCTCCGGGGCCATCACAGTCATCCTCGGGCTTCTGCTGGGGCTGGCCCTGGTCTCCACCGGCAAGCGGGGCCAGTTCCGCAACCCGACCCTGTACTGGGTGCTCTCCCAGATCGTCAACATCGGGCGCTCCATGCCCTTCATCATCCTCATGGTGGCCCTCATCCCGCTCACCCGGCTGCTCGTGGGTACCTCCCTGGGGTGGCAGGCGGCCTGCGTGCCGCTGACCATCGGCGCGATCCCCGTTCTACGCGCGCCTGGTGGAGACGGCCATCAACGACGTCGACCGCGGCAAGGTCGAGGCCGCCCTCATGATGGGGGCCTCCGGGCGGCAGATCACCTGGGGGTCCTCGTGCGCGAGGCCCCTGCCGATCCTCATCCAGTCGGCCACCGTCACCATCATCACCCTCCTGGGCTACTCCGCCATGGCCGGCGCCGTGGGCGGCGGCGGGGTGGGTGACCTCGCCATCCAGTACGGCTACCAGCGCAACCAGGTGGACGTCATGGTCATCACCGTGGTCGTCATTGTCGGCATCGTCGGCATCATCCAGCTGGTCGGCGACATGCTCAGCCGGCTGGTGAACCACCGCTGAGGCGATCACCAGCCGGGTAGGCGCGCTGAGCCGCCCAGAACCGGGCAGCCGCGCCGTCGGCCCCAGCACTGTTCACGACTTTCCTCTCTCCCGTCACTGGGGCCGCCCGGCCGCGAAAAGAACCACCATGTCCTCCGTCATCTCCCGGCGCACCGTCATCGCCGGTGGCCTGCCACCGCCGCCGCCCTCACCCCTGGCCGCCTGCGGCTCCAAGTCCGGTAAGGGCGAGGTCAAAGGGCATCAAGGTCGACGGCGACACCGCCACGATCACCATCGGTGCCACCCCCAAGCCCCACGTCGAGATCCTCAAGTGGGTTCAGGACAACCTCACCAAGGGATCCGGCATCAAGCTGGACATCAAGGAGATCAACGACTACCAGACGCCCAACTCCTCGCTGGAGGACGGCTCGCTGGCCGCCAACTCTACCAGACCCCCAACTTCCTGGCTCAGCAGAACAAGGAGAAGGGCTACGACTTCGTCTCCATCGCCGACGTCCACATCGAGCCCATGGGTATCTACACCTCCAAGGGCTACAAGGACGTCAAGGACATCAAGGAGGGCGGCACGATCGTCCTCAACAACGACCAGCCAACACGGCCCGCGGCCTCAAGCTCCCTGGCCCAGGCTGGGCTCATCGAGCTGGACAAGTCCGCCGAGCTGCCCAGCGACACCGACGTGACCTCCAACCCCAAGAGCTGAAGTTCACCACGGTTGACGGTGCCCAGGTCTACAAGTCGATGCCGGACGCCGAGGCCGCGGTCATCAACGGCAACTACGCCATTGACGCCGGGCTGAACCCCAAGAAGGACGCGCTCGTCCTGGAGAAGGGCGGCAAGGACTCCGAGTACCCTCAACCAGCTCGTCGTGCGCAAGGACGACAAGGACAACGAGCACCTCAAGAAGCTCGCCAAGCTCCTCAACGACGACAAGCTGCGTGACTACATCAACAAGACCTGGCCCGACAGGGGCGGTCGTCGCGGCGTTCTGACGTCGGAAAGCTGCGGCTGAGGGCAGGTTGAGGCCCGTGCGCGGGGCCGGTTGTGGTTGGTCGAAAGGCCGACTGCGACCGGCCCCTCGTGTTAGTGCCGGCGGGGTGGGGCGCACGGGGTGTGGGCGGATGTGCGGCTCGGGCGGGTGCAGGCATGCGGTGCTGTCGGGTGCGCTCCGCGCGTCCGGGGACATTTCCTTGCGGCCGGGGACAATCTTGTGCGGCCGGGGGTCTTCGACGCCGTCGGGGACGGGAATCCTGTCCCCGAACGCGCGGACTGTCCCCGGCTGGAACGGACCGCACCCGGCCGCGTGGAATGTCCCCGGCGGCCTGGGGTTGGAGGACGATCCCTGGCACTCGTGGACCGTGCAGGTGAAGCCCGTTGTTGAAGCCCGCGGTGCGTCCGTTCTAGCGCCGGCGGAAGCGACACGCCTTGTGTCGACGCCCAGTGAGGTCTACACTCAAATCGCTCAAAACGATCAATTCGAAAACAGCGAGCGAGCAGTAAGGTTGGAGTGTGCCATGACCGTGACGATGGAGAGCAAGACCTACCTTCCTGAAGAGGATGTCACCGGGCGCTTCGCCGAGTTGGTGACGGAACTTGAGACATCCTCCGGTGCGGCGCCCCGGCTGACTGTCAATGGAGAGACGATTGACCTCCCTCCTGCGGTGGCTGAGGCTCTTCTACAGGTCGTGGACGCGATGCGGCGGGGGCTCGCAGTGACGGTGGCGCCGCAGGGCCAGCGTCTGACGACGCAGGAGGCGGCTGACATGCTGGGCATCTCTCGGCCGACGTTGGTCAGGATGCTGGAGGCCGGCGAGATTCCGTTTGAGAAGGTCAGACGGCATCGTCGCTTGTTCCTCACTGACGTGCTGGAGTTCCGTGAGCGTCAGCGGCGGGTGGCGCATGAGGCTCTGTCGGATATGGTGGCCGACGCTCAGGCGATGGGCGCCTACGACGAGGACCCTGCTGAGGCGCACCAAGTCCTCAAGAACCTCCGCTCCCTGGACTGACCGATGGCGTTCTCCGCGGTACTCGATGCCTGCGTGCTGGTTCCCAGCACGCTGCGAGACGTTCTCCTTGAGGCCGCTGTCCGGCAGGTCTACAGACCTTTGTGGAGTGAAAAGATTGAGGAGGAGGTTGAGGAACGGTACTTCGGCTGCATGCACGGCGTGGTAGGGATGAAGGGGAGTCTCGTGGCTACGTCAAACGACTTCGGCGGCAGATGAACCTGGCTCTGCCAGATGCCCAGGTGCAGGACTGGGAGGCTCTTCTCCCTTCGGTCCCCCGACTCCCGGATCCTGGAGACCGGCACGTCGTCGCAGCGGCTCTCATGGGACGTGCGGACGTCATCGTCACGTTCAATCTCAAGGACTTCGACGACGCAGCTCTTCCTGGTGAGTTGTTTGCTCAATCTCCAGACGAGTTTCTTCTTGATGTGCTGGGGCTGTACCCCGAGGCGGTTCGGAACGTGTTCACAACAGTGGTATCCCGGACCGGTCGTAAAGGGCCTCGCTGGACTGTCGATGACCTGCTCACCCGCCTCGAGAAAGAGAAACTGAACGACTTCGTTGCCGCCTGCCGCCAGGAGCTGACACTCTAAGGCGTCGGAAACTGTCTCGCGTCATTCGGTTCTCGCAGCGACCGTGCCTTGCGGCCCGCCGGCTGCGGTCCGGGTTCAGACCTGACTCGTGACACTTTGGTGGGGTCTGGGTTTTGAGGTGGGTTTTTCGTTGGTATTCCGTCATGTTGGGGGTGTGCTGGCACACTAAGCGGCCGGTAGGGTGGGGGTGGTGAGCCCGTTTCTGCGTAAGGTCAAGACTGCTTCAGGAGCGATGGCGGTACAGATCGCGGTCAAGGAAGGACGCCGGGACAAGGTCATCGAGCACCTGGGCTGGGCCTGTCAAGTTGTTTGTGTATGTGGTGTGGGTTACAGGTGGGGGTTGATTCGGTCGGGGTAGGCCAGGGACAGCTGTTGGAGGGCTTGCTTCCAGTTGGTGGTTATTGCGCCCTCGATCAGTCTGCCGGTGGTCGCGCTCTTGCTGGCCCGTCCTTTCTGCTGCTCCTTTTGCCGTTGTCGGGCTCTCTTGTCCTCGATGTTGCAGATAGCCAGCTTTCGGCAGCTTGACCGCTGCCTCGTCGGAGGGAAGTGACCCCGGTTCCTGGTGACCTTGCGCAGCTGGTAGTTCAGCGACTCGATCGCGTTGGTGGTGTAAATGACCCGTCGCACCATCGGCGGGAAGGCCAGGAAGGGAGTGAATCGCTCCCAGGAGTCGGTGAAGGTCCTGACCGCGGCCGGGTAGCGCTGTCCGAGCTCACTGGCCTCGAAGGTCTCCAGGGCCTCCCATGCGGCCTCCTCGCTGGGGGCCTGGTAGATCGGCCTGAGAGCCGCTGCCACGGCCTTGCGGTCGCTGTAGGACACGAACCTCGTGGCGGCCCGGATCAGGTGGACTACGCATGTCTGGACCGTCGCCTGGGGCCAGGTCGCCTCAATCGCCTCGGGCAGCCCCGTCAGCCCGTCACATTCCCCCGCGCGCTTCGCTCCCGTGCGGGAGGTGCCCCTTACGATCAGCACGTCCTTGATACCGCGGTTGGCCAGCTCGGCGCACACCTGGGCCCAGAACCTGGCCCCTCGCTGGCCTGGACCCAGATGCCCAGGACGTGCTTGATCCCGTCCATGTCCACGCCTACCGCGATATGCGCGGCCTTGTTGGTCACGTGAGCCCCTGTCGCGGACCTTGATCATGATGGCGTCGAGGTAGATCACCGGGTAGAGGCCATCCAGTGGCCGAGTGCTGCCAGGCCAGTACCTCCTGGCTGATCTGGTCGGTGATCTTGCTGATCGTCTCATGACTCAGATCAGTGCCCAACGTAGAGGCCAGATAGTGCTGGATGTCCCGCACTTCTCAATCCCCCGGCGTACAGGCTGATGATCATCGCATCGAGCCCATCGAGCCGGCGCTGCCCCTGGGCACCAGCATCGGCGTAAATGTCCCGGCCCGGTCTCGTGGAACGTCCAGATCCACATCCCCAACCTCGGTGGAGACCGTCTTAGAACTGGTCCCGTTACGCGAGTTGGGGAAACGCCGCCGCGTCCGGATCCCCCGGTCATAACGCAGGTGCTCAGTGAGCTCAGCAGCCAACCCCCGCTCCAGAGCCGCCTTGACCACACCGGCCAGCACACCATCAGACCCGGTCAACGGCGCTCCGGCATCAACCTGAGCGAAGATCCCTCAGGGCCCCTGAGCCTTCAGCTCCTCAGCGACCCGCCGCTGACGAGCACGCTCCTCCTCGCGCTCATCCCTACTACTCACATCCATGCTCACAGTCTCATCTCCTCAAGGCTCAGATCACACCCCTCACACAAACAATCTGCACCCTCCGGGTGACCGGCTCTACCGGGCCCGGCGCATCCTGCTGACCGGGGCTGGTCTGCTCACCGATGCCCAGGCCGAGCGTCTCGAGGCCCTGTTCGCTGATGATCGCCACGCCGCGGTCCAGGCCTCCTGGGGCGTCTACCAGCGCCTCATCCAGGCCTACCGCACCGAGGAGGCGGGTCTGGGAAAGTACCTGATGCAACAGCTCATCGACTCCCTGAGGCAGGCCGTCCCCAACGGGCTGGAGGAGATCCAGACCCTGGCCAGAACCCTGATCAGCCGCAGCCAGGACGTCCTGGCCTACTTCGACCGCCCCCGTACCTCCAACGGCCCCACGCCAAGCCATCAACGGACGCCTGGAGCACCTACGCGGCATCGCCCTGGGATTTGCGCAACCTCACCAGCTACACCATCCGCAGCCTCATCCACACCGGCCGCCTCAAAGACCACCTGACAGCAACCACCTAAACCAGGCAATAAGCCCCACCTACCACACCCTCAAACACGAAGAGCCATCTTAGCCTCCGCGGCGCCGCGGTAGAGCACACCCGGGAACTCGACGATCGCCGCTGTCCCATCCACTGCCAGCCAAGACAGCATGTGCATGGTGAAGGCCAGGTCCGCCTTCGACTTCGGGGCCAGCACACCCGCTGGGGAGAAGCGCGGGTCGTTGATGAGAGCCGGATCGTCCTTGCCGATCCACTTCGTCGAGTACGGCGGGTTGGAGACGATTGCCTTGAAGGTCTCATCGTCCCAGTGTGCCGGGTCCGTGAGCGTGTCCCCGTGGGCGATGCTGAAGTCGGCGAAGTTGATGTCGTGCAGGAACATGCTGATCCGACACAGGTTGTAGGTGGTCAGGTTGATCTCCTGGCCGAAGAACCCTCCGCGCACGTTCTCCTTACCGAGCACCTTTGCGAACTTCAGTAGCAGGGAGCCCGAGCTGCAGGCCGGGTCGTAGACCGTACCGAAGTGGATACAAGGGCTTGTGGAGTGCGGATGACACCGATGGGGCGAGAGACCAGCCTGCCACTAGGCAAAACGCGCGGTAGCGCGAGCCGTCAAGCGGCCTACCTGGACGATACGGCTCCGGCATCCACCATAGCTGCGTGGCGTAGCCGGGCATCGTGAACCGCGGTGGGTACGGCCAGGCGTGGAGCGCCAAAAGGTATGGCAAGCGTCAAATAGTGCCTCTCTACACATTCCTCATCACCGAGAATCGAGGTGCTGAGTCCCGACTGCATATGCACGTGTCATAGCTAGGTGATGCACAGGCATGTTCACACGACCTCCCAGTTGATGCTGAAGAGCACCTGGTGGGACTGGTTTGCTTGGAGAGCATCTTGTGCGCTGTCGAGCAGTTGATCGGACTCGTCACGGAGGCGGTTCCGCTCCTTACGGTATTCATCCTCGGCATCGTCAGCCTTGCGTCGCCATTGGCGTGCTTCCTGCTTGAGCTTTAGTTCTTGGGTAGCGTTCGAGGCCTTGCGAGCTTCCTTGTTTGCGGTGGCTTCCTTGGCTTGGTACTCGCGGATCTTCGCGTCGTACGTCGCTTTGAGGTCGAGCCGTGACGCGTCGAGGAGTGCTTCTTGCTCAAGGAAGAAGCGCGCGTTGCGGTCTTCGACGTCCCCCCTAAGCTCCTCCAGCTCCTTTGCGATGACTTTGGCGAAACCACTGGTTTCGACTTGGTCGGCAGTGCTGTCGGTGCAGTGCAGGTCGAGGAGGTCTCGTATCTGCTCGTGGTCCATGGGGGTGCCGTCATCAAAGAACCCAGCAGTCAGCAGGTAGGACTCACGCAGCTGCTGGCTTCCTGCCTTCATGGTGAAGCTGGCTTCTTCAACACGTAGCCTTCCTCGCTTGTGGCGCAGGCGTTTTGCAATGGCGGTTGCGCGCTCTGAGCTGCTGATCTTGAAGGTGAGTCTTGCTGGTGGGGTTGCATGGGTTTTCGCTGCGTCGATCACCCAGGCAAACAAGTCGCTGGTGTACCGGTACTGGTGTGCGCCCTTTCGAGGTTCCGATTTGAAGTAGTAGTCGCCAACGGGAATGCCCGCTTGTGGCGGCTCGTGGAGTGTGAACTGGGTGCCCGACTCGTTGAAGTTCGCCATATCTTCCAGCTCGTGGCGGGTGACTCGGATGAGTAGGCGTTCGAACGCGTTGAGCACCACACCGGTCTGGGCGTCGTAGAACTTGAGTTTGTCGCGTACTTTCGGGTCGAGGTTGTCGAAGACTTTTGCCCGTGTCCTCTTCATTTCACGGTTGATTTGTTTCGAGTACCGTTCCTCGAGTTCCTTAAACGCTGCATCGATCTCGGCAGCTGTTTTGCAGTTGTCCAAGATGCCAGCGATCATTTTCTCGAAGTCGAGACCGTCTTCGATCTGCCCTAGGACCTCATCTGACGCGCCGAACACGGACGTGAAGAGCTGGAATTTCTCGCTCAGTAGTTCGAGGATGCGTTCTTCTGCAAGGTTGCCCTTGTTGGAGAAGTTCACCACGATGACGTTGTGCTTCTGCCCGAACCGGTGCACGCGGCCAATACGCTGCTCGATACGCTGCGGGTTCCACGGCAGGTCGTAGTTGACGAGCATGGAGCAAAACTGAAGGTTGATACCTTCAGCGGCAGCTTCGGTGGCGATCATCAATCGGCCACGGTCACGGAACTCATCAACGAGAGCTTTACGGCGGTCAGCAGCAGCGATACCGGTGACGAGGTCACCGCCGTGGTTTTCCTTTAGCCACTTGTCGTAGATCCGTTTCGATTCCGGGCTGTCGTTACTGCCGTTGAACAGGATCAGCCCTTCACCCCACCCAGCATCGGTCAATGACCGGGCGAGGTAATTTTGGGTGACGGTCGAGTCGGTGAAGATGATCGCTTTTTCGGGTGCACCAATCTCCTGGAGCTTCTCGAAGCCTTGCTCAAGTGCGTCGAAGAGTTTGACAGCCTTCTGGTTGACCGTGATCGACCGCGCCAGGCCGGCAAAGCCGCGCAGCTCGTTCACCTCATCCAGCATCTCGGCACGCTGACTGGAGTTGATCTGCTCGACGCTAGTGTCGGTGTTGGCTTCGCTGGCTTCTCGCACCTCACTCGTGAGGTCGGGGTCATCGACAAGACCGCCCGCGTCATTACGCCTACGTCCAGCCTTCACTTCTGACTCGAGACGGTCCGCGATCCTCTCCAGCGTCGTGGCAACCGCGAAAGACGAAGAGCCGAGCCGTTTACGCAAGATCAGTGCCGACAGGTGCCGTTGGGACTTGGCGAAGGCCCACAAGAACGGGCGCTGCAAGTACTCGTTGATCTTGTCGTACAGCTGGATCTCTTCGGGGCTAGGCGTGAAGGCGACCGTTAGAGGCATCCGCTGGGTGAAGCGAATGTACTTATCTGCGTCCTTGCGTAGCGTGCGTTTGGCGATACGTGCCACTCGTGCCTCAAGGTCGTCGTTACCGACTCCTTTGGGGTGGTCGAGGTAGCGTTCCCTGAATGCGTCCAGGGAGTGGAAGTAGTTGGGTGCGAACACGCTGACCAGCCCGTAGAGCTCTTCCAGACGGTTTTGTAGCGGGGTTGCGGTCAGCATCCCCGTTTTACCTGCGGTCTGACAGATCCGGGCAACATTGCCCGCGATCTTCGCTTGTCCCGTCCAGTGGGAGCGCAACCGGTGCGCTTCATCGCACACCACCAGATCCCATGTACGGATGAGCTTGTGGGTTTGGGAGTTTGCGAACTCGTAGGAGCAGATAAGGATCTCGTCACGGCCACCTGGGGCGATGAGCGTGTCGATGTTCTTACTGTCCATCAACGTGGCAGGCAGCGCGAACTTCTCACTCAGCTCCTGCTGCCACTGCTGACGCAGTGAGGACGGGGCGATGATGAGAATGCGGCGTTGACGCTGTGCCCAGTACTGGCTGATGACGATCCCGGCCTCGATCGTCTTGCCGAGGCCGACCTCGTCAGCCAGGATCACCCCGTCCGTGAACGGGGTCTGCAACGCGAACAGTGCCGCATCCACCTGGTGAGGCTTGGGCTCCACCTGGGCATCAAACAGCAGACCTGCTAACCGACCAACATGATCGGACGCGTAGGAACGATCCAGCTCGTGGGCATAGAACTTGGCCTGATAGTCACTTAAACGCCGCAACACGCATTCGTCTCCTAGATTGCCCAGCGATCAGGAGAACTCACTGCGTAGTCCACGCCGATGGCCTCGAAGTGCTTTCATCGCTGCTGTGATCTTCGCGTTCTCGCTCGGGCGACGCTTCGAAGGATCTTGGCTGGACTTCGTCTCACGAACCAAATACAAGTGCTCGATCCCATCTTCGACCTTGATGATCGCCCAGTCCGGGTTGTAGTCCCCGACCGGAGTGGGGATGCGGAACTTGTCGGGCAGCTTCATGAACAGTTTGATGTCCTCACGCCCATCCAAGTATTGGGCGAACTGTTTCTCCACCGCCGAGTCGAAGACCACATAATCGAAGTCGGTCTTCTCCTTATTGGTCACCTTGTAGAGCTGGTCGATAAAACGGTCCTTCTCCTCGAGTCCATCGGCCTGTAGCTCACGTAGCTCGTAGATGCTGCCACCGATCGGCTCATACTGGATCCCTTCGATGAGGGTGTGAGCAAGCTCGGTTTCGATACACCCGGTGATCATCTTGATGTAGTCATTCGGGTTCGTCAGAAACTCACCCTACACGCCCCGAACCCAGCAGAATGTCGATGATTGTTTTACGGGTCAGCGAAGTGGATTCCTGGAGCTGCAAGATAATGTCAGGCAACGGGTAGGACTTTTTGAGTACCTCGCCGCGGGACCCAAGAACCGAACCTTTCGGCTCACCTCGGGTGAGCTCCAGCCCTGTGCGTGTGACCTGGATACGGATCGGATGAATCTCTGGGGCTTCCTTGATTCTTGTCACACATCGTCGAACCAGGTCAGCACGATCTAGGCTCACCCGGTACGTGGTGCGCGATGTAATCTTCTCCCAGAACTCCTCAAACTCAGGCGTGGCATCACCTGTTTGTTCAGCGAGCGAACCACACGCTTACGCTTGAGGCTCGACCAGCACTTCGATCTTGCACCGTTCAACCAGGTCAATGACTTCTTGCTCGTAGTCGGCGTACTGTTCAGGTAGCCCGACCGTAAAACCGAGTTGTTCTGGCACCCACGTGCCCAAGACCTCACCGGCATCGTTGATGTAACCACGCTCGTGCAAGGACTCCCAGATTTCAGCGGAGCGGCGCGTGCCAAGGCGGGATTCCTTACCGTTTTCAACGATTGGCAGCTCAGCGAACTCAGTCTTACGCACGTAACCAACGGCAACACCGGCACGCTGTACTCGTCCTGCGGTGCAGCGGCGAACGCCCCATACGACTCATTCGCCACGACCGTCAACTGTGCGGTACCGGCGTCCTGACGCGCTCACCATCCTGGTTAACCGGCAGGCGCAAACCGCGCCCGATCGTCTGACGGCGTTCTGTCTCGCTGGACATGTCGCGCAGGGTGCAGATCTGGAACACGTTCAGGTTATCCCAACCTTCACGTAGCGCCGAGTGGGAAAAATGAACCGAACCGGCTCATCCATGCTCAGCAACCGAGCCTTGTCCTTCATGATCAGCTCATAGGCGTCATCATCAGCCTTTGTCTTGCCCGAGGAGTCCTTGAACGTCATCTGCGCAGCCTTGCCCTTGCCCCGCTTCATCTGAGCAAAATAGCCCGACCTTGCCTCGACCGGATCGGCAGGCAAAAAAACACATGAGGCAGAGCTCTTCGCCCGCTCCTCCTGATAGATAGCATCAAACCAGGTTGCGAAATCACCGTTGGCGTCCAGGTTATTGATGCCCTCACCCAGGTAGGAGGCGACTTTGTCGATGAAGAACAGCGACAACACCTTGATTCCCTGGGGGTGCACTTGTTCCTCTTTCCGGATGTGCTCGCGCACGGTCTCGCGGATCATCGCCTGGAAGACAGCGGCTTGGTTACCGCCAATCTCTTCCCCTACGCGCAGATAGCCGTAGTTGGTCAGCTCAATCTGCTCAGGCATCACGCTGATCTCGTTGATCCGCCAATTCCCCTCATACGCCGGGTTACCGCCAGAGAGCCGCTCAAGGTCAGCACCCTGAGTCGCGGTAACCTTCCGCTTCGCGTACGAGCCATCCCTCTTACGACAAATCAACTCCAGGCCAGCTTTGAAGGTCGGGTCACGCTTGACCTCAAGCAGCTTCACATACGGTTTAACCGCGCTCCCGAGCTCTTGCGCATCCGAAACAACGATCTTCTTCACCAGCTCCAGCCGATGCGCATCCAACGGATCCAACCGGTACACGATATTGCGGGTCATGCGGTGCGTGGCAGAGTACCGCAACGTACACATCGGGTTCAGGTCAGCCACAGCAGACTGCGCGAGTAGCGACTCCATGTTCTGCGGCTCGTCCATAATCACAATCGGCCGGGTCGCCTGCAAATAATCCAACGGACGCAGCCCTGAAAGTTTGTCGCGCTGTTGGTGAATGATCCGAGTGTTCTTATCACCACGGATCGAGTCGATCGTCATCACCAAGAACTGCAAAGACGTAGCCGTAGCAAAATCACGCACGTCCTCAGCCCGGTCACCAGAGTAGACGGTGTAGTCCATGTTGATCTGCGGGTACAGGTGGCGGAAGTGCTCCCGCATCAACTGGATGCTGCTCTTCACACCCTCACGGATCGCCACCGACGGCACCAAAATGATGTACTTATTGAACTTATACTTCGTGGCCAGCTCAAAGGCCGTGCGCAGATAGACATACGTCTTACCCGTACCGGTCTCCATCTCGATATCGAACTGCAACCCATCAACTAAGCCGTCGTTGATTTCCAAGCCATTCCGGTCCTGAACACTCTGCAGGTTCTCCAAAACCGTGTCTTCATCGAGGACAAGATTGTTGCCGTATGCGCCGATCTCTAAGAAAACGTCGAAGGCTTCCTGACCACCGACATCTGGTAAATCGAGCGTCTGCTGTGGTGGAAGGTACTGCAGGTTGGTGAGAAGCTGGTGCGCGTCAGCTGGTTGCCCATCAAACATGTCAGTAACGGCCTCGATGGCACTAGTTTGGTACGGCTGGCGCGGGTCAAACTGGAATTTCATGGAACTCGAACCCTCCTACGCCGTCCACAGATCAACGTTGCGCGTGCGGCACTCCTGCACCAGATTCGTCTTTCAACTCGTCATTGCCCTGGAATGCATCCTCCAGAACCACCAGACGCTCCGGCTCCTCACCGACGAGAGCGCGCAGCTGATCCAGTGTCGGCTGGGTGTGTTCATCCAAATAAGCCAGCACCAAGCCATCAGCCACACTGAACACGCTCAGACCAGCAACCTCAACGGCCTCGATCTTCTCCGTCAACGAGAACCCAAGCTTCAACAGCACCTCAGTCAAGAGCGCTTCGGGTCGGGCATGATCGTCAGCCGAGTCAGCCAAGTCAGCAAACAAACCGACTAGCTCGTCCTCGGAGAGTCCAGAGTCCGCCCTCCACTTCGTAAAGTTGGTGTCCATGAGCTTGTAGCGCGGAAACCAACATCGGGAGAATCTGGGCGACCATCAAAGCTTTGCTTGACTCCTCCTCAGGATCTTCTCCCGCACGGCGGATACGCTCGCGCGAAATATCAGCGATCGTTTCAAACCCAGCTTCTCGGGCAACGGAGCCTTCCGGAGTAGGCTCAGGCAACTGCACCGAAATACAGCGCCGATTCCCGCCGTCCTCAGTATTAAGGACTGTTACGGCATGAGCTGTCGATCCAGAACCTGCAAAAAAGTCCAGAATTATTGCGTCTTTGTTTTCTTTAGCCGTCACTGACTTGATTGAAAGCGCAATAATGTCGTTGGTTTTGGGTGATTAAATACAGGACTTCCAAAAAAATACCGCGAATCTCTGCGTTGCCCGCCAAAACGTCCCCAACAATCTCCCTTGGGATGAGTGTTGTTGGAGCCAAATCGGAGGTTGAAGTCTTCTTCGAGTATGGAACAAATCCATCCCCTTTGATTACAATCTTTGTTCCTTCTTGTGCCTGTTGCTCGAGGTAGTCTTGCGACCAAATCATCCGCCCGGTTAGGCGGAAATCATTCAATGCACGTCCGTTATGGACTACCAGGTCATCTTCAAGCGTGTATCCAGTCGAACGCTCTCCGGCATCATATGTGCCATCCGCAAGGCGGAATTCACCCAGTCAGGAGAGAACTGAAGGGTTGATGGTTTCATTGAGTTTTTTGTTAACGACGGGAGCCCTTCCGTAACCTTTTGCATGCCCACCAGTTCTGGAAGGGAAGGCTTTTTGCGAGCATAGCAAAGAATATGTTGTGCATTCTCGCGTTCAACTCGGGAGCTATTGTCGGGCCGAAAATTGCTCTCCCAAATGTAATTCTCGATGAAGTTTGCCTCACCAAATATCTCGTCCAAAATCAAGCGCAGGTTAGCGACCTCACTGTCATCAATCGATATAAAAATGATTCCATCGTCGTCGAGAAGATTACGGGCTAGTTTGAGGCGCGGATACATCATGTTTAGCCAGTTGGAGTGAAAGCGGCCATCTGACTCGGTATTAGTGGAAAGCTTTCCCGCTTCATCAACCTGACGAGTGAGTTCTAGGTACGAGCCAATCGAGTCTGCGTAGTCATCGCTGTAGACGAAGTCGTTACCCGTGTTGTACGGCGGGTCAATGAGATCACTTTGATCTGGCCGTAGTAGTCTTCTGGAGGACTTTCAGGACTTCGAGGTTGTCGCCCTCAATGAACACGTTCTGGGTGGTATCCCCAGTCGACGGATTTTTTTCTTTGTCAGGCTGAAATGTTGCCGTCGTCGGTGTTTGCGCTGCACGGATGGCTTGTGCCTTGCCTGGCCGAGTCAGCCCGAACCTCTCACGGGTGTCATCAACATCGACTCCGAGGATGGTTTTGAGCTTCTCGATGTCAACTTTTTCCGTCCGCCACGATTTCCGGGAACAGTTGAGCGAGTTTGTTCGCCGCCTCTGTCGTGAAGTCGGGTGTTGTGCTTGGGACTTGATTGATCGTGTCTGACATTGATTGCTCCGTTACTTAGAAGATTGAATTCTGGGTGTGACTATGCGTGCTCATGGTTTTCGCCGCTTGTACTTCCCTGTGAGGTTGTGAATGCGGCTGGCGGGGGTTTGGCCGTTCAGGGCGGTGTGGGGTCGGTGGTGATTGTAGTGGTGGAGCCAGGTCTGGTAGGCGGCTTCGCGCTGGGTCTGGCTGGTGTAGGTGTGAGCGTAGGCCCACTCGAGGGCCAGAGTACGGTTGAAGCGCTCGACCTTGCCGCATGTCTGGGGCCGGTAGGGGCGGGTGTAGCGGTGCTTGACGCCGGCTGCGGACAGGACCTGGTTGAAGGCCCGTGTGCGGTAGCAGGCCCCGTTGTCGGTCAGGACGGCCTGGACGGTGACGCCCAGGTCCTTGAAGAACGTGTTGGCGCGCTGAATGAACCCGGCGGCGGTGTCCTTGCGCTCATCATCGAGGATCTCGAGGTAGGGCCACGCGCGAGTAGTCGTCTATCGCGTGGTGGATGTACCGATAGCCTCCCACCGGGCCGCCCTGACGGCGGGTGCGGGTCTTGGCGCGGTCCGCGGCCAGGGGCGGGCGCTGAGCCCCGTCCGTGAGCGCGCCAGCCCCGGCCGTCGGGGGATGCGGCTGAGCTTGTTGATGTCGAGATGGACCAGCTCCCCGGGACTGGTCTTCTCATAGCGCACCGGCGCCGGGCGGCACCGCCAGCCCGGTGGCCTGATCCACCTCCCTCAGGCGGGGCATGTCGTAGCGGGTCAGGATGCGCCCCACGGTGGAGCGCGCCAGGCCCAGGTGGTAGGCGATGCGGTGGGGCCCCCACCGGCGGTTGAGCCTCAAGGCGATGATGCGCCGCTCAGTGCGCCTTGCCAGCCGCCCTGGGCTGTGGTGGGGGCGCGATGAGCGGTCCTCCATGGGCTGGCCGGCCCGGTAGACCCACCCACCGGCTGACGGTGGCCGACGAGACCTGGAAGCGCTCGGCCACCCGGCGCACGGGCCAGCCTTCTTCTACCACCAGATGAGCAAGACGACGGCGCCCCTCAGGGTCAGCGGTGCGTTAGCGTGGGTCATGAAGGCCTCCGGTCAGCGATGCGAATGTGTCAACCCACATCCTGCCGGAGGCCTTCACACAACCTCAGCCCCGTTCACAACCTCCCAAGGAAGTACACCTAGTCGTGTCCACACCCCGAAAGTCATCTGAGCGACAACATCGTCATGGGTGGGTGACGTGTCATGGCGAGGATGAGCTTGCTGGCCGTCGCCTCGCCTCATTGGCTGCGCTTGTACGGGCTTCAGAGATATTTCTGCCGATGATGGCGTAGATCTCGTCTGCGGCGCCGTTGGGGCAAGTCCAGTCTCTGGAGTAGCGGCTTCCGTCTGGTCGCACCTGTGAGGGGCGTTCCAGGTGCAGAGTTGCCGATCGATTGCGTTGCGTACGGCAACTTCCACGTAGGCGATGTGGAGAGTGCCAAGCGCCTGCGAGACTTGTTGCTCCACTCATAGAGCTCCGCTGCTCGCTGGGGGTTTCCTGTGGCTGCGTCCATGTACGTCTGGTGACGTGCCGAACCGAGCAGTTCCAGGAGCGCGTTCTCGCGAGACATGGGTACATAATAGTGTGTTAGCCTAGGCAGGCATCGAGCACCGGGCCTGGACCGGTGCGCCTCGGCGGCCCCGCACCTGAGGTGCGCGGCCGCTTGTTTGTGCTGATGGCCGATCTGCGCTGGTTGGGAAGACCGGCGTGCCGGTCGCCGGAGGCGGCGAGCGGGGCGGCCTGTGCGAGTACCCCACTCATGGCCGGGACCTCGTCGCGTCCCGGGGACAATCTCGTGCGGACGGGGACCTTCGGCGCCGTCGGGGACGGGATTCCTGTCCCCGAACGCGGGACTGTCCCCGGCTGGAGCGGGACCGCACCCGGCCGCGTGGAATGTCCCCGCCGGTTCGGGGACGGCGGGGTCGAGGCGGCGATGGCGGCGCCCAGGAGGATGAGGCGCAGTGCCCGCTCGGTGGCGTCGGTGACGAGGCTCGTCGGCGCGGGAGACGGCCTCGGTCAGGTCCATGGGGACCGGGATGATGCCCATGACGGCGTCGATCCCGGCGGCGTGGACGGCGTCGGAGCCCTGGCCGATGGAGCCGGCCAGCGCGATGACCGGTTTGCCGGCCAGCTTGGCCCGCCGTCCCACCTCGGCGGGGAATCTTGCCGCGCGGTGTCTGGAAGTCGACGGCGCCCTCGGCGGTGATGACCAGGTCGGCTCGGGCGATCTGGGCATCGAGGTCGACGCCGCACAAGTCGGCATCCATGAGGACGTCGAGCGCGAGCACAGTCTAGCCCCCCAGCCCGCGGCGAGCCCGGCCCCCGAGGCCTCCCGAGGCGCCGGTCCCGGGGCCGGTGAGCAGGTCGCGGTGGGCGGCCTGGGCCGGAATGCCTCGGTGAGGAGGCCGGCCCAGTGGACCAGACCCGCCTCGAGTGCCTCCACCTGCTCGGGCGTCGCCCCCTTCTGAGGCCCTGAACACGCGGGCCACGCCGCGCTCACCGGTGAGGAGGTTGTGCATGTTGCCGGCCACGAGGACCTCGACGTCGCGCAGGCGGGGGTCCATGCCGGAGGTCTCGATCCGCTGGATCCGGGCCAGGTTCGAGCCGATCGGGTTAACCTCATCGCCGCCTGCGTCCAGAAGCCGGGCGCCCAGGGCGACGAGCGCGCCGGCCCCGCCGTCGCAGGTCCCCGAGTCGCCGCAGCCGATGATGATGCGCCGGGCCCCGTTGTCGAGGGCCACCGAGATGAGCTCGCCGACGCCGGTGGTCGTTGTGGCGCCGGGTCGCGCATCCCGGCGGGCACCAGGCGCAGGCCGGCCGCCGCAGCCATCTCCACCAGCCAGGTCCCCTGGGCCGATCCGCCCAGCCGGGCCAGGTAGGAGTCGACCGGCTCACCGACGGGGCCGGTGACGCGGGTGGTGACGAGGTCGCCGCCGGTGGCTCGGGCCATCGTGGCCGCCGAGCCCTCACCGCCGTCGACCAGGGGCAGCTCGACGACGACGGCGCCGGGCAGGAGACGGCGCACCCCGGCGGCCACTGCCTGGCACACCCCTCGGGGACAGGCTCTCCTTGAAACCGGAGGGGCGACAAGAATGCGGGTGGGAACGGACGTGGGCATGACTTTCCTCCAGGGTTGCGATATGTGCGGGTTCTCAGGGGATGGGGCGGGCCCGGAGCGCGGTGCGCCCGGCCTCACCAGCTCAGGCCCAGCAGCGGCCACAGCCAGGCGCTGCACGCCATGACCAGGACCACCATGAGGGGCCCGAGGATCAGCGACAGGCGCCGCAGATCGTCGGGGAGAAGGTCTCCATGCCCTCGATGTCGGAGAACATGGCCACGGGCTTGGCCGAGGACGGCAGGTGTGGCAGAAGCCCGCGGCGGCGGTCGAGGCGAAGGCCGCCGCGGCCAGGGCTGACGCCCACCGCCGGGACAGGGCCACGACGATCGGGATGAGGACGGCCGAGCGGGCCGAACGCGACTGGATGACCAGGTGCGATGCCGTCGAGAGCACCACGACGACCAGCATGAAGGGCCAGGGCGAGTGAATCCTCACGGCGTTGAAGGCGGAGGTCGCCACCCACTTCGCGGCGCCGGTGGACACCAGCGCATCCCCCATGGCGAGGGTGCCGCCATGAAAGACCAGTAGCGACCAGGGGCCTTGGCCAGGGCCTTGCGCAGAGCCACCGAGCCGTAACCGGGCAGCGAGGTCACCAGGACCCCCATGAGGGCCACGATGGCCGGGTCGATCCCGTGCAGGGCCTCGGTGCACCACAGCACCACGACCGTGCCCACGAGCAGGGCGGCCCGGTTCTCGGCCTGGGTCAGAGGGGCCGGTGACCGGCGTCGGGGAGGCCGCCGCGAGGTCGGCGATGTCGACGCGCACCCGACGGCATGTCCTCCTTGCGGGTGAACAGCCACACGATGAGCTCGGTGGACAGATGGCTGGACAGGGCTGCCAGGGGCAGGCCCAGCAGCAGCCAGCCGGCGAAGGAGAACTCCTGCCCACCGGCCGCGGCCACGATGTGGGAGGTCATCAGGTGGGCGCCCGCCCCCAGGAAGGAGCCGACCGCGGACAGCAGGATGACGGTGGGGAAGATGATCGACAGGGCGTGGATGAGCCGCTTGCGGGAGGCCACCAGGGCCTCGTCGTCGCCCGACCCGGTGCGCAGCGCGCCTGCCAGGGGCCGTGTAGACCGGCAGCAGCAGGGCGGCCCTGACCCGAGGTGGAGGGTGCTGCGAAGACGGTGGCGACGATCGCGGCCGTCACCAGGTGGAGCAGGACGCGCGGGTGGTCGGTGCCGGTCACCAGCCAGGCCGCCAGGCGGCCCGTCAGGCCCGAGGCACTCACCCCGACGGCGATGACGAAGGCCGCCACCAGCAGCCAGATCGTGTCGTCACCGAGGCTGGCGAACATCTCGTCCGGGCTCAGGGCGCCGGTGAGGACCAGGGCGGTGGCGGCACCCAGGGGAGATGTAGGTGTCGTCCACGCTCGTGAAGGCCCAGGCCCACACCGAGGCGATGAAGATGATGAGGGTGAGCGCACCGGTGACGGTCAGGCTCCCCTCGGCGCCGCCGGCGCCAGGCGGCCACGCCCACGGCCGCGCACAGGCACGCGGCGAGGGCGGCGGAGACGATGAGCCGCCACGGCAGGGCGCCGGTCGGGGCAGGCTCGCCGCTCCCGGCCAGAGAGTGGCAGGGTCTCGCGCACGGTGGGCGCCTCGGTCTCGAAGGAGGTGACCGTGTCTGTCGTGGTGGTCATGAGCAGGCCTCCTCTCCCGAGGCGCCGTGCGCGCGGTCGTCGCGGACCGCGTCATCGCGGGGTGCCGTCATCGTGGGCACCGTCGTCGTGGGCGGCCGTCCGGCTCGCTGTCGCTCACCCGGGGCGCCGTGTCCGCAGAGGTGCGTGAGGAGGGGCGGTGGCCGGGAGAGGCGACGACGGCGGGATCAGGGGGACGAGGACAGGTTCCAGGAGCTGTCGGCCGGGATGCGCAGGCCGACGGTGGCGCCCTGGCCCGAGGCGGAGACGGCGAAGACGGTGCCGTCGTGGGCGTCGGCGATGGCCCGCACGATGGCCAGGCCCAGTCCGCTGCCGCGCGGCCTGCCGTCGGCCTCGCCGTGCGTGAAGCGCTCGAAGAGCCAGTCGACGTCGTCATCGGACAGTCCGGGGCCCCTGGTCCGTCACGGAGATCTCCAGGCCCGCTGCGGCCGTAGCCGTCGGTGCCGGGGCGACGGTGAGAGTCAGGGGCCGTCGCCGTGCTGCAGCCCGTTGCGGGCGAGGTGACCGGTGGCCTGACGCAGGCGCTCGACGTCGAGTGTGGCCGTGCCGCGGGCCCTGAGGTCGAAGCTCCAGCGGCCCGGGGCCATGGACTCGACGTCGTCGCACAGGGTGCTGGCCAGCTCGGTGACATCGACGTCGGGGGTGAGGTGGGCGAAGTCGCGCCGTTCGGCCTGGGTGAGGGACTGGAGGTCGTTGAGGACCCGCTGCAGCTCGGCGATCTGGTTGCGCTGCTGGCGCACGGTGCGGGTAGCCGGCTGGCTGGCCAGGCGCGCGTCCATGACGGCCAGGGGGCCGGAGATCTCCTGGTGGGCGCGCAGGACGAACTGGGTCTGGCCGTCGAAGGCCTCCTGGAGGCGGTCCAGCATGCCGTTGAACTCCTCGGTCAGGCCGGCGATGTCGTCGCGGCCCTTGACGGGCAGGCGGCGGTTGAGGTCCTGGGTGGAGACGGAGGCGGCCGCGGTGCGCAGGTCGCGCAGGGGCCGCAGGATCTGGCGGGCCACGAGCAGCCCGACGACGCCGGTGAGGACCAGGACGGCCGCGCTGATACCGACCATGAGCCAGATCGTGGCGTTGAGCTGGTCCACGCGCGAGGCGGTGAAGCTCATGGTGATGACGGACAGGTGCTGGGAGGGGTTGTCGGGCTCGAGCTCGACCCGGGCCCAGCGGACCTCCCCGCTGCCGTAGCTGGTGGCGCCCGACGGCGACTGCAGCATCTTCACGAACAGGGGGTCCGTGCTGGTCAGGTCCAGGGTCGGGGCGGAGGCGCCGGAGGCCTGGGTGGCCTTGCCGGTGGCGTGGTTGTAGACGATGACGGCCTCCCGGTCGGTGAGCTGCTGGCCGTCGGTAGACCTCCATGAGGGCGGGTGGTGGAGGTGAAGGGCTTGGGAGGTCCGCGGGTCGACGCCGGTGGAGGCGAAGTTCTGCAGCTCCTTGACCTCGTGGGTGACGTCGGCGTTGGCGGAGCGGGAGATGTCCGCCATGAGAGTGGAGCGTACGGAGACGATCATGCTGGTCAGCCCCAGGGCGACGACGAACAGCATCCAGGCGACGATGCGCAGCCGGGCGGGCACGGAGGGGCCGGAGACCGGGTCGCCGGCCAGCGGGGCGGAGACGAGGGACGGTGGTCATCGGCATCAGCTCCCTTGGCCAGCAGAGGTCAGGTGGACCGGGCTGGGCTGCGCGGGCGGGCCGGGGACGACGGCCATGAACTCGGCGGCCAGCGCCAGCGCCACCGGGACGAGCATGAGCAGGGCCAGGGCGAGGATGCGGCGTGAGGTGTTCATGCCTCAACTGTCACGAGGCAGTCCTAGAACGACTATAAGTGAGTATGAGAGTTCTCTTATGTTGAATAGACTAATGAAGCAGCAATGTTTGTAGGTCTTTGATAATGGTTGGGATGCTGCTCGGGGCGAGGAGGTACTTGTCCCGCGAGGACTGCGTCTTCCCACAGATCACTGGGGTCTGACTGTCGTCATGAGCGGGAAAGGTGCGTTCTCGGTGCGAAGGTACGTCCTCGATGCGTGCGGCCGGCAGCGCGGAATGTCCCCGCCGCATTGTCATGGGCCTGGCGTTGTCATCATCTGTGGACAGTTCGCGGTCTGCGGGCCCGGGAGACGAGGCGGCCGCCTAGGTTGATCCGCGGACGTCCGACGGCGTCCCGCGATACCGGCGGATTCACAGGGGAGAGGACGGCGCAGGGCCATGGCAGCTCGACGTGAACGGACGCAGTCGGACCGGTCGGCTCAACCAGTGCGGGGACGCACAACCGGGGCCTCGGGCGCTGGGCGGCGCGGATGGGGAGGGAGGCGTCGTCGGCGTCGGGGAGAAGGTGGCCCGGCCGCTGTGGAGGCGCGCGATCTGCACAGAGTCCTTCCCGACCTCGGCGGGGAACCGATCGAGATCCTGCGCATCTCCTGCGCCATGATGCCGGGGCGGATGACGGCGCTGGTCGGACCCAGCGGCTCGGGCAAGTCAACGGCGCTGCTCTGCCTGGCCGGGCTGGAGCCGGCGACGTCGAGGGCGCGTCTCGCTCATGGGGCGCGACCTCGGCGGGCTCCCGGCGGCGCGAGTGGCCGAGCTCTACCGCGACCAGGTGGGCTTCGTCTTCCAGGCCTACAACCTCGTGCCCTACCTGACGGTGCGGGAGAATATCACGATCTCCGACACCCCTGGCCGGCTGGCGGCCCGACTCGATCACGGGTGCGGGAGGTCCTGGCCGGACTGGGACTGGAGTCGCGCGCCGACGCGGTCGCGACCACGCTCTCGGTGGTGAGCAGCAGCGCGTCGCCCTGGGGCGGGTCCTCTACCGCCGCCCACCGGTCGTCTTCGCCGACGAGCCCACCGGGCCCCTCGACACCCGCTCGGCCGCCTTCGTCCTGGCCGAGGCTGCGGCGCCTGGCCGACGACGGGGCCGCCGTCATCCTTGTGACGCACGACCTGGGGCCGCAGCCCTGGCGGAGAGCGTACTCATCATGCGCGACGGCCGCATCGTCGACCACCGCCGCGGCGCCACCCCGACGAGCTGCTGGCCGTCGTCAATCAGACGGGAGCTGCGGCATGACCCGCTCACGCTGCGCGCCCTGGCTACCCAGTGGCGGGACTGGTCGGGGACGGTGGCGGTGCTGGCCCTCGCCGCGGGGCTCATCAACGTCTGCCTGGTGCACCGCATGACCGTCACCCGGCCCGACGTCGTCGCCGCGGCGCGGGCGGCGGAGTGGACCCGGCCGAGCTCGTCGTTCCCGGTATCTCGGTCGCCTTCTACACGGCGATGGTGACGATTCCGGTGGTGGCCGTCGTCGGGCAGTCCTGCGTGCAGGCACTGCGCACGAGCTGGGCCCCTGTGGAGACTGGCCGGCGCCCCTGCCCCGCCAGGTGCTCGCCGCCGTCCTCGCCACCGTGGCGGTGCTTGGCCCTGGTGGCCTGTGTGCCCGGGATCCCTGCTGGGAGCAGGGTGGCGGCTCAGCCTTTCGCCTCGGTGCTCACTCGCCCGGCAGCCGCGCGCATGGGGTGGATCGAGGTTGCTCAGACGCCGACGACACTTCTGCTCACCGTGGTGATTGTGGCTGCCGTCGCGGTCCTGGGAGCCGTGGGCCCGGCGTGCGCCGCGGTGAGGACGCCCGCCGTGGAGGCGGTTCGCGACGCCGCCCCGGGCGGGCGACGCCGCATGGGTGTGGGGCGACGGATCCTCGCCGGAGTGTGGGCGCTTGCGTGTGCGGGCAGCTGTTCGTCGCTTTTTCTGGCCCCACCCGGAAGGAAGATCGACGGATGGCCGACCGGTGGGGGCCAGGCGATCCTGGCGTCGCTCCTGCTCGCGGTCCTCGTGGTGCTGCTGGCGCCCGCGCTCATCCCGCGGCTGCTGCGGCTGTGGTCGGCGCCGCTGGCGCGGCTGGGTGGACCGTGGCTCATCGCGCGGCGTTCGGCGCTGTGGCGCAGCGAGTCGTCGGCAAGTGCCATCGGCCTGCTGGCCCTGGCGATCTCCTTCACCGCGGCACTCACGACCAGTCTCGCCACGGTGCAGGCGGTGGTGGAGGCGGCGCGCCTGAACGTGGCGATCAACCAGGTGGACTCGCTGGTGCTGGCGGCGATCCTCGGGGCGATGGCGCTGCTGGGGGCCGTGCCGTCGTCGGCATGTCCTCCCGGTCCCGGCAGCGTGAGTTCGCGGTGCTGCGCTGCGCCGGAGCACGGTGCGCGGCGTGTGCCGGCAGGTGGTCGTCGAGGCGGCGCTGTACGTGGGACGGCCCTGCTGATCTCGCTCGTGCCACTGGTGGTGACAACGGCCGGCGAGTCCCTCTTCTACGCCAGGGCGGGGATGCCGCTGGTAGTGCGCCCCGGCGTCGGGCCAGTGCTGCTCGTGGCCCTCCTGTCCTTCCTGACCCTGACCGCGGTGCTGCTCGCTCCGATCCCGGGCGCCACCCGGACCCCGATCGGTGCCGTCCTGGCGGCCGAGTGAGATGGACCCGAGTAGGTCTAGCAGAGGCCGTTGGTTGCCTGGGAATCGAGGAGGCTGGCAGAAGTGATAGCGCCCCGCCTTGTGTCAACGCCCACCGGGCCCTACACTCAAATCGCTCAAAACGATCAACTCGAAAACAGTGGACGAACAGCGGTGTAGGGTGCGCCATGACTGTGACGATTGAGGCAAGACCTACCTTCCGAGGAGGATGTCGCCGGGCGCTTCACCGAGGCTGGTGACGGAGCTTGAGGCGTCCTCCGGTGCGGCGCTGACCATCAATGGTGAGACGATTGACCTCCCTTCTGCGGTGGCTGAGGGCCCTTCTTCAGGTCGTGGATGCGATGCGTCGAGGTCTGGCTGTCACGGTGGCGCTGCAGGACAGCGTCTGACGACCCAGGGAGGCGGCTGACATGCTGGGCATCTCACGGCCGACGCTGGTCAGGATGTTGGAGGCCGGCGAGATCCCGTTTGAGAAGGTCAGACGGCATCGTCGCTTGTTCTCACTGACGTGCTGGAGTTCCGTGATCGTCGGCGTCGGGCGGCGAATGAGGCCCTGTCGGACATGGTGGCCGACGCTCGGGCGATGGGCGCCTACGATGACGACCCCTGCCGAGGTGCGCCAGAGTCCTCAGGACCTCCGCTCCCAGGACTGACCGATGGCGTTCTGCGCAGTACTCGATGCCGTGTGCTGGTCCCCGCGCGCTGCGAGACGTTCTTCTTGAGATTGCCGTCCGGAAGGTCTACAGGCCTTTGTGGAGCGAGAAGATTGAGGAGGAGGTTGAGAGAACGATACTGGCTGCATGCACTGCGTGGCAAGGACGAAGGGAGTCCCGTGGCTACGTCAAACGACTTCGGCGGCAGATGAACCTGGCGCTGCCAGATGCCCAGGTGCAGGACTGGGAGACTTCTCCTTCGGTCCCCGGTCTCCCGGATCCAGGAGACCGGCACGTCGTCGCAGCGGCTCATGGGACGCGCGGACGTCATCGTGACGTTCAATCTCAGGACTTCGACGACGCAGCTCTTCCTGGTGAGTTGTTCGCCCAATCTCCGAGACGAGTTTCTTCTCGATGTGCTGGGGCTGTATCCCGAAGCGGTTCAGAACGTGTTCACAACAGTGGTATCGCGGACTGGTCGTGAGGCCTCGCTGGACTGTCGATGACCTGCTCGCCCGCCTCGAGAAAAGAGACTGAACGACTTCGCCGCCTGCCGCCAGGAACTGACACTCTAAGGCGTCGGAAACTGTCTCGCGTCATTCGGTTCTCGCAGCGACTGTGCTGCGGCCCGCCGGCTGCGGTCCGGGTTCAGATCTCGGGGCGTAGGGTACGGACGCAACGGGGA
>BNJU01002876.1_pt1 | contig 88642 bp, 112 predicted proteins | sample 8539281 | NCBI WGS metagenome assembly BNJU01 (sample SAMD00202456, study PRJDB9452) | human saliva metagenome | isolation source: human saliva | place: Japan
GGGCATCTATTATTCCTCGATAGCTCAGTCGGTAGAGCACCTGACTGTTAATCAGGCTGTCGCAGGTTCGAATCCTGCTCGAGGAGCCATTTTGATAAGCCCCTGGGGTGATTGGGGTATAGCCAAGTCGGTTAAGGCACGGGACTTTTGACTCCGCATTCGTTGGTTCGAATCCAACTACCCCAGCCAATATAGTTTTTTTGTGTTCATCGAGGGTTTCGCATTTGCGAGGACTACCTTAACGCACACGAACATGCGGTTCACTAGCTCAGTTGGCAGAGCACCTGACTTTTAATCAGGGTGTCCCGGGTTCGAATCCCGGGTGAGCCACCACTGATTATGGCGCCATCGTCAAGCGGTTAAGACACCGCCCTTTCACGGCGGGTTCATGGGTTCGAATCCCATTGGCGTCACCAATATGACTCACTAGCTCAACTGGCAGAGCAACTGACTCTTAATCAGTAGGTTCACGGTTCGATTCCGTGGTGGGTCACCATTTTTATGGCCCGGTAGTTTAGTTGGTTAGAATGCCGCCCTGTCACGGCGGAGGTCAGGGGTTCAAGTCCCCTTCGGGTCGCCATTTGCTTATAGCGCACATGCGTTATTATATAGGTTGCCTCTGTAGCTCAGTCGGTAGAGCAGGGGACTGAAAATCCCCGTGTCAGTGGTTCGATTCCGCTCGAGGCACCACTTTTGTTTGAAAATCCGAGAGATCAAGCTTGAGAATGTGATCGTGCGGTGCTTTTTCTTACAAGAGCGCATACAAGATTCATACGTTGGATGCTTGTATAGCTGGCCTATATCAAGCTGGCGTAGCTCAATTGGCAGAGCAGACTGACTTGTAATCAGCAGGTTGGAGGTTCAAGTCCTCTCGCCAGCTCCATTTTTAGGATTGCTGCGGGTGTAGCTCAATGGTAGAGCTCCAGCCTTCCAAGCTGATCACGTGGGTTCGATTCCCATCACCCGCTCCATATTGTATGCATTTTCGATTTGCCGGGGTGGCGAAACTGGCATACGCAACGGACTTAAAATCCGTCGGCTGGAAACAGTCTTACCGGTTCGATTCCGGTCCTCGGCACCAATCATATAATGTTTTGCGGTCGTGGCGGAATGGCAGACGCGCTAGCTTCAGGCGCTAGTGATGGCAACATCGTGGAGGTTCAAGTCCTCTCGACCGCACCAACATGCGGTTGTGGCGGAATTGGCAGACGCGCTACTTTGAGGGGTAGTGTTCACAAGACGTATGGGTTCAAGTCCCATCAACCGCACCACTTGACAAAGGCAGGACTATATCTGTTCATATAATACCATATTGATACGCGGTCGTGGCGGAATTGGCAGACGCGCTACTTTGAGGGGGTAGTGTTCACAAGACGTATGGGTTCAAGTCCCATCGACCGCACCATTTCAAACATACAGCTCGGCAATGCCGGGCTTTTTCAGTTCTAAAAGTTGTTTTTCAAGCAGGGCTTGTGTATAATGATGCAAGAAAACAGGGTTTGGCGGGAGGTTTCTTTATGGCGACGATTGGATTTATTGGCGGCGGACAGATGGCAGAGGCAATGATTGCCGCGCTTGTGCGCACGGGATATAATGCAAAAGAGATTTTTGTCTCAGATCATAAGCAAGAGCGAGTCGCAGAACTTCACGCGCACTATGGTGTGCAGGCTTCTGTTGGAGCGGAAGCCTTTTTGGGAAATATTGACACACTGATTCTTGCCGTGAAGCCGCAGGCCGCGCTCCTTGCCATGGAAGAAACACATGCGAAACTTTCCACAGGCGCATTGATTCTCTCGATTGTTGCGGGGCTGCCACTTAAGGCACTAGAAGATGTCTATACAGGTCATCCCTGCATTCGCGTCATGCCAAATACGCCGCTTGCGGTCGGCGAGGGGATGAGTGCCTATGCGACAGGTGCACAGGTCGGAAATAAAGAACGTGAGACAGCGGAGAAATTCCTCGGTGCTGCGGGACGTGTGATCTGCGTGCATGAATCTGCACTGGATGCAGTAACAGGCCTTTCGGGAAGCGGTCCGGCCTATGCATGTCTTATCTTGGACGCTCTCGCAGATGGGGGCGTTGCCGCAGGCTTGAGCGAAAGCGATGCCGTTTTGCTTGCGGCGCAGACACTGAAAGGTACGGCAGAAATGGTACTTTCAAACCGGCAAGCCTCCCAAGGTGCTTGCGGATGCTGTAACGAGTCCTGCGGGGACGACGGCGGCAGGGCTGCGCATTTTGGAAGAGCACGCGGTTCGCAGTGCAATGATCGAAGCCGTTTGTGCTGCCAGTGCACGGTCAAAAGAATTGGGAAAGGCATAGGCAAGATGGATGTAAGAGCTCGTTTGAGGCAAGCGCGCCGCATCGTGGTCAAGGTGGGGTCGAGTACACTGACGCATGAGATGGGAGCCTTGGACCTTCGCCGCATTGACCATTTATTGCGCGAGATTGTCGATCTGATGAATGAGGGAAAGGAAATCATCTTAGTCTCCTCGGGCGCAATCGCCGCAGGGATGGGGCGGCTGGGATTAAAGGAAAAAGCCCCAGGAGATAGCGAAGAAGCAGGCACTTGCCGCTATCGGGCAAGGCATTCTCATGCATATCTACGAGAAGTTCTTTGCCGAGTATGGACGCACGATGGGACAGGTGCTCCTGACGAAGGAGAATGCTGCGCAGCACAAACAATATCACAATTCACGTGCAGCACTCCTTGCTATGCTTGAGATGGGCACGGTGCCTGTTGTAAATGAGAACGATGTCGTGTCGGTGGACGAAATTAAGATAGGCGACAATGACAATCTTTCTGCTGTTGTGGCTGCGCTGGTTGATGCGGATGCACTCATCATTCTTACGGATATCGAAGGGCTCTATACGGCAAATCCCGCAGCGCATCCAGAGGCTAAGCTCATAGATATCGTAGAAGAGGTGACGCCGGATGTCATCTCACGCGCGGGTGGTGCAGGTACAAAGTGCGGTACCGGCGGCATGATGACGAAGATTGAAGCGGCGCAGATTGCCATGAGCGCAGGCACGACGATGGTCATTGCTGCGGGCGCCAGAGAGGAAGTTCTTCATACCGTACTTGCGGGAAAGCGCATAGGAACTATTTTTCCCGCGAAGGCACAGCATCTTCACGTTCGGAAAAATTGGCTTGCTTTCGGGCGTCGACTGCGCGGTGATATCCTTGTCGATGCCGGATGTGTGGATGCCTTGAAGCATGGCTCCAGTCTGCTGGCTGCAGGTGTCACTGCCGTTGAAGGTGAATTTCTCGCAGGCGATACGGTGCGCGTGCTGGATGCAGCGGGCTGTGAGATTGCGCGCGGCATCGCTGCTATGGATGCCGATGTTGCCCAGCGCGTCCGTGGGCATCGTACAGAAAACTTTTCAGTGTTTGTTGAGGGAAGTATCCCGGATGAGGTCATCCATCGCGATAACTTGGTCTTAATGGTGTAACCGCGGTTAGGAGGAAGCGTATATGCGCATAGAAGAAGAGATACGAGCGCAGGCAGAAACAGCAAAACATGCGGCAAAGATTCTTTCCCATCTGGGGACGGCGGAAAAAGATCGAGCGCTGCATAGCATGGCACAGGCGCTTGAAGCGCATCGTGCGGATATCTTGACGGCGAATGCTGCAGATTATGAGAAAGCACAGAAAAGCGGCATGAAACAGGCGATGTTGGATCGGCTGCCGCTTAACGAAGACCGCATTCATCAGATGGCAGATGGTCTTCGGCAGGCCGCTCGCCTGCCGGATCCGACGGCTTCGGGAGATTGGCAGTCTGTGCGGCCGAATGGGATTGAAATTCGCCGCGTCCGCGTGCCTATCGGCGTCATAGGCATCATTTACGAAGCGCGTCCGAATGTCACTGCAGATGCCGCAGGGCTTTGTCTAAAGGCGGGAAATGCCGTTCTTCTGCGCGGCGGTTCAGAAGCAATTGCGTCCAATAAGGCCATTGCAGATATCCTGCAGGGCGCGGCAGCAGAGGCGGGCATTCCCGCAGGGGCGATTCAGTTTATCGAGACGACGGATCGCGCGGCAGTCGATGTCATGCTTCATCTGACGGGACTCTTAGATGTCGTCATTCCACGCGGCGGCGCAGGGCTGATTCAGCATGTGGTTCAGCACAGCTGCATTCCTGTGATTAAGACGGGACAGGCGTTTGCCATACCTTTGTCGATGCGAGTGCAGATCTTGATATGGCGCAGAATATTGCAGTAAACGCCAAGGCGAATCGGTGCAGCGTTTGCAATGCGATGGAGACGCTGCTCGTCCATAAAGATATCGCTAAATCCTTTTTGCCGCAGGTGGCAAAAGCGATGGCGGCGGCAGGAGTCGAGCTGCGCGGCTGCGAAAAGTCCCGTGCGATTGTTCCTTCCATGAAAGAAGCACAGGAGGAAGACTGGTGTACGGAATACGGCGATATGATTCTCTCCGTTCGTGTCGTATCGGATCTCGATACTGCGATGGAGCACATTGATCGATATGGAACGGGACATTCCGAATGCATTGTCACGTGCGATATAAAAAATGCGCATCGCTTTCAGCGGGAAGTGGACGCAGCGGCGGTCTATGTCAATGCGTCCACGCGCTTTACGGACGGCAGTGAATTCGGCTTTGGCGCAGAGATTGGCATTTCGACGCAGAAGCTTCATGCGCGCGGTCCTATGGGATTGCAGGCGCTTACCAGTACGAAATATCTGATCTACGGCGAAGGACAGATTCGGGATTAATAAAAAAACACCTTGCGTTCCTTTATGGGGTAGGCAAGGTGTTTTTTTCATTTCTGTGTAATTCTTCAAACGTGTCATAAAAGAAATAACATAAATATTCAAAAAAACTCTTTACTTTTTCTCTTCTCCTATGCTATAGTAAAGGCGGGTCAAGGAATAAAGGGGTTCGTGATACAGTCGCTGTCGTGAAGTTCTTCAACATAGAATAGGTGAGAGGGGAGAGTCCGATGGGCTAGGTACAGCGCCCAATTGGCAAATCTATGAGAGATGATACGATGAATATCGTGACAAAATAACCGCTGAAGGTGACGAGAAAGCCCTAGGCGGTTATTTTTTTGTGTCCATGTTATCGCCAGCATTTTTGGCTGGTTCCATGTCGTTAAACTATGTCGGGCGAGGTAGTTTCTCTGAATCACTAAAGCGAGGAGCAGGAGAATGACGCCGGACAGTGCAAAGACGAACGGCATGCCGAGAAAGGTGGCGACCAGTCCGCCTAAAAATAGGACCTGCCATAGAGCCTACCTGTCTGCGCGGCAAAGAGAAGCCCGAAGATTCGTCCCTTGCAGGAAGGCGGCGTATTTTTTTGGCAAGTGTGGCATTGATGGAGGGATGAATGGCGCAGAAAAAAAGAGGCCTCCGATAAATTGCAGGGCTGCGAAGAGATACAAATTGTGCGGAATACCCTGGAGGATCATCGTGATTCCTGCCCCCGGTCATGCCGAGTATCATGGAGAGGTAAAAGCCGCGCTTTTTGCCCAAAGCTGCCCCAAAAACGGTGCGGCAAGTGCTCCGGCAATGCCGCCGAGTGAAAAAGACAAGTCCTGCGATAAAGACGATGTTTGGGATGGTGCCGGCGAGGTCAGCGATATACGTTGTAATGACGGGCTGAAGGATTAGGATGACCATTTGCACGAGCGTGCCTGTGAGGAGCATCGTGCGGATGAGCGGTATCTTCAAAGGCGGATCTTCTCCTTGGCACAGTCTCTGTTACCGTCGGTGTGGGCGGCTCCTTGATGACGATTAAAAAGACGAGGAAATTTAAAAGAGAGCGGCGGAAGCAAGGAAGAAAGAATAACGCATGCCGACGATTTTCGGCAAGAATGCCGCCTAAGAGCGGCTCTACCACGCCGCCGGCGGTGAGGACACCCCTGCATGACGCCGAGACAGAAGCCGAGTTTCTCGGGCGGTGCGTAAAGCGTCATGATGGCGAGATCCATCGGCCAAAGCCCCGAGGCAAAAGCCTTGAAAGAGACGCATCAGCGTCAGCTGTTCCGGGCTCTGTACGATGCCGCCGAGAAAGTAACTGATAGACAGCAGAAAACTGGCACGCAGTGCCATCGTACGCTTGCCGCGGGTATCTGCCATCTTCCCCCAGATGGGCGCCATGATGGCGGATATGAGAAAGCTGGCAGAAAAGACGATGCCGGACCACAGGTGAACAGAATTTTCGGTGACGCCGAGTTCTCTCGTCAGATACATGGGCAGAAAGGGAATGAGCATGGTGTAGCTCGCGGACATGAAGAGTATGTTGATGGTAAGTATGGTAAGAACGATTTTCCAGTGCAAGAGCAGCCTCCTGATTGTGATGTGTCGGCAAAAATACCAAGGGCTATTGTAGCACCAGCGGACAGATTTTGCACGGATTTTGAACTAGGTTCTATTATAAATGCTTGCGTAACAAGGCATTTGCGTGGAGCACGCATATCCTAGACTTAAAGAAATTATGCGTAGGAATCTTCCCGTTTGCCGGCACTGGTGACAACCGGTAACATAAGAAAGGAAAAGCTGCTATGGAGATGCTGGAAGCTTTATTAGATTTTCTCTTTCCGCCGCGCTGCCCCGCCTGCAAAGCGTATGTCGAAAGGCGCGGCATGTGGTGTGACAGCTGCTTGAAAGCGGCAGCAAGACCCTTTTGTCTGCCGCTTTTTGGCTTTTACTCCTCTTACAGTCTCGGTGCGTATGACGGTGTGCTTTCCCGCATAATAAAAGACCTCAAGTATCGCAAAAAGAAATCCGTGCTGCCTTATCTGACATACTTCATCGAGCGTGCGGGTTATATGCCTCCAGAAGATATTGACTTTGCCGTTCCTGTGCCGCTTCATGTGGATAAGGAGCAGCAGCGCGGCTTTAATCAGGCAGAGGAAATTTTTCGTCCTTGGCTGGCAGCGCATGGTGTTCCGCTGCGGCGCGTGCTTCAAAGAAAGTATGCGACAAAGCCGATGTATGGGCTTAAAGGACGAGAGCGCGCGGAAAACCTCAGAGATGCATTTTCATTGACGGGCGGCGCGTGTATACAGGAAAAAAATATCCTCCTTATCGATGACATTTTTTTACGACCGGTGCGACGGCAAGGGCTTGCAGAAGGGTACTTGAAACAGCCGGTGCAGGTAGAGTCGCACTGCTCGTCCTTGCCAGCAATGCCGATAAATACACATTGTAACTTTATATACTTTCCGATATAATAAAAGGAAATAACTTTGTATTTGAAGGAGGATTCCCTTTGCAGATCACAGGAGCGCAGGCAGTTCTCGAAAAGCCTGAAAAAGAGGGTGTTGACGTCGTGTTCGGTTATCCGGGCGGCGCAGTGCTGTCGCTTTACGATGCCGTTTATAAGATGAAGTTTCCGCACATTCTGACGCGCCATGAGCAGGGCGCCGTACATGCGGCGGACGGCTATGCGCGTGCAACGGGTAAGGTCGGCGTTGTCTTTGGCGACCTCAGGCCCTGGTGCGACGAACCTTACGACGGGAATTGCAACGGCGCTGACTGATTCGGTACCGCTCGTCTGCATTACAGGACAGGGTGGCGAATCCGTACATCGGGAGGGATGCTTTCCAAGAGCGGATGTCGTCGGCATCACGACGCCGATCACGAAAGCATAATTACCTGGTGAAAAATGCAGAAGAGCGCCGCGCATTCTGAAGGAAGCATTTTTCATTGCGCGCACAGGGCGGCAGGGATCAGTCGTCGTCGACGTGGCGAAGGATGTCTTTGACACGAAGATCGAGTACCGCTATCCTGAAGAAGTGCATCTTCGCGGTTATTCCGGCATCTATACGGGGGATGAAACGGAAATCGATGCTGTTGCTGCTGCACTAAAGAAGGCAAAGAAGCCTCTGCTCTTTGCCGGCGGCGGCATCGTTACGTCAAATACCGCGCCGTTTGTTCGAAAAATCGTAGAGAAGCTGGGCATTCCAACGACGACAACGCTGCTCGGTCTCGGTGTCTGTTCGGCAGATGATCCTAGCTTCCTGTCCTTTGCCGGCATGCACGGTTCCTATGCGTCGAATATGGCGATTCAGGCATGCGATCTCCTCCTCTGCGTCGGCATGCGTTTCAGCGACCGCGTGACGGGAAAAGTTTCGGCATTCGCCCCGCATGCAAAGGTGGTGCATTTCGAGCTGGATCCGGCAGAGGTCAATAAAAACGTCAAGGCGGATCTCCGCGTCCTCGGCGATCTCCGCTGGTCACTGCCGCATCTTCTGGAGAAACTTGAGGCAGAGACCGAAGATTTTAAGGCGCGTTATGCGGATTGGCTCGCACAGGTCGAGGCAATGAAGCAGGCCGTCCCCTTTGGCTGGAAAGAAGAAGGCGCGGCGATAAAGCCGGGAGCGCTCATCACGAAGGTTTCCACACTTGTCGGCAGGGATGCCATCGCAGTGACGGATGTCGGTCAGCATCAGATGTGGGCGGCACAGTTCTTCAAGGTATATGAACCGCGTCACTTCCTGACTTCGGGCGGTCAGGGAACGATGGGCTATGGTCTTCCTGCAGCAATGGGCGCCAAGCTGGGAAAGCCCCAAAACAAGGTTATCCTCTTTACGGGCGACGGCGAGCATCATGATGAACTGTCAGGAGTTTGCGACAATTGCTGACAACGACATCGACGTCAAGGTCGTCATCCTCCACAATCACATTCTCGGCATGGTCGGGCAGTGGCAGCGCCTCTTTTATAACCACCATTATTCACAGTCGGAACTCAAAGGCAAGACAGACTTTGTCAAGCTCGCCGAAGCGATGGGCGTCAAGGGCTATCGTCTGACGACGAAAGAGGAGCTCGACACACGTCTGCCGCAGATTCTAGCGGAAGAAGGGCCTTGTGTCATCGACTGCCTGATTCCGGAGGAGGAAGATGTTCTTCCCATGGTGCCGGGCGGAAAGCGTCTTGATCAGATGGTCTTAGGAGGGCTGAAGAAATGATTCAAAAATATCTCCTCGCGGTTCTTGTCGATAACAAGCCGGGTGTCCTGACGCATGTTTCAGGTCTTATCAGCCGCCGTGCCTTCAACATCGAGAGCATCTCTGCCGGCTATACGGAAGATGAAGATGTCACGCATCAACATCGTCGTCTCGGTTGCATCGGAAAATGAGCTTGACCAGGTCGTCAGTCAGCTAGGCAAACTCATCGATGTCATCAAGATCGTCAACCTCAGCAAGGTGCCCGCCATTGAGCGTGAACTCGTACTGATCAAGGTCGCTGCGACCAAAGAGACGCGTGCGGGAATCGCAACGGTTGTCGACATTTTCCGTGCCAACATCGTCGATGTGCATCCAGAGGATCTCGTCATCGAGCTTACGGGAACAGAGAGCAAGATTGACAGCTTCTGTCAGGTGTTGGAAGGATACGGTATCATCGAGATTGCCCGCACAGGTGCCATCGCTCTTTCCCGCGGCCCGATTCCTGTCAAGCAGATGTAAGGTAATATATCGTCTGGGTCTTTCGTCCACGTTTTTGCTGCCATACGGCGAAGAATCTATATTGACAAAATATTGACGCGCCCTTATAATGAAGCCTAGTTAAAAGTAGTGTCCAGGCGGATGGCAGATACGGTTTTGTTGCTGGCGTTTGGATGCAAGATCTGTACCTGAGGAGGAAATATCATGTTCCAGAAAACCGATTTTTGGATTGGCCTTGCAGTTGGTGCCGTTGCAGGTATCTTCGGCTATCGTTTCATGCAGGAGCGTGAGCAGCAGCTCGCAACGCTTCAGCCGGCGGCTCCGGCAGGTGAGATTCCGGTGGCAGAGCTTCAGCGCCAGAAGGAAGAGCTCGAGGACCTCATCGCAGCCCAGGAAGCAAAGAAGAACTGAATTTGCACACAGGGGACTGCCATAAGGCAGTCCTTTTTTTAGAGGTATGGATTGAGAATGAATTTATTTGATACGCTTTCCATTCCAACCTCGAAGCTTGATCTCTTTGTGCGCTCCGTTGAAATTGGTTCGTACATGCCAGGCCGCGTCCGTCTTTACAGCAAGAAGATGATTGGAAACACCGCGCTGGAGCGTGAAGTCGAGGAACGACTGACGGCCTTTGCCGAGATCGATTCCGTCAAAACGAGTGCGGTGTCCGGTTCCATCCTCATCACGTATGAGCCGGAGCGCCTTCGCCAAAAATGCTGAGCTTCGAAAGGTTGAAGAATACATCATGCGTCATGCAAAAAAATAAGGAGGAAGGTCATGTCATATTTATCCGGTTTCATGATGGGCGCCGCCATTGGCAAGGGCATCCGTCAGTGTTTCAGTGCGCCGGTGTCTCGCAGAGCGGGCATAGTACACGCGGCAGCGCCTGCTAAATGTCACGCGCCGGAAAGCCCGCTTGCACTCGTATCGGCGACGCCGGGACGACGCCGGTATCGCATGCAGCCGATGCAAAAAGAACTGGCGTCCTTTATCGAAGAAAAAAACTAGGGCGGCTTTCTTTTTATCAAGAGCGTGACGGTCAACCCTCAGACAGGAAAGCATCGTCCTTCTCTGTTGCCCAAAGCAGATGCTAAAGTCGCCGCTTTTATGCGCGAGATGAAGCGCAGATTGTTTTCCGAAAAGCGGGCGGATGTGCCTGACGAATCGCATGCCGGTGCCATGACGCGCAGCATCCGCGGTACGGGACGCGCGTTTTCCGGCTGGATCAAGAAGAACAGCGGCGGCGTGTTTGACTTCAATATGCTCGTCGCCATCGTCTTTGCGGTGCGCGGGTTTCAAAAGTTTATGACGACGCCGGGAGGGCCTACGGGCGCACAGCTTCTCTGGTGGGCACTGTCGCTTATGAGGGGTGGCGTACAGTATGAGGAATCCAAAATACGGAAGATGTCTCTTTCGCCTGGCGGCAAAGCTGCCGCGTGAGGCACGGGCAAGGCTCGCTGCGCTCTTTCGTTCCTATAGAAATGTCCATGCCGTAACCGTCGGTGAAGATTCCGTGACCATCTGGTATACCGGCGTCCTGCCGGCACGCGAGATTCAGGCACGTCTCATCGAGACGGTCAAACAACTGAAGGAAGAAGCAGTGACGCCGGCAGAGCATCTTGCAGAATATCGCCGCGATGCGATTTTTTCGCTTGCCAGCTTTGCCGCAATGGAGGTTCTGAAGCGTACGTCGCCACAGATGTTTGGCGCGCTGAAGATCGCACGCAGCCCTTCTCGTCCTTGCCATTGCACGCAAGTTCATTTCAAACGGCGTCTCCGGCATGGTAAAAGACGGCCGTCCGAATGCCGATACCTTGACGGCGACGGCGGTCATCGCTTCTGTTTTTAGCTGGAAAGCCTGAATCGAGCCTTACGCTTCTGGCCATCTCAAACGGTGCAGAGTGCTCACGAGCTATGCCGCAGAGCGTGCGCGCTCACATATCTCAGGACTCTCTCGCTCGACCAGCGTTATGTCTGGCTCGTTGAGGGCGAGACCGAGCGCAAGGTTCCGATCGAAGACGTCAAGGCAGGCGACATCATCGCCGCACATATGGGCGAAAAAGATCGTCATCGACGGTCATGTCATTTCAGGAGACGCTGCCATCAACCAGGCATCCATCACAGGGGAATCAAATCCAGCGATGAAGCACGCGGGCGCAGCGGTTTATGCTGGCACGGTTGTCGAGGCCGGAAGTCTCGTCATTAAGGTCGAGAAGGTCGGCAGGATACGAGCCTTGCACATATCGTCCATCTTGTCGAAGAGGCGCAGACGCGAAAAGCTCCCGTGCAGAATTTTGCTGACCAGATGGCAAACTTCCTCGTGCCGGTCTCCTTCCTCGAGCCGCTATCGTCTACGGTGCAACGCGCGATTGGCGCGCGTGCTGAACCTTCTCTTTATTGATTTCTCCTGCGGGCTGAAGCTCTCGACGGCAACGGCGATTTCTGCGGCGATTGGAGCGGCGGCAAAGCGCGGTATTCTCGTCAAAGGCGGTAATTATATCGAAGCGCTCGCCGAGACCGATACCGTCGTCCTCGATAAGACAGGAACACTTACCATCGGCGTGCCGCAGATTTCCTTCGTCCGCACAAAGCAGGGCGTTGCAGAGAAAGAAGCCGTGCTTCTCGCAGCATCGGCAGAAATGCACAGCGTACATCCACTTGCTGTCGCCATTCAGAAATACGTTAAGGAAAAAGAGTGGGAAACGCCGCATCATAAATCCTCAAAAACCATCGTTGCACGCGGCATGCAGGCCGTCGTTCCCGATTTCGAAGGCTTTACGGGCGGCACGGTTCGCGTCGGCAGCATGAAGTTCCTGAATGAGAATGGCATCAAGAATGAAGAAAATCTCGATGCAGGACTCACGGGTAAAAATCTTCTCTACATCGCCCGCGATAAAGAGCTTATCGGTGTCATCGGCATTGAGGATCCGGTTCGCCCGAAGATGAAGAAGACACTCAACCAGATGCGCCGCTACGGTATCGATGAAATCGTCATGCTGACGGGGGACAGCAAGGCGGTTGCCAAAGAAGTTGCAAATGCGATGGATATCGACCCTATCATGCGGAGATACTGCCGGAAGATAAGAGCGATTACGTCAACAAGCTCAAGCAGCGCGGCACTGTCATGATGGTCGGCGATGGCATCAACGATGCACCGGCACTTGCCTTTGCCGACGTCGGTATATCGCTTGGCGGACGACAGACGGATATTGCAGCAGAATCCTCTGCCGTCACGATCCATTCCGAAGATCCGTCCCGCCTTATGGAGGCGCTCCAGCTCGGCCGTCGAACGATGGGACTTGTGCATCAAAAACTTCTTCGCGACGATTCTCGTCAACAGCTCGGCGATGATCCTTGGAGCCTTAGGCATTCTGACGCCGGTGTGGGCAGCCGTCATTCACAATACGGCAACGCTCGCCGTGGTTCTAAACTCCTGCCGCATCCTGACTCCCTCGAAGCGTGGCTTTGCACGGCGTAAAAAGTAAACACGTAGCTTGATTCAATGCGCCGTACTCCCTTACCTTGTGGTCGGGGGTACGGCGTAATTAGTAGTAATGATAATGAAAAAGGTAAAATTCCTTTTTGATCTCGATGGGACACTTACCAGAGAGGAAACGCTCCCGATTCTTGCAGAACACTTTGGTATAGAAGATAGAATTTCGGCACTTACGGAACGCGCTGTGCAGGGCAGGTTCCTTTTGTCGCATCCTTTATGGAGCGTGTCTCTTATTTTGGGTCAGTTTCTGGTGGAGGAGGTCGCTGTCCTTTTGAAGGATGTGCCGCTTTATGAGCGTGTCGTTTCATTTATTCATGCGCATCCAACATCGTGTGCTATCGTTACAGGCAACGTCGGCGCTTGGGTGGCAAGGCTTGTAAAGCGTATCGGTGTGGAAGTGTTTGCATCGAAGGCACAAATTCAGGAAGGAAAGATAGCGCACTTGTCAGCTATTCTTGCAAAAGAAACTGTGGTTTATCGCTTTCAAGAGGCTGGCTATCGTGTTGTCTTTATTGGCGATGGCAATAATGACTTTGAGGCGATGCAAGCGGCAGATTTTTCCATTGCCGCAGGGCTAACCCATGAACCCGCAACATCACTGCTTGCGATAGCAGATGAAATCGTGTATCAGGAAAAAGCATTGGTAGAGCTATTGGAAGCTTTGTATCTAGGTAGTAAAATAGGATGATAAACAGATGGAGGGCTTATATCATTCATGTCTTAAACATATGAAGGATTTTGAGAAACTCTCTAGTTTATCGGTGAATAAGAGACGGTGAAAAGCTCCTTGATATCACGGATGATCTTTTTGATGCGGAAAGGCGGCGAGTTCGTCGTGCGTCGTCATTCCTGTCGTCACGCCGACGAAGGTGAGATTGGCATTTTTGGCAGTCATCGCGTCGGTCACACTGTCGCCGATGTAGAGCGCTTCATTTTTTTCTGCTTGGAAAAAGGCGAGTGCTTTTTTTATGCCTTCCGTGCCGGGTTTTAGCTCCTTCACATCATCGCTTCCAACGTAATAGTCGATAAGATCGAGTCCTGCGCTGTCGAACTTTTTCCTTCACGCGCGAGCCTGTCTTATGGAGACGATGCCGAGCCTTGCACCGTTTGCCTTGAGCGTGCGCAGTGTCTCGACTGTATGCGGATAGAAGAAGGTTCCTGCCGTCATGTAGTGATCCGCTTCTATCTTGTAGGCGTCGATAAAGGCGGTGATCTCTTCTTCGCTCTTGTAGCCGGAAAGAATGCGGACAGCATCGCGCATAGGGAAGCCCAATTGTCTTTTTTTATCGCCGCCGTTGATTTTTGCGGAAGATGGAATTTATCGAACGTAATATGAAAGCACTTCAAAATAGCACTTTCAGAGCAGACGAGTGTGTAGTCAAAATCAAAGAGATACAGTGGATAGTATGACAAGAGAATTCTCCTTTTCAGCTTTTCAGCGATTGATTGGATATGCGAGCAGTATAGCATAGATGCTGGAAAAAAATGTATGTAGGTATCGGCATCTTTTTCCCTTGGAAGTTTTATAGCTCTACCGTAAATGTTACGGAAAATGCGATGCGCCCTAAACAAACCTTAGTGAAGCAAGAGGGAAAGTGCACGGTACGCCCCTGGCGGACTTCTTTCGTCCAAGCGCAGTGCGTTTTAGAAGTCCGCCGATTGTCCAGCGTACAAGTGCACAACCGCTTGCGAAACGAGGCGTTTGCGTGGGGGCACGCATGTCCATAACATTTTACGTAGATTCAGTTTTATAAAACAGTTGAAGAAAGTTTTGGAATCGAGTAAGATAGAAAGCACGGATTTTTAGAAAGCGAAATAGTCTAGGAAAGAGAAGGCGCAATGAAGCATATCGTTATCGACTTGAAATGAATCCCGTAGACTGGAGCTACCGCGACGTGCGCCGTCATATGCACGAAGAAGTAATCGAGATCGGCGCGGTGCGTCTCGATGCGGATTTTTCAAGAAGACGCGCTTCCAGTGCTATGTCTGTCCGGAGTACGGCTCTATCCGGCGGACGATTCGTGAGCTCACGGGCATTACGGAGGAAAAAGTAGCAGGAAAACCGCACTATAAAGAAGCTTTTCATTCGTTCATCGATTGGGTTGGCGACGAAACAGTGAAGATTTATTCTTGGAGTTTGTCCGATGTCAAACAGCTGAGGAGTGAATGCCGCTACAAACTTCCCGACTTTGATATACAGTGGCTGGACAGTCGCTGGATTGACCTTCAGCGCGCATTTGATGACCGTTTGGGTCTGCACCACAGCCTTGCCCTAAAAGCATGCACTTGGCGCCATGGATCATAAATTTGAAGGCACGGCGCATACAGCGCTCGACGACGCAATCAACACGAGTGCAATTCTCGCACTCATGCAGGACGAGGTGAAGTTTCCGCAGGACGATGCGGCCCGGTTATTGACATCTGCAGCCGAAGGATGAACTCTCGACTCGATTGGCGATCTCTTCCCAGAGCTCAGCAATCTGAAGCTGGATAAGTAAGGAGCAGGCGATGGAAAAAGATGGCAGTCCTCGGGCCGCGCGGTACGCACAGCGAAGCGGCGGCATTCTATCTTACGAGACATCTTGCGAGCAGACAGAAAAGCTTGTGAGTTACCCCGACATCTATTCCGCTATCCAGGCGGTGGAGGAAGGCGCCGTAAGCAGTGCGCTGATTCCCGTGGAAAATTCGCTCGAAGGTCCGATCAACATCACGCTCGACACGCTCGCGCGAAGCGATACACTTCGTGTAATACGCGAGCTTGTCTGGCCCTGTACATAATTTCCCTGATGGCAAAAGCCCGGCGTAACCAAGTCGTCTGTCCGCCGCATTCTCTCACATCCACAGCCGATTTCCCAGTGCCGCACTGTTAAATCAAGCATTTGCCGGCGTCGAGGTTGTCGAGGTTGCGAGCACGGCACGCGTAGCCGAACTTGTCGCGGCGGAAGATGCGTGCGAAGGATGGGCAGCGATTTGTACAGAGCGCGGCGGCGAGCTGAACGGGCTTACGGTTCTTGCGCGCGACGTTCAGGACAATATGGCAAATGCCACGCGTTTTTTTGAGATTGTCCGCAGGGAAGTCCGGGTGCCAGAGGCGAGAAAGCTTGCAACGAAGATGCTCGTCATCTGTCAGATTGACGGTGCAAAGGCTGGTGCCCTCTACGATGTTCTGCGCGAATTTGCCGAGCGCGGTGTCAATATGACGCGCATCGAGTCCCGCCCGCGCGGACGACACTCGGCGCCCTATATTTTTTTCTTTGACCTTGAACTTGGAACGGATGAAGAGGCCTTGCGCGATGCATTGGATGCCGTCTCGAAAAAGAGCATCTGGCTGAAAAGAACTCGGCGCCTTTCCCATCCTTGAGGTTTGAGATGCTGACGTTTAACGCATTTCGGGCGCTGGCTGCACTTGACCTTTGCTCCGTGGCAGGCGATTGAGAAATTTTCCTTTACAGAAAAGAAAAGGATATGCTATAATTTTTTTATTCGCACGGCGTGCAGAAGATGGAGAGGTGTCCGAGCGGTTGAAGGTGCTTGACTCGAAATCAAGTGTGGTTCATAGCCACCGTGGGTTCGAATCCCACCCTCTGCCATTGAAAAAGCAAGCTCTTGCGGGACTATCCCGCGGGGGCTTTTTGTGTGTTTTTCTTTTGACAGCAGGCTTTCTTCAATGGTATACTGCTTTGTAATTAGCGATTGGACTCAGACGAGGGGTATACGCACGATTTTTGACAGTCACACCCATACGAAATTTTCCGCAGACTCGGAGATGCGCGCGAAATTGCTATCATGGACGCGTCGGATAAGGGCGTTGGCCTTGTCTTTAGCGACCACTATGATCCGAAATTTCCCGGTGAGCAGGATTTTTACCTTTGACAAAAAGAGCTTATTTTAAGGAATATCATTCGTATGCCGGCTCAAAGGTGCACCTTGGCGTTGAGGTTGGTATGCGCGAGGGATACACTTGCGGGAAGTTCTGGCATTTGTCGAGGATGAGCCCTTTGACCTCGTCATCGGTTCTCTTCATATCATGGAGGAAAGGATCTTTATGAGCCATCCTTTTTATGAGGGCAGGAAAAAGGCAGAACTCTACCATGCGTATCTAACGCAGATGGCGCGACTTTGTTTACAGTCATGCCTTTTGTCGATGTTCTCGGGCATATCGATTATATCTGCCGTTATGCACCGTTTTCTATCCCCGACATTACCTATGGTGACTTTTGCGGAGGACGTAGACAAAGTCCTTCGTGCCGCTATTGAGACGGAGACGACGATGGAACTTTCGACGCGCCGCTTTGAAAGACGCACGGCACGAAAGGAACTTTTCCCCATTTACAGCGCTATTACGATCTCGGCGGTCGGTATGTGACATTGGGGTCCGATGCGCATACACAGGATGCGATCGGTGCGTTCTTCTTCGAGGCAGAGGAATTCGTGAAAGAAGCAGGTCTGCAGATTGTCACTTTCTGTGGACACCGGCTGCAAATCTGTTAGATGGTGAATGGCCGGTTGGGAAGGCAGCGAGAAAAACGTATGGAATCTCATGAAACTGCATCTATGAAAAGAGCTGCTCACGCGCATGGCACGTGTTTTAGGCGAGCCGAAGCATTTGAAGCTTCGGCTCTTTGTTGAGGGGCTGATCATCGGGAGCCTCACGGGTCTTGTCATTGCGCTCTTTCGCTATCTGCTCATACTGTCGGAGAACTTTCTTCCGCGGCTTTACAGCACGCTTGCTGCTATGCCCATTTACCTCATTTTTTGGTTTATCTTGCTCTGTTTTATCGCATGGATTCTCGGAAAAATTGTGACGAAAGATCCGATGACGGCAGGATCTGGCATTCCGCAGATCGAAGGTATTCTTGCGGGCGAGATGCAGATGAATTGGGCGCGTGTTCTCGCTCTGAAGTTTCTCGGTGCGGTTCTCGGCATCGGTGCCGGGCTTTCGCTTGGGCGCGAGGGTCCAAGCGTCCAGCTTGGCGCCTGTCTTGGCTCGGGCGTCAGCCGCCTGACGCATCGTGCGTTTGATGAGGGGCGCTACCTTCTTGTGACGGGGGCGGGCGCCGGGCTGGCGGCGGCATTTAATGCACCGCTCGCGGGCGCGGTCTTTGCCTTCGAAGAGCTGGCACATACGTTTTCACCCTATGTGCTCATTGGGGCGATGTCCGCAGACGATCATGGCGACGACTGTGACGCAGACAATTTTTCGGCATGGCACCTGTCTTTCACTTAGGCGAAATCCCCGCCGTCGATGCAGGTGCGAATTTCTTTCTGCTTGTATCGCTCGGGCTTTTTGTCGGCGTCGTTTCGCTCGCCTTTAACCATTTTCTTATCTTCTTTCTCGAGAGGAATCGCCGCTTTTTCTGTGCCCGCTTGGGGAAAGGCACTTCTTCCGTCTGCTTATCTCTGTGCCGCTCGGCTTTTTTTCTGCCGGAGGTGCTCGGCGGCGGAAGTCCGCTCGTCGATTCGCTCGTCACTGCGCCGCATGCGATCCTATTTCTCGTCGTGCTCTTTTTGGGAAAGTTTTTTCTTCACGATGTTTGCCTTCGGCTCCGGTGTTCCGGGCGGTATCTTCCTGCCGATGTCGTCCTCGGCGCACTCTGCGGAAATATCTTTGCCGCAGGCGCAGAATCATTCGGCGTTCTTCCAGCGTCCTTTGCTGTCTGTGCACTGTCTACGCGATGGCAGGCTATTTCTCTGCTGTTGTAAAGTCGCCCATTACAGGTGTCATTCTCATCATGGAGATGACCGGTTCTTTTTGCGCACCTTCTTCCACTGATGATCGTCTCCATGGTCGCTTACATCGTTGCGGATCTCACGGGAGGGAAAGCCCGTCTATGAGATGCTCCTCGCACGCAATATTGCCTTGCAGAAAAAGGCTGCATCGGTCTATCGTGCTCGCCTTGCAGAAAAGATGGGAACGAAGGAAGTACACGAATAGAAAAAGCCTCCTGCTTAGGAGGCATCTTTATCGTATATATAAAAAGACTCCACGTTGTGAAGCCTTTGCTTTTTATGGAGCTGATTATAGGACTTGAACTCACGACCTGCTCATTACGAATGAGCTGCTCTACCAACTGAGCTAAATCAGCATATTATCCGCTGCAACATATGTCGTGCACAGCTGACAAAAACATAGTATAGTGGAAGAGCTTCGTTTTGTCAACAACTTTTTGCTATTTTTGAAAAACTTTTTCTCAGGATGTATGGCAATGCGAAGGCTTTTGAGAAAAATTCTTTTGCATGGTTTTTTTCTGCAAAAGAGCAGGGGTTTATGATAAAATGAAGATGTACATCGATAAACATTGCAGGCAGTAATGTACAGACGCATGGGAGAGTGAATAATGGCAGAAAATCGTAAGCCCCACAGAATATTGAGGCGGAAGAGAGCGTGTTAGGGCGCTATGCTGATCAAAAAGACGCCATCATAGAGGCGGCGGAGATGGTGTCGGATCGGGATTTTTACCGTGAGACGAACCGCGTGATTTTTTCCACGATGCAGGAACTAGCAGAGGAGGGAGAAGCCGTCGATATTGTGACGCTAACCGATCGCCCTAAAGCGCGGCGACATGCTCGATAAAGTCGGCGGCATTGCCTATGTGACAAAGCTTTGCGAATGCCGTGCCGACGGCGGCGAATGTTCACTACCATTTAAAAAAATCGTCAAGGAAAAGGCGGAACTGCGCCGTCTCGATCGATGCCGCGACAGAGATCGCGGGCGCGGCGTACGAGGACAGCCAGCCTGTCGATGCTCTGATGGACGATGCAGAAAAGCGCATTCTCTCCGTCGCGGGTGAACGTGGCAGCGGGAGTTTTTGAACCGATGAAGAACATCGTCATGCGCACGTTTGAGCGCATCGGTTCTTTGTATGAGTCGAAAGGCGGCATCACGGGTTTTGGCTACGGGGTTTCGTGACCCTAGACTGTCTGATGAGCGGCCTTCAGCCGAGCGACCTCATCTTGGTCGCTGCGCGTCCCTCGATGGGTAAGACCGCCTTCACACTGAATATCGCAAGCTACGCTGGGCTTTCCGGGGCACGTGTCGCATTTTTCTCGCTCGAGATGAGCAAGGAGCAGCTGGTTCAGCGCATTCTCTGTGCCGAAGGAGGCATCGACTCGCAGCGAGTCCGCACCGGACAGCTCTCCTTCGAGGAGTGGAATTCCCTCGTCCTGACGAGTGACCGCATTGCGCGCTCGCCGATCTTCATCGATGACACGCCGGGCATCACGGTCATGGAGCTTCGATCAAAGGCGCGGCGCCTGCAAGCTGAACATGGGCTGGATCTCGTCATCATCGACTACTTGCAGCTCATGCAGGGGCGCTCGAGTAAGAGCGGCGACAACCGCCAGCAGGAAATCTCTGAGATCTCGCGCTCGCTGAAGTCGCTCGCCCGCGAACTGAATGTTCCGGTCATCGCGCTATCGCAGCTTTCGCGCTCCGTCGAAAGCCGCCAAGTCAAGCGCCCGATGCTCTCTGATCTGCGCGAATCAGGTTCACTTGAGCAGGATGCCGATATCGTCATGTTCCTCTATCGCGAAGATTATTACGACAAGGATACGGAAAATAAGAATATTACAGAAGTCATCATCGCCAAGCATCGCAATGGTCCCGTCGATACGGTGAATTTGTTCTTCCAAAGGGAATTTACAAAGTTTCGCGATCTTTTGCAGGAATGATGAGACAGAAGACTGTCTTTCTGGTATGGAACTTCATCGCAATGGGAAATCAGATGAAGTACATCAGGCTCTCTGCCGCTTTTTCTTCCGCCACAGCAATCAGCAATGTGTCAAGTGTGACGCTTTCAAGAGAGTCCTTGATCGCATGGTCGAGCGGCGCGTAAAGCCGGCTTTCGAGTGCGCGGTCAAGCTCCGGCATCCTGTCGGGGGATGCGGGAGCGGCTTTTTCCGTCAACGACAGCTCGATGGCATGCAGGATGTCATATGCTGTGATCTCACGCGGGCGGCGAGAAAGTCGGTAGCCGCCCTGACTCCCCTTGATGGAGTTTACAAGCTCCGCCCGCTTCAGCAGAGAAAAGACCTGTTCTAGATAGATTTTCGAAATGCCGAGGCGCTCTGCAACACTGACGATTGTCACGGGAGCGCCTGTGTCGTATTTATGGGCAAGATAGGTCATTGCGGCCAGCCCGTAACGGCCTTTTTGCAGAAATTTTTCATGGAAGTACTCGCTTTCTATACGATGAAATGAAGATATGTTTTTTTCAGAAAAACTTTTCTCATAAAAGCATAGTAAACTAAGTTGATTTTTGTCAATCCCTGTTGACAAGAGAAAAGAAACAGTGCTACTCTATAAAGTATATCTTACATATATGTATTTCAAAAACAATGAATCGATATAAGATCCATGATAGGGAGGAACACATTATGGCAAAAGTCTATCAAAGCGTCACTGAACTCATCGGAAACACCCCGCTTCTCAAGGCAAACAACTTCATCAAGGCAAACGGTCTCAAGGCGAATATCTTCGTCAAACTTGAATACTTCAACCCCTGCCGGCTCTGTCAAGGGATCGCATTGCAAAGGCGATGATCGAAAAAGCAGAAAAGGAAGGCAAGATCAACAAGGATACCGTCATCATCGAGCCGACGTCCGGCAATACGGGTATAGGTCTCGCGTCCTTTGCGGCAGCGCGCGGCTACAAGGCCATCCTCACCATGCCGGAGACGATGAGCGTCGAGCGCCGCAATCTCCTGAAGGCCTACGGTGCTCAGATTGTCCTGACCGAGGGAGCAAAGGGCATGAAAGGCGCGATTGCAAAGGCGGAAGAACTCGCAAAAGAGATGCCAAACTCCTTTATTCCCCAGCCAGTTTACCAATCAGGCGAATCCCGAGTGCCATGAGGAAACGACAGGACCTGAGATCGGCGATGCACTCGATAATCAAGTGGATGCTTTCATCGCCGGCGTCGGCACGGGCGGCACGCTGACAGGGGTCGGTCGTTACCTCCGGAAGAAGAATGCGAAAGTTAAGATTGTCGCTGTAGAGCCGGCCTCCAGCCCGGTTCTTTCGGAGGGGCAGGCAGGCCCGCATAAGATTCAGGGCATCGGGGCGGGCTTTGTGCCGGAGACGCTCGATCCGAAGGTTTATGACGAAGTCATCAAGGTGTCGAACGAGGATGCCTTTAAGTATGGCCGCCAATTCAGTCAGTCGGAAGGCATCCTCATCGGCATCTCTTCCGGTGCTGCGCTCTTCGCAGCGATCGAGCTTGCAAGGCGCCCAGAGTTTGAAGGGAAGAACATCGTAGCTCTGCTTCCGGATACCGGCGACCGCTATCTGTCTACGGAACTTTTTACAAACTGAGATACGGATTAAGATAAAAGGCGAAGCCCTTCGGCTCCGCCTTTTATCCATTCATTCCACAAAAAAAGCAGCCAGCAGCTGCCTGACATCTATATGGCGGAGAGGGTGGGATTCGAACCCACGGTGCGTTGCCGCATCACTGGTTTTCAAGACCAGCGCCTTAAACCGCTCGGCCACCTCTCCATAAAGAATTAATTTTCATTATAGCAGAGATGGGGCTTGCTTGTCAAATAAAGGGAAGCTGATATAATGAGCGAGGCACCGTTTGGCGGAACCTTGTTTCTCGAGGCTTCCGGGGCGAAGGGAGCGTGCTTCACTGCCTTCCGTATACTATGAAGTGAGATGGTTTGCAATGACGATTGCATTTTTTGATTCCGGGATGGGCGGCCTTTCTGTTTTGCACCATGCAATGCACGAGATGAAAGGGGCGTCCTTTCTTTTTTATGCAGACGAAGACCATGTACCGTACGGCGTGCGTTCGAAGGAAGAGATCATGGTCTTTGTTCGCGAAGCCTTTGACTTTTTGGTGGAAAAGGGCGCGGATGCGATTGTCATTGCCTGCAATACGGCAACTTCCGTAGCAGCGAAGGCGATGCGGGCGCGCTACGACATTCCGATTATCGGCATGGAGCCAGCGGTGAAGTTCGCGCTCGACCGCGATGGAGCGCATCGTGTACTCGTGACGGCGACGCCGCTCACTGTGAAGGGAAAGAAGATGCAGCGGCTTTTAGGCCGTGTGGACAAGGCGCATCTCGTCGATCTTCTTGCACTTCCGGAGCTTGTGTCCTTTGCGGAAAGGCTGGAATTTCGTTCGCCTGCTGTGCGGACTTATCTTGAAAAGGAACTTGCGCCGTACGATCTCGAAGCGTATTCTTCGCTTGTCCTGGGCTGCACGCATTTTAATTATTTCAAGGAAACGCTGCGGGAAATCTTTCCTGCACATGTGAGCCTGCTGGACGGCAATGCGGGAACTGTGCGGGAAGTGAAGCGGCAGCTTGCCGCATGCGGCATCGAGGTGCGAGCGAGGCGAAAGAAACGACGTATTATTACTCGGGAAGACGCGTCGAAGGAAGCAGGAATTAGCGCGTCTTCACGCGTGCCTGAAGCAGCTCGATAAAGTCTTTCCATTGTTTGATATGTTTCGGCTGGGTCTGTTTGGATTTTGAAAGGAGGGCTTGCCATGCCCGACAACATCGAGTATCATGTCAATTTTTACGATACGGATGCGATGGGTGTCGTGCACCATGCAAACTACATTCGCTGGTTTGAGATGGGGCGCGTCGCCTATCTCCATAAGTACGGCATCACGCTTAACGCCATGATGGAGGACGGTTTTGTCTTCCCCATCACAGAGGTTCGTGCAAAGTATGTTTCGCCGGGGCATTTTGACGATACGCTTGTCATTGAGACGCGCGGAAAAGTACTGACAAAGGTGAAAATGGCATTTACCTATCGCATCTTTCACAAGGAAACGGGCAGGCTTCTCGTCCGGGGCTTTACGCAAAAATGTCTTTACGGATAGGGAGACCGGCAGGATCACACGCCTGCCGAAAAAGTATTATGCGCTTCTTGCGCATGCGATGGAGGATGAAGCCGCCTGGCTCGAGCGTCAGGGCGAAGCGGAAACAGCGGGGAGGAAAAACGCTTGACTATCTTATACTATGCAGTTCATATCATCATAGCCGTCATCATCGTCGGCTATCTCTTGGGGAGACTGATTCTTTCGATGCTCGGAAAAGAAGATATCCGCGTCGATACGAGTGCTCCGTTTACGGTCGTAGAAAAAGACAGCGAGCATATCACGCTGAAAAAGCGCCTGCCGTATCATAACGAAGGCGGTTCTTGTGCGACGATCATGGATGCATTCAACCGCATCCAGCTGCCGTACGAGCAGTTTGACGGCATCGAGGCACGCGGCAAGGCAGAGCGCGAGGGTGAGGTTCGTGCGGACGATTACTTTGAGGCCGTTCTCATCCAGAAAAAGGGCGATAAAAATGGCGAGGATAAGCTGAACATCGATGCCTTCGTTACGCTGCGTCCACGGGGAAAAAAGAGCCTTGCGGAGGCACTTTCTGAGATGACGGGCAAGAACGTCGACCTTGCGATGGATTTCATCTGGATGGAGACGGGGCGCACGCCTTGGCATTACCGCAAGATCCGTTTGGAAATCGGCGCATTGGAGCTTGCAAAGCTCGCCGGCGTTACACCGAAGGAAAGCTGAGGAGGCATCGCAACCGTTATGAGTAAAAATCGAAATTGAACGCATCCCGGTGCCTACGCGCATCTTGACGGATAAGGACGACATCATCGACAGCATTGCGGCGTACACGAAGGGAAAGATCGGTCCGGATGACCTCCTTTGCTGTGCGGAAAGTGTCGTTGCCATCACACAGGGGCGCTATGTTCGTCCCGAAGATCTGAAGATTTCCGTGTGGCACAGTTCTGTCGCCGTTTTATCTCGACTATGGCGTACCTCGCTTCACCGCACGGCATGCAGTCCCTGATGGATGTCGAAGGCAAGTGGCGCGTGGCAGTTTGCCCTTTTGCCGGCTTTCTTCGGGAAGCCTCGTCGGACAGAGCGGTCTCTTTTACAGGTGGGGCGGCGAACAGACGGCACTGATCGATGATGTGACGGGGACGATGCCGCCGTTTGACAAGTGCATCGTCTATGGTCCGGCACAGCCGTATGACGTGGTCAAGAAGATCAAGTCTCGTCTTGGCTGCTACGGCGCCATGATCGCGGATGTCAACGACCTCAGCCGCTCGCGTGTCGTCGGCGTGACGGACGGCACAAATGGCCTCTTTGCGGCAAAGCTCCTGCTCGATAACCCGTTTGGCAACGCGAGCCAGAAGACGCCGATCTGCATCTTGAAGAACTACCGCCAGTACCAGGAGAAGCACGCGTAATGGTGCGCTTTAGGAATCGTGCGGTGGATGCACTGCGTCCCTTCTCGATAACGCGCCGCTTTCAGCACGGCCCTGCAGGCTCGGTGCTGATGACCATGGGAAACACAAAGGTCATATGCGCTGCATCGGTGGAAGAGCGTGTGCCGTTCTTTCTTCGCGGAACGGGGAGAGGGTGGATTACGGCAGAGTATTCGCTTCTTCCGAGTGCAACGGCACAGCGTACGCCGCGCGAAGCTGTTCGTGGCAGGCAAAATGGCAGGACGCATGAAATCGAGCGGCTGATCGGAAGGGCGCTTCGTTCTGTCGTCGACCTCGAGGCACTTGGCGCGCGAACCATTCATATCGACTGCGATGTCATTGAAGCGGACGGCGGTACGCGGACGGCAAGCGTCACGGGGGCATTTCTCGCACTGGTTGAGGCATGTGCGACGTTTTTTAGCAGGGGAAAGGATCAGAAGTTCCCCGTCAAGGACTTTCTAGCTGCCGTCAGCGTTGGCATCGGAGAGACGGGCGAGCCGCTGCTTGACCTCTGCTATGCAGAAGATGCCGCTGCCATCGTCGATATGAACATCGCGATGACGGCGGCAGGCGCTTTTGTCGACCCTGCAGGGCACGGGCGAGGGAAGGCCGTATACGCGCGAAGAGCTCGATAGGCTGTTAACCCTGGTGAAAAAGGGATATGGGAACTTATCGCGCACAGAAAAGAAGCCTTTGGGGATGGATCTGTGCTGGCTGGTCGGACGGGTAGGATGAAAGAGTAAGATTTATGCAAAAACTTGTCATTGCTACAAAGAACGCAGGGAAGCTGCGAGAATGCGGGACATGCTTTCGCACCTTTCGGTCGAGGTCGTGTTCTGGCGGATTTTGAGCGAGATTCCCTGATGCGGTGGAAGATGCTTCTACGTTTGCGGAAATGCGCGAATCAAGGCGCAGTTTTTATGCAGATGCCGTGGGCTTTCCCTGTCTTGCCGATGATTCCGGCATCGAGGTTGCGCGCTTGCGGGGGCACCGGGCGTCCACAGTGCGCGCTATGCAGGTGAGCATGGCAACGATGCGGCGAACAACGAGAAAATGGTCAGAGAACTGAAAAACTAGGGATGGCAGAGTCGCCGGCGGACTATCGCTCGCGCTATGGTCTTTGCCATCCCAGGCGTGAAGCACGCGAAGGCTTTTGACAGAAGGGGCGCGTTGATGGCAGAGTGGTTCTGACGCCCCGCGGCGAAGGCGGCTGGCTATGACCCGTACTTCATTCCCGAGTATTATCCTGAAAAGCATATGGCAGAGCTCACGCAGGCGGAGAAAGAAGCGATCAGTCACCGCGGTCGAGCCCTTCGCCGGATGCTGGAAAAGTTGGAGGCATATTATGCTGGTCGGAATCATCAGTGATACGCACGGGGATGCTGCGGCGATCGAGCGTGTCGCCGCACACCCTCGCCGCACAGCGGGCGGCGGTCTGGGCCGCATGCGGGCGACGTTGCGCCGGATGCCGGCTATCTTGAAAAGCCCTCGGCAAAAGGTCTATGCTGTCGCAGGCAACTGTGATTGGCCAAACCCGAACGTGAAAGATGAGTGCGTCCTTACGCTTGCGGGACATAAGATCTTTTTGACGCATGGGCATAGCTACGGTGTCCGATATACGACGGGACTTTTCAGGGATGCAGCGCTGGCCGTAGGCGCAGATATCGCGGTTTACGGGCATACACATGTTGTGGAGCGCAGCATTGGTGTGCTGACGGTTCTGAACCCCGAAGTGCCGCAAGACCGCGCGATGGGGCAGAAGGCTCTTTTTATGGTGGCGGAGCTTATAGAAGGTGAGTCGCCAAAGGTCGAGGTCATTCGCCTCTCGTCGGCAGAAAAATAACAGAATATACAAAGCTCTGCCCAGGTACTTTTTGAATATCTGGTGCGAAAGGGAGGTTGTCTCATGATTTTGGATCGAGTTGGAAAATTTGCCGCTTGGCAAGTTCCAGTACAAGTCGCTCACGGTGACGGGGCTCGGCTGGCTGTTCGATGCGATGGATACCGGACTGATTGCCTTTGTTCTGCCAGTGCTGGCAAAGGAGTGGAGCTTGACGCCGGCGCAGACCGGCTGGATCGGTTCAATTGGCCTGATTGGCATGGCGCTCGGCGCGGTGCTGGCAGGAATGGTGGCGGATCGCATAGGGCGCAAGCAGGTCTTTACGATTACCGTTCTCCTCTACAGTGTATCGACGGGACTCTGTGCCGTGGCTTGGAGTTATGAATCGTTGCTCGTGTTCCGCTTTCTCGTGGGCTTTGGCTTGGGCGGTGAACTTCCCGTTGCGGCGACGCTGATGAGCGAGTACGCACCGGCAAAGATGCGCGGCCGCTTCATTGTCCTGCTCGAAAGTTTTTGGGGACTGGGCTGGCTCGCAGCGGCGTGCGTCGCCTATCTTTTGATTCCGGTCTTTGGTTGGCAGGCCGCCTTCCTCATCGGTACGCTGCCCGCCCTCTATGTCTTCCTCCTGCGGCTGCATATGCCGGAATCCATTCGCTACCTGCTTTCCAAGGGGCGTGTGGATGAGGCAAAGGCAATTCTTCAGGACATTGAGCGTCAGCTGCATATGCCGAAGCGCCCGTTTCTCGACCAGCTCGCGCCGGGCAGAGTTCAGGCAGAGCACGTCGAGACGCCGGGTTTTACGACACTTTGGGCAAAGGGGATGCGCCGCCGTACGGCGATGCTCTGGCTCGCGTGGTTCGGCATCGTGTTCAGCTACTACGGAATCTTCATGTGGCTGCCGTCCATTGTGTATACACATGGCTTTGCCATCGTTAAGACCTTTGAGTATGTGCTTATCATGACGCTCGCACAGCTGCCGGGGTACTATGCGGCGGCGTATCTGGTGGATGTGATCGGGCGGCGTTACACGTTGGGCTTGTTCCTCCTGATGAGCGGCGTTTGCAGCTATTTCTTCGGCAATGCGGGGGAGGTCTGGGCGCTTCTTGTCTGGGGCGCAGCGATGAGTTTCTTCAATCTCGGTGCATGGGGCGTCATCTACACCTATACGCCGGAGCAGTATCCGACGTCGATGCGTGCGCTCGGCAGCGGTTGGGCGGCAGGCTTCGGGCGCATCGGCGGCATGATTGCGCCGATGCTCGTCGGCGTGATGCTCGCAAACGCATTTCCGATGAGCGGCATTTTTATGCTGTTCGCGGCGGTCTTTGTAATGATTTCCGGCACGGTGCTCTTCCTGGCCGCGAGAGCAAGCGAGCAGACGCTTTGAAGAGCTGGAGCAGTCACTCGACTAACAGCAAAGATTTTATAAAATTTTCATAACGTGTGAAAAATCCCTACGAAAAGTAGGATTTTTCTGTTGTCGAATTGCTTTTTATCATGTGAATCTTGTCACATAATCCTTTTGGAAAGGGCTTCAATAATGAACGCGGTTCATTATTTTTCGCGGGTTTGCGGGCTTTTCTTTCTTGAAAGATCGAGGCAGATGTGATATTATTATTTACGATAATGATAAGTTGTGTTTATAGGAGGGTTTACTTTGCGGGAACTTGATGCAAAACAAATCACGGAAAATGTCGCAGAGATGTGCAAGGAAGCGGCATATTATCTGCCGAAGGATGTCTACGAAGGCTTAAAGCGTGGCCGTGCATCGGAGAAGTCCCAGTCGGTCGGGCAGTTCTTGACCAGATCATCGAGAATGCGGAAATCGCACGCGCAGAAGACCGTCCGTACTCGTCAGGATACGGGCATGACGATCGTATTTGTGGAAGTTGGGCAGGGACCTTCACATCACGGGTGGTCTCTTAGAAGATGCCATCAATGAGGGCATTGCCAAAGGCTATACGGAAGGCTACCTTCGCAAGTCGGTCGTTTCAGAACCGCTCTTCAACCGCGTCAACACGAAGAACAACACGCCGGGCGTCATCTACACGCAGATCGTTCCGGGCGACAAGCTCAAGATTGGCGGTTGCACCGAAGGGCTTCGGTTCTGAAAAATAAGTCCGGCGTCCGCATGCTGGTTCCGGCAGACGGCGTCGAAGGCGTCAAGAAAGCCGTCATGGATATCATCCTCCATGCAAGCATGAACCCGTGCCCGCCGATGGTCGTCGGCATCGGCATCGGCGGTACGATGGACCGCGCAGCTCTCTATTCGAAGAAGGCACTCACCCGCTCGATCGACGAGCGCAACCCCATGCCGGAATATGCGAAGCTGGAAGAAGAACTCCTCACACTTATCAATGAGACGGGCATTGGACCGCAGCTCGGCGGTACGACGTCGGCGCTCGCTGTCAATATCGAGTGGGGCCCGACGCATATCGCCGGTCTTCCTGTCGCTGTGACCATCTCCTGCCATGCAATGCGCCACGCATCCCGTACGCTCTGATTTGAGGAAGCTTACCATTTTATCAAAAGGAGAGGTATTCATGGCAGAAGTAAAAACGCATTCATACACCTTTTTACGGAAGAGATGAGCCGCACGTTCCATATCGGCGACAATGTCCTCATCACGGGTGAGATCATCGCGCGCGCGACGCAAGCACACAAGCGCATGTGCGAGGCACTGGCAAAGGGCGAAAAACTGCCGGTCGATTGGCAGAATCAGATGGTTTACTATCTCGGTCCGACACCGGCAAAGCCAGGTGATCCTATCGGTTCCTGCGGTCCAACGACCTCCGGTCGTATGGACGCTTATACGCCGACGATGCTCGAACAGGGATCAGCGAATGATCGGCAGGGCTCCCTGCTCGAAGGAAGTCGTCGAGTCGATGAAGAAGAACGGTGTTACGTATTTTGCAGCTGTTGGCGGCGCGCGGCACGTATCGCAAAGTCGGTTAGAAGTACGAAGTTCTCGCATACCCAGAGCTTGGCCCGAAGCCGTTGCTCGCCTGACGGTCGAAGATTTCGCATTGTCGTCATTGACAGCGAGGGCAATAACCTCTACGATGAAAATCAGAAGAAATATCGTACGCTCAAGGGCTATTGATATAAAGGGCTTTCCCTTGGAACCAATTAGGAGGTAGGAAATGTTTCATGTAACTTTTTACCTGCGCCGCCTTCATTCGTTAGTCGGCCTTCTGCATCGGCGGATTTCTGCTCGAGCACATTTTGACGAATGCGCGCGCCATTGCAGGTCCTGAATCCCTAAATGGTGCGCTTGCCATGATGGAGCTGATTCCACGTCCGATCTTCCTCGGTCTTGAAGTCGGCGCCGTCGCTGTGCCGCTCCTCTTCACGCGATTTACGGTATCTACATCGCACTTCAGGGAAATAACAACCCGGGACGTTACGGCTATGTCCGCAACTGGCAGTTTGCCCTGCAGCGCTGGACGGCATGGATCCTCATCCCATTCCTTATCTGGCACGTCTTCCACCTGCGCATCCTCACGAAAGCGATCGGCGGCACGCCGATTTCCTATGAGCTCATGCACAGTCTCTTCACGGGTCATCCGATTGTTGCCATCCTCTACGCGATTGCAATGATTGCAGCTATCTTCCACTTCTGCAACGGCATCACAACTTTCTGCATGACGTGGGGCATTGCAAAGGGCCCGCGTGTTCAGACGGTCATCGGTGTTCTCTCCATGCTCCTCTGCTTGCTGCTCAGCCTTGTCACGATTGCGTTCATGGTCAGTTACTTCGTGAAGTAAGTTGTGGTTATACACTAGAAGGAGAATATAATGGCTAAAAAACCAGTAAAAGTCATCGTTGTGGGCGGCGGTCTTGCCGGCCTCATGGCAACGCTTAAGATTTTGGAAGATGGCTCGGAAGTCGACCTCTTCTCTTACTGCCCGGTCAAGCGCTCCCATTCGCTCTGCGCACAGGGCGGTATCAACGCCTGCATGGATCTGAAGGGTGAGCACGATTCCGTTTACGAGCACTTTGACGATACGGTCTATGGCGGCGACTTCCTCGCAGATCAGCTCGCCGTCAAGGGTATGGTCGAGACGGCGCCGAAGATCATCAAGATGTTCGACCGCATGGGCGTTCCGTTCACCCGCACGCCGGAAGGCACGCTCGATATGCGTAACTTTGGCGGTCAGAAGAATAAGCGTACGATTTTCGCAGGCTCCACGACGGGGCCGCAGCTCCTCTACGCGCTCGACGAGCAGGTTCGCCGTTGGGAAGCGAAGGGCGACGGCAAGCTCCGCAAGTTCGAATACTGGGAGTTCATCCGCGTCATCAAGAATAAAGACGGCATCGTTCGCGGCATTGTCGCACAGAATATGAACTCCAACGAGATCAAGTCCTTTGCAGCTGACGTCGTCATGCTGGCAACCGGCGGCCCTGGTCAGGTTTACGGTCGCTGCACGGCATCCACAATCTGCAACGGCTCGGCAGTTTCCTCTGTCTATCAGCAGGGCGCAGAGCTCGGCAATCCGGAATTCCTTCAAATTCATCCGACGGCTATTCCGGGCTCCGATAAGAACCGTCTCATGTCTGAAGCATGCCGCGGCGAAGGCGGCCGTGTCTGGGTTTGGCGCAAGAACCCGGAGACGGGCGAAAAAGAGCGCTGGTACTTCCTCGAAGACATGTATCCGGCATACGGTAACCTTGTTCCGCGTGACGTTGCAAGCCGCGCGATCTACAAGGTCGTCGTTCACATGGGACTCGGTATGCAGAATCCGAACCGCGTCTATCTCGATCTCTCGCACATCCCGGCGGACTATCTCGAGCGCAAGCTCGGCGGCATCCTTGAGATGTACGATGATTTCGTAGGCAAGGATCCGCGCCAGGTTCCGATGGAGATCTTCCCCTCCATTCATTACTCGATGGGCGGTATCTGGGTTGACCGCAAGCATCACACGAACATCCCGGGGCTCATGGCGGCGGGCGAGTGCGACTACCAGTATCACGGTGCAAACCGCCTCGGTGCAAACTCGCTTCTCTCGGCGACGTATTCCGGCCTTGTCGCAGGCCCCGAAGCCCTCGCTTATGCACGTTCCGGCGAGCTCGGCAAGGCGCTTTCGAATGAAGAGCTCGAAGCTGCACGCAAGGAGTGCGTCGATGAATTCGACAAAATCCGCGCGATGAACGGTTCTGAAAATGCGCATAAGCTCCATCATGAGCTCGGCGACATCATGTACAAATATGTCTCCATCGAGCGCGACAACACGGGTCTTGCCGCGTGCGTCAAGGAACTCAAGGATATCCTCAAGCGCTGGGACAACATCGGTCTTACCGACCATGGCTCTTGGGCGAACCAGGAAGCGATGTTCGTTCGTCAGCTTCGCAATATGATCATCTATGCACAGGCTGTCACGCAGTCCGCACTCGGCCGTGACGAAAGCCGCGGTGCACATGCAAAGATCGTCCTTGAAAACGAGTGGAAGGACATGGATGCGGATCTTAAGAAGCGCATCCTCGATAAGGTCGGCGAGCCGACTTTTGATCCTGAGACGCATCGTGCACACGACAAGAATGGCGACCTTGTCTTCTTCGAGCGTGACGACAAGCGATTCATGAGGACGACGATTGTCAACTTCGACAAGGCAAACGAGGCGCCGGTCGTCTCCTACCGCGAGTTCGAGCATTCTCTCATCAAGCCGCGTCTCCGTAACTATGCAGTCGCGAAGAAAGAATAAGGACAGGGGAGAAAGAAAAATGGCAGAACAGAAAAAAGTAAGATTCATCATCGAGCGCCAGGACGGCCCCAATGAAAAGCCGTATACGCAGGAGTTCGATGTCGATTATCGCCCCGGCCTTAACGTCGTTGCGGCGCTGATGGAGATTCAGAAGAATCCGGTGACGGTCGACGGCAAGAAGGTCGCGCCGGTCACTTGGGAATGCAACTGCCTCGAAAAGGTTTGCGGCGCTTGCATGATGGTTATCAACGGTAAGGCACGTCAGGCATGCTGCTCACTCATCGATAAACTCGAACAGCCGATCCGCCTGCAGCCGGCGCGCACGTTCCCCGTCATTCGTGACCTTTTGATCGACCGCTCCGTCATGTTCGAAAGCCTCAAGCGCATTCATGGCTGGATCGATGTGGACGGCGGCTGGGAAGCGCCGGACGCACCGCGCCAGAACCCGCACACGGCAGAGACGGCATACGAGATCAGTCACTGCATGACCTGCGGCTGCTGCCTCGAAGCCTGTCCGAACGTCGGCCCGCAGTCCGACTTCATCGGTCCTGCTCCGACGGTTCAGGCATATCTTTTCAACATCAATCCGCTCGGCGCCTACAGCAAGGAAGTGCGCCTGAACGCATTGATGGAAAAGGGCGGCATTACGAGCTGCGGCAACAGCCAGAACTGCGTCGAGGCCTGCCCGAAAGAGATCAAGCTCACGACGTATCTCGCACAGCTCAACCGCGATGTCAACAAGCAGGCGCTGAAAAATATCTTCAACCATTGATGCTGTATAGGATTGCGACCGACCGGTAAGGAAAGAATCAAGCCCTCTGAGAAAGCTGCGATTTTCTCAGGGGGCTTTCAATGTCTACAGGAAAATCTTCTTGAAGAAAGCGGGGGAATCGTCTATGATATAGGGTCAGATATTTTGGAAAGCGGCGTGTATCGCTCAGAAAGCTTTTTAAACATATCGTATCTATGGGACGCAGAAAGAGGGGGAGGCGTTTGATGAAGGAAGCGTGTAAGGCAGGCGAGGTAACGCTCTTGGGCAATAAGAATGTAGCGTATTCTTATGATTACTGTCCGGAGATTTTGGAGACCTTTGAGAATCGCCACCAGGAGCGCGATTATTGGGTGAAGTTCAACTGTCCGGAGTTCACGGCGCTCTGTCCGATTACGGGTCAGCCGGATTATGCGACGATCTATATCTCGTATGTGCCGGATATGCGCATGGTTGAGAGCAAGTCGCTGAAACTCTACCTCGTCAGCTTTCGCAGCCACGGCGACTTTCATGAAGATGTGGTGAACGTGATTCTGTCAGATCTTGTGGCGCTGATGCGACCCGAAGTACATCGAGGTCTGGGGAAAGTTTCTGCGCGCGCGGCATCTCGATCGATCCCTTTGCGAATTATGGGCGTGAGGGTACGAAGTGGGCGGAATTGTCAGAGCATCGGTTCCGCATGCATGACCTTTACGCAATGGATAAGGTGGATAATCGGTGATACAGCAAAAACGCGTGGCACTGATCAATGATTTGACAGGATTTGGCCGCTGCTCGATTGCGGTGGAGCTGCCGCTGATCAGTGCGATGAAAGTACAGGCATGCCCGCCGCCGACAGCGATTCTTTCGGTACACACGGGATTTCCCGATCATTTTTCTCGACGATTACACGGCGCGCATGATGTCTTATATTGACAGCTGGAAGAAAAACGGACTGTGCTTTGATGGGATTTCGACAGGGATTTCTCGGTTCAGAAGACCAGATCGAAATCGTGCTTTCGTTTGTGCGCCGCTTTTAAGGCAGCAGGGAACCTGTGTTCTCGTTGACCCGGTGATGGGAGATGCAGGGCAAGATGTATGCATCGTATACAGACGTGATGTGCCGAAAGATGAAGCACCTCTAAAGGTGGCAGACATCGTGACGCCGAATCTGACAGAAGCGTGCCTGCTGCTCGATGAGGCGTACCCGGAAGGCAAAGCGGTGAGCGAAGAGCGGCTCATCGATATGGCGAAAAAGCTGGAGGCGGAAGGGCCGCGTGCGGTCGTCATCACAGGGCTGAACTGTGGGGAAAGCGTCGGAAATTTCATTTATGAAGGCGGGACGTGCGAGATGGTACTTGCGCCTAGAATCGGCGGCGAGCGCTCGGGCAGCGGCGATGCCTTCGCTGCCGTTGTTATGGCGGCGAGCGTGCAGGGGATGCCGCTTACCGATGCCGTGCGCCTTGCGGCAGATTTTATCACAAAGTGTATTCGATATGCGGAGGCACTTGAGCTTCCGTGGAATTACGGACTTCCTTTTGAGGAGTACCTTGGAGAGCTGGCAAAGTCATGATTGTTTATGCAACACACGAAGGCGGCAGGTATCTGCCGCTTGATGAATCGCTGCGCAAAATGCCTGCAGGGAAGCGCGGCATCTATGTGAATATCACAAATCAATGTAACTGCGCGTGTACATTTTGCCTGCGCACGATGAAGGAGATGCGCGAAGAGTCGTCTCTCTGGCTGAAAGAGGAGCCAAGCGTCGATGAAGTAAAGGCAAAACTCGACGGCGTGCCGTGGGATTACGCAGGGGAAGTCGTCTTCTGTGGATTCGGCGAGCCGACGATGCGCCTTGATGCGCTGTTGGAGCTGCTGCGCTATGTAAAGGCGAAGCACCCTCAAATCCCGACGCGGGTGAATACGAACGGGTTGGGAGAACTTGCCAATGGAAGAGAATTCGCGGCAGAGTTCAAGGGAATTCTCGACACGGTTTCGATCAGTTTAAATGCGTCGAATGCAGAGCGGTATTTCGAGCTTACACGGGCAAGGTATGGGCAAAAGTCGTATGAGGCGATGCTGACCTTTGCACAGCACTGCAAACCATATGTGCCGCATGTGGTTTTGACGGTGGTGGATCATGTGGAGGATTCGGAAGAAATCAGAAAGTGTCGTGCCATCTGTGAAGAACGAGGGCTGACACTTCGCGTACGTGTGTACGAGGACTCTTGAGTATACAGAATGTCGATGTCTGCCAGAAAATCAAATGCGAATTAGGCGCCCGTAAGGAGCATCCTGTTTATATAGAAATTTTTGATTATTTTGTAAAGTAATAAATATTTATTATTCTATATAGAATAGTTATATTTTACGATAATAATAAATATTTTAGGAAAGAATAGTGTAAAATGCTTGACAAATATTTTTCAATAGTTTTTATAATAAAAGGCAAGCGTTGAGGAAAAAAAGGCTCATGCGAAACTTTTTCCAAGGGAAATAGAGAGCTTTCGAAACACGATGGACATGTTTTGTTCTGACAGCAATGGATGCACGAAATAGCATCTTCCGAAAGCGCATTCGAGGAAGTGTTGCCTCATACAGCAAAGTTCGGGAAAGTGCTCTGTAAGAGGAGATACCGAAAGAGCTTGATTTATTGAGGTTCTACGATGGTGTTTGATGAAAGTGCGCTGTATACTCGCGGCTTTAGCCGTAGGGAGTTCAGGCGACAATAAGACAGATAATTTCAAATGCTCGATAGAATCTAATTTTAACAGGCAGAGGCGCAGGGAATGGACGTAGAGTGCAACGAAAAGGTATGGACAGCGAGTAGATGAGCTGAACGACAGTTGCAGGCCATGACGTGGTCGACCTCTTTATCCGCTCGGGAAAGCGTTGAAAGAGGTAATGAGCAGGGAAGGAAACGCAAGGGTAAAAAGGGTTCAGAAAAGAGTTCTGCTTGCCATCGGAAAGCGGAGCTCAGACCGAAACAGATGTATGATAGAAATCCTCGATGGAAACCAAAACGCAAATTTGCAAGAACCGAATAGTATCAAGAAGAGGAGTTTCAAAGCGTTTCAATAATTTCTAAGCTCAGATAGCCGTGCGAGTGTGACCGTTCAAACACCAGTGGCGTTGTGCACCATTGCGCAAAAAAGGCAGTACGGATAGGTAGGTGTATATCCGTAATGCCTTTTCTCATGCTGTTTTTTCTGTTTTCAGCGGTTATTTTTGTTGGAACCTACCTGTGTCAGGCAGGCTTCAAAGATAAATTGGTTGGCGAGTACGTTCCAGTTCGCAGAGTTGATCCTGGCAGCTTCCTGCAGAGAGCGCCAGGCATCGGCATACTTTTTCTCACCGATGTAGACGACGGCCATGGCATTCATCGCATTGGCGTGCTGCGGGACGAGGCGAAGGGCAGCGGAGAAGTACTCTCGTGCCTTGGCGTCTTTCTTTGCGGCGTGCTCGAGGAGCCCTGCGTTGTAGTAGGCCTCCGATAGGCCCTTGCTTTCCCTAAACAGCCTTTCATAGGTCTTTCGCGCGGCGGCGGCATCGCCCTGCGCTTCCTGTGTCAATGCAATGTCGTAGATGGCTTCCGGTATGTGCTTGTTGAGCTTTAATGCCTTTTCAAAATCACCGGTCGCCTTTTTATACTCGCCGCGCGCATAGTAAACGGTGCCGCGGTAGACGTAGCTGCGCGCATCGTTCGGGTGGTCGGCAAGTTTCTTTTCCGCAAAGCGCATGGAGGCATCGCTTCCCGTCGGTGCCATCGCATTTTGCCAGAGACGGAGGATGTCTTCACCGTAGCGCGTGCCGGGAACCGCCCAAACGCCGTTCAGCTTTGTCCACTGGGGAATGTGACCGAAGACGTCGGGGCGGTACTTGCGGACAAGTTCATAGCGTGGGTCGACGATGGCAGCTTTCGGCCGTTCGGCAGATGCATAGGCTTTTAGATGCTGGATATGAGCGCGGACACCGATTTCCGCACTCGGAAAGCTAGCCCCCTTTTCATGACTGCCTGTAGCGCCGAGACCGCAGTAGTTGTTTTGTGTGGGTGAAACATCGCCGCCGTAGGCGAAGAACCCGGTTTCTTTCATTGCCTGTGCAAGTGCGATATCCCCGCGAATGCCTTCACGCTCGCCTTCGGTGTAGTAATAATGGACGAGATCCTTGACACTGCAGGTGATCTTCGGCTGAGGATTCTGCTTCAGAAGGTAAGCAGCCATCTGCGCTTCTGTCGCTTCGGCGCGTCCCAGAATTGTGGTCGTGGGGAGGCTCGCCGGCTGGAAGGGGACTCGTGATAGGCGGGTGTAAGGCGGAAGTTGACGTTTTTGATAGCTGTTTCGTTCACGCGCCCCGGAAGTGCCGCGGGAAAGTTTGGGCGTGCGGGAATCGTGCGCTCGGCAACGGGAACCGCGGTCTTTTTCCGTCGCAAAGGCGCCTCGGCGCAAGTGCTGTGAGTGCAGTCGCTCGCAGCTGATGGTCGCAAAGCAGTTTTTTTGCATGTGTCTTTCGGATGAGTTTTTCGTATCGCATGAAGTCGCTCCCTTTTTGATGTACTTTCTTGCCTATAGGGATGAGAGAATTTTTGTTTTTACAAGAACACAGTTCCAAGAAACCGTGATATCTGATATCTTTGCCGTAAGTGCAGAGTTTCATACTACCTACGGTGTTTTGCGGTTAAGTATACTATCCTATAGTAGAAAAAGCAATTATATAGTTCAGCAACTTATATAAATTTTTCTACTTTTTCTGTTATCTCTTATTCAAAAATGTGGTGTGATTTTAGTGAGTTTAATCAAAGACATAGTGATACATAGAAAAATATTGTTTGTCATCTTTGCTGCAGTGATGTCCCATCTAGGAATTTCTGCTATAGTATGTTAGTATAAAAGCAGATAAAAGTTTTCATGAACTATGCCATGGATATGGAGAAGAATGACTTTATCAACTAAACAGAGAGATTTTTACTGTGTTATCATGGTAATTAAGAAGGAGATTCACTTTGAACGTAAAAAAACAAAAAGAGATTGCTGAGCGGCTCATCAAAGGTGTGACATGGCTTGAGGTGCACGGCACAGATGGTGAAGTAGCTCAAGGCATACGCGAAGAGATGGCAAACATGGCTAGACAGCTTTGTCCTTCTTCACCCACAGATCCGCTTTTTCTGCAAGATCTTGTTTCTGCACTTAGTGAGACACTTTTTACATGGCTGGAAAGATCGCCGGAAATCTGGGAAGAATCCTTACTTTCAGATACCCTTTTTCCATGTGCTAAGGAACTCGATGCGGTTCTTGCTCTCTGTACAGAAGGTAATTCTCCTGCGGCAAAAATGCGCCGCAAAGAAGAAACACAGAGGAAGCTTACGGCTCTGCATCAAGCTTCGAATACAGCATACCGTTATCGCGTTTCCATTGTTGTCACTTGCTACAATCATCTTGCCTATACCAAGCTGGCTATCGATTCCATTCTAAAGTATACGGATTTCTCTCGTGGTGATGTCGAGCTCATCGTTCTTGACAATGGATCTTCCGATGGCACAGCAGATTATCTATCGAGCCTTGATAGTTCTGTACGCAGAATGTATTTTACTAGAAATGTTCGACCCAATATGTCTTATCGCTGGCTTATTCAAGGGCAATTTTTTGTTGGATTTTCCAATGATGCTGTTGCCACTCCCCACTGGTTGGAAAATCTCCTTACCTGTATCGAATCTGCTCCCGATATTGCCATGGTCGTTCCAACCTGCCCAGGCTTTTCTATTTCCAATTTCCAAGGTATTGCAATTTCTTACGCTAATGAAATTTCCCAGATGGATAAAATGGAAGCCTTTGCAGCTGCTTTTAACCAGTCCGATCCCCAAAAATGGGAAGAGCGTGCGGTTTTGATGCCCTTTGTCTCTATTGTACGCACGGATGTTTTCATTACGCCTGTTTTTGATTTGGGCTATTTCAAGATCGATTTCATCGACGACGATATGTCAACGGCACTTCGGCGTTCAGGATGGCGCATGTTCTTGGCAAAAGATACGTTTCTACATCATTTCGGCTCAGTCACGCTGAGACATGAACAGGTTCAGGAAAATTCACTTTTCTTTATGCGTAAGTATTATCACGATAAATGGGGGTAGATGCATGGAACGGACGTGGCGGTTCTCTCTTAGAAGAGAATTTCATCGCAGAGCGTACTGCGAAACAAGATGATCACCTTTTGTTATTAGATCCGAAGTTCGGGCGAATGTACTTTAATATTTGCAATGTCTATCGTAGGCAAAAATTATCGCTTCCAAAAACGGATGTTATTTTGACCGATTCACGATATTTCCCTGATCAGGCAAAATCGATTGATCAAATTTTTACAGGAAAGCTTTTAGAGGATGTTCTTCCAAAGTTGAAAAATTCTTATGACATGATTGTCAGTGGAAGCTATTTTCACGAAATTTTCCTGCGCGATCTGGAGGGCGTTCTCTTTGCTCTCACACATTTACTGCAGCCTGGTGGAATACTTGCCTTGCCTTTTAAAAATCCGCTGGCAAAAGATCAATTGGCAGTTTTGCTTACCGATCCTTCAGCGGGAATGTATGCAGATGAACCATTGCCATCCTTTATGCTTCCACCAGAGTGTATAATGAGACGTTTGTTAGATAATCCTTGGGTAGCAGAGAATTTTCATTGTCGCGTAAACTTTGTCGAGTCTAACTCTTCTGACGCATGGAGTGAACGCTTGCTTCCTTTTTAGAAGAACTTGGTTGGAATATTGCAGATGAAAAAAACGATATCTCTTCCGCGATGCTTTTATCATAAAACTTATACGGAAGAATGCGTCACAAAAATAAAAGAGCAATTAGTTATAATCTGTCCCTAAAAAGTTATACTTAGAACAATTTAACTTTTTAAGGACAGATTATTGTCTAAAGGGAGGGATTTCATGCGTGTGGTGGTCGATAAAGACGTTTGTGTGCGCTGCGGCATGTGCGTGGGCGCAGCGCCGGCGGTCTTTTGCATGGCGGTGGATGGCATAGCAAGTGCGCCAGAGATTCCACAGGAATTTTTTTAGACGATGCCATCCAAGTGATGGAAGACTGTCCGGTCGGTGCCATTCGCATTGCTTGATTAAAAGTGAGCCGCACATTCGCGACTTAAGTCGTGAGTTAAGCGAACAAATAGTCAGCGTATCGAAATGAATACTCATGGAAGAAGCTCTGTATTCCCCTATGGTATCTGCATACAACAAAAAGAGAGATGAGTGGCTATGGAAAAGGCGTATAAATTCAGAATCTATCCGAATAGAATGCAAGAAATCCTAATACAAAAGACGTTCGGTTGTGTTCGTTTTGTGTATAATTACTTTCTCGACAAGAGGATAAAAAGCCTACGAGGCAGATAAGACTACGCTTACTTATAACAAGTGTTCCAGTGAACTGACAAAGCTGAAGCAGGAACTTGTGTGGCTGAAAAGAGCCGGACAAATGCTCCTGCAAAATGCCTTAAAACAGTTAGACGCAGCATATCAGAATTTCTTTAAACGTATCGAGGCTGGCTATCCTAAATTTAAGTCGAAGAAGAACAGGCACAAAAGCTATAAAACAAATCGTATCAACAGATGGATATCAAATACAGCAATCATAAGTATTTAAAACAATCCTTAACAAAACTAGCGCATTTACAGCGTGAGTTGTCTCGAAAAACAAAAGGCGGCTCTAATTGGGAAAAGGCTAGAATTAAGTTTGCTAGATGGCAGGAAAAGATCGCTAACCAACGTAAAGATAAGCTGAATAAACTTTCTTCGGCGATCGTAAAGAGCTATGACGTTATCTGCTTGGAAGATTTGCAGGTAAAGAATATGGTCAAGAACCATACCTTAGCTCAAAAGTATTTCCGATGCCAGTTGGTCAGCGTTCACCAGACAGTTAAGCTACAAAGCAAAGTGGCATGGCAAAGAAGTAGTAAAAATCGACAAATTCTTTCCGTCGAGCCAAACTTGTCATGTATGCGGACACAGAAATAAGGGCACGAAGCATTTAGGTGTCAGAACATGGATATGCCCAAACTGCCACACGGAACATGACAGAGACATAAACGCCGCTGTCAATATTCTGCATGAAGGATTGCGCATTCTAAAAATAGCTTAAATAACATAGGAAAGAACCGTAGGAACTGCGGGGATAGCCTAGGAAATGAGTTTTCGCTAGAGAACTGTCACTAGGAACCCTGCGGCTTTAGTCGTAGAAGGTTCAGGGAATCCAAGCAATAAAAATGCCCGCCTTTATCGGCAGGCGTTTTTCTATCGCTGTATCTCTTTGAGGCATAGAGGCTGGAGGACGGCGTGCGTTCTTCTTCCAATTTTCCCTTTAGGTCGTGGTCGGTCATCGCGCAGACGGCAGAGTCGCTCCAGACGTTTTCGGCGGTCTCGACCATGTCGATGATCGTGTAGATCGGAAGGATGACGCCCATGAGACCGAGCGGCGCGCCGAGCGAAACTCATAAGTGAGAGTGTCAGGAAGTAACAGCCCATCGGGACGCCCGGCGTTGCCGATGGCGGCGAGGACAGCGACGAAGAGCCATGTGATCATCGTGCCCGTGGTGATTTCAAAGCCGCCGTTTTGCATGACGAAGAGCGAAGTGACGAGGATGAAGGCGGCGCAGCCGTTCATGTTGATCGTCGTGCAAATGGGGAGCACGAAGCGCGAGACACGCGGGTTGACCTTCAGGCGCGCTTCTGCCGAGGCAAGTGTCACAGGGAGCGTGCCGGCGCTGGACTTTGTAAAGAGTGCGACGGCGACAGCAGGTGCCATCTTGCGGAAGACGTAGCGCGGGTTCAGTCCACGCAGGCGGAGGATCAGCGGAATGACGATGAAAGCCTGAATGACGTTGCCGCCGAGGACGACAGCCGTGTACTTGCCGAGTGCGCCGACGATGACGCCTGCTTCAATCTGCGCGGAAAGCTGTGCGGCAAAGGCGAGGATGCCGAGCGGAAGGACGTAGAGGAGTGCACGGATGAGCGTGAAGAGAAGTTCCTGTGCGCCGTGCAGACCTTTGAGGAGAATCTCGCGGTTTTCCGTCTTCGGCATAAAGGCAAGGGCGAGACCGACAGCAGCTGCAATCAGCATGACGGAGAGCACGTTGCCGGAGAGAAAAGAGGGCTGCGACATGTTGTTCGGAATGACGGAAAGAATGTGGTCATAGTAGGAAAGGTTGCCGAGCTTTTGCGTCGGTACATCCGCCGCGCCGGCGCCGATGATGTCTGCCGGAAGATTGCCGGGGGCGATCCAGAGGTAGAGTCCAAGCCCGATGGCTGCGGCGCAGAAGGTCGTCAGCGCGTGTGAAGGTTACGGCATGGGCGAAGATTTTTTTCCCGTATCCTTTTTCGCACCGAGTGCGGCGAGCGTCGTGATGACGGCGAGCGCGATGGTCGGCACAGCAATGAACTGGAAGAGGCGCGTGAAGACGGTCGCAATGGAAGCTGAAGAGTGCGTTTAGCGCTGGGATTTGCATCCAGCCGAGAATGGCGCCGACAAAGAGCGCTAAACCAGAAGAGAATCTGCCGGGGATTGTTTCCCGGATGATTTTTCAGCGCGTCTTTGCGGGCGCGCTGTACGTCGTTTTTCCGTGGTATTTGCCATGAGAATACCTTCTTTCCTTATAAGAAAAATATTAATTTCATTGGTTTGCATTATAAGGACGGAAGTATATTCGTCAAGAGCAACAGTGAGGCAAAAGTTCGGATTGTGAGAATTATTATAAATTATTCTGGTAAAAAGAACTTGCCAAGGGAGAAAAGATTTGCTACAATATCTTCGATTTAAGGAAGTAAAAATACGAAAAACCACAAGATATAGTTGTGTGTGAGGTATGGACTTCTACATTATGTTGGGAGGCGAGGACGCCGTGTGCGTCCGTTTTTTATGACGTTGAAGACTGTAACGAAACGATACGGCGGACAGGTACCCTACGACCGCAGAAAGATCGTGAATGCCATCCGCGGAGCGAACCAAGATGCCGGCACGATCATGACGGAGCGCGATATTCTCCGCGTGACGATGCTGGTGGAATTGGACATCCGTGACCGCGAGAATGTCAGCGTTGAGGAGATACAGGACCTTGTCGAGCAGGAACTTATGAAGCAGGACTTCTACGACATAGCGAAAAAATACATTCGCTATCGCCAGCGCCACGCTGACCGCCGCGAGGCACAAAAGCACTTGATGAAGGCGTATCGTGACATCTTCTTTGCTGACGCGGTTGACTCCGACCTAAAGCGAGACAATGCGAACATCAATACGGATGCTTCCATGGGTATCATGCTCAAACTCGGCGCAGAGGGCGCGAAGCACTTTGTCGACAACTACGTTCTCGATGAGCGCTATCGCAAGGCGGATAAGGAGAACTGGATTCACATCCACGATAAGGATTTTTCCCTCATTACATTCAACTGCTGCCAGATCGACCTGTTAAAGCTCTTTCACGGCGGCTTTTCGACGGGGCATGGCTTCCTTCGCGAACCGAACTCTATCCGTGCCTATGCCTCGCTGGCCTGTATTGCCATCCAGTCGAACCAGAACGATATGTTTGGTGGTCAGAGCATCAATGCCTTTGACTACGCCATGGCGGAGGGCGTGAAAAAGTCCTTTTACAAAGCGCTCTATCGAGGAAGCCGAGCGCGCTGTCCTCTACCGCTTCGGTCTTGACGCATTGGGCGGTGATGCGGGTGTCTACCGCAAGGCTTTTAAAAAGGCGGTTGATCTTGACGCCTGCCTTTATGATGAATCGTTCGAGACGGAGCGCGCCCAAAAGGCGATTGCGGCGATTGCGGAAGCGCTTGCAAAGGTGCTGCCTCATCCGTATCAATATACGGACGAAGGACGCAAGGAAGATGCAGAAAGGGTCTACTTTCTGGCCTGTGACGACGTTGTCGAGGAAACGCATCAGGCGATGGAAGCGCTGATTCATAACTTCAACACACTTCACAGCCGCGCCGGTGCGCAAGTCCCATTTTCCTCCATCAACTATGGTATGGATACTTCCCCGGAAGGCCGTCTTGCGACGCGCGAAGTGCTCAACGCGATTTGGTCGGGGCTGGGCAATGGCGAGACGCCGATCTTCCCAATCTCTGTCTTTCAGCTGAAAGCAGGCGTCAACTACAATGCGGGCGATCCGAATTACGACCTTTTTCAAAAGGCATGCAAGGTCAGTGCCAAGCGCCTTTTCCCGAACTTCGTCAACATCGATGCACCATATAACCTTCAGTACTACAAGCCGGGCGATTACAACAGCGTCGTCGCAACGATGGGTCGCCGCACGCGTGTCATGAGCAATGTCAACGGTCCTGAGACATCCGGCTCGCGCGGGAACTTTTCCTTTACGACGATTAATTTGCCGAAGCTTGCGATTGAGGCGCACGGCGATATCGACAAGTTTTTCGAGACCTTCGATGCGTATATCACACTCTGCCATGACTATCTTCTCGACCGGCTTTCTGTCATCGAGGAAAAGCATGTTTACAATTATCCGTTCCTCATGGGGCAGGGCGTTTGGATGGACAGCGACAAGCTGAAGATCACCGATTCCATCAAGGATGTCCTGAAGCATGCGAGCTATTCCATCGGCTTCTGCGGTCTTGCCGAGTGTCTGAAAGCGCTGATCGGCAAGCACCACGGCGAGAGTGAGGAGGCGCAGGCGCTCGGGCTTAAAATCGTCGGGCATATGCGTGAGCGCACGGATGCCTATACGGAGGCGGAGCATCGGAATTGGTCGACCTTCGGCACGCCGGCGGAGAGCACGGCAGGACAGTTCCAGCGCGCAAATAAGAAGGCATACGGCGAGATTCCCGGCGTCACCGACCGCGACTATATGACAAATTCCAGCCATGTGCCAGTCTATTACCCGATTAAGGCAATCGACAAGATTCGCATCGAAGCGCCGTATCATGCATTGAGAACGCCGGTCATATTGCCTACATCGAAATGGACGGCGATCCGTCGAAAAAATATCAAGGCGTTTGAATCCGTTGTCCGCGCCATGCACGATGCTGATATGGGCTACTTCTATCAATCACCCGGTAGATCGTGACCCTGTCTGTGGCTACACGGGGCTCATCGAAAACGAATGTCCGCACTGCCACAGGAAAGAAGTCGAAAGCGGTCATATCATCGTCGAGCGCCTGCGCTGAGCAGCGTTTGGCGTCTTGGCTCTAGTAAATTTATTTATGTAAATTCCTAATAATATCTATCATACTCTCACCTATCAAGTGTTGACAAAGACTGATTTTCTTTATAAAATAAAGTTATCGATATCTATATCTATGGCACGGTTTGCTGACAGCAATGAGAGATTGTTTTTTACGAGAAAGGAGCCAAGATGTTGCAGGTACAAGAGGTGGCCACGCGGCTTCGCGACAATGGCTATAAGGTTACGCCGCGGCGGCTGGCTGTCTACGAGGCACTGGCAAAGACAAAGCGCATCCGTGTGCGGACACCCTGTATAAGGAACTCGCATAACGTACCCGACGATGAGTCTCGCGACCGTTTATAAGTCGCTGTCTATTTTATGCTCGATTGGGCTTGCACAAGAGCTGAGTTTAGGCGAGGACTCTTTTCGCTACGATGCGGATACGAGCGATCATCCACACATTCGCTGCATGAAATGTGGCCGCGTCGACGATGTCCCCACGATGGATACGAGGCGCTTGATTCATCAGGTGACAGAAGCCACCGGCTATCATCTGACCGATCATCAGCTGTATTTTTACGGGGTCTGCCCAAGCTGTGCGAAGAAAGAAAATAACGTGCACTGAGAAAGTCGCGCATGATACGAAAGAATATCGTGCGCGATTTTTATTTTGCGCGCTCCGGCGTGGCGCAGAGCGTGCGGTCATTAGACTTTCTTTATAAAAAATGATATAATAATTTGTCTAAGAAACGGATGGGTAGAATAAGAGAAAGCCAATTTTGAGGTGAGACTGTGGATTTTGGTCAGGGAAAGGTTGTGCCGGTCAACTTAGGGGCACGAAATGAAGACCTCATACATCGACTACGCGATGAGCGTCATTGTCGCTCGTGCACTGCCGGATGTACGCGATGGCTTTGAAACCGGTGCATCGGCGCATTCTCTACGCGATGCTGAAGCCGGCATGGGCTCGACGAAGCCGTATAAGAAATCGGCGCGTATCGTTGGCGAAGTCTTGGGGAAGTATCATCCGCACGGCGACAGCTCGGTCTACGATGCTATCGTCCGCATGGCACAGGACTTTTCCATGCGCCATATGCTTGCCGACGGTCGCTAGCAACTTCGGTTCGGTCGACGGCGACCCCGCGGCAGACGATGCGCTATACTGAGGTTCGCATGTCGAAGATTGCAGAGCTCATGCTCCAGGATATCGACAAGGAGGACGGTGGACTTCGTACCAAACTACGATGAATCGCTGAAAGAGCCGGCGGTTCTTCCGGCGAAGTTTCCGCAGCTTCTCGTCAACGGCACGAGCGGCATTGCGGTCGGCATGGCGACGAACATTCCCCCGCACAATATGTGTGAGGTCATCGACGGCACGCTGATGCTCATCGACAACCCAGAGGCGACGGTTGAGGATTTGATGACGGTCATCAAAGGGCCGGACTTCCCGACGGCGGGCATGGTGCTCGGCTCGAAGGCATCCGCAAGGCGTATACGACAGGGCGCGGCATCATCAAGCTTCGCGCCAACTGCCATATTGAGACGCTGTCAAACGGCAAGAACCGCATCATCGTTACCGAGCTTCCGTACCAAGTGAATAAGGCGCGCCTTGTCGAAAAGATTGCCGATCTTGTCCGCGACAAGCAGATTGAAGGCATTACGGCACTCAACGATGAATCCGACCGCACGGGGATGCGCATCGTCGTTGACCTGCGCCGCGACGCCAATGCCAACGTCATCTTAAATCAGCTCTACAAGCATACGCAGTCGCAGGACAGCTTCGGTGTCATCATCGCTTGCGCTGGTCGACGGCAAGCCGAAAGTCCTGAACCTCAAGCAAGTTCTCCATTACTATATCGCCCATCAGGAAGATGTCATCACGCGCAGGACGAAGTATGAGCTTGCCAAGGCGGAAGCGCGCGCGCATATTTTGGAAGGGCTGACCATTGCGCTCGACCATCTCGATGCCGTCATCGCGAGCAATTCGCGAGAGCCGCACAGCAGACATTGCCAGAAATGCCCTTATGACGAGCTTTAAGCTCAGTGAAAAACAGGCGCAGGCGATCTTAGACCTTCGCCTTCAGCGTCTGACAGGGCTTGAACGCGAAAAAATCGAAGAGGAATATCAGGAAGTCCTGAAAGCCATCAAGGCATATAGAAATTCTTGCAGACGAGAAAAAGATTCTCGGGATTGTCAAAAAGAATTGACGGAAGTCAAAAATAAATACGGCGATGCACGCCGTACACGCCTTACGATTGATACGAGCGAAATCGATGTCGAAGACCTCATCGCGGAGGAAGATGTCGTCATCACGCTGACGCATGGGGGATACATCAAGCGCATTCCGCTCGACACCTACCGCAGGCAGAACCGCGGCGGCAAGGGCATCAGGGGCATGGGGACGAAGGAGAAGGATTTTGTCGAAAACCTCCTGATAACGACGACGCACCATACCATTCTCTTCTTTACAAACCGCGGGCGCGTCTATCATCTGAAGGCCTAGGAGATTGCAGAGGCGAGCCGTGCTCGCTAAGGGGACGGCGATAGTCAATCTCCTGCGACTTGAGAGTGACGAAAATATCACCGCTGTCATTCAAGTCAAGGGCTTTAAACCGGGCGCCTACCTTTTCATGGCTACGAAGAAGGGCATCGTCAAGAAGACGAGCTTAGAAGAGTTTCAAAACCTTCGCAAGGGCGGTCTGATCGCCGTCAATCTTGACGAAGACGACGAACTCATCGGCGTCAAGTTTACGAACGGTCATCACGACGTCATTCTTGGCACGAAGTGGGGCATGGCGATTGTCTTCAATGAGGACGATGTTCGCTCCATGGGACGCCCGGCGCGCGGCGTCAAGGGCATCCGGCTGGTAGAAGGCGACGCGGTCATCGGCATGGATGCGCTGAATGCCGCAGCCGAAGTTCTCACCGTTACGGCGGAAGGCTTTGGCAAACGCACACAGGCGAATGAATACCGCACACAAACCCGCGGCGGCAAGGGCATCATCAACCTGAAAGTCACGGAAAAGACCGGTGACGTCATCGGTCTGCGCGTCGTGCATGAAAGCCAAGAGCTCATGCTGATTTCGACAGAAGGTATCGTCATCCGCATGAATATCGCCGACATCAGCTTAATCAGCCGTAATACCCAGGGCGTTAAGCTCATGCGGGCGGCAGAAAACGACAGGGTGGCATCCATGGCGGTTATGGAACAAAAAAGCGAATGAGGATATATAGATGTAAAGAACAGGTCGAGTCCGATAAAGACTCGACCTGTTCTTTATTTGAGACAAATCAGTTTTTTGTATCCTGCCTTTGTTTCTTGTGTTCGTACATCTCGATGCGGCGCATGCGGCGCTGGTAGCAGCCGAGGCGGCTGTGCTGGTAGCTGTAGCCGAAGTAGACGAGGCAGACCCAATAGCGCACCAAACGAGGAAACGAATCCAAGTGTCAAGGGAGATTCCACATGAGATAGCCGCAGACGAGAACAGCGGCGGGGGCGATGAGCCAGACGAGCGGACATTTGAAGCGGCGCGGGATATCAGGCTTTGTCACGCGGAGCACCATGACGCCGATCGCAGCGACTGTGAATGCCGACAGAGTGCCGATGTTTGCCATTTCTGCAATGACCCCCGATCGGTGCGAATCCTGCGATGCAGGGAGACAAAAGACCGCACCGAGTACTGTGACGATGTATGGTGTATGGTGGCGCTTATGAATCTTGCAGACATTGGCGGGAACCATGCCGTCACGGCTCATGGCAAAGAAGATGCGTGCCTGCCCGTAGAGAAGTACGAGAAGCACTGTCGTGATGCCGGCAATCGCGCCGACGCCGACGAGCGCCGAGCCAAGGTTATAACCGATGTAGCGAAGTGCGTATGCCACAGGTTCTGGGCTGTTGAGCTCCGTGTAGGGAACGATGCCCGTAAGAACACCAGCGACGACGACGTAGAGGAGCGTGCAGATGATGAGCGAACCGATGATGCCGATCGGAAGGTCGCGCGCGGGGTTCTTACATTCTTCTGCCGTTGTTGCAACGGCGTCAAAGCCGATGTGAGGCAAAGAGACAATCAGCTGCACCTCTTTGTATGCCCTGCATGCCAAAACGGCATGAAAGGCTCCCAGTTGGCCGTGTTCACCTGAGGACCTGCGAGAAGAAGGAAGATGAAGACCGCTGCGAGTTTTACAAAGACGAGAATGCGGTTGATTTTTGAGCTTTCCTGTGTGCCGCGTATCAGGAAGAAGGAGAGAAGCAGCGTGATACAGATGGCGGGCAAATTGATGATGCCGCCGTCTGCCGGTACGCTCGTCAATGCGTGTCAGGGTCAATTCCGCAGAGGCAGAAGCCCTGTCACATAGCCCGACCAACCCGAGGCAACCGCGCTTGCCGTGACGGTGTATTCAAGAACCAAATTCCAGCCGACGATGAACGCGATGAACTCGCCAAGCGATGCGTATGTATAGGTGTACGCACTGCCTGACGCCGGGACGACGGAGGCAAATTCCGCATAGACAAGCCCGGCAAGTGCACAAGCAAGCCCTGAAAAGATGAAGGATATCGTGACGGCAGGCCCTGCGTACTGAGCGGCGGCGACGCCCGTCAGAACAAAAAATGCCCGTTCCGATGACAGCGCCGATGCCGAGCAAAATGAGGTCAAATGCCCCGAGTGTCTTTGCCATTCCCGAGTGTGTCGCGCCTTTTCGCATTTCTGCGATGCTCTTGGTACGAAAATAGATTCATGTCTAGCTCCCTACGTTTAGTTTTCTATCCACTTCTAAACAGTTCCGGATCGCTGTTGATAATGAGCTCCTCCGGGAAGTTGTTTTTTCTTTTACGCGTCGCATGGAAAACGTATGATTTCCCACATCGAGGTCGATGTGCGCGTCGCTGTCCATCACGACCATGGTGCCGTGCTTCCTGCATGCGGCGAGAAAGATTTGCTGCGCCTTCCTTTGTCCCGCGGTCGTTTCCTGGTGTATGCGAACTGTTATTTATCTCGAGCGAGCACTTTGTTTTCCTTTGCCGCAAGTGCGAGTTTGTCAAAGTCCACCGGAAGTCTGGATTATCCGGGTGTCCGATAATCTTGACTTTTTGGATTGCGCATCGAGCCGATGATGGCATTGGTGTTTTGTTCGACCGAGCCTGGCGGAATGCAGACGTCATGCAGGCTTGCAACCGCATAGTCGAGGCGGCGTAGAATTTTTTCCTGCAAATCCGTTGATCCCGTGTAGTCGATGATGTTGAGCTCCGTCCCCATGCGGATCTCGATGCCGTACGCTTTGCGCGGAATGACTTTAAAGTTGCAGAAATACATCTTGTGAAAGCCGCCGGGCATGGCAGGGTGCGTGATCCGTGATGCCAATGAGCTTTAGACCGCGCTTTTTCCCCGCTGTTGCCATCTCCTGAATGGTACTGTAGGCATGGACGCTGGCAACTGTGTGCATGTGAGCATCGAGTAAATCCGGCATAGGTTCCCCTTTCTAAAAAATCTATAATATATCATGATACAGACTTCACATGTATAGCAAGCGTATTTTCCGAATCTACGTTACATGTTACGGACATGCGTGCCCCACGCAAACGCCTCGTTACGCAAGCGGTCGTGCACTTGTACGCTGAACAAGCGGCGGACTTCTTAAACGCGCTGCGCTTGGACGAAAGAAGTCCGCCGGGGCGTACCGTGCACTTTCCCCGCTTGCTTCACTAAGGTTTGCTTAGGGGCATCGTATTTTTCCGTAACATTTACGGTAGAGCCTATTTTCCGTATAGTATAACACAAGTCGTTTCCCTATGCTACACTAATATGCTATACTAATGTTATCCGAGAGGTGTTATCTGAGAGGTCGCCTGCATGAAGAAGGGAAGTGGTGCAGGTGGAAATGGAAGAAATCACACATATGCTGCTTCACGCGCTGACGGAAGAGACGCTCGGGGGCGGATGGATCATGTGAAATCGCAGGAGAGCCTATCGCATCTTACAGGAGATGCCGTACTTCACGCTTTCTATGGAAGAATTTCGTCGAGGAATTGCGGCGATTCGAGAGCAGCAGTAATGTTGATCTCTATGGAACGGATTCGATATTGAGGAGGAAGAAGAATGATCACTTCAGAAAAAGACAATGATGGCATTGGCAAATGGCAGTGATGTGCGCGGCGTGGCAGTTGACGGCGTGGCAGGCGAGCCGGTGACACTTTTCTGCCGAGGCGGCAAAACCGCATCGCATCTGGCTTTCTGGATTTTTCTTGCAGAGCGTACGGGAAAAGAAGAAGAGCGAGTCGCGCATTGCGGTAGGGCATGATTCGCGTATCTCGGCAGGCGCGTTGAAGAAAGCTATTTTTCGGCATTGACATATGCGGGCTGTGTCGCAGTGGACTGTTCCCTTGCTTCTGACGCCTGCGATGTTCATGGCGACGGTCTTTCCAGAGACGAAGATGGACGGCTACGATCATGATTACGGCAAGCCATCTTCCCTTCAATCGAAAATGGTATGAAATTCTTTTTACGAAGGAAGGCGGCGTCGAGCATGCGGATATCGAGGCTATTTTAAAAAGCCGCCGTTCGCGTGCCGGGTTTGCGGGCGATCTTGGCAAAAGTGCGCGTTACAATCTCATGGAGCGGTACTGTCACCATCTCAGAAAGAAGATTCGTCAAGGCATCGGTATAGGCGAGACGCCGCTTAAAGGCATGCATATTGTTGTGGATGCCGGCAACGGTGCGGGCGGCTTCTTTGCGACGCAGGTTCTCAGGGCGCTTGGGCGCGGATACTTCAGGGAGTGTCTTTTTGGAGCCAGACGGTCATTTTCCAAATCACATTCCGAACCCCGAAAAATCATCAGGCGATGGCGACGATAAAAAGGCTGTTCTCGATGCACGCGCTGACCTCGGGCTTATCTTTGACACCGATGTCGACCGGATGGGCGCCGTGCTGAAAAACGGCAGGAAATCAGCCGCAATGCACTCATTGCTATGATGGCGGCAATCTTAGCGCCGGAAAAACCATGGCGAGCACCATCGTCACGGATTCTGTCACGAGTGACGAACTCACCGTCTTCCTTGAGAGAAAGCTTGCTCTGGAGCACCTTCGCTTTTAAGCGCGGCTACAAGAATGTCATCGATGGTGCATCCCGTTTGAATCTTTGCGGGGACGAAGTCTCCGCTTGCTACGTGAGACGAGCGGCCATGGCGCACTCAGTGAGAACTATTTCTTGGATGATGGTGCCTACCTCGCGGTTAAACTCCTCATTGCCGCAAGGAAGCAGAAGGAAAAGGGCAAGGGGGCTCGCCGAGCTGTCAAAGACCCTTGGCGAACCGGCAGAGGCAAGTGAATACCGTCTGAAAATCAAGGATGAGGATTTTAAAAACCTACGGCAAGAATGTTCTCGAAAGCTTTCAGGTGCATAGTTGCTGAACAGGGCATCAAGGTCGCTGACCCCGAATTACGAAGGCGTTCGCCTCATCTTTCCCGATGGCTGGGCACTCGTCGCATGAGCCTGCACGACCCCTGTTATGCCGCTCAACGTCGAGAGCCGGAAAGCTGGCGGCTAGCAGAGATTGTCAAGCGGCTGGAGGGCTTTCCTGAAGGATTTCGATAAACTCGACCTCAGCGCTTTGAAGAAGTAAACGGTAAGTGCATGGATGTGAATTCTGCTATACGTGTTGTATCCACGTACTTTTTCCTTTTATCATTATTGAAAATCAATTGCTTATGTGATATGCTTTATTTTTGTACAAAAAGAAATACTCGATTTTTTTACGGAAAGGCAGAGAAAAATGAAAGAATATTTGAAAAATCATGCCGGGTTATCGGACGTCAGATTATTGATTCGCGCGGCAACCCCTACAGTAGAGGCAGAGGTTACACTTTCGGATGGTTCTGTCGGCCGGGCGACTTCGCCTTCCGGGGCTTCTACGGGTGAGTTTGAGGGCACTTGAGCTTCGCGACGGCGATAAATCAAAGTTTGGCGGCAAAGGTGTTACAAAGGCAGTCGCAAATATCAACGAGATCATTGCACCGGCGCTTATCGGCGAGGATGCTTCGGACATCTATGCGGTCGATCGCATTATGCTGGAGCTTGACGGAACAGAGGACAAGTCGAAACTTGGTGCAAACGCTATTCTCGCGGTCTCTCTTGCGGCAGCAAAAGCAGCGGCAAAGTCAGAAGATATCCCACTGTATCGCTTCCTAGGCGGTCTTCAGGGAACGACGCTTCCCGTGCCGATGATGAACATCCTAAACGGCGGCGCACATGCGACAAACTCCGTCGATACGCAGGAGTTTATGATTATGCCGGCAGGAGCGCCGAGCTTTTCGGAAGGGCTTCGCTGGGCGACGGAAGTCTTCCATGCGCTTCAGGCACTGTTGAAGAAGGAAGGCAACACGACAGCCGTCGGCGATGAGGGCGGTTTTGCGCCGAATCTCGCAAGCGATGAGGATACGATTGAGCACATCTGCCAGGCGATCAAAGATGCGGGCTATGAACCGGGGCGCGATTTTGTCCTCGCGATGGATGCCGCGACTTCTGAGTGGAAGAGCGAAAAGGGCAGGGGCATTACAGCGACCGAAGTCCGTAAGGAGTTCACTTCAGCAGAGCTTATCGCACATTGGAAGAGCCTCATCGAGAAGTACCCGATCTACTCGCTCGAAGATGGTCTTGATGAGGGAGGATTGGGAAGGCTGGCAAAGCAGATGACGAAGGAGCTTGGCGATAAGGTTCAGCTTGTCGGCGATGACCTCTTTGTCACGAATACCAAGCGTCTGAAGAAGGGCATCGAGCTCGGTCGCGGCAATTCGATTCTCATCAAGCTCAACCAGATCGGCACGCTCTCCGAGACGCTCAGAAAGCAATCAAAAATGGCACATAAGGCAGGCTTTACAGCAGTCGTCTCTCATCGTTCCGGTGAGACGGAAGACACGACAATTGCAGACCTTGCTGTGGCATTGAACACCCTGTCAGATCAAGACGGGCGCACCGTCCCGCTCTGAGCGCGTCGCAAAAATACAACCAACTTCTCCGTATCGAAGAGGCTTTGCGGACATAGCGCTTACTATCCCGGCAAGCGTGCTTTTAACCACATCAAATAAAAATTTGAAAATTTTGTCTGAAAAGTAAAAAGCTATTGACTTTTGAAATGGATTGCCGTATAATACATTTTGTTGTTACGACATGGGGTTATAGCTCAGTTGGTTAGAGTGTCTCGTTGACATCGAGGAGGTCACAAGTTCGAATCTTGTTAACCCCACCATTTTGAAAGCAGGCCGCTTCTTAGGAAGCGGCTTTTTTGTACAAATGAACATTTAACAAAGCAGAATGTAAAATGAAATTTCCTGCGATAATTGAACTTCTCGTATTCTTTTGCCGGCAGTATGGAAAGAAAAGCCTTGCTTTTTCTTTAGGCTTGCTGTATAATGGCGCTGTTGTCGGGACGTAGCGCAGTTTGGTAGCGCGCTTCCTTGGGGTGGAAGAGGTCGCCTGTTCAAATCAGGTCGTTCCGACCATTTTAGTAAATAAAGAGACTGCTTAGGGCAGTCTCTTTTTATTTTCAATACTTCGCGGCCTCTTTCTTTGCGAGTTCGTCACAGCGTTCATTTTCGCTTACGCCGACATGTCCTTTTACCCAGTGAAAGCTAACCTTGTGTTCATTATCACAGTCGGTCGAGTTCGATCCATAGATCTCGGTTTAAAACCTCCAGTGCCATCGGCTTTTTCCAGCCGCGTTTTTCCAGCTGTAAATCCATTTTTGTCATGCCGTTCTTTAGGTATTGGCTGTCGGTAAACAGGGCGATTTTTGACGGCTGTTTCGGGAAGAGAGCGCGGCTATAGCCGCGCTGCATTTCCATGCGGTTATTCGTCGTCACAGGTGAGCCTTCAGCCAGTTCAGTGATTTTTCCGTTGCTGTCTCGCGGATAACACATGCCCAGCCGCCGGGCCCCATCGGGTTTTTCAGGCAGGAACCGTCTGTGTAGATGATGTAGTCGGCATCCGAAGGGGCGGAAACAGATTTTTCCACACGGGAGACGCTCGTCTTTTTATACATTGCGTATCTTCTGTATCGTTGAGCCATGCAAAAGGGCATCGTGTGCTCATAAAACCTTTGAATCTTGCGCCGTCAAAGCCTTCGACTTGTTTTTTGCACGCGTCCCAAGAGGTGAAGAGTCCGGTGGATCGCCCTCGTTTTACAGCGTAAATTTTCTTTGCCATGTTTTCAATGCTCCTTTTGCTTTATGATTAAAGAGTATACCATGAGATGTGCCTTCTTTTCATGAGCCTATTGATCAACTGGATAAAACCTGTGGGAAATCGGAAAATGAGTTGAAAAATTTTCCTTTCGATAGTAAACTAAAAACACATTCGTATGGTTTCTGCGCGATGAAGGATGCTTTCCGGCAAGGAGGTGCGCGGTGATTCGGATATTGGAAGGGATCAGCGCGTTCGTCCTGCGGCGGCTCGCAGAGATTGGGACGCTTGTCCTTCTCTACGGCGCGACGTTCCGTGCGCTGAAAACAGAAGGTGCGCATTCGTCATATCTTGGCGCAGATGTCGCATCTCGGTGTGGATTCATTGCTCATCGTTGCGCTGACGGCGCTCTTCACGGGCGTTGTCGCGACACTCCAGACAGCGGACGTTCTGATACGCTTCGGCGCCCAGGGACGGTTGGCGGTGTCATAGCGATTGCGATTGGACGCGAGCTCGGCCCTGTGCTCGTCGGCGTTGTCTGTGCTGGGCGCGTGGGCTCTGCCATCACGGCAGAGATTGCGACGATGAAGGTGACGGAGCAGATTGATGCGCTCCGTGTCATGGCGGTGAATCGGTCGGCTATCTCATTGTACCGCGCATGCTTGCCTGCATGATCGTCGTGCCAATCCTTACGATTTTTGGCGATGTCATCGGTGTCTTGGGCGGCTGGCTGATCGCGGTCTTTTACTCAGGCATCACGACGTATTCGTTTCTAGATTCCATTCATCATCGTCGTGCTCTTTGACTTTACGGGCGGCGTCTTAAAGGGATCTTTTTGGCAATGTCATCGCCGTCCTCGGCTGTCATTACAGGCTGGGATTGTCCGGATGGTGCGGAGGGGTCGGAAGGCGACGACGAAGACGGTCGTGACGAGCATCATTGCCATCTTTGCGCTCAATGCACTTCTTACGTTCTTCCTTTACTAACAGAGGAATTTTTTATGATAAAGATAAGGCATGTCTCGAAAAATTCGATGATATGGTAGCACTGCGGGATATCAATCTCGAAATTAAGGACGGAGAGACCATCGCCATCATCGAGTGGGTCGGGCTCCGAAAGAGCACGCTCTTGCGCCTTCTCATCGGGCTCCTGCAAACCGACGGAAGGCGGAAATTCTCATTGACGGCAAAGATATTGCCCATATGAATGACGGAGCTCGATAAGGTTCGCCTGCATATGGGCATGGTCTTCAATACTCTGCACTCTTTGACTCGATGACGGTCGGCGAAAACGTCGCCTTTGGGCTCGTCGAACACTAAAAGAAGACAAAGGCGGAGATACGCGCCATCGTGCAGGAAAAATTGAAAGCAGGTCAGGGTCGCCGGACGTTGCAGACCTGATGCCGAATGAACTGTCGGGTGGCATGAAAAAGCGTGTGGGACTTGCGCGTGCCATTGCGCACGAGCCGTCAATTATCTTTTACGATGAACCTAGCTCGAGGCTTGCCCCTGATGACGGCAAAGATCGACGATCTCATTATCGAGATGCGAAGGGACCCTGCATGTGACGAGCATCGTCGTTACACATGATATGGCAAGCGCCTGCCGCATTGCCAACCGCATCGCGATGATCTACGAAGGTGAACTTATCGCCTTTGCACCCTGTCGATGTCTTTCAGAAGCGCAGGATCCGCGCATACAAGCTTTTCCACACCTTGAAGCTTTGCGCGCAGTGTATCATGAGAGGAAAGGAAGGATTCATGAGTACAGAGGCAAAGGTCGAGCGCGTTTACTGTGCTGGGCATCGTGCTTTTCGGTCGCGGTTGCGGTGCTCCTTTCAGGGTGTCGCTTGGCGGCGGCAAGGATATATGGTCTATGCAGGGGTTTAAGGAAGTGCAGGGCGTCGTTCCGCAGGCGGCGGTGCGGCTGTCAGGCGTTCCCGTCGGGCGCGTTACCTCCATTGAAAACGATGCGGGTGGCGTCACGGTGACGCTTGCGATAAAGAACAATGTGAAGATTCCACGCGGTTCCTCTGTCACGATTGGCTCAGACGGTGTCATGGGTGATAAGTATGTGAACATCATGCCGGCGACGGATACAGGGCACGTACCTGAAGGAGCGATTACCTCATTGGTGAGGAGGGCGCAGGTCTCGACACGCTCATGGCAAATGCTTCTGCGATGCTTGAGCAGACGCAGGCCGTTTTAAAATCCATTCACGATATTACAGGTGATCCTGAATTTTCAAAGGATATCATTCGGATGGCGGCGAATATGAGAGATACGACCGCACATGTGAACGGGCTTCTCGCCGCTCTTGAGATCGACCGTTGTGGAGAACCGAGGCAGCAGAACGACAGCATGCGCAACCCTAAAACGCGACCATGCAGGGGCTGAACAGCACGATGTCAAGTGCCGATGCCATGATGGCCAACCCTGGCGACGGTGGGCGCAGACCCACAGACGGCGGGAAAAATATGCGGCTGACGCTCGCAAACATCACAGAGGCAAGCGGTCGTATTGCGCATATTGCAGAGACGTCGATGGCTCGGTCGGCGACCCAGAGACAGGGGCGCGAGCTGAAAGAGACCATTCATAACGCGCATGAGATCTCCGATCGCGCGAAAAATGCGATGAGAAGCTCGGCGGCATCGCTGTGAAACCCCTCGGCGGATATCCTCTACAGCGGCGATGCACATGATTGGCGGGCAAACTTCAATGTCGATATCGGGAAGGACGGACTCTTTCTGCGGCTCGGGGCAGATGATATCGGCGATGGCACCAACGGCAATTTTTCAAGTCGGCAAGCACATGGGAAAAGCTACCGGGCGCGCCGGACTTGTGCGAGGGGATGTCGGCGTTGGGGTGGATGCCGACGCAAGCGATAAGACTTTACATTTCGGCGGATGTCTACGACCCCGATGATGCACAGCTTCGCCTGCAGGGTCGCTTATCGCCTGGGGAACAGCAATACTTGGCTGATGGGACAGTTCGATCATGTGACAGACAGCGACCGCCGTGCCGGGTATTTTTGGTATTCATCAGACATTTTGAAGAAATAACCGCTATAATGTGTTATAATAAAATGAAGTGAGTTATACGCCGCACTTTCGTGTTGAAATAGTATTGATCAAAGGCGCGTGGCGCTGGTTCCTTTGGGAGAGTTCATCTTGCATTTGTATCTGAGAAAACGCTTTTTTATAAAGGTTGGCGACTGTCATCACCGCGAGCCTTCTTTCTTCGGCATCGTTCACTTCTGTCATGCCGCAGACAGGGTCTCCCTTGACCCTAAACGAGACCATTCGCATGGCGCTGGAGAATAATCGAACCATTCACCAAGCATTGACCGGGGTTGATCAGGCAAAGTGGCGGCTTTCGAGCGCCCGCCGTACGCTCGGTCCGACACGCGACATGGCAGGCCAGCGCGGTGTATGTTGGCGGAGATACCCTATAAAAAGCAGGGACGTGACGGCGCACGGTGGAGCAATACGGGACAGATCGGCATGCCGCTTTTAATGAGTCAGCGCGCGGGCAGGCGGTGGAGGCGCGTTATGGGTTGAATAACGCCGATCGACGCTGGAGTCAACAGAGCAGAATATCCGCGAGCAGGCGACGGCGGACTACTTTCAAGTGCTTCAGGCGAGAAACCCTCGTCAATGTTCAGCAGGAATCCGTTCATATACTGAATGAGCATCTGGGCAATGTTAATGCACAGTATCACGTGGGTACCGTTGCAAGAACGATGTTTCTTTCCTCGCAGGTACAGCTCGCCAATGCACAGCAGTCACTTGTCGCAGCGCAGAACAATTACAATATCGCCGTTGCGACCTCAACAATCTCATCAGGCGCCTGACAGATACCGAGTTGGATATTCGCGATCAGCTGAAGTATGAAATATGACCTTCAGCTAGCAGCTGCACGGAATATGCGCTTGTCAACCGTCCGGATGGACTTGCGCGCGAAATATACGGTCAAGCAGGCGGAAACCGCGGAAAAAGACGGCACATGCGGGATACTATCCAGTCGTAAACGCACGCGACTTCGAAGTCGATTGCAGACGACCATCGCTGGCGACGACTATCAGGGATCAGTGGCAGGGTCGGCGTCAATGCCTCATGGAATCTCTTCGATAACGGGTGTTACCGCGGCTGGTGTCAACCGCGCCCATGCGGCAGTTCTGCAGGCAAAAGAGCAAAAGGATCAGACGGATGAGAGCATTCGCCTCGAAGTCCGCACGGCTTTTCCTCTCACTGCAGGCGGCGGAAAAGAACATCAAGACGACGAAGGTCGCTGTTACTCATGCCGAGGAAGAATACAAAGATCGCACAGGTTCGCTATTCGGCAGGCGTCGGGACAAATCTCGATGTCATGGATGCGCAGGAAAAAGCTGACATCGGCGCGCACGAACTACTACATCGCGCTTTATGAATACAATACAAGCAAAGGCGCGACTCGACCGTGCGATGGGTATTCTGTTGATATCGATGTCGTGAAGTATCGGGATGCTGAAAACGACAGCAAGTCTGCACCAAAAGGCGCACGCAGGCGGCAAGGCTGAATGACAATGCCGTCTTTGACAGCTGCAGGAATCAACCAGGCCTATAAAGAAAAGGACAGAAAAGCGCCGCCGAAGGCTGACAAGGAAAAACATCCGGAAGAAACGAAGAAAGCTGGTTCAAGCACTAAAGCCTTCAGAGATTCGAGCCGTACCAAGAATTCTGGTTCCATCGACAATTCGAATGGGGAAAAAAAGAAAAATGTCGAGAAATCGGATGCGGGTAAGAGCAGTACGTCGAGCGGGGCGACGAAGAAATCGTAAAGCAATATGGCGAACTAAGCCCAGGATAAGGAACAGCCGACCGACATATCGGTCGGCTGTTTTCGCAATCGGATGCTTGCTAAGAAAAAGCATCTACAGGATGGAAGGAGTGACCTCATGCCGATCAAGATACCGAACAATCTCCCTGCCGCGCACATTCTCGAAGGGGAGAATATCTTCGTTATGGATGTCAGCCGCGCCTATGCGCCAAGACATTCGCCCACGCATATCCTCATCTTGAATCTCATGCCGATCAAATCCGTGACGGAGACCGCGACTTCTCCGCCTTTTCTAGGCAACACTTCACTGCAGGTCGAAGTTGATTTCATCTATACGGAGTCCCTACCAGCCGAGCCATACCTCGCAGGATTATTTGACCGAGTTTTACGGTACATTTGCCAGTTCGCCATAAAGTATGACGGCATGATCATTACAGGGGCGCCCGTCGAAAATTTTGCCTTTGAGGAGGTCGCCTATTGGGAGGAAGTCGCTGAGATCATGGAGTGGTCGAAGGCGCATGTCTATTCTGTCTTTCATATCTGTTGGGGTGCGCAGGCGAGGCTTTACTATCACTACGGCATTCCGAAATACGACACTGAAGGAAAAGGTTTTCGGTGTATTCAAGCACCGTCTCTGCGTAGAGCATGAAAAGCTTCTTCAGGGGGTTTGATGATGAGTTCTTTGTCCCGCACTCGCGCCATACGGAAGAGCATAAGGAAGATATCTTAAAAAAATACCTGAACTCACGATTCTGGCTGAGGCAGAAGCGCCTGCAGATCCTATATCATTGCAAATCTTGCCAAAAGACAGTTTTTATCACAGGGGCATGCCGGTATAGATCCGCTGACGTTAAAGTGTGAGTATGACCGTGACGAGCAGGCAGGACTTCAACTCATATCCCTGCAGCTATCTATCCGGACGATGATCCGGCGAAAGCTCGATCGTCCGCTGGCGAAGTATCGCGCATCTCCTCTTTGCCAACTGGCTGAACTATTATGTCTATCAGGAAACGCCGTACGAACTCGATACGATTTACAACACCGAGCGCGATTGACCTGCTTGGGTCTTGCTTCAACCGTCTTTCATGGGAAGTGTTATCCTTATCTCGTAAATAGAGAGAGATTATGCGACAATGCGAGGTGGGTTTGTCGAGGTCTTTGGGAGAGGATGCCCGCCTTTTCGTTTGTAGACAGAATGCAGAAACGAGGGGATTTTGTTATGAAGACATATTAAGAGATGGGGCATAAATCGACGCTGGCAGTATTTTTCTGTGCGATGCCGGCAGTCTGCCAGGCGGAAGAAAACCATTTTCACAGGATGTTATCAATGGGTGTGCAGTCGACGGCGCGCCAAAGCTATACTTTAACAAGCAGGTCAGTGCATTGCTGGCGTTGATGCGGAAGGCTTCATCGATCTCGATGTCCCTTGTCATTCCGACGCTTCATCAATACGATTCCATCCAAAAGGAAGACGTCATTACAAAACGTCGCTGGAAGGGACTGCCGGTAAAAGGTTATGATGGGCTTTATGGTTCAGCAGATTTCGTCATCATCAACATGAGGACGGCACGGTACAAGTTAAGGACATGAAGAACTGGACAGCAACTGGGGCATTCTCTCAGCGATGAAGAGCGATGCGACCACATCTTTGGTCAGCCTTTCGGATAAGAGCGTGGACAAGAAGTTTTAGCAAAGCATCATAGACTATGCCAATACCCATCAGGAAGAGCTGATCAGCCACACGAAAGGGCTGCTTCGCAGGTCAGATAAAAGAAGCTCGATGCCATAAAGAAGGCGAAGGCAAAGGAAGAAGTAAGAAAGAATAGCGGGCAGATGCGCAGATATGGTGTATCGGATACATGGAAGATGGGCGATAAGAACGATAAGTAAGGCAAGAATATGAAAGAGCAGGAAATCAAAGAGCTCCTTCAAAAAGGCAAAGGAGCGGCATCGCCTGCGTGAAGGGGAGCTTGCAAAGCTTCTGGCAGCGCGTGAGGCAGAAGAAGCGCTTGCCAAAGCGGCGGATGAAGTGCGGGAGCGCTATGTCGGCAATGGCGTGCACCTGCGCGGACTCATCGAATTTTCAAATATCTGCAAGCAAAACTGTATGTACTATGGTCTTCGCCGTGATAATGGGAACATCGAGCGCTATCGTTTGGAGGATGCAGAGATTGTCGCGCTGGCAAAGAAAGCGATGGGATACGGCTATAAGACCGTCGTCCTTCAGTCGGGCGAGGATATGCACTTTACAGCAAAGCGCCTTGCCGGCATTATCCGGCGCATCAAGGCGCTCGGACTCGTCATCACGATTTCCGTTGGTGAACGCGACTATGAGACGTATCGGCTCTGGCGCGGAAGCGGCGCAGATCGCTATCTTCTCCGCATTGAGACGACGGATGCGAAGCTGTACGAAGATTTTGACCCCGGCATGACGTACGCAAAATCGCGTGCCGCTGTCTGGAGGATCTCAAGGCACTCGGCTGCAGAGTCGGTACGGGAACGCTGATCGGATTGCCGGGGCAGACACTTGCATCCATCGCAAGGGATATCCTCTTTTATCAGGCGATGGACATCGACATGGTGGGCATCGGTCCTCTGATACCGAATGGCGATACGCCGCTCGGAAAGGAAGCGCCCGGGGACTTCCATCTGACGCGCCGCATGGTATCGCTCCTCCGGCTGTTGCTTCCGGGAGCCAACATTCCCGCGACGACGGCGATGGAGACGATGGTAAAGAGGATCGCGTGAGCTCATCTTGGCCTCCGGTGCCAACGTCGTCATGCCGAATGTCACCGAGGGCGATTATCGGCGCAAGTACGCACTCTACCCGGCAAGATCTGCGTCTCAGATACCCCGGCACAGTGCCGCGACTGTATGGGCGGCCGCGTTGCACGCATGGGAAGGTACATAGCGGAGGATCAGGGGATTCCGCCGCCACAGAGAAAAATTGGCACAGTGAGAAGTTAGAAAGAAATGTCATGCGCATCGTCGTCGTTGGCGCGGGAAAGCTCGGCTACAGCATTGCCGAAATGCTGTCAAACGAAGACTTTTGACGTCGTTGTCATCGACCGTGACGAGACACGACTTGAAACGGCGAAGAGACACGCTCGACGTCCTCACCATTGCGACAAATGGCGCTAGCCCCATCACGATGAACGACCCGGATGTCAGGGATGCTGATATTTTAATTGCGGTTACGGCGACCGATGAAGTCAACATGGTCGCCTGCATCCTCGCAAAGAAACACGGCATTCGTCATACGGTCGCGCGCATCCGCGATCTCGAGTTTTATGGTGAGGGCAAAAGGGTATCTGAAGAAAACTTCGATATTGACGTCATGCTGAACCCCGAATTCATCACGGCGAATGAAATCAACCGCATCCTCCATGACGCCGGCGGCGCTCGATGTCGAAGATTTTGCACATGGCAAGATTCGCCTTTTTGAAACCAGGTGCACCGTCATTCGCCGCTCGTGAACATCCGTTTAAAGACATCAAACTGCCGGAAGGCGTGCTCCGCAGTATGATTTTCCGCGACCACCGCATGATCATCCCGCACGGCGATGACTGTCTCCTGTCGCATGACAACGCCTATTTTATCGGTATTCCCGAGGAGATTGAGAAATTCAGCAAGAATTTCGTGCGACTATGATGCGAGGAAGTTCCACCGCGTCATCATCATCGGTGCAGGGCGTGCGGGGCGCCCTAGCTCCTATGCGAAAAAGCAGGGCGTTCACGTCAAGGTCATCGACAAGGATCGTGACCCAGCTGCCGCCTTATGGCAGAGAAACTAACGGACGGCATTGCGATTTGCGGTGACGGTACGGATATTGACCTCTTGCTTGAAGAGGGCATCAGCGAAACCGATGTCATCGTCTGCCTGACGGAGGACGATAAAGCTCAATCTCATGCTCGCACTTCTCGCGCGGCATATGTCCGGCAATAAGATTCGTACTGTCGTTCGCGTCTCGCTGGGAACAGATATATCGAACTCATGGAAAAAGTCGGCGTCGATATCGTTCTTTCTGCGCGCCTTCTTTCCGCAAGTGAGGGTTCTTGCGTTTGCCAGACGCGGTGGCATCGTTTCCGTCTCTCTGCTCGAGGGGCTAAGGCGGGAAAGCGATTGAAGTCATCGTGCAGGAGGGCGCACCGATTGCCGGCAGGCCGCTGATGACAGCAAATCTTCCCAAAAGAATGTCTCGTCTGCGCCTACGTGCGAGGCGGCGAGGCGAGATTCCAAACGGTCAGACGATCCTGCGGCCAGGCGACCGGACGATCCTCTTTGTGCAGAACGAAGTTTGCCCGCAAGAATCATGCCGTATTTCCAGGAAGCATGAATGACGCTTGGGGCTTTTTCAAGAAAGAGCGTATCATGGCATCTTTTTGCTCTTTTCTTTCGCCTCTTCGGGCAGACACTCATGGTGCTGGCGGCGCTCATGCTGCTTTGCCTTTTGATACGCTTTTATCTGCCTCAATGTCAGAGGCATGGATGTTTTCTGTTGCCGTCTGCGGCAGCTTTTCTCCCGCCATGCTCTTTATCCGCCTTGCCCGCAGAGCGCGTCGGCCGATGCGCGTCATGGAAGGAGCGCTCTTCATGGTGCTGATCTTTCCCGTGCTCGGCGTCTATGGCATCTGCCCTATACTTTTCAGGGATGGCAGGTCTTTCAGCGCGTTTTTTGAAGCGGTGGCGACGACTGACGACGAGGACTTTCGAACATCGGCTACCGCTATGCGGCGGATTCGTCCCTCCTTCTCTGGCACTGTCTTATGAGTTGGTTGGGCGGGCTCATCTTCATCCTCGTTCTCGTCACGGTTCTGCCGCAGGTTTCCGGGTGTTTTGGGCTTTACGCTTACCGCACGTCAGAGCATTCACTTCAGCCCGTCTGGAACAAGATGCGTCAGGCAGGGCGGCACGGCTTCTGTGCCTATCTGGCTTTGACGGTGCTTTCGTCTGCGGCATTTCTCCTCGCGGGTCTTACTCCCTTTCAGGCGGTCATTTGGGCGATGACGACGATCTCATCGGGCGGTGCCTATGCGACTGCCTTTATGACACGCGACAGCCTGCCGCTCAAGCGACCCGCTGTCTTTTCCATGCTTTGCTCGCGGCGCTGAATCTTCTCACGCTTTGGCGTGCCTTCCATACAGAGCAATTTTTGCGTTCCTTGGCGAAAAGGGAACTCCGCCTTTTTCTCCTTGTCTTTCTCCTGTCCTCTGCCCTTCTCACGGTAAATCTCTGGACGACCGGCGCTTATTCCTTTTTCATGCAGCGCGCTATGGCGCTCTTTCATGCCGCGTCCTTTTTGACGACGACGGGCTTTGCTTCAGCTCGATGGAAAACTTTCCGCCGTTTTCTAAGTCGCTTCTTCTGCTTCTCGCTTTTTACCGGCGGTTCGATAGCTTCGGCAGGCAGCGGCATCAAGATCCTCCGACTGCTCGTCCTGTTTCGTCTTGCGCGCCTCGAGGTGCGCCGTACGCTTCACCCGCATATGGTCGTTTCCATCAGTGTCGATGGAAGACCTGTCTCGACAAAGATCGTCAGGCGCATCCGTTCCTTTTTCTGTTCTATGTGATGACGTTCTTGCTGAGTGCATTCGTCATCACGCTGTCGGGGACTGACCTCATGCCGTCCATGGGGCTTGCGGCGGTTTCACCTTCGACAAGTGCAGGGGCGATAAAGCTCCCTTTTTCAGCGACTGGGATTTCGCTGTTGTTCCCATCTGGCTGAAGTTCTTTAACTCTTGTCATGGTTCTCGGCCGCATTGAGATCTTTTTCTGCTCTGATATTGGTTGACGGTCTTTTGCGTGTCGTCAGACATCGCTTCGTAAAAAAGCGCGATGATACCATCGATCTGTGGTATCATCAAGCGAGGGATAAAACGCACAGAAAAGGTGGAAGGAAGGCGCTTATCAATCGGAAGGTCATTTGCTTTGTTTTTGGAGAAAGCTTGTCTTTGCGGAGGCGGCAACGCTTCTCGTCCCATTCTTTTCTGCCGTCCTACTCGGGTGCGGTGCGGCAGGGGGCGTTCTTTTTTTCGTTTCTCTTAGCACTTTTCGTCGGTGCCCTTCTGCGGCATGAGGGGGCGATAGTCCTGAGCCGCTTTCAAAGCGCGAGGATCGCCATCACAGCGTTTGGATGGTGCTTGCGACAGGCATTGGCATCTTTGCCCTATGTTTTCGGCGGGTATCTCGGATTTACTCGACGGTATTTTTGAAAAGTATCTCTGGTTTCACGGGGACGGGAGCAACGGTTTTTCAGACGCTGGAGAATCTCCCGGAGAGCCTTTTTGCTGGCGATATGATGACGCATTGGTTCGGTGGGCTTAGCATCATCGTCATCTTCATCGCGCTCATTCCAGAATCTGAACAAAGCAGACAGAATATGTACGACGCCGAAACGACAGGCGCAACACGCGAGCGTCTTCTCCCACGTCTGCGCAATATGGCAAGGTCCTCTTGCCATCTACATCGTCTTTACAGGAGCGGCGTTTCTCGTCTATCGGGCATGTGGGCTTTCGCTTTGGGATGCGGCGACACACGCGATGAGCACGATCGGTGCGGGCGGCTTTTCAACGTATGATACGAACGGCGCGCATTTTGCACAGCCCCGATCTTTGGAAAGCGTCGATGACCTTTTCGCATGATTCTCGCCGGCGGAAATTTTGCGCTTTACTATCGCGTCATGCGGAAAGGACCGCGCGTCCTCTGGCAAAAATACAGAGTTTCGCTGGTATCTTTCCATTCTTTGCGATGCGGCATTTCTCGTCACCATGAATCTGGTCTTTGCGTGTGGGATGCGACCGCTTGGAAAGCACTCCGCTACGCTTCGTTTCAGGTCAGCTCGCTCTCGACGACAGGCTTTGTCTCGGCGAACTTTGATACATGGCCGGGATTTTCCAAAGGCATTCTCCTGATGCTGATGGTGAGCAGCGGCTGTGCGGGCAGGCTGCGCAGGCGGCATGAAAGGTGACGCGCATCGTCATTCTCGTCAAGCATGCCTGCGCTGTCATCCATCAGAAGCTAAGTCCGCGAAGTGTCGTCGAGGTGCGCATGAACGGTGCAAAGATCGGGCGACGGTACCATTGGTCATACGGAGATGTTTGCTTTTCTCTACGTCTTATTCATCGCTCTTTTTGCGCTTTCCTATGCGCTCGCAGACATATGCCCTTGCTGATGCGCTCACCATCAGCATCAGCGCACTGGGGAAACGTCGGCCCCGCGTTTGGCGTTGCAGGTGCGACACAGACGTATGCGCGCTGCGCGGACTTCATGAAGGGGCTTCTCTGTCTTGAAATGCTTGCTGGGGCGACTGGAGCTTTCACCATTCTCGTTCTCTTTTCACCGGATTTCTGGAAGCTGCGGGGCGTTGGTGAAATTGACGGTGAAAAGAACCTGTGTTAATCTTATTTGGAAATATATGACGAATAATGAAAGGAGGAACATGGGAAGTTTTTGGCTTCGGGCAGACAGCGGCGGTTCTCTGTACAATCCCTTACGGATTGCCTTGCCATCCTGCTGGCAGGAAGGTCGCGATTAGTCAGCGCGCACGCTCGCGCTTCGCTTTGGGACGGCGATCCGCTGTATACGATTGCGGCCTCAACTTCTACGGCTGGATTCCGTGCATCCTCATCTTCTTTTCTCTGGCGTGCGGATGCGTATCGGATGATGCGCCCGATACTGGCGTATTTTTCCGCGATACATTTTATGCTGTTTTTCTACGGCGCGATCGGCCTCATCATTCTCTTTTATCTTTTCACGCGTCGTCCTTGTCAGCCGCATGACGCTAGCATTTCTCTTCTTTTGCTGCACTTTTTCTTCATAGCCGCCGTTCGCTATCTGTTTTGAAGTTTTTGAAAAAGAGCGGGCTTTGTTACGAGCCGATCATCATCATCGGCGCAGGATATACCGGCAGAGGCATTTCTTGCGCTTCTTTTGAGGGGATCTTGGCTATCGCTTCTCAGGTTGTTGGGCTCATCGACGACGATCCAGTTTCCAAGCATCTACCAGATCGCTTCCTTCTCTATGGCGGTATGCGGGACGCGGAAGATCGATTTCGCATGTCGGGGCATCCAGACGGTTATCATGAGCGACGCCGGGTGCGGTCAAAAGAGCTCAACCAGAAACTCATCAGCGAGAGTTGCGCCAGCCTGTATGCGCCGTGTCTCCTTCGTGCCGACCTCATCGGCACGCCGATGGCGAAACGCGGATCTCGACATTCTCTTTGCAGAAAAAGATTCCGATTTTGAGTGTCCGCAATAACCTTGCTGTCCGGCGGAACCCGCTTCTTAAGCGCACTTTGAGCATCGTCCGCGACGCTTTTGGGCGGCGTGCTCATCAGTCCATCCTTCTCTTCATCGCTAGCTGCGCGTTGCGCCTCGACAACCGCGAGCGTTATCTTTCACACGTCGACGCATTGGACGAGACGGCGAGAGCTTTTTCATGCTATAAATTCCAGACGATGGTTCCGGATGCCAGAAGCGCGGCTTAAGGAATATATCGCTGGAGAACCCGGCGGCGAAGAAAGGTGGGAGGGACGTTCAAGCTCGAGCATGATCCCGCGTCCACGGACTCGGTGCTTTTTGCGCCACGAGCTGATGAACTTCCGCAGATCTGAACGTCCTGAAGGGCGAGATGAGCCTTGTCGGTCCGCGCCCTATCGTAGCGAAAAGTGAAAAGTACGGCGAAAAGCATCCGCGAATACTATGGTTCGCCCAGGCATCACGGGCATGTGGCAGGCGAGCGGCAGAAACGACACGACGTATGACGAGGCGTCGAGATGGATGCAGTGGTATGTCCGCAATTGGAGCATCTGGATCGATCTCATGTATCTTTTACGAAGACATTTAAAGGCGGTTATCGAAAAGTAAGGCGCATATTGATGTGCCGCTGAAAGTTTCTTGGAAGAATTTTCCAAAGAAAGGGCTTGCGAACATCATGCGTTCGTGTATAATAGCTATCGTTGACGGCAGATGCCGAAGACACAGAGGTATCGCCAGTTGGTAAGGCACGGGTCTCTGAATCCCGCATGCGTTGGTTCCGGGTCCAGCTACCCCTGCCGTAGGCTACTACTGCCGCTGAGCGGTGCTTTTTAATGTCTGCGGCTGGTTTGATGCATCAAAAGGGGACATATCGCTGAAAGGCAATGTATGCCTCTTCTGCATGGTACGAGTCAGCGTAATTTTTTGTTGAAAGGAATGTCCGCACATAGTATAATAAGTCGAATTTTTGCGTTTGGAGGAGCGATTGCTTTTAGTTCGTTGACATCAGCAATACGAACACAGTCATGGGGGGCTTATGAGGAGCTCATGAACACTGGCGTTTTCTAACGGATCGTCAGAAAACGGGCGATGAGTACGGTATGCTCATCAACAATCTTTTTTCGCTATCCAGGGCGTTCGCATGGCAGACATCCGCGCCATCATCATTTCGAGGCGTCGTGCCGCCGCTCATCGTGCCGTTGGTCAGATGTGCGAACGCTACTCATCTGCGTCCGCTCGTCGTAGGTCCTGGCAGTCCGCACAGGCGTTCGTCATGCACTGCAGAACCCCCGCGCCGTTGGTGCTGACCGCATCGTGAATGTGGTCGGAGCTTTTTGAGACGAGTACGGCGGCCCTCAGTCGTCGTGACATCGGTACGGCGACGACCTTTGATGTCGTCGGAAAATGGCGACTTTTTGGGCGGTGTCATCGCGCCAGCATTGGAACGGTTCCGACGCACTTTTCCAGCGCACGCGCGCATTGCCGAGAATCGAGCTCGTCCCACCGAAGGTATCATCTGCCAGCAATACCATTCGAGGGCATGCAGGCGGGCATTATCTTCGCTATATCGGGCAGATCGATGAGATTATAAAACGCATCAAAGGCGGAGATCGGCGGCGATAAACCGGTCAAAGTCATTGCGACGGGAGGGCTCGCTCGGATGATTGTGCGCGAATCCTCGACGATTGAAAAGATCGATCATTTTTTGACCTTAACTGGACTTCGCGTGCTCTATGGGCGCAACGCCGGAACCGCCGCGAGGCGCAGGGACGCCGAATGAGACATCGAAATTCGCCTTTGATGCGCCGGTGTTTCTCGCGCCTATAGCGGGTGTCACGGATACTGCCCTATCGCGTTATGCACTGACGATGTGGGTGCCCGCTTGCCTACGCAGAGATGGTCTCGGCACAGGGATCCACTATCGTAATGAACGCACGCTTGCCATCTTTCCTCTGAGCGCGATGAGCGGCCGCTCGCCATGCAGATCTTTGCCAAAAAGAACCCGTGATGGCGGCGAAAGGCTGACGCGTTCATCAGAGCCGCTCAGCACGGCGGATATTCTCGACTTCAGCATGGGCTGTCCTGCGCCAAGATCGTAACAGCGAAGGCTCTGCACTGATAGACCGACCCAAAGCGCGCGGAAAAAGATTTTTGACGGCGATACGAAAGGCAGTCAAGATGCCATTACTGTCAAGATGCGAAAGGGCTGGGACGATGCGCATGTCAATGTGGTTAATTGGCAAAGATAGCAAGAAAAGCTGCAGGCGTCGATGCTATTGCTGTTCATGGCAGGACGCGTGAGACAGTTTATGCAGAGCAATGCTGACTATGACAGCATCGCTTTGCGGTCAGAAAGGCAGTGCGCGTTCCTGTTATCGCAAAACGGCGACATTTCGCACGTTTGATGACCTCGACCGCATTCGCCGTGTGACGGAGTGCCGATGGTGTGATGATCGGCCGCAGCGCCCAGGAGGATCCGTGGATCTTTCGGCGATTTACACTTACTGGCGGACGGGTGAGCGCCTAGCGCCGCCGACGATGGCAGAGCGTGCGAGAGTCATTCTGCATCATCTCGATCTTCTCCTGCACTGCAAGGGCGACTACATCGGTCCGCGCGGGATGCGAAAGCATGCGACATGGTATACAGGGGAATCCGCACGGTGCGCTTCTGCGTGATAAGTTTAACGAAAGGCGACGACGCGCGAGAGTTTCTGACCATCGTGCGCGAGCTCATGGTGAAAACAGAAACTTTATAAAAATAAGAATTGCGTTCAATGCAAAGGCAGAAGATTCACTTGAAAGATGAGGAATAATCTGCTATTATCAGTGCCGTAGGGAAATTCCATACAGCAGAATTTTTGAGGAAGGCGTAGGAATCAGCATGTTTGGCATTATCATAGGCACACGAAGATTTTGCACCAGGGCTTTTTGAAAGCCATGTGAGATGATCTGCGGCGAGCAGGAAAACGTTCGCTCGAGTCTCGCTTGCTCAGGAGAGGATTCCGGTGAAGTTGCTGAGGAAGTACAAGGCGGCAATGAAGAACTTGGCTGTAAGGACGGCGTGCTCTTTTGAGATGATTTCTTCGAGCGGCAGTCCGTACAATGCGACGTGCCGCATCGTCATCGACAAAGGGACTGCGGCATCGTTACGGGCGTCAATCTCCCCATGCTCATCGAAATGGTCAGCGCCAGAACGCCTATGACGGTTCGAGCATAAAAGAACTGATGGAAAGGGCGGTGGGAGCGGCGAAAAGGGCTGGACGTTCAGCGCATCCAGTCTTCATATGGAAGATGACGATGAAGTCTGATGCGCTCGCATACGAAAATTAAACTTGTCATTTTACCATAAAGTCAGACATCTTTGCTGGTCTTGTATCGAAGCATTTATCTATGCTATACTGGTCTACGTAATGGATGGCGTGCTGTCCATCGTGATGAGAGTTGCAAGACTATGTTTAATCGGATATGTATGCAAGTGGATATCGAGACTTTCCGTGCGTTCTTGATGCGTAGAAGGAACGGCCGCAAGCTCTGCGATCCCTGACCAATTTTCCCTCGTGGCGTTTTTCTCTTTATTCAGAGCTAAATCGGACGAAGATAATCTAGTGTCTGAAGTCAGTGACACGAGCACGGAACATCACGCCGGATCATGCATCGAAACATCTTGCGGTCAAAGGGGCAGAGCGGCAGAATTGCTCGAGTCGGAACTGAAAAATCCATTCTCTGAAACGCCATGATGTACACGGGCGTCCGTAGTGCATGATGTAAATGCAGGTGATTCGGATGGCAAAGAGGATGCGACAGCACCGCCTCGTGAGGCGAAACCGCAGAGAATAGGCGGCGCCTTGCTGACCGCAGTGTGGCGGCATCATCGGCAGCCGCCCGGCGACGGTAGGCGCAGTTGTCCCCGCACCTGCGCGTAATGCGGTCTTCTGCGCCGGCATTGTTCGCCGGTGATGTGGAGCTCTGGCGCTTCTTTCTGTCAGCTGACTCTTCGGCGCCGCTTGCGGTGGGCGAGTCGCTCGCCGGGCGTGCGCGTCCTTAATATCGGGTTTGATACGGTCTCTGTCGATGGGGCAGACGGCTCAAAGTCCATCTCTGCATATTGTACCGTAGATCGTTTTATTTTTATAGAGTGTTTTTCTACGAGGCCTGGATCATGATACAGCGATCGGAAAAACCGGGTAATGAAAAGATTTTGGGTGGTGTGGCTAGTAAGTTGGCACTGCGTCAGCATTGCTTCTTGTTTGCCGCGCTTTTCTTTTCTCAGCGGAGCGCAGGCAGATGCCGCACCAGTCTCGATGACGGTTGCGGGCAGCGGATGTACGAACCGTGATGCGTTCTCTCGACGCATGGCAAATATGAGCCTTGTTTTGATGATTCAGTCGTTGGTACGGTGTCGGTGAATCTCGAGGATGAGCCGGAAAATATTCTTCGCTTTGTGCGAGACGAAGGTCTCACGCTTTCGCGCAGGAGGGCGATGTCTTTTTAGTGACGACGGCGGCAAGGACGAGATGCAATGCGGCAGATGCGTCTATCCTGCTCCGCTATGGCGAGCCCGGAGAACTGGCACGTGTCGCGATCTGGCACTCAATATGACGAATAAGCGTTATCGAGATAACTGGGCATCATCATCTCAGAAAACGCCGATGATGATGTTGAACTTAGAAAGACAGAGAATAAAGGTAAGACCGGAAAAATATCGCTTGTCTTAAGAACGGTTGCTGAAAATTCCAATGACGTTGTGGAAGAACGCGTTCACGCTGATACGGCGACGAACTCTCTGATCTTCTTTGGCACGGCATCAGGCGCAGGCCGTCACGAGGTGCTTTCTGAAAGTGATAAGCCATCCGACAGGTTTTTGGCGCCAGGTAGAGGTCGTCTCGCTTACGAAGGATGCATCAGAAGAATCTCGGTGTGACATGGAATGAGTCGAGCTCCCACCAGATGCTGATCAGCAACACGGTCGTATCGATCGAAATACTGGCGGTAAGGGATATGTGCCGGGCGTGATTCGCTTCGGTCGCGGGCCGGAAGGGCTTCCGTTTGAGTTTTATTACGAGGCGCGGCTCAATGCTGGTCACGGACAGTAGAGCAAAGATTCTGCGCGTCCGAACATCCACGACGATGCAGGGACGCGAGGCAGTCATCGTCATTGGCGGTGAGTGCCTGTTCCAACGGAGACGACGACGAATGATGTGACGCGCGGACGACATATGATTACCATCAGACGGGTATCAGTCTCCTTCGCTGTGACGCCGCGCGTCAATGCCAATGGCGAGATTACGGCAGGTGTCGAAACAAGTGTATCAACGCCGTATTATGTCGATACGATGAAAGCCTACGTTTCCAAGATCGACGGGCGGTGACGCACGTCCGACAGCGGACTGGCGAGACGATAGGTCATCGGCGGGCTTATCAGCGACGAGGAGTCCGTTATATGCAGAAGATTCCATTTCTCGTGACAGTGCCCAATTCTGGGTATGTTTTTCAAAATGTCTCACACAGCGCATGAGGTCAGAAGTCGCAGTCTTCCTGACAGCACACGTCCTCAAGGATACCCTGAGTCTGAGTGAGTTCATAGCAGAAAGAGCAACGCGAGTGGAAATTTTTGAAAAGCGGATGATGAAATGTCGATTAAAATTCTAATAGCGAACGATCCACGCACTTTTGCGGCAGGGGGTCAAAGCGCATCTTGAGCTTTGAAGATGACCGTCAGTTGTCGGCAGAGACGAAGGCGGTCAAAAACACTGGCTCGCACGTTGATGCTCCATCAGATATCCTGCTCCTCGATATTCATATGCCGGGGCTGACGAGGATGGGGTCACCAAGCGTCTTTCGAAACAAATTCTTCAACGCGCGTTGTGCGCTGACAATGCACGACAGCGATGACTACGTTCTCGAGATGCTGAAGAACGGCGCACGGGGCTGCTTGTTAAAGGATGTCGAGGCCGGAGGTTCTCATCAAGACCATACACACGGTGCATGAAGCGCAAGGCATTTGATCTGTCAGCGGATCGCCGAGCGTCTGTTCGGTGGTTTGAAGACAGATAATATCGAGCAGGTCGCGCGGGAGATGTGGAACGAAGAGGGCGAAAAGAACGCATCACTGCGCGGGAGATGGATGTTCTCCGGTGCATTTACAGAGGTTTTTCAATCAGGATATCGGCAAGGCCTCAGCCTTTCGGAAAAGACGGTCAAGAACCATTTGACGAGCATCTTCCACAAGCTCAAGGTCAATGACCGCACACAGGCGCTGATCTACGCCTTGAAAAATAGATTACTTACGATAGAATCAAAAAGCCGGCAGTGAGCGGATGGCAGGAACAAGAAGAATGAGAAAGGGCGGGAAACGACGCCCTAGCTATGAAAATATCCACAAAGTCGAGTGGGGTTATGTGGTATTCTTCTGAAATGCGCTATAATGGGGATGTATGAATCGTATTCATGTTTTGTGCTTTTGGATAGAAAGATAGGAGCGTATGCTGTGTATCCGCTTCACCTCAAGATCGAGGGCATGGTATGCGTCATCGTCGGCGGCGGCGCTGTGGCGGTGCGAAGCGGCGGGACTCGTCGTTTGCGGTGCGTGCATCACGGTCATCGCGCCGAATGTCAGCACGCGCCTCGTTGAAATGGGAAGCGTGCGGTGAGGTTAACATCCTTCGTCGAGGATATCGACAGGAGATTTTTCTAGCATCAAGCCGCGCCTTGTCTTTCATCGCGGCGGCCGCTTCTCAGCGAATGCGCAGGCGCGGAGGACTAAAGGCGCTGGTATCTTTGCGAACGATGCCGCATCTGATGACAGTGGAGATTTTGTCGTGCCTTCGCGCATCCGCCGCGGCGGTCTTCTTCTTGCTGTTTCGACAGGAGGAGCAGAGCCGGCGTTCTCACGCTTTCTTCGCCGTACATTGGAAGATGAATTTTCCCTCGTCCTTTGCTCCTTGGATGGAGCGTCTCGAAAGGTACTGCGGGCGGACGTCAAAAGGCGGTGCCGAAAGCGCAAAGCCGCCTGGAAGAAGGCGCTGATTATCGCGTGCAGGCACGTGCGCTGCGGAGGCTGAGGAAAGCAGAAGAAGAGGTCAGAAATGCAATTGGTGATTTTGGGGGCTGAATCATAAGACAGCGCCGGTGGATGTCCGCGAGCGGTTTTCTTTGTCCAAAGCATGCGATTAAGGGAGGCTTCGAGTCTAAAGCGACTGAGAATTCGTGGGGCGGTCGTCCTCTCGACCTGCAATCAGAAGCAGAAATGTACGCCGTTGTCGACGATGCGGAAGAAAGAGCGTGGAGACAATGCGCGAATTTATCTTTGATCTCACGGGAGTGAGGGAGGATATCAGCGGTACCTTTACACTTATGCCGATGGAAAGCCTGTATTCAGCATCTCTTTCACAATGGCGTCAAGTCTAAGATTCTCGTCGCGGTGAAGGCTGATTTCTCTCGCAGGTAAAGAGGCCTATGCGATGGCACGTGGAGGCAGAGTGACGACGAGCACCGTTTGAACACGCTCTTTCATCGTGCGAATTAAGACGGGAAAGCGCGTTTCGTGCAGGAGACGCGCATTGCTCATAATTCGGTCTCTATCAGCTATGCGGCAGTCGAGTTGGTTCGCGCCAGCTCAGCACGACCTCAAAGAGGCGCGCAGCGCTCATTTTTCGGCGCGGGAAAGATGGCGGAGCTTACGACGCGGCATCTTGCGACGCGCGGCGTGAAAGCTGAGTCTCGTCGCCAATCGCCACTGTGACAAGGCAGAAAAAGCTCGCCGAGGGTCATCGAGGTGGGCGATTCCGTTTGAAGGCGCTTGCGCGTGCAGAAAGATGTCGATGTCGTCGTGACCTCAACGGGGCGCCGCGATCGTGGTCAGGCGTGGGAGACCAAAGCGTTTGATGGCAAAGCGCAAAGGGCGAAAGCGCTCATCATCGACATCGCCGTGCCGCGTGACGTCGACCGGATGTTGAGAAATCAGGGCGTTACGCTCTATAACATCGACGCATGCAGAGCTGTCGTCGATCTAAAGCGCGTGAAGACGCCGCCATGAGGCAAGGCAGGCAGAGCGCATCGTGGAAGAGGAGATCGCGGATATTCAGATCGCTTTCAATGCCTTTCGCTCCGCCCTCTCGCTGGCACTGCTGTCGGATCAGCGCGGAGGATTCGCGAGCGCGAGTACCATGCGACATCAGAGCTACAACCTTACGAAACGGGGCAGCGCCAAGTCGATCATATGACGCGCATGATCGTGCGAAAAGATTCTCCGCATGCCGATGATGGGCTGAGACAGTTCGGCGGGCACGGCGCGCGAGCCTTTTACATGAAGGCGATGCGCTCGCTATTCAAACTCGATACGATTGGGGAGGTCGCGACAAATGAAGAACGGCACGAGTCATTATCGGTACGCGGGCGGTGACTCGCGCTGGCGAGCAGAATACGTAAAGCGCCGTTTGGAAGAAAAGTATCGGAGCTGACCGTTGCGCTAAAAGAAGATGACGACCAAGGGCGATCAGTTCTCGATGCCCCGCTCGCAAGATCGGCGGCAGGGTCTCTTTACAAAAGAACGAAGACGCCATGTTAGAAGGTGAAGTTGACATCGCTGTTTCATAGCTTAGGATGTGCCGACAGAGGTGCGTCGGGTCTCATCATCTCTGCGATTGCAGAGCGCTTTGACGTGGGGGATACCATCGTCAGCTCCGAAATACAGAGCGCTGGCTGATCTTCGAAGGGCGAGAGGTCGGTACAGGCGACTGCTTCGCCGCAAAAGCGCGACTCTTGCATGAAGGGCTGACCTCGATATTCCCGACCTTCGCGGCAATGTCGGCACGCGCTAGATAAGCTGGAAAGTGAGAACTGATGCTGTCGCACTGGCTGTTGCAGGCCTTAAGCGCCTTGGCTTCGGCGATCGAGATCACAGAGGTCATCGACCAAAGATCATCTTTGCCCGCCGTCGGGCGGGGGCGCTGCCATTGAGACAAGAGAGATGACAAGGCGAGTAAGGGGCGCGCATTGACTTTTTGAACGACCCGTCAACCGTCACCGCCGCAAGGCGGAGCGTGCGTTCCTCTCCGCGTGCAAGGCGGCTGTCAAGTGCCTGTCGGCGTCTATGCGACAGAGGTGAAAGCGGGACTTCATGTGAGACCGTCATTGCTTCACTCGATGGCATGCGGCTCTACCGAGCGGTATCGATGATGGCGCGCGGAAGAGCCGAACGTATCTCGGCACAAAAGCTTGCCGAAACTGCTTGACGACGGCGGCCGCGCATACTGAGAGAAATCGGACTGGATGTTTAATAGAGACTGAGAATTATTTTTGAACGATTACAACAGGCAGAAAGTCTTTCTCGTCGGAGCAGGTCCCGGTGATCATCGCCTGCTCACCATCAAAGGCGGCGGAATGTCTTGCGGCGGCGGATACCGTCGTCTGACTGACAGATTCAGCCGACAGCCGCATTCTGCGCGCATGCAAAGAGGGCGCAGGAATTCATCTACGTTGGCGAGGCATCAGCACAGCACACGATGAAACAGGGCGATATCAATCAGCTCCTCGTAGATCAAAGCGAGAAGGAAGGAAAGATTGTCGTGCGCCTAAAAGGCGGCGATCCTTTTTGATCTTTGGGCGCGGCGGTGAGAGCATTAGCTTCTCGAGAAGAACAGCATTTCTACGAGTTGTTCCCGGCATCGTCGGCGGTTTTCTGTGCCACGGCCTATGCGGGCATTCCGTCACGCATCGTGCGGTTGCGACCTCTTTGCCGTCATCACGGGGCACGAAGGCCCGACAAAGGCGGAGAGCCAGATGAATTGGGCGGGGCTTTGCGACGAGGCGTCGATACGCTCATCTTCCTCATGGGTATCGCGAACCTTCCGCATATCACGGCAAAGCTCATCGAAAACGGTCGTGCGGCTGATACGCCGGCCGCCGTCATTCGCTGGGGACAAAGAGCAGAGCAGGAGACACTTGGCGAGCGACGGTGGGAATATGCCGAAGATGTCAAAAAGCACGGCATCAAGCCGCCAGCCATTTTCGCTTGTCGGCGATGTCGTCAATCTTCGCGAAAAGCTCCGCTGGTTTGACGGTCAAAGGCATCCACTCCTCGGCGAAGCATATTCGTCACGCGCGCCCGCGCTGAGCATCACACTCACGGGAAAAGCTTGAGCTCTTGGTGCGTGTGTCAGGAGGTTCCTGCGATCGCCATCGAGCCGCCGTCAGATGACTATGCGGCATTGGATGCGGCGGTTGATCGACGGCTATCACTGGCTGATCTTCACGGATGTAAAATGGTGTACAGGCATTTTCGTCGCTTGGAAAAGGCAGGGAAAAGGATACACGAGCCCTCGGCTGTACGAATTGCAGCCATGACTGGCGACGAGCGCAAAGCTCAAAATATGGTATCGCTGCCGATATCCTTCCCAAAGGCGTATCGTGCCGAAGAATTCTCGAGGCGCTGAGGGCAAAACTTCACGCCGCGTATGCAAAAATTCTCCTGCCGCGCGCAGAAAGCACGCTGTCCTTCCCGACAGCCTGCGTAAAAAGGAGCGCGTCGTCGTCGATGTCGTTCCGGCGTATCGAACCGTTACTGCCCGCGGGCGGAAGACGAGCACTGAAAGAAGATCTTCTTTGCGGGCGTTATGATTTTGTGACCTTTCAAGCTCGTCAACTGTCGAAAATTTCTGCAAGATGCTCGGCGGTGCGGCGATTCTTTCAGGGTGTCAAGACGGCCATCGGTCCTGTCACAGCGGAGACTATGGAAAAAGAGGGATGAAAGCCACGGTTATCGCCCAGAACCTACGATCGAGAGCTTGCTTCGCGATTCTCTCCACGCTGACCGCCTGAAGCGGCGAGATTAAAAATTAAATCGGAGCAGAGGGCGGAAACCCGCTTTCACAAATATTAATCAAAAGAATACAGGGCGACACAGAGATAGGAGTAGTAGTATGTTCAATAAAAAGCATTCGTCCACGTCGTCTTCCATCAGTCCTGCCGTTCGGGATATGGTTCGTGAGACAACACTTTTCCGTCAAGGATTTTCGTCTATCCGATCTTTGTTGTGCCGGGCATAAATGTCGAGGAAGAAATCAAGAGCATGCGGCGATACTATCATCTTTCTGTCGATAAGGCCGTCGAGGCTCGCCAAAGGAAATCGGCTTTGCACTGGGTATTCCTTCCGTCGAAATCTTCGGCCTTCCCGCGTACAAGGACGCGAGACGGTTCTTCGGCGCAGGACAAAACGAGGTCCTGTACAGCGTGCGATCGCTGCCATCAAAAAGGAAGTGCGGAACTCGTCGATTCGCGGTGATGTCTGCCTCTGTCAGTATGACGACACATAGTCACTGCGGTCATTTGACCGATCACTACGTCGATGCGACAGAGACGCTGCGCTTCTTCCAGAAAAGTTGCCGTCAGCCAGGCGAAAAACCCGGCGCAGACATCGTCGCGCCAGGCGATATGATGGACAGCCGCGTCGCCGCCATTCGCAGAAACACTCGATGCACAACTTCATTAATACAGGTATCGTCGCAGGTTACGCCGTAAAATACGCTTCAGGGTGTACGGGCCTTTCCGTGATGCCGCTGACGTTACCGAGTTTCGGTGACCGCCGTCAGTATCAGATGGATCCTGCCAACCGTGAAGCGCGCAAAAACTTTCCTCGACATGAGGAGGGCGCCGATATCATCATGAGTAAACGCCTGCGCTATCTTGAGCATTGTCCGCGAGGTTCGCGATATATTCATACGCCCGTTGCAACGTATAACGTCAGCGGCGAGGTCGCGATGGTCAGGCGGGCTGCGCTCAATGGCTGGATTGATGAAAAGCGCATCGTCCTCGGACATTGACCAGCATAGAGCAGCGCCGGTGCCGATATCATCAGTACCTATCATGCACTATGGATGCGGCAAAGGTGGCTGAAGCGCGATGAATTATCGAGAATAGTGGGATCGTCGTCTTCTAAAAAGATTTTCACGTATGACAGTAAAGGAATTTTTATCTTGCATCTTGAAAAATCCCTCGCGCCTTTAAAACGAGGAAACTTTGATGCCGGGCGGTCAACAGTCCGGTGCGCTCGTATTCGAATGTCGATTGCAACCGCCGTTCATCGACCGTGCGAAAAGGGTGCCTACATCTATGACATCGATGGTAGTGCCTACATCGACTATGTCTGGCTCGTGGGGGCCCGATGGTCGTCGGTCATGCGCATCCGCAGGTCGTGAAGAGCTCTGCAGAGGCGGTGACACGCGGCACGAGCTACGGCGCGCCGACCGTGCGTGGTCGGAGCTGGCAAAGCTCGTCATGCAGGTCTATCCTTCGATTGAAGTCATCCGCATGGTCAATTCCGGAACCGAAAGCGACGATGGGTGCATCCAAATCTTGCACGCGGTGCATACGGGACGAAAATTCGTGAAGTTCATCGGGCGCTATCATGGGCACAGTGACGGCTTGCGGCGGGCGCAGGCTCCGGGGCTTGCGACCTTCGGCGTGCCGTCAGAGTCCCCGGCGTCACGAAGGGTGCGGCAGCAGACACGATTGCCGTACCGTACTGACGCTTTGATGCCATCGAGCGGGTCATGAAGGCGCATGGGCAAGTGCCGCCATTATCGTCGAACCGGGTTGCCGGGCAATATGGGATGTGTCCTTCAAAAGCAAGGCTATCTCGACCATCTCCGAGCTTGGAAGAGCGGGATCGCTCCTCATCTTTGACGGGAAGTCATGTGCAGCTCCGATGCATCTCTCGAGGGTGCACAGGCGGCGTATAGCATTGTCCCGATCTCACCTGTCTTGGGAAAAATCATCGGCGGCGGGTTTCCCGGTGGCGGCGGCTATGGCAGGTGCCGTGAGATCATGGAGCGAGTTTCTCACACCAGGCCCTGTGTACCAGGCCGGAACGCTCTCAGGCAATCGCTCGCTGACGGCGGGCATCGAGACGCTGAAGATCATCACGGCGGAGCCAGAGAACAGCAGTGCTGACTACAGCCCGCGCTCACGCTCAAGACTAAAACTCATCCTCGGCTGGCGGCAGGCGGCAAAGGATGTGGGCGTTACGATTCAGGCACATGGCAGGCTCGATGTTCGGTATTTTCTTCAACGAGCATAGGTATGGAACTTCGAAGACGCCAGCGCATCGACCAAAGAGCATTGAAAATCTGGTTCAAAGACGATGCTTGCGGAAGGCATCTATCTGGCACCGAGCCGGTAGAGACGCTCTTCATGTCGGGTGCACATGCGGATGAGATATCGAGCGCACGATTGCGCGCCGAAAAGGCTTTTGCCGCAGTGAAAAAGGCACAGATAACGAATTGATTTCTGATGATGGTCGTGCTATCCTATTTGCCTTCGCCTTTTTGTATCATCAGCTTCAGACGCTCGATGTTCTTCTTGCTGGCGGTCGATGGCAAAAGCCGATGCGTATATGCTCTTCCTCTGTAAAAGTCAGGGTTTTCAAATCTTTCGCTTCAATGCGCTTGAGGCGCGTTTCGACTTCTGCAAGCTCATCTTGCGGCGGTTTTTCGTGCTCCAGCGCAAAGCCGTGAGACCGCATGGATCTGATCTCGACATATTTTGCATAGCCGCGTTCGCCAAATATCTTCAACAAGTTGCGACATGATGAGAATGTCGATGGGCTTTTCACCGCTGTGCACCATGTCGAGGATTTTTCATCTCGATGTTGCTCTTTTCCATGCGGCTGGGCGATCCGCGCTTTTCGTCTCTTTCGCGTGGCTCGCATCGTTCATCTATGCGGCGCTTTTCTGTCGTTTGTTCCTCGGGCAATATTTCTTCTCCTTTTTAGTTCGTGGCAAAATTTTTCCATCGGATGTATCAAAAAGCCAAGGCGGAACGCGGCTTACATCCCATATGGAGCGGGCAATGGGAATCGAACCCACCTCTGGAGCTTGGGAGACTTCCATTCTGCCTGATGAACTATGCCCCATGAAACATATTTATTCTATCACGCGGATTTTTGCAAGCAGAAAATTTTCAAAAATCTATAGAAGGAGATGTATTAATCATATAATATTGTATTAAGATACTTTTTACATACGTTTGTAGTATATTCTCGCAAAGGTTAGAGAAAACTATGAAAGTGCTTTTATTCAAATATTCTTCCTCTTGGAACTGAAGATTCCCAACAGACTATACTGGATTGTTTTAGAGACAGTGGTTCAGGCGGATCATATAGAAAGTACGGTAGAGTTATATCTCGTAGCTTCCATCACGGAGCTGGAAAGTATTGCTGAAAAATTTCAGAAATCAAGACCATTTGTCTTATTGTTGGAATGTACTATATTGAAGAGATGCCAGAGAAGATCTATCGATACAGCTATGAAGATAAACCAGAAATGGCATCAATCTGGAATTGGTGAAATCCGTCTCATAACACCATTTAAGTATCATAGGAAATTGTACTGCTTTTACAAGAAGAGCACAACCGTTTGCGGCGATTATTGGTTCAGCAAATCTCAGCATCATTAAGCCAGGCATCAAATCCGCAGACAGTATGAAAATATCCGCTCTTACAACAGATCTAAGAAGTTTCAGATATTGCTGATCACGTTCAAAAACTCAAGAGTCATCCTGTCACTTAAATATTTCAGAAATAAATAAAGTACCTCTTATTCATGAAATCAATACAGCTTTAAACGGTATCAGATTAGTCACACTCATTCCTCCTTCAATGTTGCATTCTACGAGCAATGTATTAGCTGCTGTATCATTCTTCCTACAGATTAAAGTTCCCATGGTGCTGATCGATACTTAGATGACGGCAGACATTTCACAAAATCAAACATCAATGTGTGCTATGCCGCACCGCAGTACCTCGTGAGCTGGTAGTGAAACACGAGCTGACAGTAGGGCTAAAATATACCGGATGAATGGATATCAGAAAAATAAACCGTTTCTGTTATCACCGATGATGGATATTGGTTCAAAAGGCGCATACTACGAGTGATCACAATAAACAATTTAGTGCAGTCGGTGATGAACTTATTATGGGAGGTGGCTTAAGGCCGTTTGGTTGCGACGGACTTGTTGCTCCTGTTATATACACCGAGGATATAGAACGCGAGGAATGATTACACAGGAAATTCTGGATCGCATACGGCTGTGACAGACTTTTGTTACTGGGCAGACCGCATTGTAGACAAAAATGGCGAATCTTTGGATGTGTGGTTTTTCTTGCCTTTGTGAAAAGTGCAGCTGAAATAGCGCAGGGTGAATAAAAAGTGCAGTATCTCAAAGCGTATTTACAAAAGAATTATAGATCGTGGAAATATAAAAACTAGCTGAGTCAATTCGTAAAACGGCTGAAGATGTAGAAATCAACATATCAAGACATTTTTCATTTTTGAGCCATGAAATAGGTCTGTTGTTTGGCAGTATTCAGTCTGGAAAGACCAGGACAAATGTTCGTATCATGTGCAAAGCCGCCGATCTTGGTTTGACCGGCTTTTTGTTCTGCTGACGACGGATAACGTTGCGTTAGCGACAACAGACATTGGAACGAGTAAAGTCTGATCTAGAAGATTTTTGTATCTGCGGTGAAAATGATACACGTCTTTTTACAGACAGTAGCAATTGACCCCGTTGTTGTGTCGTAAGAAAATGTCCGTATTCTAAAGATTGTGGAGCAAATATTCTAAATTCTGCAGGTTTTATGAAGGAAATCCTGTCTTTATTATTGATGATGAGGCTGATGCAGGATCCTGGAATACCCTTGTAAACCGAGATCAGCAGTCATCCGGTCCAACAAGTATATTGACAGCATAAAACAGCGCATCAAGCGGTTTATACCTACAGGTAACAGGTACTCCACAGGCACTCTTTCTTCAGACAAATGTTTCAGGCTGGCATCCGTATTTCACATATTATTTCCAGCCCAGGTGGAGCATGTATTTGGGCGGCGACTTCTTCTTTCCTGTTTCCGGAAAGCCTGGCTGTGTTTCTTTTTGGATAAAATGCAAAATCTAGTCCGTACAGTGGTTGTGCGTCATTTGGCGGTATCTGCACGAGATTCTGTTATCAGGAGGAAAAGTATGCAGGTGTTTATTTCACCCAAGTGCTAGGGATCATTTGCACATCAAAAGTTTACTGATGAAATAAATAGGGAATTGTTCTGGTGCAGAAAAATACAGATACAGAATTTAAATCAGCACTGCAGGTACAATATGACAGCTTAGATCCGAAAAATCTAATAAACAGACCTTTGATGCAATTTTTGCAAAAGTCACTGAGATGTTTACAGAAGATGCTGTTAAAGTTCTTGTTATGAATGGAAAATCAGATGCAGAAAGCCGTGAATATTCAGATGGTTGCTGTTTCATTATGAGCGGCAATACACTCGGGCGAGGTGTGACATTTTCCGGCACTTCAAACCATTTTGCTACGCTCGGACAAACAGTAAACCTCAAGCAGATACTATGATGGCGGCACAGCAGGGATGTTCGGTTATGATCGTGATCCGGTATGATGATGGTGTATATTGACAAAAATTTATATAAACTGTTGCTGACATCAACGCAACAAACAATTCGATCATTGCACAGGTTGAGCGAGGGCATTGACAACGTTAAACTCTATTATCCTGAGGGCTTGAAAACCAACAAGGCAAAATGTACTTGACAGCAAGCATATCAATTTATATCAGGAGGAATGAACTACTATCCACTTCGGCCAGAAAATGATTCTATTGAAAATATTTCTAAACTTCTTCAATCATTTTCAGAAAGTAGTCTTATTACGAGATTAGTCTGCGGGTGATAAAAGAAATACTTTCGCATATAATCACAAGTCCCGATTTAAGCTGAACATAGTTAAGTCTGTTATAAATACAATTCTTCGTAGCGACCTTCAACTAGGAATTCTTATTGTACGAAGAGAGGGATGTTACTCAAGGCACTGGTGCCCTGTTATCTCTAATGACTGGCAAATAGGTGCGTCATTTTCTGACAAAAACAGTCCTGACCATGTATCAAGTTACCGGAAGAAAAGGATGGAGAGGAAAAATGCTCTGGATTCCAAACATAAAATTCCCCGAAAAATATGATATATTACGATGTTTTTGAATAGGGAGAGCTGATCCGTATGGAATTGCTGTATGTTCTGAGCCTTGAAAAATCTGTTTTTGCTCCTATGGCTCTTGGCGTAAATAGACACTGTATACTCGCTGATATTACAGCACCAAGCGTAGCTTCATGGCTTTTTCACAACTTATGAAAAATAGAAATATCTGATGTCTCAGTCGAGACTGATTATTGAGCTGTGCTGATAATGGAATCGATACGAGGAATCAATTTATCTGCAGTTATTTGTTCTAACTATCTATTTCCAAAAGAAATTTCTTTAGCTGGCTCAGGATGATAACCCACTTTTGTGTTAGCTGTTCTTACGATTTTACACAGACTGACTCCTTGAAAAATATAGTGGGTCGATTACAAACTACTCAGTATATATACCTATAATTCGTTCATTAATAGTATTTCCTGTATCAGTTGCTACTCTATCATCTGAAAATTACGTTCATCTATCACTTCTCCCCAGCAGGATTTGCAAGGTTGCTTCTTCCCATTGAATAAAGCAGTATTTCCTTGTCGGTAACAAACGATAATCTCACTTCAGCTTCGCGTGAGCGACAAAATAACAAATCCTGCCGACTACAACAAGCAATGTAGCTCGGAGAATATTTTTCGGAATTGTTTAGGATTGGCAAATGGTGCATATATACGTACCAGTGATCTGGAAAGGTATGGAAGGATAGAGGTGACATTTTATAAAATTGATGATGAGCAGTATTATATGGTTTCTCTCTTAAAGGAGGAACGCGGGTCTGGCGAGATAATCACTCAAAAGAAGTGCGCAGTATGAATATGTCACATATTCAGTACAAATTCAAAAACCAGAAGAAAAGTTCGAGTATCTCTTCTCAAGGGACTTCGTTATCGATGACCATCAGCTTTCTGGATGCCCAGATTTGGTATTTCCAAAATATAAAACAGTGGTATTTGTAAACGGATGTTTTTGGCATCATCATGACTGTGGACGTTTTGTATGGCCTGCTTCGAATGAGGAATATTGGCGCAGGAAAATTAATCGAAATACAGAACGAGATAAGCAAAAATATTTTTCGACTAGTATCTCAGGGCTGGAAGGTAATCACAATATGAGAGTGTCAATTAAAGGGGAACTGTGCAGAAAAATATCTGAAAAACTATATGAAGATATTACAGGCAATGAATAATAATGAGCCGAAGATGTCACTATACTTTCCAGCTGCTGTTATTCGTTTATATTTGAGTTGTACTGGGGTATTCAATACCGGCAAGAGACTTCAAAATGGCTTCAAAAGATGATTTGAGCTCCTCTGCAGGGGACTGCCATGCCTATCTGTCTGCAAACACTTTCACTTGTTTCCTGAAAAATGTAGTTATCAGGGAACGTCTGAAGTCTGGCTCTTTTCCCGATTTGTCAGTGCTCGCGGTTCTTCCCAATGATAGATATGCGTTCCTCCGCCGCCGCTTCCAGTCACGGTGTATGATGGTTTATCTGGGTCAAAGGCGTTTATATATCTGACTGATTCTCGCTCGCTTTGATATTCAGTTGCGAGTTCTTTTGGAAGATTGGCTGTAAATGCATTCTGACCCTGGAAGAATATCCGTAATCTGCGAATGACTATATCTGATTGACATGTCCTCTCATTGTTTGGAGCATTTTTCCGGGATGGGAGGATCTTCAATTGCCTTTCTGCATGTGTCAACCCACTTATAGGGTTCTGCGAAGGTACCTGGATGTCACATCTATATCATTTCTGAGTTCCGACAATAATCAGCCTGTGCCGTGCCTGTGGAATACCGTATTCCTCAAACTTATACAGGTGTGGTGTGATCGTATGTCCTGTTTTCCTCAGTTTCCAGCAAGTGTAAATGCCCGACCTTTATTGGCGTTTCTTAATCGCTGACATTTTCAACTACAAAAACCATTTTGGTCTAAACCACTTTTAATGCAGAAACACCGTATGAATAAAAGGGGTCCGTAAACCCCATCCATCGCCCTTTTGTTCTCCTACGACACTCTAATCGTTACAAGAAAACCAAATGCCAAAGCATCAATCGATGCTAGTTTGCTCATATCAAAACTTTCTAATATCTTCTTGGTAGACCGTCTGTAGACTTCAGGACAAATATTACGCGATATGTGTCGCAAGTACTCGCATCATAATCATTTGCCCATTGATGTACAATGGAAAGTTCTGGGTTTCCTATGTCTGCGTTTAGGAAACACCCCATGCAATACCATGGGACCACAGAACAATTCTCCTAATCTATACGGCATATTAGAGGTCTCCTTTGGAGGATAGTTTCATGTTTTCTCAAGTATAAAATCGATGAATAACTGAACTGTCGATATATCTTCTCTATCAGTTTGTCTAATCTGTGGAGCCGTATGTTGGGATTAATATCTTTCGTCGTATATAACCTGCCGCCAACAGTATCTCAAAGGGATGAAAGTCTAATACCTTAGCTATTTTGCAGAGATTTCTCCAACTCGGTGTTTTCGATATCCGTTCTCGATTCTCATTATTTCACTGTCGCTTATATTGCAGGCAACAGCTAAGCTTTTGAGACAATCCAACAGCTTCTCGTTTTTCTTTTATTAAATTACCTAAATTTAGCATGTCAGATACCACCTTAGATGAGTGTATCATATTCTTTTCGTATTGTCTATATGAGTTTTACTGCTAAAAGCGGCGTTTTAAAAGGAATAGACATAGTGCGAAATGAACTCAGATGTCTAATAAGAAAAACAGAGTGATATATCTATATAATTATTTTCAAAAA
>BNJU01001940.1_pt1 | contig 88626 bp, 95 predicted proteins | sample 8539281 | NCBI WGS metagenome assembly BNJU01 (sample SAMD00202456, study PRJDB9452) | human saliva metagenome | isolation source: human saliva | place: Japan
TCAGTTATTACGTATTGCTCAGAGTTCCCCTCGAGTAAAAACGTCTGAACCAGTTGCCGCAGGAGATTTCAGTCGAAAGGCCCATCCGTGCAGGGCAACGCCGTCTCCGCCGATGCGCAGAGGATGCGTGCGGCTCGAAAAGTTTTGAAAGGATGACAGGCCCGCACGTGCTGGGCAAGTCCTTCCGGAGATGAGGGACCAGGCGAGTTCGGCGCTCGCCTCGACAGACTGTTGATGCCGCGTCGCCGAGGCAGTTCGAGCAGGTTCCGGGAGCGGAACCGCCTCGCCGGAAAAAGCAGAGAACTTCGCAGCCGGCACGAGTGATAGGGTGTGCGCTCAGTTGTCCCGAAAACGCAGGCAGTATGAGCAGCGTCGGGATTTGCCGCGCTATTTACAGGGCAGAGGAGAGCGGGGTTCTGAGTGTGGAGTCAGCAGACAACGCGTGAGCGGGTCGGCGCCCGCATTCTGGTGAGTGAGGGAATCATCCTTCAGTCACGTGTTGATGCCGACCATGACAGCGCCGCTGCGCGTCTGCTGATGGACCTCCGCAAGCGCGGCCCTCGCCGCAATCCAGCGGGAGGCGCCGGAAGCGCAGGCGGTCCGTCCAGGGTCGTCGCATCACGGTGACTAGGGTAAGGCCCACCGTCGTGTGCGAGTGGCGCGTTCAGGGCGTCGCACCCGTCCGCCAGAGCCCTCCGTAACCTGTGGCACTACCTGGCGGCGCGAGCGCCGCCACGCCCTTTCCCGCCACCAGCGGCCCGGGTCCAGCGCCCACAAAAGCATCCGCGCGGATACCGCGCATCACTGACAGCCTGCGCAGGGCGGCAGCCTGCAGGCGGCAGCAGGGCTCCAGCGTCACGTAGAGTCCGCGTCTCGAGAGTGCCGCGGCGCTGACAGCCCGCGAGCGCGGTCGTCTCCGCGTGGAGACCGCCGTAGACCGGATGCCAGTTTCTCGCCTGGGTAATACCACCGTCATGTCCTCACGAGGAGATCGGCTATGCCCACCAGAGGGTTCGGTGCCGTGTCCGCGGGTCTGCGCGGCGTGAGTAAACGGCACGCCGCATCATCTCTTCGTGCATAGAAACCTCTCAAATTGATCGGATAGATCTGGAGGTGCCTCGAATTTGCAGCATTCCAAGGGCTTGACCATGGAGGCGCTGGCGGTGCGGAATGTCGAACAATCCGACCTCCAGCGCAGCGGACGCCCATCCAGAGACTTTTACCGTCGCCCGGAATCTGACCGGACCCGTCTCTCGGCCTGCGTCACGCCGGTGGGGAATTTCCACCCCGCCCCTGAAGACTACGCAGCCCAGTATAGAATAGTGATGAAAGCTTGTCAAGTTTCGGAACGAGGTGAAAATCGTCGCTTTCTCGGTACCTTTCGCCGTCATTTGTTTAAAAGAGTTCTGTGGTGGAGGGCGGCGGAGCAGGGTGATGGCGTTCGCACCGCCTCGCTGCAATGAGATGGGGCAATATCGAAGTCCGCGTGATTTTTCCGCACCAATTCGGTTTACCGTCTGCAGGCCCGCCGCACCCGCAGAAGACCGGACATGAACCGCTGATCGCGCATGGCTGATGGCAGGATTGCGGTAAAGGGGCAGACCGCGAAGACCGGGGATTTGACGTGTCGTCCGTTGACCACGATGCCGCTCGCCTGATAGCAGGAAGCCGGAGGCAAAAGTCTCCGTTATAAAACTGTCGCTAGACAAGCCATCTGTGCGTTTCTCCTTTCCGCCTGAGAAAAAGATTTATGATAAGGAAAATCTTTGATTTAAGAAAACGAAAAAGGAAGAGTCGGAACTATGAGATTAATGAGACAGTTCGGCATCATTGCAGGCCATGACCTGTATCGGTGAACTGATGCACTACTGATTCCCCTGCTCGTGCCGGGCAGTATTACGGCCTGCTGCTCATGCTGGCGGCACTGATGACAGGTATCGTAAAGCTGGAGCAGGTGCGGGAGACCGCGGAATTTTTACTGATGCCATGCCGCTCATGCTTATTCCGGCGGGGTCGGCCCATGACAGCTCAGCTACAGTTGCGGCAAATTTTATTGCCGGTCACGATTATTACCTTTTGTTTCGGACCGTTGCGGTCATGTACGGGCTGTCACAGAGCTTTTGCCTCGCGGTGACGGCGCGCGGCAGAGCAGTGGAGAGACGGCTGCAGATCCAAAGAGGAACTGCTCGCGGAAAAGGCCGTGCTGAAGGCGGAACTGGGAGAGCTTGCAAGCCGAGAGGCCGAGAAAGTCAAGGAACTGGTTGAGGAAGCGGAAGAGACCGTGCGCAATTCGGCGGACGAGAGGAAGCAGCATACGCTTGACAAGGCGGGAAGAGAAGACAAGCGGAAGAGGAGACGGTAAACCATGAATGAGGTCGTACAGAATTCCACCATCATCGGCATTGTCATAAGCCTCTTTGGCGTTTGAATCGGCATGGTGCTCCGCACAAAATTCGGCTATGCGGTTTTAAACCCGCTGCTGATTTCGATTATTCTCGTTATCGGATTTACGGTTGCGTTTCACATCGACCACGACAGCTATGTGATGAGCGCGCGCTACCTGAGTTATCTCTTGACACCGGCCACGGTGGCGCTTGCGGTACCGCTCTTCATCAGCAGATGCAACTCTTAGCGACACTCGCGGTCATGCTCGGTGTTTTCGGGTTTTTGACGAGCTCTCGCTTCCATTTTTGTTGCGTCTGTCTCGTATTTCATAGAACATGCGGGAGTACATCACGCTGCTGCCGAAATCCATCACGACGGCCATCGGCATGAGCGGTGGAGGAGCTCGGCGGTTATACGACCATTACCGTGGCGACCATCATTATGACGGGGATACTCGGCAATGTGTCAAGCCGAGCCGGTTTGTCACCTCTTTGCGATTAAGAGCCCCATTGCGAAGGGCTTTATGCTCGGCACTTCCGCCCATGCAATCGGCACTTCGAGGCCATCGCAGCTGGGAGAAGTGGAGGGAGCCATGGCGAGTCTCGCGATTGTGGTCTGCGGTATCGCTGACTGTGGTCGGCGCGTCTGTATTCGCAAACTCCTTGAGTCGAACGCGACGTTACCTTCTGCCTGCGCTTTAATGCAGGCTGCGGCAAGTTCATAGATAAGCCCGCTTTCATAGGCGGGAGCAAGGCGCAGGCATAGTCCTGCGCTTTTTCGCGTTCGTTCGGGAGTTCCAGGGTCTCGACTTTTTCGAGCAATTTCTCGCGCCCGCTTTTTGCAGGTATTCCCCGGAAGGATGCGAGTTTTAGGGCAGAGAGCGGATCTCCGAGAACAGGCATAAAGACCCGGTCGCATATCTCCCAAAAGTTCGAGTGCGCGGTGGCCGAAAGAACCGAACCAGAATTACATTTTCGGTAGGCGCTCTCGTCCGCAATGCGCTGAATCAGCGATGCGAATTCTTCCGGCGGGAGCAGGGAGAGGTCTTCCGCGGAGCGAACGGGCGGGAGCAGCTTAAGCGCACCGAAGGAGGAGGAGACGGCTTTGCAATTCACTCCAGCGATAGCGTCCCGACAGTGGGCAGCTAGGAGTTCGACAGACTCGGCACCGTCCGGCGAAATTTGTCCGTAGACGCCCGCATACTCTTCGAGCGAAAGGAGCAGGGTATTGCCGCGCGCTGCGCGAGCCAGTCCGAGGGACAGCGAAAGCGTGGTTTTTCCGCAGCGGTGAACGGGAGAATAGATTCCGAGAATTTCGCACCGCGCCCTCGCGAGACGGAAAAGGAGGGCATTCTCGGCCTTGCCAGAGCGCCATGATGCTTCGCGCCAAGGCATCGGCGGACGATCAGGAAGAGTCGGCACGGAGATCGTATTCAGCGCCTGTTCGCCGACAGCCGTCCTCGCTCAGCAGAAGCGCAAAGTTGTTGCCTGCGAGTCCCTGCATCTCTTCCGCAAAGTGTTCGAGAAGAGCAGAATCTCACGGCAGCGCCTGTTCGAAAGTGCGCATATTGAGAGCATTCCGAAAAGGCGCGACCGGCAGGCCGAGACTTTTTTGTTGAGACCAGAATGCAGCGAGTCGTTTTCGAGCTCGCATCGGAGAAGATGACAGCATAACGTCGCATAGACAGTCCTCCTCAAAGGCAGTTAGCGTTCAGTGCAGGAAAAGCTCAGAACAAGCCCGCCTCCACGCCCAGATTGAGGAGCGCATAGCCGGCAAAGCAGTGGCAAGCGGCAACCGTTCGCAGCGCCGGTCCGAGAGCAGGAGACAGAGGGCGGGCAGACTTGCCGCGAGCAGACTGAGGAAAAAGAAGCTGAGAAAGGAAGAGACCCCAGATAGGGCCAGCAGAGTCCGAGCAGTTTACATCGCCCGCGCCGAGGAGGCGCAGATGAAAGCAGGGTAAAAGAAGAGCGTCGCAAGGACAAGACGAAGCAGAAAGCGAAGGTCCGAACCATGAGCCCCGGGAGCAGGGCGATGAGGAGGAGCAGGTTCGGGATGCGTCGCGTTCGGAGATCGGAGATGGAAAACAGAGGCAAAAAGACAGAGAGCGGAGAAAGTTGTAAAAACACAGAAACCTCCTTATCTTGCTTTTGTCAAACAGAAGAAAAAGCTATACTTGTAGTATAAAAACATTTGCACGGAGGAGTATGGCAGAGGTCAACAGAGGTATGGGGTCATCACGGAGACAGATTGCTATCTGTTCGGTCAGGGTACGCACTATGAGATTTACAAAAAGCTAGCGACATCCCATGACACTGACGGCGTGTCCGGCTACTACTTTGCGGTTTGGGCACCGCATGCCACCGCAGTGAGTGTGGTCGGAGATTTTAACGACTGAAAACAGAGGCCAATCCGTGCGTTGCGGTTTTTGAGGGGGCATCTGGGAGTGCTTTATCCCGGACTTCAGTGCGGCATGCTCTATAAGTTTGCCCCTGCGGAGTGCGGCGGAGAACTTTTAGTTTAAGGCGGACCCCTATGCGCGGAGCGCGAATTCCGCCCGGAACGGCGTCGAAACCGCGGAAGAGCCCTGGGAGTATCGCTGGAAGGATGAGGCTTGGATGCGGAAGCGGGCTAAGCAGGATCCGAGAAAGGAAGCAATCAGCATCTACGAGTGTCACTTGGGATCTTGGAAGCGGGGCGATGAAAACGAGCGGACGGCCTTCCTCCTATGAAAACCCCTGGCGCGAGAGTCTCTGCCTATGTCAAGGAGATAGGCTACCCATGTGGAACTCATGGGCATTGCGGAATATCCCTTTGACGGAAGCTGGGGCTATCAGGTGACCGGCTATTATGCGCCGACTTCGCGCTACGGAGATCCGAAAGCGATTTCAGTCTTTTGTAGACAGCATGCACGAGGCAGGCATCGGTGTGATACTCGACTGGGTGCCGGCGCATTTTTCCGCGCGACGCCTTCGGACTTGCGGATTTCGACGGACAGGCGCTCTGTCGAATATGCGGATACCAGAAAGGGAGAGCATCCCTGACTGGGGCACCGGGTCTTTGACTACAGCAAGACGGAGGTCAAGAACTTCCTGATTGCGAACGCGCCTCACTGGATGAACGAGTACCATGGACGGGCTCCGCGTGGATGCCGTCGCCTCCATGCTCTATTTGGATTACGGTCGTCAGGACGGACAGTGGTGCCCGAACCAATACGGCGGCAACGAAAATCTGGAGGCGATCGAGTTCTTCAAGCCTTTAAACTCCGTCATTGCCGGGCGCAAGGACGGCAGCATGATCATCGCGGAGGAGAGCACGGCTTGCCGCTGGTCACCCACAGTCCCGAGGAAAACGGGCTCGGTTTCACCTTCAGCGGAACATGGGCTGATGCACGACTTCTGAGTACATGAAGTTGGATCCCTACTCCCGTCGCGACAACCACAATAAGATGACCTTCGGTCTCACCTATTTTACGAGCGAGAACTATGTCCTGGTACTCTCGCACGATGAGGTGGTGCACCTCAAGTGCTCCATGATCAACAAGATGCCGGGCATCTACGAGGACAAGTTTTCAAACCTGAAGTGCGGCTACAGCTACGATAGGCCACCCCGGCAAGAAGCTGCTCTTCATGGGCCAGGAATTCGCACAGTGGCATGAGTGGGATGAAAAGGTCTCGCTGAACTGGGAGCTTCTCGAGGCACCGCACCGCGATATGCAGAGCTTTGTGAGGGGACTCTTCAGCTCTATAAGACACATCCCGCGCTGTACCGTCAGGACAATGACTGGAACGGCTTTGAGTGGATCAATGTGAACGATGCGGACCGTTCGATTTTCTCGTTTATTCGTCGGGATGAGACCCTGAAGAAATCCTTGGTCTTTGTGATCAACTTCACGCCGATTGCGCGCGAGGATTACCGCGTCGGTGTTCCGCACGCAGGAAGTTATCGCCTGATACTGGATGAGAGCGAGGGACTCTATGCGCAGAGCGGAAAGCGCGCAAGTTCCCATCGCGCGAAGCCGGGCGAGTGCGATCAGCGTCCGTTCTATCTGGAGTTTGCGCTTCCGGCTTACGGTGTGCGCGTGTTCGAGTTCGACGAGAAGAAGAAACTCGAGGACGCAAAGAAGCAGACAGCGAAGAAGGCGGAGAGCGGAAAGAAGACCGCGAGCGCAGGCAAAAAGGCAGACGCGAAGAAGACGGACGGAAAGAAGACGGACGGAAAGAAGACAGAGGGAACAAAAAAGACAGAAGGAAAGAAGAAGGCGGCTCCGAAGAAGACAACGGAGTCAAAGAAGCCTCAGAGCGCACGGAGGCCTCAAGAAGACGGCATCTCGGCTGCGGGTTCCGCTTTCTTCTAGGAGAAAAGAGTCGGCGGAGCAATCCGCCGCTCTTTTTGCGGGAGCGCTTCGGTTTGGACTTCACGAATTTCACAGACCAAAGAGTCGTTTTCCGGAATAAGAGGCTCCTCCTTGTGCGGAGCCGGTTCACTTGCGCCTAAAATGCGCTCCAAGTAATCCAAGGCGTGGGGGTGCCGCAAGCTTTCCTGATAGAGGCGGTAGGCGAGCACCACGCTCGCTTCATCGCTCTGATCGGTCAGGGAAAAGGAGCTCTGTAAAAGGCGGAGAGTGTCTCCGAAAACGGACGCTGCTGCCCTGGGTGGTAGAGAAAGTGAGGTGCACGGCTTAAGGACTCCAAATACACGCAGTCACTTTGGAGCAGGACGCCGTCTGAGGAGAGGAGATAGGCAGGGGAGCCGGGAGAGCGCCTGCAGCAGATAGAGGAGCAGGTGGCGGAGCTCCGCCGCGCGAAGCGCTTGTTCGCGGCAGGCTTCCGAAAGCGAGCGCAGCCCTGCTCACCCTCATAGCAGAGCTCGTTTTCAGCGCTCTGCCGCAGGGGCGAAGCGGCAGAAAACCGGGGATAGAATTTTCTTCCAACATGCGAAGCGCAAAATGAGGCGCGGCATCTTTCGGAGCACGGCAGCGCAAAGAAAGCTGCGGGCTGCGCTGTGGAGCAGTTTTCGGCATGGCGTTACCTCCCTAGGGGGTTTCGGTGGGTAGTTCGGCTTTTCAGGCGGAGCGCGTCTCCGGGATGCGGGTTTTGTCTTTCGATGCGCGCTTCGAACGAGGGGGCGTGAAGCTCTGCGCCGCCGCGCGTGCGCTCTCCCCAGACGGAAAAGCGAGAGTCACCGAGCGGAAGCAGGGTTTCAAGACGTGGTCGATAGCGCTCTTTCAGCGCTTCGGCTTGGAGCGCTGCGGTCTCAAAGCGGGCATCGCTTCGGGCGGCCTCTCCGGCCGCCGCTTCCAAGAGAAAGCCGGATACACAGCGTGCCTGTTCGCGGTACACGAAGCGTGTCGCCGCAGTGAGAGCGAGAAAGAGAAGAGCAAAGACATAGAGCGCCTCGACGGTCAGCGAAGCGCGCAGCCGCTTGGAAAACAGCCGCTTTGAAAACGAGCACATCATGACAGGCCTCCGTGGAAGAAAAAGAGGCTTCCGAGGGCTGGAAGCAGCAAAAAGGGAAGCAGAGGCAGGCGCTGCGTTCCGACGCTTCGAAGCCTGCCGAAGCGAAGGCAGAGCAGGCAGAGAGAAAAGAGAGCTGCCGCTAGGGAGCCGAGCGTCAGTACGAACAAAAGCCGCCGAAAACCGGCCCCCAGGCCGAACGCGAGCAGGAAGAAGGCATCTCCGAGTCCCAGTGCCTCGCGGGTCAGAAGGGAAAAGCCGAGAAGGGGCAGGGAGAGGAGCAGCGAAGAAGGAATCTCGCTGCTGAGTGCCCGCGCGCCGCCGGCAAAGAGTCGCAGATAAAAGAGCAGCTCCGCAACAAAAATGGTGCCGAAAAAGAAGCGGGGGACACTTTGCCGTCGAAAATCCTCGCCAGCGCAGGCAAGCGAAAAGAGAATGAGCGAGATGCGCCCGAAGGCAGAGTTTGCAAACATGGGGGCTCCTTTTCAGCGGTAGCAGTAAGAGCAGGGACCGAGCGACTGCACTTCGCTTAGGCGCACGGCGCGGACATAGGCACGGATTGCGCGGCAGGCGGGGTCTCTGTGATAGGCGTTGCCGCTCGGCATGATATAGACAGTCCCCGCGGTCACAGCGCGCGCGCAGATCGGGCAGGCATGGTAGCGTCCGCCGCCCGCATTGCGCGCGCTTTTGGCCGCCTCAACGGAGACCGCGCTGAGCGCATTCGAGAGATAGTGACAGTGTGCGCTCTTACGGTAGCGCGGAGTTCTTCCCGATATATACGATTTCGTCCGCCGCGGTCTCGGACAGGCGATTTTTCGGGATCGGTTTCTCCGACCCAGGCGCGCCGCGTCGCCGTGCAACTGAGGGTTAAGGGCGGCAGGCGAAAGAGGGGAATCGGGATTTGATAGCGATAGTCCAAAACCACGGAGACGGTTTCCCGTCCGAAAGAAAGGAAGAGCGCTCGCGCTCAGTCCGCTTACATTAGGATCTCGGACGGTCTCGCGTGCCGCTTTCAGTGCCTGCTCGCCGAGGGAGGACGTGTATCGCACGCTTTCCTCGTCCTGCAAGGCAGCCAGAGCGGCGGCACGCGCAGAGACCTCTTCGGCGGCGCGTTGCACCTGTCGCCCGCCGTCATCATGCGAAAGGGAGGGCAGGGCAAGAGCAGGACAACATAAAAGAGGGAAGAACAGAGCGGCTTCAACGGTGAGGGAAGCCTGCAGCCGGAACGGCGCCTCGGCGCTGCGCTCCTGCGGAAAAGAGAGAGTCGGTCCGTCGGAAGTGCCTGGAGAGCGTTTTCCGCTTTTGTTTGACAGTGGTTTTGCTATGACTGTCTCCTTTGCGCAGAAACGCAAGGTCGAAACGCCGTGCCGCAGCGAGATTTCGGGAAAGAAAGCAATATAAGCAGGTAACGAAACAAAGAAATGCAAGCGAAACAAAAAAGTACAGCGAAACAAAGAAATGCGGCGAATCAAAGAAATGCAAGCACATCAGTCAGCGCGAAAAACTCCGCACCGAAATTGAAGCGATTCTCCGCCGTCTGCGGGCGGATGAGAAAGAGACGCCGAAAAGGTGGGAGGCATTGCAGCGCAGTTCCGCACGAAGTGCGAAGAGGCATTGATCCAGCCGAAAGGCGCTGTCCGCGGTGGAAAGCGAAGCCTCGATGACATCCATCATGCGGTAATTTCTGAGAGAGCGCCCGGTCTCCGAATCACAGAGAAGCAGAGCACCCGGTAGTCGAGCCCTCGGGACTTTTCCGCTCTGTACTGCCGCCGGAAGGGAAGTCTCCGTTTGTAAGGCTTGTTCGGCAGTCAGGCGGGGTTGCGGTGCCGCGGTGAAGAGGGGCGCTTTTTCTCCGGAGAGGAGCAGTGAAAGGTCGTTTAGACTGTCGAGCGCGGCCATTGCAAAAGAGGATGAGAGCGCAGAGCAGGGCGCGGAGACGAGGGCTCGCGGTGGCGGTACAGAGGCTGTCCGAGTCGCGGCGGCTGCCTGCAGGGAAGCGCTGCCGCGTAAGAGGGCGAGTAGGCGCAGGCTTTGCTGGTCGGAAAAGAGGCGGGCACAGACAGCGGAGAAATTTTCGCGGTCCGAACCCAAAGCCGCTGACCAGATATTCGAGTTGTAGCGAGAGGTCTGCACGCGGCGGCGCTGTTTCCGCAGAGAGAAAGCTGAAAAAGGTTGCCGTAGAGGCTGCGAGCGCAGAGTCTTGCTCATTGCGCGCCGTTCCGGGCCTCAGTTCCGGGAGAGTCGCGGAAAAACGAAGTGCCAGCGTAAGTCTGCCTCCTGCGGGAAGCGTTGAGGCTGCCGGGAGGCAGAGGCTTCGCGGCTCGGGCGATAGGCGCAGGAGTTCCGATAGGGCAAGGAGCCGGCATCCCTTGTGAGCCCTGAGGGGGCAGAGAGGGGTCGGGAGAGCGAGTTCCGCCTCAAATTGAGCGGCAAGTTCCCTGCCAGAGAGCAGCGGCATCTATGCTTTCCTCGTCCTCATCGTCATCCTCGGCTTCGGCCTCAGCAATGCGCTCGCGAGCGCGGCGGCCTCCTGAATCAAAGGCAGAGAGCGTTGGGCCGAGTGCGGGTACGGCAGAGATAAGAGCCGCGAGTTCGGCCCTTTCCGCGCGATAGCTTTCGCCGCCTTTCCGAAAGCACAGCCGTGAGCGGAGAAAGTTCGCCTGCGGTCCGGGTTCCGTCTCGTGGAGCGCCGCTTCGGCGCTCTCAAAGCGGAGCCCGGTTTCCAGACAGCGTTCCGCCGAACGTTCGCTTGTTTCGAGGGCGGCTTGCAGGGCAGCCTCGGTAGTGCGCCGAGCCGCCAAGTCGCCGTTCGACAGAGGGAGGCGGCGGTCTTTTTCGGCTGCGGCAAGAAGCAGCGCCTGTTCCGTTTGAAAATAGAGTCTCGCCTCGGCCGCTTCGGCCGAGAGTAGGAGAGCGAAAGCACGGCGGGAGCGCTCTTCGGCGCGCCGCAGTTCCGCCGTGTGAAGCAGAAGTGTTCGCGGCTTTTGGCTCGTCTCGGGCTTCTCCTTCATGTAGGCAAGCAGCCCCTTCGAGCCAGACCCCGCCGCCGTCGCCGAGGAAGGTCTTTTTCCGGAAGGCCTATCTCTGCGCAAAAAACGCATAGCGCCCGGCGTTTTCCCCGGTACGTGCTACGGTCTCGAGAGCAGGGCAACGCAGCGCTCGTCGCCGGATAGCGGTAGGCGAGAATGCGGTACTGTTCCCAGAGGGAGGCATCATAACGAAAAGAGAGAGTCGGTGGCGGCATCCAGAGCGCGAGTGCGGCGTAGCAGCGGACCGGCGGGTTCGCGCGCTTCCAAGAGCGCACAGATGAGGGCGCAGCAGGAAGTCAGAATCAGCGCGAGAAACAGGGTGACCGACGTGAAGCGCACTCAGTAGACCTGACCGGCCTGGTTGTTCTCGCTGGAAGGCGCGGCTTTAAGAGGGCAATCACCCGGCCTCGAAGAGGACCACCAGGGTCACGAGCACTCACGAGAATCAGAATCAACTCGATGGTGGAAAACCGTCTTCCGCTTCGAAAAAATCCGGGTCGTATGCGTTTGGCGGCAAACCTCCTTACGGGAAACTATGGGCTGAGAGTTCAGAAACCGAAGAGCGCGGGACAACCATGATGACCATGACGACCAGCAAGACGAGAAAGACGGCAGAAGCAATTTGCGCCGGCTCTTTCCCGAGCCGCCTGGCAAGGGTCTTCGTTCTTCCCAGGCGAGGCCTATTTCGGCGGACAAAATGTTGCGGAGCGCGGCGACACCTGTTCTCTGGTTCTGCTCGAGGAGGGAGGCGAGTTTCGCGTACCAGTGAGGCCGCAGGCGCGCCCGAAGGCGCGGTACATGTGACTCGCTTCCGCCGGTGCGGAGCAGGCGTGCTTTCGTGAGTTCTTCATAGCCGCGCGCGGCGACTTCCGTTGCGCCCGTTCCCTCAGCGTAGTCCGGAGGCAATCGAGCGCGCGCGCGGGCATTCATCCCCGCGCCGAGCAGGACCACGCTTCGAGACGAGCCTGCGACTAAGGGAGCAGCTGCTCGTCTGGCCGCCGCTTTGTCCGCGAGCTCCTGCCGCCTTCACACACAGAACTGCGGCGACGGCACCAGTAGGAAGAAGAGCCGCGTACCCCGCTCTGCGTCGGAGCGTCCCGGTAAGCGGTCGGCAGAGAGCGACGAATTCAGAAGCCGCTGACCGTCCTCTTTCGAGATAGGAGAAAGTCCCGTCGCAGGGTACCTCATTCCGCGCGGGCGGCAGAATGGTGAGCGGTAGGGCAAATAAGAGCTCCTCTCGATCCGGGGGAATCTCGAGCCGCACACACTGAGTGTTACATCCACGGCTTCCTGTGAGCTTCCCGTTGCACATTTCCAGCTGTCCAGAAGAGAGGGGGTTCGAGGAGAGGTAGCTCGCCGAGAGTCCTTCTTCCGGGAAAAATGCGGAGGCTCAGCTTGTTCGAATTTCCGAGAGCGAGGCATTTGCTGCTTAAGACGGCAGAGCGAAGTCCATGAGTTTCGCGGCCTTCGCGAGTTCTCCTCGGTGTAGCGCGTGCGCGACCGGAAGCAGGAGTTCGTTTTTTGTCGGAGAGCCCTTCTGACCACGGGCATAGCGGGCATCCTCCGCGCCGTAGTCGCGGCAGCGTCGCGCAGTGTCGGGAGAGAAAAGACGGCCTCGTGCTGTGCCGCAAAAGAGGGATAGCAGAAGCCGGACAGAGGCAGATAGGGGCGCGATAGCGCGAAAGGAAGAAAAGCAGTCGTTTTTCATGACGGTCTTTAGAGAGAGATCGAAAGCGATGCGCTGTGAGAGATAGAGCGTGAAGAGATAGGTTGCGAGGCAGAGGTCGCGACGAGACGCCCCATGAAGGTGCGTGTACATGACCCGAAAGAAGCCCGGAGAGGAGAAGTCCAGCAGAGTATCATAAAGAGCGGAATCACATCTCACGACGCGCTGCTCAGCGCCTTGCTGCCGTGAGCGTCAGAATTCTCTTGATTTGAATGCGGTCGCCGATTACCTCGCTGGTGCGCTGCGAGGATACCGGGGAGATCTCCGCCGGATTTTTCGTGCGATGCGGAGTACACGGGCAAAGGTCTTGATGTCATCTAGGGCCGGAGCGGCGCGCAGTCATCGACCGCCTGCTCCGGGAGGAATGTTCATCTCAAGCTGGCGAAGCAGGTAGGCAAATCTCGCGGACAATGAGGGAATCCAGGCCGTAGAGACATTCAGTTCGCCGAGGCTTTCACGGAGGGCATTTTCGAGGGAGTAACCTGCGCTCAAAGAGGCGGCAAGCAGGAGAGGGCCTGCGAAAGGCGAGAGCAAGAGCTTGTGCCTTTTCTGGCGGCAATCAGCGCGTTGCGCCTTGTAAAGGGGAAGAGCAGTGTGAGGGGGAAGCAGGAGAAAGGAAGCAGAAAGAGGCTGCGTGCAAAAGACAAGGATGAAAAGTGAGCTCGCGGCGAGAACGGCGTGCAATAGGGAGTTTCAGGTACTGAGGAGAGTTGATAGCGCTCATAGTTCGAGTACCGGCTGCCGCGAGTTTACCGCGGTTTTTGAGACTGCCGACCCGGATAAGCCGCCTGCTGCATTTGTCGCCGCTTTGCGCGCCTTCTTTCCCGAAAGGCAAAAGAGTTCGTGAACTCTGAATTTTCCCATGACCGATGCCTCCGACTTCCCGAGACAGATAGACACGGCGGCTCCGGTCGCAGCCCGCTTTCGAGGTGGACAATGAGATCCAGGGCGCCGGAAATTTGTCGCTGAACGCTTCCAGCGGGAGATTGGCACCGCCGAGCGCTATGGTTTCGACGTCGCGCCAGCATATCGGCGGCGGAATCGCGCCCGGTTGAAAGGGAACCGTCGTCCGGTGTCATGCGGCCCGCAACATGTCGAGCGGCTCGGCGCGCGCACTCGCCGACTAGCTGATGCGGTCCGTTCATCGAAGGCTTGCGCGTATCAGGTCCGAAATCGCACCTGCCCGCCTTCCGCCGTGCCGCATTTCGTCCTCGTAGGCGCACCAGATTTTCGATGGCAGTTGCGTTCCGCGAACTTTTCACGCAGGATGACGCGCCCGAGGCCGGGATGAAAGCGGGAGCTGCGTCCAGAAAGCGTCGTCTTGCCGGAACTGGTGCCGCCGCTGATAAAGATGCTGTAGCCGGCTGCGTGACGGTCTTTTGAGAAAGGCGGCGGCCTGCAGGTCAGCGTCTCCGTGGCCGATCAGGCGTTCCATGGTGATGGGCCCGGAAATTGCGTATGGTGACAGCGGGACTCGCCGAGGGAGATCGGCGGCAGCATTAACGTGGACACGACTCGCTGTCGGGGAAGACGCGCATCCGCAATGGGCGAGACATTGACGCTGCGGCTTTACGCGGCTGCACAATGCGCTGAATCAAGTCCTCCAACTGTTCCTCGCTCGAAAAACGAAGTGTCACAGCGCTCGGCCTTGCCGCGCCGTTCGATGAAAAATCCGGTCTCTGCTGTTTACCATGATTTCCGTGACATCGTTCCTGTCGAGGAGTTCCTCGGAGTGCGTCCAGCCTGCGAAAGGAATTGAAAGAGAGCTGCGGAGGGACAGATGCTCCGCGACCGAGAGCAGATGCTCGGAGGAAAGACCGCGAGTGCGTCATCGATCACAGCAAAGAGTGTCGTCGCTCAGATCCGCGCAGGGTGCAAAGGGTCTCGGACAAGCGTTCATCGCAGCGAAGCGCAGAGTACCTGCAGGACTTCTATGAGCCCTCTCCTTTTCGTCTTACAGTATATGAAGGACGTTGAAAGAGCAAAAGGTTCGATGTTTTTCGAAAAAACATTAAAATAATTTTTCGAGGTCGAGAAAATCGCAAGGCGGGTGAGAGACAGCAGCGAAGTCACGAGAGAGAGAGCGGAAGGGAGAAAGGAAAGGCGGAGAAAGCAGAGGCAGGGAAACAGCAGGAAATGCTTAGAAGCGGAAACGGCGAGCGCGAGAGCGCAGGTGTGAAAGCGGCAGAGAAGTGAAGCGCAGGACAGAGCGCAGGCGGGTGAGCCCTGAGATCGAAATGAAAAACGCAGTACAGTAGTAGACAACACCGCAAGTTTGTTTGCACGGAAAGAGGAGGCATGAGGATGAGACAAGACGATTGCTTTTCTGTACCGCAAACTGAGAAATTCCGCGACGGAAATCTGTGAGAATGAGGGCTTTCGCGTGATTCTGATCTGGGCCCCGCGCTCAGCAGCACGCGCTGCGCTGCCGAAAGAGCGCACTATCGCGATATCACCGAGCTTCCGGAGGCCGTGGCGAGGCGTTGCCGCGCGGCAAGGTCGGGAAAGGCTATGCAGCAAGGACCCGGCGCCGCGGGGCTTTTAACATTGTCCGCAACAACGGCACGGCGGCCGGTCAGACGGTGTTTCACCTCCAGTTGACCATGTGATACCGCGCTATGAGGGCGGCCCGGGATGAGCTGGTCGCGTGTGATCGCCCGGAAAGGCAGTGAGGCAGAGGGAACTGAAGGCAACCGCCGAGAGCACATGCACGTGCGCTTTGAAACCAGCGTACGGGAAAGACGAAATGCGCCGGTCACGGATTTCCTGATTCTGCGAATGTGCTGGTGTTTCTTTTATGTCGCATTGCGCGGGCGGCCTGTGGGACGATGCGTGGTTTTGCTCGCCGAGAAAGCGCAAGCTATACGCCCTTATCGTCACGGAGCGGCAGGAGTACCGGAGATCGCTCACGGCGGCCTTTTGCACGCGGGCATACGGCATCGAACAATATGCTTTGTTCCTCTTTGTGACCGGCGACAGTCTGGAGCACGCGCTGGACATGTGGAACACCCACGGACCTCGGCCCTTCGCGGCGAGCCTTCGGGCCGCTTCCCTTGCGGTCGAGGTAGCTATGGGCAGAAGGTTCTAGCGCGGCGCCTTGGCGCGAAGTCTCGCCGTGCCTGGCGGCCTGGATCTGGGTGCTCATCAGAAACCGCGGTCGCTTTTGGCGGAGTTCCGCATCCGCACCTTCTCTCTCGGGCATGATGCTGCTGGAGCTGCTCTTCACCGAGGGGGTTGACAACGCGGCGCGACGCGTGGGCGGCCCGACGTGGTCGGTTTTCTGCTCGCGGTCGTGCTACCGGCGACCGTGACCCGTCACGCTGTTCCAGCACGGAGACATGACCTGAGCCACACCGTCTGCGCTGCCGCCCGCTTCCATTGCGGCGAGGTAGCGCGCGGGTCCGCATAGGGTCACGCATCAGCGGCGTAGCAAGGTCAGCGCGACAGGCTGCTTCCTCGAGTACGCGGGAGTAGCCCCGTTTTCTCGTAAGAGCGGGCATTCATAGAATCTGGTCGCCGCGGCCTCGCCCTTTGCGGAGAGCGGAATCAGCACATTGGGCTTTCGGAGCGCCAGGGACCCTCGCAGATGGCGTTGAGTTCGCGCCTTCGACGCGGGATGTCCGCGCGAGGGCAAAGTAGTAGTCCTTTCACCTCGGAGACATACTCGACCGGCGGTAGCCCGCGCCGGTAAAGCGCGTACCCAGGTTATTCTTGCCCGCGATGCAGCACCTGGAACTTCTTTCAGGAGGTCTGGAAGCGCCTCGCGGACGGCCGCATTGACCGCGCGCGGAACGAGACTGCTGCTGATCACGAGAGCACCGGGCGCTCGTCGTAAAGCGTTCAGTTCATAGGCCGCCTCGCGGCGCCTGAGAGGAGCTCGGCGCGACGGAGCCGGCCGTGCGCGCGCCTGTCTCTTCGGGAGCAGTGTCTCGGGGAAGTTACAGCGCAGATCGTCGCCGCACTCGTAGTGGAGGCGGTCATGCGAGTCCCGGTGTCATATCCGACTCGTGGATCACGGCGGGAAATGCCGAGGCGCTTTGCGGCGTGCGCACCACGGGCACGGCGACAGCCGCCCTTCGGAAAAGACGAGAGGTCCGGCCGGAAACGTCGCTGCAGTATCGCCTTTGCCTCGTCGCCGTGCCCTCTTCAACACGCGGAAGGGATCGGTGAAAGTCCAGTCGAAATAGCGGCGCAGTTTGCGGAAGGAAAATGCCGCGGTAGGGAGTTCCGGTCTCTTCGATTAACTTTGCGCTCCATACGCCCTCGTAGGAGCCGTGCAGAGGGACCTCAAAGCCGGCTTTCGCGAAGCGCGCGGAGCAGGGCGATATTCGGTGTGACGTGACCTGCGGTCCGCCGCCGGTCAGAACGATTTTCATTTACGAAACCTCTCTCTTACAGGGTAAGATAGAAAGCTATGTCTTGTATTTTTACTCTGCGGAGGGCATTATCTCAAGGCGGCAAAGGAGGCATTATGACGGCAGGTATCATTGGGGCTGATGAAGAAGAGGTGAGGCCACGAGGCGCGGCACTGAGGCATAAAGAGGTACGCGCGGGTATGCGCTTTCTGACGGGAAAAATCCGAGGGGAAGGGCGTTGCGCTTGTCTGCTCCGGAATGGCGGCAAAGGTGATCGCAGCCGCTGCGGCGAGCATCTTGATGGAGGCGCTTTTCAGTGGACTGCATCCCGAATACCGGCATTGCGGGCGGCATTGCGCCGGAGGTAAAGCTCGGTGACATTGTGCTCTCGACGGACTGCCCTGAGCATGATTTTATCGTCACGGCCTTCGGCCAGAGAAGGGTGTGATCCCCGGGAAATGGAGACCAGGTGTTTCCGGCAGATCAAAGACCCTGGAACTCGCGAAGACCTGCGAAGAGGAGCACGCTCGGCGTCACGGTTCACACGGGACGCGTGGTGTCCGAGACCTCTTTGTCGCGAGCCGGGAAAAAGAAGGAAGAGTTGTACCGCGACTTCTACGGAAGCTGCTGCGAGATGGAGGGCGCCGCGCATTGCGCACACGGGCTATCTCTCGCGGCGTACTTACCTTGTGATTCGCGCCATTTCCAGACCAGGCGGATATGAAGGCAACGGAGATTATCCGAATTTACGGCGAGGCAATCGAGAACTTTTAAAGCTCACGCCTGCATGCTGAAATCGTCTGAGTTCACTCTTCGAGGACTTCAATCTCCATATAGTCAAGGGAAGCGCCTCGAGAAAGTTATGGCGGTAAACGCGTGCGCACGGCGCTTAGAAGTCACGGATGTTCTTCTCAAGCCAGAGCGGCGAGGGGAGGTCGAATTCCGCGGCGAGGGCGTGACGCCGAGCACCTCGGGTGCGGCTCGAACTTTCATCGTTAAATGACATGCGTTGGGGAATTATTTTGTGTGCCGGACACATTTTCCGGAGAGACGAAACACGAGCTTACCTCCGCATCTGCAAGTTGAGGTTAGCTGTCCGTCTATCGTAGCGGAGCGGGGGCACAATGCAATGCGATGCTCAGAAAGGAGTTTTGGGTGGAACAGTCGGGTATGGATTACGCAGTTCGTCGAGGAAGCGCGTTGGCGGTCATCGGGAGGCAGAGCTCGAATGCTGGAGGAGGAGCCGGTGCAGGAGGCGGAGCGCCGTCAGGAACTCATGGCGGAGGAGCAGAGCCTTAAGGACAACTACGAGCGCACCGTGCAGAACCGCCAGAAAGAGCTCAGCGATAGCTTTGACGACGAAATCGCGCGAGAGCTGGGATGCCGTCATGCAGTCCAAGAAAGAGAAAGCAAAGAGTATAGCAAGCAGGAGCGCATTGCGTGGCGGAATCCGCCCGCTCGAGGACAAGCGGACAGAGATCAAGCGCACGCTTCGAGAACTGTTTCGAAGAACAGTTCCTCGATATTCCGCTCCCAAGCTCTACTATGCGCTCTACCGGCCGCAGCACTGCCGAATGGATGAAGATTCTCGTCTTTTGTCGCAGCTCCTCTTTGGTGGCATTGCCCTGCGGCATCTATTTCTGCGCTGCCGAGCACTTGCGCAACATACTCGGCTCTGGTATTGATTACATTGCGGATATCGTGGTAATCGGCGGCATCTACATCGGCCATCGGCACGCGCTCCAAGCTCCGTTACCGAGACCCTGAAAGAGGGCGGCGCATGCAGAACGAACTCACGGCAGCTCGCACGAGGAGCTCAAGAAGAAGAGGCATTCAGCGATAAGAGCGATGAGCCCATGACGCTGGATAGCTACGACAGATGATTTCCGGCGCAGAGGCAGCGGCTTGAGGAGACCCAGCAGAAGAAGCAGGCCGCGATGCAGAAATTCGAAGGGACCAGCGGAATCATTGCGAAGGAACTCAGCGGAGAGGCAGAGCCGCGCATCACCCAGAAGAAGAGTGCGTACGAAGAGACCCACAGTCGCTTGACTGAGATCGGCAAGAGACGGCAGGCAGCGGCGCTCCGCCTGCGGGAGGCGTATGAACTCCTGCGGCAAGGAGTTCATGTCGGAGGAAAAATCGGAGGCGTTAAAGAACATCATGGACAACACGGACGGCAACCAATTTCAGGCTGTTGAACAGTACCGGAACCGACAGAGTCCTGAGCATGGCGAAACAAACACGCTGAAAAGGACTGGCGCAGACTGATATGGATTACGGCTGCCTCCTCTACGGTGCTGGTCGCATGGAACATTTACCACGGCGCAAAGGGTTACACGGCGCCGGCGCGGTGCTGAACCAGCAGGACGTGAGCCAGGCAGCCTGGTGGCTACAGAGCCCTTCAAGCGCGGTTTTTCAAGTATTCGAAGGACGGTGTCAGCTATATCGGCGAAAAGAACGAGACCTACTGGTTACCTCGAGTTTTGAGATGAAGAGATCCGCGTCATCGATGTCAACGGGGCTTACGCGGTCATTGCAGACCGACTGACCGGAAACATCCCTGCAGATTTTTGATGAGAAGCACGAGATCGAATGCCGCACGGAGCGAAGCTTGGACAGCGCTTCGGTCTAGCGGCGGCATTGTCGCGACGCTCGAAGAGGACAGCGTTGCGAGCTACATTCAGTTTCTACAACCCGGACGGCACGGTGCTGACATTACGGTCAAGGCGCTGCTCGAGGGCGACGGTTTCTTTTTACGGCGCTCGACTCTCGGATGACGGCGGGCAGCTGGTCATCAGTGGAGTTGCTTATCTCGAGGGCGGCGTCTCCACGGCAAAAGTTGGGCAGCCTACGATTTCCCGGAAAAGAGGCAGCAGAGCAGGATTAACGCGCGGCGGCGTGGAACCCTTGCCGGGAAAGAAATCTGATTTCGAGGTGCGCTACCCTGCAGAACGGAACCGCTTTTGCGGCGTCCACACGCGGGCTCTTTTTTCCGGGTCGGGGACAGAAGGTGGAGGCACCAGCTCCGTCGAGGCGGAGGAGGGAGACACGATCTGCTCTGTTTTGACCGCTCCTATGTGGGCATAGTCCTGAACGATACGGTAGTCCAAAAACGGACGTACCGCATAGAACTTTACAACAGCAGCGGAGCGGGTGATGCACAAACCGGCGACACCACAGCGCCTCCTTTGTGGGACAAGGATACGTGTTCCCTGCTCAGGGAGCGATACGGACGATTTTCTTAAAGAACGGCACCAAACAGTTCACACGGCAATGTGGATTTTTCTCAGTGCCGCCGTGCGCCCGTCCGAAGAATCACCACTCTGAGCTCTGGGGCCCGTCACATCAAAGAAGTAAAACTAAAGTGAGCGGAGAAAGAAACATGAGAGCGATCGCATTGCGCAGATGTCATGAACCGCACCGCCGAAACTGGTTTTCGGAGACGGAACGCCTCATCAAGAAATGGGGATTTTTCCGACCATTGACGAGTGATAACGGAAGCCATATATGCCGCTGACATTGCAGAGCATCCAGAATGACGGAGAGAGAGTCACGGCAAGGCGGAGCTCATCGGTGTGGACTCGGTTCCCGGGCCTGGTGCAGACTGGACCGGCTGATGTGGAGGTAGGCGTCAACCTGAATTGCTGCGGGAGATGTACGGCGCGGGAACTCGGAGCTGCTCGGCGTGTTGCGTTGAGGTCGGCAACGATGCCATGTCACTGCGCTCGGTGAGGCTGGCGCGGCGGCGGCGAAGGTGCGGCGAATGCGGTGCTCATACGTCGGAACCGGTGTCGGCGCGGCGGTATCATGGACGGTGAAATCGTGACCGGAAAGGCACGGCCCCGTGCGGTGATTGGGCACATTCAGTGCGGGACGGCGAGACCGAGCCCTGTAACTGCTGGGGCGGTAGGGCTGCCTTGAGCAGATTGGGAGTGCCACCGGCATTGTCCGCAGGCGAGAACGCCGCCTCGAGAGAAAGAAAGACGGGAGAGCGGGCCTCCAGCTTTCGACGACAAGCTGACGGGCGAAGGATGTGTGGTGACCTCGGACGGGAGGACGATGGCCCCTCGCGGATGAAATCAGCGGAGACGGTCGCCAAGTATCTCGTGAGACCGTGACATGCTCTGCCTGACCATAGACCCGGAGATCTTTTATCATCGGCGGCGGGCGTCCCCGGGCGGGCTTCTACTACTGACAAAAATCCAGAGTTTATTACGACCGCCATATGAAGATTTCTCAGAACCGCGGTCGCGTGGTGCCTGCGGAGGCGGCAACGACGCCGGCATCTACGGCGCGGCAAAAGCTGGTGCTCGGATGACGCAGGGAGCCCTTTCCGGGCGTCTTTCGTGGTCGGGAGCCGAGACCGAAATGGTAGGCGTCCGGCATTTGAATTACGGTATTTGTGCGGAAACCGGCGAGCGCAGCGCGTGTTGATTGACTGCGGTTTTCGGCGGGCTGATACTTTTCGAAGCGAGACCTACGAAGTGGCGTTTTCACGAGCTCGAGCACGGGCGGGAGCTGACGTTTTGATTACGCACGGGCACAAGGATCACCTCGGGCAGGCGCAGGAACTCGAGCGTTTGGGCGCGCGCATCTTTAAACCCGAGGATATGGATCAAAAGTCGCCATACTGAATACCCTGCCTGGGCGATGAAGGGACGCATGCTCTTTTCGCTTACGGGCTGAGACCTGCGACGAGACCTGCGGCCTTTTGGTCCAGCGGCGGACGGCTTTGTGGAGGGCCATATCGAAAACATCTGGGACTTTTCCCTCACACCCATACGCCTGAGAGCCGCACGGTCGGCGACTATTGCCTCGGTGATGGTGGCAGCTGCTGAGACACGCGCGGAACTCTGGCTCTTCGATCAAAACACAAATTTATTTTCAGCGGGGATCACGTGCTCGAAGAGGTTGCACCCATTGAGGCACATCGGCGAGTTTCCGAATCGCCTGTCCGCGTATCTCGGAACGCTCCGGAGGCCGCGGAGTCGCTGGACTATCTCTTTGTGCCTGGGCACGGCGCCCCCTTCCGAAACCCGAGGCTGTCCGAAGGTCCGAGCGCAGTACACTGGGAAGCACTGCGATCAGCTGAGGAAAATCGAGAGAGACGAGGAGACTGTTGTCATGACGTCGGTCCATGGGCACGGTCGCGTATCGGCGGCCGCTCACCGCATGAGAGAGAGAAGTCTGCATTCAGATTTGGTTTAAGACTGTACCTGCCTAAAATACTTGGAAGAGCAGGGCTGGCTTCGAAGAGTTGAGACGGCGCCTCTGTTGAGTGCAGGGCGCTGCTGCAAAGTGTCATAAGAGAAAACAGGCAAAGAAAAACGCGTCGGATTCTGGACGCGTTTTTCTTTTGCTCGTGCTTATTTATTCGGTGACGCGGCAGCGCACGCTCGCCTGGAAGTAATCGCCGTCGATTTGATGTCCAGCGGCCGCCCCGCGCTCCGTGAGCGACTGCAAATCGAGAGACCCAGACGCCGCCTTCGGTCGTTGGGGAGCGGTCGCCGCGCACAAATCTCTCGGTCAGCTCGCTCCGGCGATATTCAAAGCGCTCGCTGAGATATTCTTCAGCGTAAAGCTAACAAAGGCCCCATCCGCGGGAGACTTCGCGTAGACGCGGGAGTTTTTGCGGCGTACTTGCAGGCGTTGTTGTAGAGATTCTCGAGACACGCCAGAGGTGCCGACCGTCCGCGAAGTAAGAGCGGCTCTTTTGGGAGGGTCGGAATCAGCGTGAGCCCGCTCGCTGGAAGCGCTTCTTCGAACCGTCGCTGGTCTGCACCCGTTCCGACAAAGTCGATTTTACGGATCGATCTGCACATTGCGGGCAGTTTTGCTCGCTCAAACCAAGTCCTCGGTCAGGGCCTAGCGTGCTGCGATCTCTAAGATGTCGACATAGTTCTGCACCGCAGGGTCGGAGGGACGTGCCTCCGAACAGGGTCGATGAGTTGATAATCGAAGTGAGCGGCGTCTTGATGTCGTGCGACACATTCGTGATGAGCTCGGCCTTGCATGCGTCGGAGCGTACGCTGTCGTTCAGGGCGCGCTGCAGTCCCGCTGATGTTGCTGTTGATGTTGCGGCGAGCCGCGCCCTTTGCCGTGGGAAGCGCGCGCGTCAGAGCGTTCCTGTCGGTCGGCTCGCTGTCCAGCAGGCCGATTGCGGCTGCAACTCATCGCCTCTCGCTCTGTTTCTGGTGAGAGATGCTGATAGAGCCAGAGATCGAAGATGGTCAGCAAAAAGAATCTGAAGCTTGCCTCGAGGCGTGCGTTCAGCGACTTCCGCTGCAGCAGGAAAAAGCTTTTGCGGTCACTGCGCCCGCGGGATTTACCAAGAGAAAGAAGCAGGTAGTAAAACCGTCATTCGCTGCACTCACCGTTCTCGACTGCCGCACGAGGCTCGAAGAGCTCCCCTCAGAAAGCTGTTCTGCCAGGATTTTCGCTCTTATGTATGCGGAGGGCGGAGAACCAAGATCAGCACAAAGAGGCGATGATGGCCGCGTGAGCAATTTTCCGAGGAAGCACCAGTGGGCCGTGGGCAGCTATGAGATGCAGATGTGCACCGCAACCTGGGTCGTAAAGAGCATGCAGAGGGCACAGAGAGCGTCTGAGCAGCAAGCTCTGCTTGTGCGGGGTGGCGATCGATGGAAGTAGTTGAATTTCGACCCGCACCCTTGCGCTGTGCGTCCCGAGAGCAGAGAGAGGGAAATCAGCGAGCAGCAAAGCTTGCGCCCGCAGGAAAATCATGCCGACCCCGTAGAGCGCGCGCTGGCGCGCGTAGTTCAGCACGCTGCCTTGGTAGGCATCCTGGATAGTTCGTATCGACCGCGTATCAGATGATAGTCCGCCGTCGGCTCGGAAACTTCTTCGAGGAGCAGCGAGCGTATCTTGTTCAGGCGTCTCCGCGAGATTGTTGTCCGAAGAGGATTTTCGAGTTGAAAATCGCATAGCGCCCAGGAACGCGCCGCGTGCGCATCGCTTTAAGCCCGGCGGTTCGTAGCAGTTCTTCCGCCCTATCGATTTCCAGGAGATAGTGAGATTCTGAATCCCAGTGTTAAAGAGCTTAACACGCGGTAGTAGATCGCTGAGGGCACTGCATGCGACTCGCGGGTCATGGTATCGAGCGTCTTAAAGGCGGAGCCAGGATCGGTTGCTTCTGGGTTTCTGCGGTAGGCGCTGCCAAGCGATGGGATAGGGTTTGACCGTCGCCGCCGGGTGCTGCGTCGTCGAATGAGGGACACGGTAGTCGCTGTCAAAGGAGTAGCCGTGTTCTTCGATGCAGCCAGCGACATCGGCGACGGGAAGACCTTTTCGGCGCCGTTTCCGTCGGAATAGAGAAGACCTCGTTGTCGGCGTCAGCGGCGTCCGTCGGTCTCGAAGACATCGCGGTAGCGGACATAGTCGAGAAACAGTTGCTGTACCCGGATCGCGGAGCAGGGCCTCAAAGGCGGGCGAGTCTCGTAGGCGCGGATTCACCCAGCTTAAGCCCTCGCGGAAACGCTGCGCTCCCTGCAGAGCAGGCAGATGCCGGACAGGAAGGCAAAGAGCGCCAGAAGATGCACAATCAGCAGAACCGCCTTTTGTAGAACATAACTCTTTCGCCTTGGCGTCCGATTTCATGGCTTTTTTTCCACCTTATAGCCGACGCCCCAGACAACCTTTAAGTAACGCGTCTTCGGATTGATCTCTCATCTTTTTCGCGAATGTGGCGGATGTGGACGGCAACGGTGTTATCCGCGCTGATGGCCTCTTCGTTCCAAATTTTCTCATAGATCTCATCGATCGAGAAAACCTTGCCCGCATTCTTGACGAGCAGCAGGAGGATATTGCACTCAATCGAGTGAGTTTGACGGCATTGCCGCCGACCTGAACTTCCTTGGTCTCACTCGTTGATCACCAGATCGCCGACCGAGTAGAGGTGCTGATTGTCGCGGCTGTCCACGTTGCCGAGCCCGTATAGCGGCGAAGCTGGCTTTGACGCGCGCCACGGTTCCAGGGGATTGAAGGGCTTTGCTGAGATAGTCGTCCGCACCGATATTCAGGCCCAAAAACTCTTCGTCATTGTCTTCGGATCGGCCGAGAGAATGACACGGATGGAGCTTTCTCGGACCCGTCTGGTAGGTCTGGATGCCGTCGAGTCCGGGCATCACGACATCGACAATCAGGAGGTCGACCGGCGTCCTCCATAATTTCCAGCGCCTCCGCGCCGTCGTAGGCGGGAAGAACTTTAAAGCCTCGCCGGTGAGGTAGATGCTGATTGCCCTCGACGATTTCGTGGTCATCGTCACAAACCAGAATTTCTGCATATGCTTTCCTCGCTGTGTTAAAAATAAACCTCCGCTGCAACGCGGGTTTTGCCGCGTTGCGTCTCAGTATAACATAAGGAGAGCAGGAAGCGAAATGACGGATGAACAGTTGATGCGGGCCGCACTCAGGAGGCCGGAAAAAGCGGAGGCAGCTCGGCGAGACGCCGATCGGCTGTGTGATTGCGCGCGAGGGGAAAATCATCGCACGGGGCTATAACCGCCGCATGACGGATAAGCAGACACTTGCGCACGCGGAGCTCTTTTTGCTCTCCGCAAGGCTTGCAAAAAGGCGGGGGACTGGCGGCTTGAGGACTGCACGCTCTACGTGACCTTGGAGCCCCGCCCCATGTGTGAGTGCCAGCAGTGCGAGGCGCATTCCGCGGGTGGTCTACGGGGCCTCGAATCCCAAGGAGCGGGCTGTGGGTTCGGTGCTGAATTTACTCAACGAGCCGCGCTTTAATCATCAGGCCGCTGTGGAAGCCGGTCTGCTCGGTGAAACGTGTGCGGATCTCATGCGGGATTTTTTTCGCACATTGCGGGAGAAAAAACGCGCCGCACAGACAGAGAGCGCGGAAGGAACGGAAAAACGGAGTAAGAAGACTGAATTTGCAGACAATATAAGCTAAAACTACAAAAACACCGCAGAAAAAGATTGCAAAAACTCCCGGAACTATACTATACTTAATTCGGGAGAAAAGTGTATTATCCGGTAAAAGGGAGGTCTCATGGAGCGGGCGGAGCGGTGTTTTCAGCGTATCTTTGTCGGCTATGCGAGCTTTATCAGCTTCTTTTTGCTGCTTGAGTGTGCCGTCCAGCATGTGAGCGGCAGCGCGCAGTTTTGCGACACATAACGCCCTGTTGAACGGGCTTTTGTTGCTCATGAGCCTCTGTGCCATGTTCCGGCTCGGGCAGAAAGAGAGAAGACCTTCGCTCACGCTGAAGCTCGCGCTGATTGCGCTGTTCTGTATTCGGAAAAGAGGCGATATTACAGGGAGCTGTGCTGCCCTACGCCTATGCGGAACTTTTTTGAACGGAGAACTTTTTCATGGTTTTTCTGCTCTATCAGGCTTTGTTTTGCCGCGAGACCGAGTACTTTTTGAAGCGCGGAAGCGGGCGCCGTCCGCTTGACAAAGCACAGGTGGCTCTCGTATACTGAAAGTCCGCACAGCCGGGGAGACGGCGGTTCCTGCACCTGCAGTCCGCCATAGCAGGGTGATATCCCGCCTCGGGCGTGCAGAGCTGTGAGCAGCCCGCGATAAGCGGCGTAGACGCGAGGGGCCCCTGCGCGGCGTGCCTTTGTGAACCGTGTCAGGGCAGGAATGCAGCAGCACTAGCAAATGCGTACGGGCGATGCGGATCGCCGTCGCCGAGCTGGCTGCCGCGGTAACGTTCATGGCTCCCGTTCAAAGCGGGATGTGCGGCTTGTTTTTGATTTGATAGAGAGAGACGGCAGAGCCGTCTTTTTGTTTTGGGCTTCCTGTGATATGGCTGAATCTGTCGTATACTTTTTGACAAGTATGCGGCGTTTTGAGGTGCATACGCAAGCAGTAAGAGGAGTCGGATATGGCAGAAAAAAAGAAAAGTTAGAGAGAGAAGTCGGAGAAGGCAAAAACAGAGAAAAAGGGCGGCCGAATTCGCGTCGGTATGCTGACCAGCGGCGGCGATTGCCAGGCGCTGAATGCGACCATGCGCGGCATTGCGAAGGCGCTCTACAATCTGTACGAGAGCGTTGACATTGTCGGCTTTTCGGGACGGTTACCGCGGCCTCATGTAGTGAGGACTACCGTCTGCTGTTAAAGAGTGATTTTTCGGGCATACTCACGCGGGGCGGCACCTGCTCGGCACCAGCCGGCAGCCGTTCAAGCAGATGACCGTGCGGATGAAAACGGAAACAATAAGGTGGAACTCATGAAGGCGACCTACCGGAAGCTGGGGCTTGACTGCCTCTGCGTGCTCGGCGGAAACGGAAGCCAGAAGACGGCAAACCTGCTGCGCCAGGAGGGACTCAACATTGTCTCCCTGCCGAAGACCATAGACAACGATCTCTACGGCACGGATGAGACCTTCGGTTTTCAGAGTGCCATTGAAATCGCGTCCAATGCGATTGACTGCATTCACACCACGGCGGCATCGCACGGCAGAGTCTTTATTGTCGAGGTCATGGGACACAAGGTGGGTTGGCTCACGCTCTACGCGGGCATCGCGGGCGGCGCGGATATCATCCTGATTCCGGAAATTCCCTACGACATTCACGCCGTCATCGAGGCGCTTCAGAAGAGACAGAAAGCGGGCAGCCGTTTCTCGATTATCGTGGTCGCGGAGGGTGCAATCTCGAAGGAGACCGCGGCCCTCAGCAAGAAGGAGAGAAAGACCAAGCTTGCGGCGCGGCGCTATCCCTCGGTTGCCTATGAGATCGGCGCGGAAATCGAGGCGCTCACCGGCCAGGAAGTGCGCGTGACCGTGCCGGGACACACCCAGCGCGGCGGTGCGCCGAACCCCCATGACCGTGTGCTGTCAACGCGTCTCAGCAGCGCGCGGCAAAGCTGATTTACGACGGCAAGTTCGGGCAGATGGTCGTAATCCGGAACAATGAGATTACGAGCATTCCGCTCGAAGAGTCGGCCGGCAAGTTAAAGGTGGTGGATCCGAATTCTTCGATTGTCGAAGAGGCGCGGCTCCTGGGCCTCTCGTTCGGAGACCGCTGAGATGGCGTATGTCGCACTCTATCGCAAATGGAGACCCCAAAACTTCGATGAGGTAAAGGGGACAGGATGCCGTCTGCACGGCGCTCCGCAACCAGGTCGAGAGCGGGCGCGTGGGTCATGCCTACCTCTTCTGCGGCACCAGGGTACGGGTAAGACGAGTGTCGCAAAGATTATGGCGCGCGCGTGAACTGCGAGCAGCCGGAGCAGGGGCAACCCTGCGGTGTCTGCGCATCCTGTCGGGCCATACTCTCGAGAGCTCCATGAACGTGCAGGAGATCGATGCGGCATCGAATAACGGCGTCGATAACATCCGCGACATTAGGAGCAGGTGCAGTACCCGCCGACCGCGGGGAAAATACCGGGTCTTTATCATCGACGAGGTGCACATGCTCGAGCGGCGCTTTCAACGCGCTCCTTAAAGACCCTGAAGAACCGCCGCCCCTATGTGATTTTCATTTTGGCGACAACGGAGCAGAGTAAAATACCCTGTCACCGTCCTGTCCCGCTGCCAGCGTTACGATTTTCCGCCGTATTACGGCGGACACCATTGCGGAGCGCCTGCGGAACTCGCGACGGCCGAGGGGATACAGGCGGAAGAGGAAGCCCTGCGTTACATTGCGACGCAGGCGGACGGCGCCATGCGAGACGCGCTGAGCCTGCTCGATGAGTGCGTGGCCTTTTGTCCGGACGGAGAGATACGCTACGAGGCGGTGCTGAACATACTCGGCGCCGTGGATGTCTCGGTCTTTTCCGGCTGTTTCGCGCGCTGCTGCGCGGCCGGGCCGGGGAGGCGCTTGAAATTCTGAACCGCGCCTTTTTGGAAGGGCGTGAGCTCGGACAGTTCAATGCGGATTTCCTCTGGTATCTCAGAAACCTGCTGGTCTTAAAGACCGCGGAGGCGCGGACGGCTTTGGTGGACTGCGCCGGGGAGCGCCTGAAGCAGCTCCGGGAGGATGCCGAACAGGCGAACAAGGCGGTGCTGCTTCGCGCGATTCGTGTGCAATCGGAACTGGCCCAGCAACTCCGCTATGCCTCGGACAAGCGAACGCTCACGGAGCTCTCGCTGATTCGGCTCTCGGAGCCGGAGATGGATACGGACGGCGATGCGCTTCTCAGCCGCATTGCGCGCCTGGAGAAGCGGATTCAGGAACTCGGAAAACGAGGTGTGGTGCAGACGGTCGCGGCGACGGCGGAAGCCGAGCGGCAGACCGAGGTTCCGGAGGCGGCGGGGACGGTTGTTCAGGAAGTTGCCCTGCCGCGCGCGGCCTACGAGGACTTTATGAAAATCCGCGGAGAGCTCGGCAGCATCGCAGAGAGTCTCGGCGGCATTTACGGCCCCATGTTACATCGCTGCGAACTTGCTGCGGAAGAGGGCGGAAGGCTGACCCTCTGCTGTCCGGATGAAATTACCGAAAAGAGCTTTCAGAGCGGCGGGCTCAAGGCCTTGGAGGACTGCCTGACCGCACGTTACGGGCGGACGTTTTCGCTCGGCACCAAGTATGTGCGGGGCGGAACGGCGGCGCGGAGCTATCGCATTACGGATGAAGAGTTACGGGAACAAATTCACTTCCCGATTGAGCGGGAAAGCTAAGCGCTGCGGCGCAAAACCAGAGAGAAGAGGAGAAGAGAGATGGCAAGATTTAACGGTATGCCCGGCAACGCAAATAACATGATGAAGCAGCTCCAGAAGATGCAGAAGCAGATGGAGGAGCAGGCGAAAGCCTTCGAGAGCAAGGAATTCGAGGCGACGGCCGGCGGCGGCGCGGTGCGCGTCACGGTGGTCGGCGGCAGAGAGGTCAGCAAGATTACGCTGGACAAGGATGCGGTGGATCCGGACGATGTTGAGATGCTGGAGGATCTCATCAAGGCTGCGGTCAATGAGGCGCTTCGCATGGCGGAGACCGAAAACCAGCAGATGATGGGCAAGCTGACCGGCGGCCTCCCCTTCTAAAAATAAGGCTTTCAATGGACTACTACGGCAAACAAATCACAAGGCTCATGGAAGAGCTGTCCGCGCTGCCGGGCGTCGGAAGAAAGTCCGCGCAGCGCCTTGCGTTTCATATTATCAACATGCCGCCGGAGCGCGTCGAGTCTTTGACCGACGCCATCCGCAGCGCACGGCAGAATGTGCGCTATTGCAAGGAATGTTTTACGCTGACCGATGAGGATCTGTGCCCCATCTGTAAGAGTACCAAGCGAAATCACAGACAGATTATGGTGGTCGAGAACACGAGAGATCTCGCCGCTTATGAGAAAACAGGAAAATACGAAGGCGTCTACCATGTGTTGCACGGTGCCATTTCCCCGATGCTCGGCATCGGGCCCTCGGACATCAAGCTGAAAGAGCTGATGCGCCGTCTGGAGGGCGATGTGGAAGAGGTCATCATCGCGACCAATCCGAGTCTGGAGGGTGAGACCACAGCGATGTACATTGCAAAGCTGGTCAAACCGACCGGCATTAAGGTCTCCAGAATTGCGAGCGGCGTGCCGGTGGGCGGCGATTTGGAATATATCGATGAGGTCACGCTCTTGCGTGCCTTGGAAGGAAGAACGGAGCTCTAGAGAGACGGAAAGGAAGCGGATGGACAAGCACGAACTGAACGTAAAGTAGAGCAGATGCGAAAGCAGGCGGGGCTTGGCGACTATCAGACGGCGGTGAAGATCGCCGATAAAATTGACTGGAGGCGCGTGTCAAATGTAAGTCTCCTGACGCAGGTCTCCGAGATTTATGAAAAGGTCGGGAAGTACGCGGAGGCAAAGGATATTCTGCTTCTGGCGGTCGAACGTACCCCGATGGGAAGAGGGCTGCTCTTTAAGCTGACGCAGCTCGCTCTGAAGGTAAACAGCATAGATGAGGCGGAGGAGTGCTTTGAGGAGTTTCAGAGACTTGCGCCGCAGGATACGCGCCAAAAGCTGCTTCGCTATCTGATCCTCAAAGCGAAGGGCGCGCAGCCGCAGCAGCTGTTGCCGCCGCTTGAGGAGTATGTGAGCGAGGAACTCTCCGATGAGTGGATGTACGAACTCGCGGAACTCTACCACAGAGCCGGCATGCGGGAAGCCTGCCTGGACCTTTGCGACCGCATTACCATACTTTTCGGCACCGGCGAGTGGGTGCAAAAGGCCCTGCGCCTAAAGGCCGAGGGAGAAGGGGAGCCGCTCAACGAATATCAGCAGAGCATTCTGCAGGGCGAAATTTACTATCAGCCCACCGCGCCGCGTCAGAATGCGGTGCGCGAACCGGCACCGCTCACGACACCCTATGCGCAGCAACCCATGATGGCGACAGAGTACGGTACGCAGTTGCCGTATCAGACCGCGGCAGAGCCGTACGGAATGGAGCCGGCGCCCGCGCTTGCGGAACAGTACGCGGCACCGATACCGCAGCCGCAGCCGACAGCGTTTGCGCAGCCTGCAGAGTTTACACAGCCTGCGGCATTTGCACAGCCGGAAGAGAGTTATGATCAGGCGCCGCTTCAGTATGCTGCGCCGAGCGAAGAGCGCTATCGCAATGTCCCGACGTTCCAAACACCGGCGGCGGCTTCGACGGGAATCCCCCTCCTGGACCGAAGCGGCCAAGCCGCAGGAAGCACCCGCACAGAATGATATCGATGCGGAGATCGATGCGCACCTTCGTCGTTTGGAAGAGGAGAAGCGGAACGGTGTAAGAGCCAAAGCCGCAGCGACGCCGGTAAGCACCGAGACCGTACAAGAGCCGTTGCGCGAGACAGCGGCAGAGCTTCGGGAGAGTGCGCTCCCATCCGCGGAGGAGGATGCGCGCAGCGTGGAGCAGCGCTACCGTGAAGAAAGCGCCCGCCTCTCGCGGGACTATGTGGTCTCTAGCGGAGAGCGCAGCGAGACCTCCGAGTTCCCGGGAACGGAACAGCTCATGGTGGATCGCCTGCGCTATGAGGGAAGAGAGCGAGGCGGCAAAACTGCGCGCCGAAGCACGCGCGGCCGAGACCGAAGAGGCCATTCGGCAGCGCGAGGCAAAACTCGACGAGACCAAGGTGCTGCCGAAACTCCCGGCCCAGGAGAGAAGAGAGCAGCTCGCGCGCGAAGAAGCGGCGCTCCGTCGGATTGAGCAGGACAAAGAAGCCGAACAGATTAAAAAGAGTGTCATCGAGGCGGAAAAAAAGCCCGAGATCGAAGAGACGGCAAAGGAAAGCCCGGAAGCTGTGAGTGCTGCGGCGACGGAAGAAAAAGCGAGCCAAACGAAGCCCTGTGGAAACAGTTGCCACTGCGGAAAAGCAGCCTCGGGAAGAAGCGGTCACTGCGGAAAAAGCAGCCTGCGGAAACGGCCACTGCGGAAACGGCCACTGCGGAAACGGCCGCTGCGGAAAAGCAGTCTCGGGAAGAAGTCGTCGCCGCGGACAAGGAGCCCGCGGAAACGGCCGCTGCGGAAAAGCAGTCTCAGGCAGAAGCCGTCGCTGCAGAGAAGCAGCCTGCAGAAACGGCCGTTGCGGAAAAACAGTCTGCGGAAGAGGGTGAGCTTGTCGAAGAGAGCGCGGAGGCAAGACGGGAAGTGCCGAGACAGCCGAAATTGCTTCGTACACCGGGCTCCTTCAATGCCTTGATTGAAGGCAGAACGCCCGAGGAGGGCTTACAGTCTGCGGTGGAGCGCCTCAAGGAGGCGCAGGCTGTAACCGGTTTTAAGCGCCCGGCTGCCAAGGTAAAGGCAGAGCGACTCAATGTCTACGGTGTCCGAAATTCGGCGGAGAAGACCGCGGGACGCGACCTCATCATTGAAGAAGCGGGCGATTTAAGCGATGTGAGCCTCAGCGAGCTGATTCAGCTCATCGCGGCCGACGGCGGTATGCGCACCGTCCTTCTCATTGACAATCCGCTGCAGCTCACCAGACTTCGGGCTTCGCATCCGGAGGTCGAGACGGTTTTTCACACCGCGGATAAGCGGGAGGATGTAAAAGCCTACTTTGCCGCGGAGGCAAAGTTCCGTGAGGCGGAGGCACGCCTACGGGAAGAGGCGGTTAAGACCGCGCTCGAAGCGAAGGAGGCGCGCCGCAAAGAAGAAGAGGCGAAACGCGCGGAGGAAGAGGCAAGACGCGCGGAAGAAGAGGCGAGACGCCTTGCCGAGCGCGAAGCCGCCGAGAATGCGCGGAAGGCTGCGGAGGCCGCGGCCGCTGCGGCGGAAGCGAAAGCTGCGGCCGAAAGAGAAGAGGAAGCACGGCGAAAGGAAGAAGAGGCACGGCGCGCGGAAGAACTTTTGAACCGCGTGGCGGAAGAAATCATTGTCCGCGAACCGGAGACAGTCTCGGCGGCGCGCGCGGAAGCGGAGGCACAGCGCCCCGCGCAGCGAGCGGTGCCGCGTGCGGAGGACAGGGCGAAACTCGATGCCGAGAGGAGGCGGGCCAAGGAGAATGAACTCCTGACGAAGGATGCCTTCGCGAATTACGCCGCCGCATATGCGCGGAACATAGACTGTGTCATGACCGGAAAGAGCATGAATGCGCTCTATGAGAGAATTGAATTGTTACAGGAAGACGGTGTGAGCCTCACGCGAAAGAATGCGGAAATTTTTAATCGAAGAGGCGGCAGATCACGCGGAGAGACCGCCGCTCGGAAGAAGACTCAGCGGACTCTTCTCGAAGCGCTATAATAAGGACGGTCTCTTAATCCTGAAAGAAGAGGATTTCTTAGGCTGATGGCGGTACAAGTCACAGCCTGGCTCGACCGGAATTGGTTCACGCTCTTAATCGCTCTGTTTTTGCTCGGAATGACACTGGACGGTCACCGGAGAGGCTTTCTGCGTCTCACGGTGAGCGCCCTTGCCCTGATTCTCACGACGCTGTTTGCGCGGGTTGCGCTCCCGAGTACGGCGGGTTTTTTGGCAAAAAACACGGGGATGCAGGCGGCTGCCGAGCGGTATATTACCGAAAAGATAGGCTTGGACACAGTGACGGATCGCCAGACCGCAGACAGCGCGGGACAGGACCGCGTCATTGAAAATCTGCCCATACCGGATAATTTTAAACAGGGACTCCGCAAAAATAACACGACGGAAGTCTGGCAGGCAGTCGGCGCGACAGAGTTTCAGCAGTATGCCGCGGATTTTTTGGGGCGAACGCTCCTGAATTACCTCGGCTTCACCTTGCTTTTCCTTCTGTTTCGCATGTTGCTCTACTGTGTATTCCGTTTTTTGAATTTGTTTACCGCACTCCCCGTGATTCACGGCATGAATCAAATTGCGGGAGCCGCACTGGGCTTGGCGGAGGGGCTCTTTTTCCTCTGGCTCGGCTTCCTCATCCTGAATCTCTTTCAGTATACGCCGATCGGCAGCGGCATACTGGAGCAGGTAGAGGCAAGCCCCTGGGTGTATTTCCTTTATCGGAATAACCTCTTGCTGAGCGCGCTCGGCAATCTGTGGCAGGGAATTTTCTGAATTTTGCTTTCCCGTGCTTGCAAAGCGGAAATCAAAAAAGCTCGAATCCGTTCGGATTCGAGCTTTTTGTTTGTCGAAAAGCCTGTGTATATTCAAGGATTCAGAGGCTCTACCGTCTGAATGGCTGCGGTAGATCCGCTCTTTTTGCTCTCGCGTGTTGCGGAGGGCCCGCTTTTTCCGCCGGAAATGGTCTCGCCGGGCGCGGGTGCACCGCTGTTATTCACTGCGTTCGCCTTACTGCTCGTCTTTGCCGCGGAAGTTTCCTTTGCCTTGGAGCTTGCTGCCGTGGTCTTGGCGGCAGCGGAAGTCTCCTTAGCCTGGAATCGGCTGCCGTGGTCTTGGCGCAGCGTCTGCCCTGCTGGAAGTCTGCCCCTCTTAGCCTTGGAGCTTGCGGCTCGTGGTCTTAGCGGCCGCGGAAGTCTCCTCAGCCTTGGAACTGGCGGCCGTGGTCTTAGCGGCCGCGGAAGTCTCCTTTGCCTTAGAGCTTGCGGCCGTAGTCTTAGCGGCTGCGGAAGTCTCCTTTGCCTTGGAACTTGCGGCAGCGGTTGTTGACGCGCTGCTCGTCTTTTTCTGCGTTTTACTGCTTTTACCGCTGTTCTTTTCTGCGGAACTCTCTTCCTCGGCAGTGGTTTCCTTGGTCTTATCATCCGTGCCGTAGGTGTGGTACTCGTGGCTGTTGTCGCCGCCGTTCCCCATCGCATCGAGCTCGGTGAAGTTCGCAACCGCCTCGTGGCCCAGCTGATCGGATATATGGACTTCCAGGCGCGAGGTCAAAACCTGAAATACGGCTTTGTTCTCGCTCTCATCGATGCTGCTCGGAAGAACACGCTCCTCATCGGCATCCATGGCATAGATGGAGTCGTAGTTAATGCCGGACTGCGGATCGTCAAAACTCACGGTTAACATATTGCCGTCGAGCTCATCGCCCGAAATCAACGGCGGCTGGTCATCCACGGAGCCTATGTGCTCGTACTGGGTGCGGTGCATGCCGTTGATGTAGCGAACCGTGACTTCCAGAGTTCCGTTTTTATCGACCGAAGCCTTATAGTGGCCACCGCCGAGGTTCTCAAGATTCAGCGGTGTATCATCCAGCTTGACCTCAAATGCGGCGAGCGGCAGGCGCGGGTGCATCTCCACTTGGATTTCCGCCGTGCGAAAATCGGAAGACTCCTCAATATGAAGCTTAAACTTGGGACGCAGGGTCACCAAGAAAAAGATCAGGAGATTGATGAGGAGAAAGGGGATAATATAGAAGAGAACCACATTGCCCGGTTTCTTTTCTTCACCCGGATTCGGATTTCTCTGCTCCTCGTTGGCCATAGGACTCCTTTCAATATAACTGGTCTGTATTTTTTCTCATTCTAACATTTACCGGGGAGGCGGGCAAGAGCGCATTCCGTCGAAACTTTTGCGCTTTGGGGGTGGTTATGGAAGGGAAACGTGTTATAATGGAGCTTACCATGCGCGAAGACTTGCGTTTCGTTGCGTGGCATTTTGTGCTTCTCAGGCAAAACGGGGGAAATATTTAAGAAGAGGAGGCAGAAGAGAAAGCTATGATAAGACAGACTATTTTTCGGCGCATTGCTGCGGTGGCACTTTCGTTTGCAATGGCGCTTGGTATGAGCAATGTTTCGGGAGATCTCACCGCACCGGTTCACGCGGAAGAGGGCAAGGTTGTCCTCGCCTATGAGATGGAGTACAAGGGACAGGGGTTGGACCGGTTGGACCGAGGACAATCACTACCTGAGCCGCACGGGGACCTACCCGACGGCATTTCGCGCGGCGCTCAGAGAGCAGCCGTCCGGAATGTCGGGGACCATTAAGTACCAGGTCAATGTGAGCGGCAGCGGTTGGACCGGCGTCAAGGAAAAACGGTGCGGTTGCAGGCGTGGAGGGCGGAACGGCTCCGCTCGAGGGGTGCGCGTCTGGCTGAACGGAGAACTTGCGTCTTCCTACGATGTATACACCAAGGCACAGGTGAACGGCCAGTGGCTCGACTGGGTTACGAACGGTCAGGACGCGGGCAAGGTCGGCGTGGGAACCCACATTGACGGCGTTCGCATTGCGGTGGTCAAGAAGGGCGAGACGCCCGCGGAAGTGGCACCGGCAACGGTGCGGCAGGTGGACCCGAACCGCCCCGATGATCGCTCTGACTTTTGACGACGGACCGAGCAAGTACGATGCACAGATACTCTCGGCACTTGAGGCAAACGGCGGCCGCGCGACCTTCTTCATGGTCGGAAACTTGGTTCCGCGCTATCAGAAGACCGTGCAGCGCATGGCACAGGACGGCATGGAACTCGGCAACCACAGCTGGGCGCACGAGAACCTCGCAAAGCTCAGCGGCGCTGCGGTGAGAGAATCCATTGAGAAGACCAATCGCGCCATCAAGGAGGCAACCGGTCAGACTGCAACGCTGGTGCGCCCGCCCTACGGTTCGCTCGGCGGTCAGGCGCGTCCCACGCTTGCGGCAATGGGCTATTCGGCGACCCTCTGGGATATCGATACCCTGGACTGGAAGACAAAGAATGCGGATAACACGGTCAATGTTGTTCTGAGCCAGGTGAAGGACGGCGACATCATCCTCATGCACAGCATCTATGCGCAGAGTGCGGCGGCTGCGGAGCGCTTAATTCCGGAGCTCACGAAGCGCGGCTATCAGCTGGTCACCGTGAGTGAAATGGCGGCGGCACGCGGTGTTACGATGCAGGCGGGACACAGCTACGGTTCCTTCCATAAGAAAAAAAGTGAGTACAGCAGAACTTGAGAGCGCACTGAAAAGCGGTGCGCTCTCGCGGGCCTATCTTCTTTGCGGAGAGGAAAGCTATCTCCGCAGGAATTATAAGGCCCGCTTTTTTTCTCGGTTCGGGACAGACAGCATGAATGCGAGCCTGCTTCAGGAAGAGGCGGCGAGCGAAGATAACATCATTGCCGCGGCGGATACCCTGCCCCTTCTTTGCGGAGCGGCGCCTCGTCTTTGTCGAGGAAAGCGGACTCTTTCAAAGGAGTGCGGATAAGCTCGCGGATTATATCCCGGCTTTTGCCCGAGAGCACGCTCCTGGTCTTTTTCCGAGCGCGCGGTGGATAAGCGCGGCAGGCTTTTATAAGGCGCTGCAAAAGCACGGGAGCGGTGGTCGAGTGCGAACACCCCTCCGAGCGGGATTTAAAGCTCTGGGCCGCGCGCTATCTGCTGCGGAGCGGCAAGAAAATTCAGGAGTCGGTCTTGGAGCGCTTTTTTTATCCCAGGTCGGCGGAGACATGGAAGCGCTCAGCGGAGAGCTCGAGAGCTGATTGCCTATCTCGGCGAACGGGAAGTGGTCACGCGGGAGGATGTCGCGGCGATTGCTTCGGTCTCGGTGGAAAACCGCATCTTCGATATGATCGCGGCGAGTTGTGAACGGAAGACCGCGCAGGCGCTTGCGCTTTACAGCGATCTCTTGTCGCTCAAAGAGCCACCCGGGCGCATTCTCTCGATGTTGAGTCGGCAATACCGCCAATTGCGTCTTGTCAAAGCCTTTGCGGCGGAAGGCAAGCGGGAAAAAGGAGATTGCGGAGCTCAGCGCACAGCCCGCAGTGGCTGGTGCGGAAACTGCTGCAAATGGGGCGGCAGCTGTCCGTCGGCGGTCTCGTTGCGGCCGAGCGGCGTGCGGCAAATTTGGAAGCGCCTACAAATCCGGGCGTTTAAGCGACCAGCTTGCGGTTGAGTTGTTGCTGTGCGGCGGTGATTTGACAGACTATTGTCCGTGAAATTGTACAATTTTTTTAACAAACAGCCGCCGGAAAAAAATGTGAAAACAATACAGAAAAAAAGCCAAAAAGTGCATTGACACGCATCATAATGTTTGCTATAGTTACATTGTGATTTGAGTGGACACGGATACGCGCGACGGCGGAGATCATGCAGTTCCATCCATGGTCGAGTTGTGGCGCGCTTTTGTTGCCCCTGGGGGATTACGGATTATTTTTTTATTTCATGGAGGCAGAAAATGCACAACGGAACAGTTAAGTGGTTCAACGCAACGAAGGGTTATGGTTTCATCACGGACGATGCTGATAAGAGCGAGATCTTCGTTCACTTCTCCGGCATCAACTCTGAGGGCTACAAGACCCTTGAGGACGGCCAGAAGGTCACGTTTGAAGTTGCAGACGGCAACAGAGGACCGCAGGCAGTCAACGTAACGGCTGTTCAGTAAGCTTATCCCACACGAGGGCTAAAATAAGCTGCGGCAAGATTTATAACTGAGATGGAACAGGAGAGAGCGCGAGAGCGCTCTCTTTTTGTGCAGCTCGGTTCTCCGCGCACATCTTATGAAGGGAATCCGTTTCTCCGAGGGGGAAGACGGCGGAGCACCGCAGCGGCAAAAAAGAGTTATAGGACAAAAAGAGTTGGTAAAAACCCGCAACGCTAGTAGAATCAAGCGTTGCGGGGTTTTTATCTTCTTTGAAACAAGATGAAGGGTGGACAAAAAGAGTTGGTGAAAAAGTGCTTCAAACCCTTGATATACAAGGCTTTTCTCTGCTTACATCTTCCTTGAAACAGTATGTTTGGAGGAAAAAGTCATGAAGCATGCTATCTGTCCTTCTTGTGGTGGGCCTTGTATTAAATACGGGAAGAATAAGTCCGGAACCCAACGGTGGCGTTGCAATGCCTGCTCAATGATTATTACGCCCAAGTTTGATAATGCGGCAAAACAACTACAAGTCTTTTTAAAGTGGTTGTTTGGTAAGCAGACACAACGTGAGATGCCTGCTGAAGGAAGAACATTTCGAAGAAAAGCTAAACAGTTCTGGGAAATATGGCCGATGCCTCCTCGGATCGAATCTGAAAGAGAGGTGGTGTTTGTAGATGGTATCTACATGGGGCGCAAAGCGTGTGTATTAATCTGTTGTGATGAGCAACATGTACTTGGCTGGTATCTGTGCAGATATGAGCATTCAGGCGCTTATAAGGCGTTATTATCACGAATCGCGGAGCCTAGGATGGTTGTATCAGATGGTGGTACCGGCTTCGTAAAAGCTTTGAGACAAACCTGGAAACATACCAAGCATCAGCGGTGTACATTCCATGTGTTCAGTCAAGTGAGACGATACACGACTAGCAGGCCTAAGACTTTGGCTGCAATGGAGTTATATATACTAGCCAAAGACCTGATGCATCTGAAAAATAAAACTGAGGCTGAAAAGTGGGTTCACCGATTCATAGACTGGATGGAACGATACCAAGCCTTTTTGAACCAGATGACAGTAGACGAGAATGGACAACGTCGACCGACTCATGAACGCCTTGTCAAGGCTCGAAACTCGCTTATACGATTGATTCGTGACGGGACCTTATTTACATACTTGGATGAAGAGTTGTTGCATACAATTGAGAAAATCCCTTCCACAAAACAATCAAATCGAAGGGGAGTAAATGCAAGACTTAGAGCCATGCTCAGAGATCATAGAGGTCTAAACATAGAGAGACGAATAAAAGCGGCTTTCTGGTGGTGCTACATGCACTCACCGAAGCCGCTTTCTGAAAAGGAACTGCTAAAGGTAATGCCAACAGATGGAAGTATTGCGGAGATATACAAAAGGCTCTCGCCACAGAAAAAAAGATAGAAAGTTCAATCCCGACATGGGGTGATGCGATCGTATGGAGCGAACTTCATAGGACAACTCCCTACCCCTGAACTCTGGAGCTAGCACCAACTCTTTTTGTCCGCTTAGCCGCAAAAAGCACTTGCAATACATAGATAGATAGTGTATTATTCCGATAGTTCACTATTGCGAGCAAACAAAACAAGCGGAAGAGTTGCGGTCACGGCGGACTTTTGAGAAGCCCTGCAGCGCGAACGACAAAGCAACGACAGAAGAGAGGCAAAGCATGAATCGGATTGAATTGAAAAAGGAATTGTCGTTCTAAGGAGGAATGGTATCATGCCGAATATACTGAAAAAAATACTGAAGCTATGCGTTCGACTGCTCTGGGGCTCATTCTGCTCGTGCTCGGAATTGTGCTGTTCCGCTCGGAAAGCAGAAAAATAGGAGGTACAGGCGCACCGGGAAATTCCGGAACTCAGGGCAGAGATGCAGTCCCTATCCGCGGACCATATCCCGGACAATGTATCCGTCCTGGCCATCGGGGAAGGGGTGCACGGCAGCCGTGAATTTCAGGAGCTGAAACTCTCTGTCTTGCGAGAGATGGTCGAGAAACAGGGCTATACGGCCTTTTGCGCTCGAGGCGGATTACAGCGAGTGCGCTGACATCAACCGCTATTTGCAGAGCGGCGAGGGAAAGCCGGAAGAACTGGTACAGAAGTTCTCGTTCCCGATTTATCACACCAAAGAGATGGCGGCACTGCTCGGCTGGATACAGGATTGGAACCGGACAGCAGCGGAAGAGAAAAAGGTCCGCTTTTACGGCTTCGATATGCAGAATCCGGAGACCGGCTACGCCTTTTTAAAGCAGTACAGTCTCGCACACGGGTTAACGACCGAGGCGGAATTTGATGCGGTGTTTCAAAATGTTCTGACGCCCCCTATTCCTTAAGTCCGAAACTGCAGGGCAGGCCGTTGCGTTTCTGGATGGGCTGCGAGCGAAAGCCGGTGATGCGGATATGCGGGATGCGGATGCGCGGGACTTTCAAATGGAACTCACGACCGTCCGGCAGGCAATGGAATCCTGGACTTCGACCGAGGATTCCAATACGCTGAGAGACCGGGATATGGCGGAAAATGTAAAGGCCATCCGAAATATTGAGGCCGAAATCGGCTCAGGAAAGATTGTCATTTCCGCGCACGACGGGCACATTGAGCGGGTGAATCCGATTTACACAAGCATGGGCGTTCTTCTTTCGCAGGATCTCGGAAACGACTACTACGCAATCGGCACCGATGTCTGGAAGCTGGGTGACAATATTAAGCGCATGGGTGAAGCAAAGCGGAGCATACAGCACTTTGTTTCCTGCGACCCGCTGGCAGCGCAGGCGCGCTTTGCAGAGGGTCAGCAATATGTCCTCTATTTTTCGGAGCTTACGAATGAGGAGAGCCTGGTTTACACCTTGGTACATAGCCCCTATGCGGATGATGCAGCTCGGCGAAGGCTACAGCTTTTTGATGCGGCTCTTGCCGGATCGTACTTATCGCGTGAAGGGGGTTCCGAGCGAACACTATGACGCGATGCTGTTTCTCTATGAGGCAAATCCCATTGAGATTTTGGAGGCCACAGGTGCATAAATTTGCGAAACAACAATGAATATACAAGAAAGTAATCAGCGTATTCAAAAAGCTGAAAACGGCGGTGAAGAAAGTCTCACCGCTGTTTTTTTCTCTCAATCAGACGGATACAAAAACAAGTGTCTAGAACAAGGCGAGGCAGTGAAGTTCGCTTTAACAAAAACGACAAAGAAAGGACGATAATTAAAGCGAAAAGAATGGTTTTTGTGTAACCTTGCTATAATTGCAGCAAAGTGAAGGTGGATATTGAAAAGTTGGGGTTATTCTTATAATTACATTAAGCTTTCTTTAATAATTTGCGGGCTACCGAGCGGAAAAAGGAGGTAAACATACAGGGTAGCGGGTAGCGTATTCAAGGGTGGCAGTTCGTGTTTACGTTTGGAAGGAGAACAAAAGCGAATGAGTGGAAAAGCAGGACAGGGGTTGCGGGCGGCACTGCTCGCGGCGGCTGTCTCTTGTCTTGTCTCGAATGTGACAGCGTACGCGATTGAGGGCTGGAACAAGGTGGGAGACGAGTGGCAGTATTTGAACCGGGAAGATCAGCCGGTGACCAACGCCTTCAAGAAGTCGAAGGAGGATTGGTTCTATCTGGATGATAGCGGCACGCTGTTAGCGACCGCATTTTTTCCTTCGGCGGCGATGATTACTATGTGGACCCGGACGGTGCCTACGGCGATGGCGGCTGTCATGGTATTTTCCGTGGCAGCCCCGGCGCTGCCGGTTTATGCGGGAAACTACGGTGACGCCACAGAAATCGTCTTCGATCCGGGCTATAGTCGAGACTCGATAAGACGAATAACGGTTACGCTGCTTTGCTCGGCGGCAAGTTTACCGGTAAACAGGGCTATCCGATGACAGATGCGAGCAGTAACTGGACCAGCACCGGAATCGCAACGATGAACACAACCGGTGGCGGAGCCGGTACGGGTAACCGCCCTGTTCTGCCGACCTATGCGGATGGCACATGGCGCGGGTACCGGATGACCGAGTGGAAGAAGGCAAACGGCAATACCCTTGCAAATCTTCCCTATGCCTATCCCTATGAGACCACTACAACCTATACGGCGGAGTGGGAGCCGCCTCACGACAGCGACAGATTTGACCCGCTATGTGATGCACTACCGTGACCTTGGTCTCGGTAACGGCGGCTGGCGGATTTTACATCGAACGCCACGCCCGTGGAACGATCCGGCGCAGAAGGACAAGATGCACGCGTTCGATACCGGAAGTTGGGTGACGACAGATGTGACGGCAAAGAGTCTTATCAGTGCAACGTATCTCCGTACGGTTCCGGGCTATATGTTCGATGATATTTTTGATTAAGAACAACAAGAGCCTTAAAGTACGGTGGAGGACCCGAAGAGGAATGCGGGCACGATTCCGGTCAATGATCCGAAGTATCCGGGTGCGGAAATCGAAGGTACGACGCACAACCTGAAGGGCAAAATGCCGAATGATGACCTGATGGTCGCATATCGCTATAAGCCCGATCCGTCTAAAAAGTTCAACCTGAAGATTCTGTATGTGACGCGTAACCTTCGGTCACTCCCTGCGGTGGATACCGTGCTGAGCGGCCTCAAGGATGGAAGTAATACTGCGATTAGCAATCCGCAGATTGTCGCGGATGTTCCCGGCTGAGACAGCGCTTTCGCTCCCGAATGCGAAAAGTATTCAGTATAACGGCGGTATGTACGAGTTTGACAGCGCTGAAATCGTGAGCGGTACCGCTGACAATGCGGCAGCGAATGTCTACGGCATGAAGACGGTGAAATCGGACAACACGACGCCTGCGCTGTCGCCACTATCGGCGAACTCTCGGATGTCAAGATGCCGAACCGGGATGTTACGATTAAGTATGTGTTAGAGTTGAACCCGCACTTTACGCAGTCGCTGGCGGTCAACTATCTTGACGGCAACACGGCTGTGACCGATCCGAGCGGCAATACGACCTATAGTCCGATGGAGTTCTCCGGCCGGAACCGCTGTGGAGCCGCCGACCCAGAACATGACCCTGGGAGGCAATAAGTCGATTCCGACTCGCATGTGGCGGGGTATCTCGCCGACGGTTGTACCGTCGTTTGTACCGGTGCAAGCTTCTCGAATTTGAGTTCCGAATGTGGCGGCGTCAGACCCTATGGATTCAGTTTCCTTGCGAGCGGAACCATTAACGTGGTCTACGCGCCGGACTATTCGGATCGCTCGGTCTGGGCAGACGTAACCTTTGGTACCTCCGGCAACGGAACTATGCCGGGCAGCACGACCAAGCAGGTTAAGATAGGAACGAGCCCGACGCTCAGCAGCCTGATCGGAAGCCTGACGCCGACCCTGAATAACTACTACCGCTTCGCAGGTTGGTATATCGGCGGCATCACGGAAATGAGCCGACGGGTGCCCGCCTTGACGATCCGACCGGTGCAACCAATCCGACCGTAACGATTACGGGAGATACCAAGCTGGTTGCAAAGTTTGAGGAAAAATCCAGCACGTGCATGCGGGAACCACGTTTGCGAGCCTTACAAAGCCGACCGCAACTGCGGATACGAACCATATCTTCCCTGAACAATGGCACTGACAACTGGAGAAACGAAGCCGGTGCACAGATGACCGGACCGAAATCATCTCGGCTTCGCAGACCTTTACGGCAGTCTTCACGAGCCAGATTCCGGACGACGACGACTTCGCGATTCCGAACGTAACCGGTACGGTTGCGGCAAACGGTACCGGAGCTGTGAAGCTCAGCGCTGTCAACGATCGGAGACACTATGTAGCTCACGGATAAGGACGGCAACATTATTGCGGTCAAGACCGGTAACGCGTTGATGAGCGGCGACTTCGCGCCGGTTGAACTCAACAAGGAGTATAAGGTTTATGAGGTTAAAGACTCGGTTCCGACCACGCTGACAGGCGATATCAACACTGTGGTAAACAGCGGTATCCGCAGCCAGCCGACGAGTGTGATTGTTCCGCCTGTCGGAGCAAATGTAAATGTCGGAAACGATGCGGCAAATGCAGGGTCAGAAGACCATCACGGTCAGCCCGACCGCACCGAACACGGAGTACTCCTCATTGATGCGAACGGCAACGTGGTTCCGGCTTCCGGCTGGGTTGCTCCCAGTACGCCGGGCGCTGCGATTGTCTTTTGACAACCTCGATCCGAACACGACCCACACCGTGGTCGCACTAACCGGTACGGCATCAATCCCGTCCATCCCTCCGCTGCCGGTTAAGTATACGGTTAGGTTTTAATCGCAGTGCGGTTGCGGGAATCGGTTCAGAGCAGCATCAGAAACCGTGTGGGCGATACGATGAACTCGGTGAAGTTCCCGTGGAGCATGAAGGTAAGCATTGCACGTGAAGTAAACGGCATCAATAAGACGGTGTGCAAGCGCAAGCAATGCCCATATCAAGGTGAAGGCACATCGAACAGAGTTTGCTTGGCAACATGGACTACAGGCTCTATAAGCTCGATGCATCGACGGGCAACTATGATGAGGTGACCCTACCGACTGATTTGAACGCGGCGAACTTTGGCGGCGACTTCGATTTCGACGCAGCGGAAGGCGATGTCTTTGTGCTGAGCTATAAGAAAGCACAGAAGGTCATCGTAAAGAGTGAGAAGGACGGAACGGTCAATGAGACCCTGCATGTTGCAAACGGCGGAGTGATGACGGATGACGCGAACTATGTCAGCATCCGCGGTGCTCTTGCAACCTACACGGATCCGCACACGGGTGAAGAGTTCCTCTTCGACCACTTCGCAAAGGGTTCGGCAACGGGCGCAGCGTTTGCGGACAGCGACCCGGTCACGAGAGACCTTACGGTCTTTGCGGTCTATGCACCGGATCCGGATTGGCACAATGCGAAGACAAATCTCACGAATGAGATTAACCGCGGTAACGGACTGCTCGGTAACGCGAACCTGACCCCGACAGAGAGAGCGGATCTGATTAACCAGATCAATCAGGCTGTCGGTGTCAACAACAAGCTGAACCCGGCCCGACCAAGCTTGAACTCAGCAATGAGCACATTGATTTGCAGACGCTGATTGACAGCATCATCGCGCGTCTTAACGGAACGACCCTGTCTCCGACCCCCGACCCCGTCTCCGGGTGGCGGCGGCGGCGGCAGCAGCAGGTGTGACGGGCAGCACGACGCCGTCCGGCACGGGCAATCGTGTCTACCAGAACGGCGCAGAGGGCAACTGGGTGAACTTTTGACCCGGCAGGCCACGGCTGGTACTTCGAGCTCGGCATGGGCAAGAAGATCAGCAACGGCTGGGCGGATGTCGCGTACACCTTTGGAAGCGAGACCAGATTTACAGCTACCACTTCAATGAGAACGGTGTCATGGACAGCGGCTGGTGGAAGAACGATCAGGGCGTTTGGTATCACCTCTCTACCGATCATGACGGTTGGTTCGGATCCATGGATAAGGGCTGGTATCGCGACGGTGTAGACGGCAAGTGGTATTACCTGAACATCATGACAGGTTCCATGTTGACCGGATGGCAGGGAAATCAACGGTGTTTGGTACTGCCTGAACCCGGTTGCTCCGGCACCGACTTGGGATTGGGATGCTACCCAGAACCGCTGGGTGTATGCAAACCGCGGCGGCAGACCGTACGGTTCCATGTACGTGAACGAAGTGACTCGGACGGCTACCACGTGGATGCTTCCGGCGTTTGGATTCGCGAGACGCCGTAAAGGCAAAGTATGGAAGAAACGAGACTCCCTGATTCTTGAACAGGAAAGCGGGGCGGTGAAGATGTTCTTCACCGCCCCGCCTCTGTCCGGAAAAAGCGCAGAGGGAGATGGGGAGGCTCGATTTTTGCGGCCTTGGAGAAGTAAGCGAGTGTTGGCTTAACTGCACCGAACGCTCTGACGTCGGGGAAAATACTGGTATTATTTTTGATTCGATGTTCGAGTGTATTCCGGCGACTTTACTACTTTCGAAGGCACTGTGAGCATTTAGTAAGTTGGGAGCTCTCGAGCTCCCGATAGATGATTTAGGAGAACAGAATGAAACAAAAACGACTGAGAAAAAGGGCACTGTCGGCGTTCCTTGCGCTGAGCCTGTTCTCTGGCAACCTTCTCACGGCACAGGCGGCGGTTCAGGGCAATTATACGTCTTATTTCACTGCGGGGACTGCTGGCTACTCGAATCCGGAAGGCAGTAACCCCTACGGTGCGCCGTCGGAGCTTCTCATAGACACCGGTGCAGGCCCCAAGGTCACGGAATCCTCGGTGACCGGTTGGCGTGATACGGACCGTATTCGTCAGGATGATCGGTATTTCCGGTGGGCACGGTTATAAACGGATCCTGCTTAGCTATACGCCACTCACTTCAGGGACAGAGTCTGAATGCTGTTCCGCCCTTTGCCGGAAAGATGGCGGACTTCGCCGGTGCTTCGGCTTCTTGGCCGGGCGGAAAGCCGGTGTTACCCTGGGGGCAGGACGGGATAGCAGCACCCCCTTGGCCGGGCTATACTTTTGTGCAGTGGAAGAAAATCGTTCCGATTAATTCTACGACTGCAGAGGAGCACGTTATCAGACCGAATATGGGTATGGATCCGGTGGTTCCCTATAACAGTAAGACAATCTATAAGGCCGAGTGGGTCGGATCAGAAAAACTACTACCTACTCTCTCAGCATCGCAGAAAGCCGGACACGGATTTTTCGAGTGTAGCAGCCCCTGGATTTTTGATCGTGTTCAGGATGAAGTTGTAGTCAGGGGCGGATGTGACGAATGGAAGTGTGAGTCTTCCGGGATATAAGATTACAGGCGTTACGATAAATGGAACCCGGCAGTTCCGACAGCAGTAAAACGGCGGATGCTGATTTTACGAAGACGAAATCAAGGCACTGGGGGCGGATGGCGCCGGTATGGGCCAGAACTGTTTTCGCCGCTGCCAAAGCATCACAAGTCCCTTGGTCATCAGCGATAAGATGCCGAACCAGAATGTCCGCATGGTTTTTGACTATGAGCCGGACACAAATGTGAAGTTCAAGTTTTTCAACCTGCTATGTCTACAAGGATGATGCCTCGGGCAACGAGCAAGAGATTACCGTATCCGACGGTGCAAATGGAATTTTAGGCTCAGATAAACTCTTTGCTGTCGAGAGCGATGCGGCAGGGCGTGCAGAACGGAACAACGCGCTTTGTGGCGCCGCTGATTCCGGATGCGAGATTCCGAAGGACAACAGTGCGGCGGCAAATCCCAAGTATCTCTTCCACGAGGCAAAAATTGTGACGGGAAAAACACCGACAGTTGTCACCAAGACAGTCGGAGGAACAACAAGCAGCTTTATTCGCAATCGCGGTCTGGATGAGGCGCTTTTTAATCTTCAGACGCCGTCTGTTGGTATGAGGAATCCGACACCGGTCAGCTTTAAGTGGATGCCGAATCAGGATGTTAAGGTGAAATACATCTATACCCTGAATCCGGATTACCGCAATTCGGTGCGCATCATCTTCCGCAGTGTCCGAGATAACAATACAACAGGAACGCGCGACCCGAACGTCAATCTGCCGGATATTGAGATACCGACGGATTCCGGTGTTGTGAAGACTGTTTCGCTTCCCTATGTGCCGAACTATAAAGTATTCAGTGCAGTTGCGGAGAATACGGCGACTCTCATGCAGCAACCGGTGCTTTCTGTGCCGAGCACACCTACGGCGGGAACTCCGGGAAGTTTTCAGTACAGCTCGCGCGAAGACGCCGCCACCATTACGGTGAATTACGAGCCGATTCCGGATGCATTTGCACAGGTCACCTATGTGGCGACCGCGGGCGGCTCCCTGGGAGGGGGTACGACACAGCCGATGACTGTGCCGAAGACCTATACTCTGGCCGAGCTCCTTGCTCTTCACGGCATCACTGCGACCGCGGATGATGGCTATATCAGCGATGGTTGGTATGTGTCCAACGCCATCGGTACTGCGCCGACAGGTGCAAAGCTCAGCTCGGTGATTCGCTGACCCTTGTTTCCAGAGCAGCGTCCGGAACGTCAACCGGAGGTGTGTATAAGTACATTCACGTCTTTAAAAGGATCCCAATGCCTGGGCGAACGTGAGCTTTGTCAGCGGTTCCAACGGTAATATCAGCGGAAATCCCTCTCAGTCTGTCAGAAAGGGCACGGCACTCGGCACAATTGCACCGACGGTGACACCGGCACCGAACTATCAGTTCGAGGGCTGGTACAGCGGCAGCACGCTCGTTTCGACCGATCCGAGTTTCGGCAGCCCTGACGGTGCAGGGCAATGCACAGTACACCGCAAAGTTTGTTCCTGCAGGCAGCCCCTGTACGATATGGTCTTTGCGGTTCCGAATGTTGACAGTTCCGTGAGCCACTGTAGACGGAACCGGACAGATTAAGGTCAACACGCCGAATGCGTTGCGTAACTATGCGGTCACCGATGAGCACGGAAACGTGCTTGCGGTGATGACCGGTACGGCGCTGGTAACGGGCAATTTCACCGGTCTCAACCCGGGTCAGCCCTATCATGTCTATGAGCTCGCGTCCGGATCAGAACCGGCGGTCGGAAGTGATATCACTCGGGTTCCGGCGAACAAAAAGGGACCGGAGGCGCTCGCAATCATTCCGCCGACGCAGCCCAATCTCACGGCGGTTCCGGATCCGGCAAAGCAATACGGCTTCGATTACGGTGAGCCCGGCGGCGGCAAACAGCCAGTACGCACTTGTGGACGATGCGGGCAACACGGTTGCACTGGGCTTTGTGAGCCCGACCGGCGGCAGCGTGGTCTTTACGGGTCTCGATCCGGCGAGAAGCTACACGGTGGTGGCACAGCCGACCGGCGCGGCACAGGATCCGGCTGCAAATGCGGCGTCCGGTTACGGCATGACGGTTCCGCAGCCAACCAGACTACGGTAATCGCAGCGGATACGCTGACCGTCAAGATTCAGAACGATCCGGCAAACAGCGGCAGACTGCTTCCAGCACATCAGAGGCGGCGCAGTGCTTCCGGTTGCGGACGAGAAAAGAAATTGACAGCGTGAAGAGCGGCGACAACGTGATGATCTCCGCGGACGCGACGAATGCAAGCGGCGCTCCGTTTGAGCGCTGGGAGCTTCTCAGCGGCAATGTGCTCAGCTTCAATCCGACCATGCGCAGCCAGAGTGTCACGGTTAACAGCAATGCAATCTTTGAGCCGATTTACCGGACCACGCTCCCGGCAAACACCGTGGAATTAAAGGTGGAGTCGAGCGATCACAGCGTCGGGCGTGGCCGAGGCGGTTCGCCTGCAAAAAGCAGGATGATCTGAACAATCAGCAGCTTGCGGAGGACAGCAGTGCATGGGCGACCAACAGCAATGCGACCTATACCATCAAGCTCCAGAAGAGCGCGGCGAGTGCGGCGGTGAAGCAGGCGGTTGCGGATGCGGATGCAAACGGCAGCGAGAGCTCCTTCCGCGTGGGCTGGATGGTCGATGTGAAACTGTTCCGCGCCCTCACCAGAACGGCGGACGGTGCGGTCTTAAAATCGCCCGGTTCCGGACGATGCGGCGAGGTAGAATCGGTCAGTTTAACCTGACGGCTGCGCTCGACAACGCGGCGCTCGGCAAGATTGATTACGCGCTCTATGCGGTCAGAGACAACGGCAGCGGCGGGTGACGGCACGATCTCAGCTCCGCACTCCCGGCAGACTTTGCGACCAATCCGAGCGCAATCTACGAAGTGCCGGTGGAAAGTCGGAGACAAGCTGGTGCTGAGCTATCACAAGGCGGTGAAGTTCCGCCTGGTCGATGCCAGAAACGCGGCGAACAATGCAATCGTAGCGCTTCGCAAGGGCTCCAAGCCCTGCAGAGACGCGAAAGCTACACGACTCTGCCGCTCGACTACGGTGAACCTCGACAACGGCAAGTATCGCTTAAGGGTCTCTCGACGACGGCCGGCAGCTATACGGCCTTCGATCCGAGTGCGGATACCGTCAATGCGGATCAGACCGTCTACGCCTACTACGAGGTGGATCCGGCTTGGACCGCGGTAAGAGCGGCGCTGGATGCGAGCCGCGCAATCGGCACGGCGACCCTTCCGAACGTACAGGATCCCGCGTTGCAGGCAGCACTGCAGGCGGCACTGAACAATGCGGCGGCGGTTTCCAATGCGGTCGCGCCTTCCTCTTCGATTGCGGCAATGCAGGCGGCTATGGTCGCACTGAATCAGGCAATCAGTGATGCGACGGCAGCACCGCCCCCGATGCCGACTCCGACGCCCACACCGACCCCGACCCCGACCCCGGGCGGCGGAGGCAGCGGCGGCGGTTCCGGCGGAGGCGGCGGAGGCGGCGGTGGCCGCAGAAGCAGCGGCGGCGGCCGCGGTGTGCGCGGCGGCACCATTCCGACCGGCACGGGCAACCGCGTCTACCAGAACGGCGTTGAGGGCAACTGGGTGAACTTTGACCCGGCGGGCCACGGCTGGTATTTTGATCTTGGACTTAGCAAGCGCATCACCGCAAGTTGGGCGGATGTGGCCTACACCTACGGCGGCGAGACCAAGATTTACAGCTATCACTTCGACGAGAACGGTGTGATGGACAGCGGTTGGTGGAAGGATGACCGAGGCGTTTGGTATCACCTCTCGACCAATCACGACGGTTGGTTCGGCTCCATGGACAAGGGCTGGTATCTCGACAGTGCGGACGGCAAGTGGTACTACCTGAACATTATGACCGGCTCCATGCTGACCGGTTGGCAGGAAATCAACGGAAACTGGTACTACTTTAACGAGAGTGCGCCGATGCAGACTTGGGACTGGGATGCAACTGCGAGATCGCTGGGTATACGCGAATCGCACGGGCAGACCTTACGGTTCCATGTATGTGAACGAAGTGACGCCGGACGGCTATCATGTGGATGCCTCCGGTGCATGGATACGCGAGACGCCGTAAACAACAGTAAGACGAAAGAGCTCCCCGCGGGAGCTCTTTTTAGTTCAAATTAATCTGGACAAGTGCCGCGAAACTGTTATAATTATTTATTATTTCTTAATTTTAGGTGAGGTGACACTTGAAGAAGAGACAGTCGAGAGAAGCTTTTTAGGAGAGCGGGACGGGAGCGCGCTGAGCTTGGGCCTCAGTGCGGTGCTCAGGGGCGCTCTCTGTTTTTATGCCGCTGGGCGGGTATGGAGGCGCAGGCGGCGACCGGGATTGCAAACGCCGTCTCCGGCGCTGCCCTTAAGCGGAGAGACCGCGAACCACAGCATGACCTTTTCCTGGAAGGTGGGAATGATGACCACGAGATGACCGCGGCGCTTAAGTCGAACCGCTATAACCTTCTGGGAAAGAATGCGGACGGTCATGAGCCTGCGATTCGCTTTGATTCGTAGACGGACAGAGACAGGAAACGGTGTGCCGCTTTACATTGTGATGCCGGATACGGACCAGGGGCCTGCACCGTACCCCAAAGCGCAGGTGGACACTACAACTGGGTTCCGGCAGGAACGGAGGGTACTGGCCCAGGGCGTTGCGGAAAGTGACGGACGGGGAAATACCTACTACATCGCGAAGATGGGGCAGAGAGCCTCGGAACTTGCGGGGGCAATGCGGCGAGCGATGCGAACCAGAATTTGAGCGGGCGGCACTGGTCGCAAAGAACGCTGCGGTTGAGACCACGCGCTTTCGGTCCTGCCGGACGCTACCGCACGATCGAGACTCAGGTCGTGACGCGTCTCCGGTCGCTATGTGATAGCGGATTACTACTTCTACGGGCGGAGAAAATCTGCCCACGGGCGGACAGAAATTCTATGTCGGTATGGCCTACGACCTCTCGGTTAACGATGTGCACTGATGACCTATCCCGGGTGGCCGGGGCCCTGTATCCTTCTGACAATGCCCGCAGAAAAGGATATGATTAGCACGGATCGCGGCTTTTTATGCGAGAAAGCACGGTGACATTGCGACGGTGAACATTGTCCTCGACGATGCGACCCTCGGCACCTCTGCGCCGAGCAGCAAGTGGATCAGGGAAATTCGACCGCCGTCTGCAATACGCCTTTCATAGCGGTTATGAGTCCATCTCAGGATATTCCGGGCTTGTTCCGATGTATCAGTATCATCCGCTCGGCAGCGTTGCGGCAATGACAGGGCGCTCCACCGAGGGTTCGGACCTCTCGCCGGCTTTTTCCTGGGAGTTAAACCTTCGTCCGGGCGAAACCATCCATAAGCGCATTGCTTACAGCTATGTCGAGGCAGCCATTTATGTCTCGAGCGGCGGTGTCGATACAAACAGCGGCACCTTTGACCATCCGGTCAATACGTTTGACAAAGCACTGGAGCTCGCAAAAAACAAAAATGCGGTCATCTACTTTGAGGATGACCAAGCGCTTACCGGGCCGCTTACCATTGATGCGAGCAAGGTCGGAACCATGGGAAGTTTGACCTTTGCGAGCACGGATATGCATAGCAATGCAACTTCGGTTACATTCGGAACCGAGACCAAGACCATTGCACCCGCAGCGGGCTACAGCGGACCGCTGTTCGTGAACAATCAGAGCACGGTTCCGGTCGCAATCGAGGATTTACACTTTGCAAACGGCAGCGGCGACTTCATGCTGAAGAACAGCTCCGGTACCCTTTCGCTCGGCGCGGGTGTGGTGCTCGAAAATGCAGCGGCGGGTGCGCTCAGCATTGAGGGCGGATCGGTCGAGTTCGCCGCAAACGGAGAAGAGGGAAGCCATTACCCGCTCACGGTGAGAAATAACAGCGCTTATCAGGACACGGCGGTATCCCCCGCCGCATCGCGCGGTGCGGTTTACCTCGGTGCGGCAGGCAACCTAACCGTCGGCGGTTCGGTGCGGCTCAGCGGGAACCGAAATGCCGTGACAGCGACCCAGCCGGAAAATCTCTACATCTCGAACAACAAAACCGTCACGGTGAACAGCGCGCATCCGTTGGACGGCAGTTCCGTCATCGGCTTTACAACCGAGACCTTGCCGACAGCGAGCACTACGGTCGATGTCGCGCTGAACGGTGCGGGCTCCATAGACCGCTTTGTCAAGGACAATCCTGCCGTCGGTATCGTCAAGGAGAAGAACGGAACCACCCTTCGCCTCAAGGCGGTGACACATAAGGTGAATCGCAGCGTGACAGACATGTCGGGAATTCCGATTGCAGGCGCACCGACGCTTACGCCGACCGGCGAGGATTATATGATAGGCGGAAAAATCACGGTGGACGGAATTCCGGCGACCATGCAGAGCTTTGTCGCGGGCGGCATACGCTATGTGTTTGACAGCGTTGAGCTCTCGGTATCCCCGGGCGCTGCGCTCATTTCGCCGACCGACGGAACAATCACGGACTTCGTGATGCCGAACGATACGGTGCAGGGTGAATTACCGCTACCGCGACGATATGGGACGCATTATCATCGACGGCAACGGCGGTCTTCCCGACAACAAGTTCGACGAACGGCATGGCAGGCACCCAGGTGGCGGCAATACTTCCGAGTCGTTACGGCTATGTGATTGATAAGATTACGGAAAATCAGGACGGCACGGGGGCGGCTGTCATCGCCAATGCGGCCGGGCAGTACATGCTCGGCATCGTAAACGGTGTGAAGACCTACTACGTGCAGTGGAAGCCGGACCCGAGCGTGCAGTATCAGCTCTATGTGCAGTATATGAACGCCGACGGCAGCATTTTGTTCCACCAGACGCCGGGTACACCGATTACCTTCATGACGGCCTTTACAGCTTCGAATCTGCGCGTTCCGGGCTATCGACTCCTGCCGGACAAGGTGCTGTCGCGCGTAGTACCGGACACGGTGCGGAATATGGTTGGCGGCCTGGATACGAACTGGCAGATCAACGGCAATTACACAGCGACCATGCCGAACCAGGATGTGGCGCTTGAGTTCCACTATGTCCCGGGCAATGCGGAGAGCGATAAGTCAAACTTCACCGTGGAGTATCGTCTGGGAACGGCTGCGGCACCGGGTGCCTTGGTTCCGGGAACGGCGCCCATGACGACGCGCTACCTCCCGGAGACGCAGATCAGCCAGTGGCTCACACTCCCGGTCGGCTATCGCATCAACGGCAACTCGCCTTTCCGCGTGGTGCAGGGGCATCAACCGAGCCTGCCGACCGCGACCAATAACTTTGTTTCTGCGGTGCGGAATGTGGACATCACCGGCAATACCCTGACGGCGGAAATGCCGAACCAGGATGTGAAGATTGAGGTTTACTTAGAGCCGGACGGCACGGGCGTGCCCTTCGTGACGAGCTTCCGCGATGCGGGCAGCCAGGACAGTGTTCTTCAGGTCCTGCGCCCGACGAGCATACAGAATAAGCCGATCGGCGCGAGCTTTACGGAGTCCTTCCCGGAGATTTACGGCTATCACTACGGCGCGACCGAGCCGAGCTGGAGCGATGCCCCCGCAGGCAGCGGCACGGTCAGTGTGAGCGGCAATGCGCAGAGCTATACGGCGATTATGCCGGGCGGCGAACTGGATTTGAATCTGGTCTATCAGCGCGACAGCGCAAAGTGGGTCAAGTTAAACTACCTGCCGGGCACGCACGGGACACTCTCGACGCTCAGTGCGGCGGCGGATGTCAAGACAGATGCTTCCGGCAATTACTATGCGGAGGTGATTCGCGCGGGCGCTGCGGCAAACGAAGGCTACAGCTTCGCGGAGATTAAGACCAAGCGCCTGGTGCCGGAAGTCACAGTGAGCGAGAGCCCGTATTACGAATTCGCGGGCTGGATTATCAACGACAACGGAAACGGCGCACTCGATGCGGGCGAGCAGCTCGCAGATGATGCGACCAAGTTCTCGGCGGACACGGTGCTCACCGCATATTACCGCGAGAATCCGGCTTACTGGATTGACATTTTATTGGCGCCTTACGACAGCAATACGCTGACAGTGCCGGGCGCAAGCCTGAACCGCCATGTAAAGAAGGACAGTCTCTTTGGCAGTGTTCGCGCTTCGGCGGAGACTTCTTTCACCGGCATCGCGAACTATGTGCGCGAGGACTGGTACGGCGGAAGCGGCGCGAAGCTCGATACGACGGCGGTTCTGCAGGACGGTGAGACCTATCGCCTCAAGTACGTGAAGGATCCGATTATCTTCGGACTTCCGGCGCAGGATGTGGATGCGGTCGGCGGTCTGCTCTCGGACAATACGGGGCGTGTCACGGTCTTTGACACCAAGCCGGGTTACAACTATATTCTGACGGATCCCGCGGGGACGGTACTCGACGTGGTGCCGGGTTCCGTTGTGGGACGGAGTTACTTTGACAACCGCATCCCGGGCGAGCAGCTTGTGGTCTATGAGGCAACGGGCGATGTCGCGGTACAGCCGGGCGATGACATTGCGGTGGTGACGGCGCTGAATCCGCCGTCGCCGAACGCAAAAGTCGGTGCGCCGCACCCGGTCACCATTCCGCTGCTGAATCAGAATCCGGATCCGGAGGCGGTTGAGACGCCGAAGTTCATGATTCAGACCTACGAGGGCGATATCGACAGCGTCGGAACCCAGGCTGTGAACGGCGATTTCTACAGCGAGGCACACGCAGGCGAGCAGGTGACGCTAACGGCGCCGGCGGTGAATGCGGCGGGGGCTGCGTTCACCGCGTGGCGTGTCACGGCGGGAAATATTCCGAATGTAAGCTTCCCGGCGGGGCAGGGCACGGTGCAGTTTACAATGCCGGAGACCAACCTGGTTCTGCTCGCGGAGTACGAAGCACTGCCGGGCGCGGATGCGGCGGTTTCGGATGAGAGCCGCAATGCGGCAAAGGGAGAATTCTCCCTGGTTCCGAGTGAGAGAGCAAGACTTTCCTCGCTTCTCACCACCCCGGAGGACCGTGTGCTCTCCGGTGTGAATGGCGCAAAGGTGGAATACCGCACGGTCTACACGAAGAAGGCGGTCAGCCAAACGGCATCGAACGCGCTGAAGGCAATCAGCATTGCGGGTACACAGCATCCGGATGCCTATACGGCGGCCTTTGAGCTGCGCACGGACATTGAGCGCTATGTGGACGGCAGAAGAGTCAACGCGACGCCCTCCAATGCGACCTTTGAGACCTATGTGCAGCTTGAAAACCGGGATGCGGATATGCTCGACTACGAGCTCTTCGAAGAGCAGCCGGGCGGCGGCTATGCCGGTGTCGCGATGCAGACCCTTGCGGGCAGCGTCGAGGAAAACGGCGGCCTCTTCCGTTTCACGGCGAAGGCGGGCGTGCGCTATTATCTGGTCTATTCGAAGGCATATCGCTTAAAGTTTATCAACGAGGCGCCGAACGCCGCGCAGCCGAGCCACAGCTTTAAGGTGAGACACGGTGAATCGGCGGAGGATAGCTACTACGCGGGCAGCAATGCGCTCGGTGGTCTGGCGGATCCGGATCCCTACGCGGTCGATGCGGACGGCGTCGAGTATGAACTGCATGCGGCCCCGGTTTGGAGTAAGCGTGCGGACCGCTACCAGGGCTTTGACCTCGGAACGCCGGTTCGGAAGCGCATGACGCTCTACGCCTATTACGAGAACAACCGCGCCGAGCTGGAAGACGCGCGGAAGAAACTCGATGAGGCGACCCGCCGCGCAATTCAGCTTGCGGACGACTATTTCCTGAAGCGCCGGGAGACCGCAGACCTGATTAACGGTGTGCACGGTGTTCCGGGCAAGCCGGAGATTTACGGCATACTGGAGTCGCTCGGCGTGCTGGAGCGCACGGGACCGAGAGCAAGTCTTGCGGAGCTGCAGGCGGCGCTTGCGGCAATGGAGCAGACGCTTGCCCACTATGACAGCGTGTTGGATCCGCGCTATGACAACTACGGTCATCAGCAGCAGAATCAGCTCTCGGGCGGCGGCTCGGGCGGCGGCGGTCGCGGAAACGGCGGCAGCGGGCGCGGCGCGGGACGCGGTGTCGGCGTCGGCAGCACGGCAGGCGGTGCTCGTCTCATTCCGAGCGATCCCTTTGTCGCGGACTATGAGAAGGGCTACACGGTCGGCACGAACGGCAACTGGGAGCTTTTAAACCCGGAGCAGTCCGAGTGGATCTTCACGCTGAACGGCGGTATGCGGCTTGTAAACCGCTGGGGTAAGCTTTCCTACCGTTACGGCGACCGCATTGAGACCGCTTGGTATCACTTCGGTCAGCACGGCATCATGGATTCGGGCTGGTTCCGCGATGAGAACATGAATTGGTACTACCTCGACCGGACACACGACGGTTTCTTCGGCAGAATGCAGCTCGGTTGGCATCACGACGAGTACGATCAGCGCTGGTATCACTTTGATGAGAGCAGCGGTGTCATGCAGACCGGCTGGCAGGAGATCAACGGCAAGTGGTACTACTTTGCGACGAGCGCGAGCGCCGATACCTATGAGTACGATGCGGTCAGTGAGAAGTGGTACTATAAGGACAGCGTTTCGGTGCGTCCCTACGGTTCCATGTACATCAACGAAGTGACTCCGGACGGCTACCGTGTGGATGCCACCGGCGCTTGGGTACGGTGAACATCGGTAATAAAAGCAAGGCAGCAACGAGATCCCTAATTCTTGTACCTGCGCGGGGCGGTGAAGACATCTTCACCGCCCCATTTTTTTTGTGCCCGTTATCCTGAGAGAGCGTAGGCGCTCGGCGGCATGTACAAGCAGTCCGATTTGTGAAGTGACACGTTTAGAGGAACGGTTCTGCGAAAAATGGTATACTGAATGACACGAGATGCGGCGCCTGAACGAGAATTCCAAAGCGAAGTGTGAAGGCGGGCTGATTCTTACAAATGCAAACGATGCGTCCTGCCGTGCGTGCTTGCAGCAAAATGTGAAAAAGGATTAAAAACTAGGGGGCACGGAAGAAAAGGCCTGGGAGATGAGGCAGAAGAAAGGAGACCGGGATGATTATTAGACGTACAGAAGAGGAACTCAAACTGGAAGCTATTTTTGAGCCGTATCTGGAGAAAGGACGGCTGCGAGAAGACGCACCTCAAGCAGCGAAAAGAAGCTTTAGAGCGATACAACGCGATATTCGAAGAGAACTACCGAAGAGCATTCGAAGACACCTACGGATGGAGTTTGGACAGTTGATTTTCGCATCATTGATCGGGTTCTTCGGCTTCTTGCAAAAGCCATGGATTGCTCTCTTTTTTGAATGAGATTTCCAAGGCTTCGGCGGCGTGTACAAGCATGGCAGTTTGTGATACGATACTAAAGGTAGGGCTTCACCATTAAGAGGAGGTACGAGTATGCAGGAGTACAGACCGGTAAAAGAGGGAAAAGTGCGCGAGATCTACGATGTCGGCGAGGGCCTTATCATGGTCGCGACGGATCGCATTTCCGCCTTTGACGTAATCTTAAAGAATCGCATTACGGATAAGGGGGCGGTGCTCACGCAGCTGTCCCGTTTCTGGTTTGAGTATACCAAGGATGTCATGCCGAACCACATGATCAGCACGGATACGGCGGACATGCCGGAATATTTCCGCACACCGGAATTCGAGCGCCGCAGCATGCTTTGCAAGAAGCTCACAATGTTGCCGATTGAGTGCATTGTCCGCGGCTATATCACGGGCAGCGGCTGGGAGAGCTATAAGAAGAACGGAACCGTTTGCGGTATTCAGCTCCCGGCGGGCTTGCAGGAGTCCGAGCAGCTGCCGGAGCCTATCTTCACCCCGAGCACCAAGGCTGAAATCGGTGACCATGACGAGAACATTGATTTTGCGCGCTGCATTGAAGTGCTTGAGAAGGCCTTCCCGGGCAAGGGAAAAGAGTATGCGGAGATTATCCGCGATAAGACGCTGGCGCTGTATCGCCTCTGCGCGGACTACGCGAAGACCAAGGGCATTATCATTGCGGACACGAAGTTTGAGTTCGGCCTCAACGAGGCGGGCGAGGTTGTCCTTGCGGACGAGATGCTGACCCCGGATTCCTCGCGCTTCTGGCCGCTCGAGGGCTATGCACCGGGCAAGTCCCAGCCTTCGTTTGACAAGCAGTTTGTGCGCGACTGGCTGAAGGCAAATCCGGACAGCGACTATAAGCTTCCGCAGGAAGTCATTGACAAGACCATCGCAAAGTACAAAGAGGCTTATGCGATGCTCACCGGAAAGGAGTTAGACTGAAGCGCCGCTTCAGGTGTTATGGAGTTACGGAAGAATCAGGGCGGACAGCCGGAGTTTCATCACTTTCACGCGGGAGATATCGCGGGCTACGCACATTTTTATGAGTTGCGTTCCAATCTGACCTCGGACAGCACGCCGCTCGAGAGTTTTCTCTGGAGAAAGTATTTTGACGCGCGTGCGGCGGTGTTACGCGACGGGGAGCGGGAACTGGGCCTGCTTTGGCTCTACGGAACCGAAGAGGAGCCCTATGCGGCCATGCCGCTTGCGCGGGAGGAGGATCTGCCCGCGTGTTTTGCGGCACTGCAGCGGTATTTTCGCGAGGTTTTAAAGAAGCCGCTGGTCATAAAGCTTGCGGATGAAGGTGCCGTCAATGCATTGAACCTTTCGCCGGAGAAATATCTGGTCGAGGAGGAAGAGGACGCAAAGGACTATCTCTACGACGGCAATGCGCTCCGCACGCTGGCGGGGAGAAAGCTCCACAAGAAAAAGAATCACTACAACAACTTTATGAAGAACTACGGGGAGCGCTTCAGCTACCGGCCGCTCGAATGTTCCGATCATGACGCAGTGATTCGCTTTCTCGACAAGTGGCGGGGCGGCAAGGGCGAGGAGGTTGAGAGTCATCTGGACCGCGAGGTCGATGGCATCCATGACCTTCTGAATCACTGTTCGGAAATCAGCGCCGAGACGGGCGCCATCTTTATCGACGGTGAGCTCGAGGCCTTTTCCGTGGGCAGTCTGAATCGGCGCGACAATATGGCGGTGATTCACATCGAAAAGGCAAATCCCGAGATTGACGGGCTGTATCAGGCAATCAACAAAGAGTTTTTGTGTCGCGCGTTTCCGGAGGCGGCCATCATCAACCGCGAGGACGATGTCGGTCTGGAGGGACTGCGGAAGTCAAAGCTCAGCTACTATCCCTCCGGTTTCGCAAAGAAGTATTTGATTATGGAGAGAAGCGGCGCGGAGCTCAGCGCGGATCAAGTCCGGGCAGAAATGCAATACTGAACAATCCCAAAAGACCTGTCCGCGTCGCGACAGGTCTTTTTCAAATGGGGAGAGAAGAGTGCAGATGGAAGTAATACGCTTGGGAGCGGAAGAGAAGGAGAGCACACGGGCGTTGTATGCGGAGGCCTTTCCGGAGGACAGTGCGCGCGCGCGCGACTATTACTATGAGACCCGCATGCGGGAAAATACGGTCTATGTCATCCGAAACGAAAGAGAGGTTGAGGGCATGCTCTGCCTGAACCCCTGCCGGGTGCGTTTCGGCGACAAGGATTGGGACTTGTCCTATATTGTTGCGGTTGCGACCGGAAAAAAGTATCGCAGGCAGGGGGTTATGCGGCGCATCCTCACGACGGCGCTACTCGATGAGTATGCCGAAAAGAAGCCCTTTGTCTTTTTGAAGCCCGCAAATCCCGATTACTACACGCCGTTTCAGTTTGCCTATGCCTCAAAACGCGAAAAGCGCATATTGAAGAACGATGCGCGCTACCACTGCAAGCGCGTGGATGTAGAGGATGACGCACTGCTGGCGGAGCTCTCGCGCTGCGCAAACAAGGTGCTCGGCGAGAAGTATCAATGTTACTGCCTGCGCAGTCCCGCGTATCTTCGACAAATCGGCGGGGAACTGTCCGCCGGGGACGGGCGCATGTTGTCCGTCTGGGAAAGACAGGACGGGGGCGAGCGCTTAATCGGGATGGAGTGCTTTGACTACGCGGACACCGTAGAGCGGGATGCGCGCCTTGTGCTGCCGGAGAAGGCGAGCATCAAATTCTGCGGCACCGAGCCCTTTATCATGGCGCGCGTGCTCTCGCTGCCGGACTTTTTTGCGGGCATCTCCCTGCGGCCGGAGGTCGCTGCGGAGGAGCGAGAACTGTTTTTCTCGCTGAAAGATCCGCTGATTGAAGAGAACAACGGCGTCTTTCGCTTGCATGCCACAAAGCACGGAAGTCGAATCGAGCGTCTATCGGCAGCTGCTAAGCGCGGGCGGGAAGTCATGGAACTCACGCCCGAAGAGCTGGTTTCTGTCTTTTTCGGCATGAAGCGGGAGGCTTGGGCGGCCGAATTGACGGCATACAGAGCCTATTTTGACGAAGAAATGTAAGGGGCAAACCCGGGTTCTGCGAGAGCGCATCCCATTCTTGCGGGGGATTTTCAGGGAAAGCGGCACCCGGGGGTGGCGAGTAGCGGCACCCAAAGCCGGAACAGAATAGAAGAAAGAGAAATCCCTGTTGCGGATACGGAAGAGCTGTGTCTGCGGCGGGAAAGAGGGAGAGGTATATGAACGGAATCAAAAAAACAGGACCCGGAATTTTGGTTTGCTTTGCGCTTGCCGTGCCGGCATGGCTGCTCGGAAAGCGCTTTCCGCTGATCGGCGGGGCGGTGCTCGCCATACTCGGCGGCATGTTACTCACTATGGTTTGGACAAATAAGGGGAGAGCGGAGGCCGGGATACGTTTCACCTCCAAGTACATCCTGCAGGCCGCTGTGGTTCTGCTCGGTTTCGGCTTAAATCTCGGCGTCATTTTAAAGACGGGAAGGCAATCGCTCCCCATTATTGTATGCACCATTGCGACGGCCCTGCTGCTCGCGTGGGGCTTACAGCGGGCGCTCAGAATTTCGGGGAACATTGCGACCCTGGTCGGCGTGGGCTCTTCGATCTGCGGCGGCTCGGCGATTGCGGCAACCGCGCCTGTCATCGACGCGAACGATGACGAGGTCGCACAGGCCATCTCGGTCATTTTCTTTTTTTAATGTGCTCGCTGCGATTTTCTTTCCGATACTCGGCAGGGTGCTCGGTTTTGATACCGGGAGCGGCACGGCCTTCGGTGTCTTTGCGGGCACAGCCATCAACGACACCTCTTCGGTGACGGCAGCGGCTTCCACCTGGGACAGCATGTGGAAGCTCGGGACGGATACCTTGGACACGGCGGTCACGGTGAAACTCACAAGAACGCTCGCAATCATTCCGATTACGCTGGCGCTGAGTGTATATCGTGCCAAGCAGGCGGCAAAGGCGGGAGGAGAGCAGAGCGGCTTTCAACTGCGGCGCGCCTTCCCGATGTTCATTCTCTATTTTATTCTGGCTGCGTTGATTACGACCGTTGCCCTGCAGGCAGGCGTTTCTTCGGCGGCTTTCCGCCCGTTGAAAGAGCTCTCGAAGTTCTGTATTGTCATGGCAATGGCGGCCATCGGTTTAAACAGCAACGTGGTGAAACTCATACGGAGCGGCGGTAAGCCCTTACTGCTCGGTGCGGTCTGCTGGGCAGGCATTACTTGCGTGAGTCTTTTGATGCAGCAGTTCATGGGACTGCGCTGACGCAAAAGAAAGGAGCGGCTATGGGCGGAGAAGCGGATCGCTTAGAAGCACAGATCACAGCACTTTCGGCTTGGATTTCGGAGAGTCAACATATTGTCTTTTTCGGCGGTGCGGGCGTTTCGACCGAGAGCGGCATTCCGGACTTTCGCTCATCGGACGGCTCTATGCGGAGAAGCGACGCTACCCGCCGGAGCAGATTGTGAGCCACAGCTTTTTTCTCTCGCACACGGAGCAATTCTATGAATTCTATAAGGAGCGCATGCTTTATCCCGAGGCAGCGCCGAATGCCGCGCACCTCGCGCTCGCGGAACTGGAGCGGCAGGGGAAGTTAAGCGCTGTAATCACCCAGAACATAGACGGCCTTCATGAGAAAGCCGGGAGCAAAAAGGTGCTTCCGCTTCACGGCACGGTGCTTCGAAACCACTGTCAGCGCTGCGGGAAGTTCTACGATTTGCGGGACATGCTCGCGCGGCCGGGAACGGTTCCGCACTGCGACTGCGGCGGGATAATTAAGCCGGATGTGGTGCTCTATGAGGAGGCGCTCGACACAGGGCTTCTCGAAGAGGCAGCGCGCTGCATTGCGGCGGCGGATATGCTGATCATAGGCGGGACCTCGCTCGCGGTTTATCCGGCGGCGGGACTGCTTCGCTATTTTTCGGGAAGGCGGCTGGTCGTCATCAACCGCAGCGCAACACCGGCAGACCGGGATGCGGATTTGGTCATTCAGGCGCCGATCGGGGAAGTGCTTTCCGAGGCGGTCGCGAGGGCACACTGAAGCGGGGGCTACGAGAAGGCCCAAAGGCGCGAAACGGCGCGGCTTTCGGGAGATTTGCGCTTGCAAAACAGGCTGAAATCGGGTAGAATAAGACACCGTGACATTATATCCTTGCTTCCGGACGTGACCGGAGGCCGGAGACCAAAAGGAGGAAGAGCGAAATGAACAAATACGAATTGACGCTTGTTCTGAACGGAAAGCTCGAAGAAGAAGAGAAGGTGGCTGCGCTTGAGAAGGCGCAGGGTTACATCACCCGCTTCAACGGCACTGTGACGAACGTCGACGACTGGGGTAAGAAGAGATTTGCTTACGACATCCAGAAGATGAAGGAAGGCTTCTACTACTTCATCAAGTTCGAGTCCGAGGATGCGTCCACGCCGAACGAGCTGGAAGCAAGCCTTCGCATTTTTCGAGCCGGTCGTGAGATATCTGATCGTCAGAGACGAAACTGTCGAGCAGCCCGCACAGGCAGAATAATTCAGAAAGAGTGATTGTATGAACAAAGTCGTTTTGATGGGAAGACTGACGAGAGATCCGGAAGTTCGCTATTCGAGCGGCGAAAAGTCCATGGCGATTGCGCGTTACACCCTTGCGGTGGACCGCAGAGGCAGACGTGGGAACGGCAACGGCGAGCAGACGGCGGATTTCATCCCCTGTGTCGCATTTGACCGCGCAGCAGAGTTCGCGGAGAAGTATTTCCGTCAGGGAATGCGCGTGCTGGTGTCCGGACGGATTCAGACCGGAAGCTACACGAACCGTGAAGGGCAGAAAGTTTATACAACCGAAGTGATATTGGAAGATCAGGAATTCGCCGACAGCAAGGGCGCTGGCAACGGCGGAAGCGGAAATTATAACAGCGCCGCACAGACAGGCTATGCGGAGGAGAGAAGACCGAGCCCGCAGAGTGCCAGCACCGAGGGATTCATGAATATCCCGGACGGCGTCGAAGACGAAGGACTGCCGTTCAATTAATCAGATAGGGGGACAAGGTTATGCCTTTTTAACAGAAGTGACAGACCGGAAGGACAGAGAAACAGACGTCCGGGCGGCATGCGCAGAAGAAGAAAAGTTTGTGTGTTTTGTGCTGAGAGCGCAAAGCCGGTAGATTACAAGGATGTTGCAACGCTGAAGAAGTACATCTCCGAGAGAGGTAAGATTCTTCCGCGCCGCATCACCGGAAACTGCGCGCGTCACCAGAGAGCGCTTACGCTTGCAATCAAGAGAGCACGTCACATTGCTCTGCTTCCGTACCAGGTGGACTAAGCCACAGGCGGAAATACGAGAAATCGGAAGGGAGTCCCCGCGAGGGAACTCCCTTTTTATGCGCCGAAACTGCGCATCACCGGAGAGTATGCGCGCTCGCAATCAAGAGAGCAGGTCACATCATGCTGCTGTTGTCTTGTTTACCAGCGCCCAACATGCTCCTTTTCGGGCAAGAAGTTCACTGAACTTGCCGGATTCTGCGACCCGACCGTCCTTCAGGACAAACACGCAGTCGAAGCGATCCATGAGTTCGGGGTAGATGTCGTGCGTGACAACGACACGCGTTGTAGCTTCCATCTTTTGAACGGTATCGATGATTTGATATCCGGTTCGGGCATCCAGTGCGGAAGTGGCCTCATCGAGCAGCAGTACCTTGTTTTTCTTTAGGATGCTTCTCGCAATTCCGATGCGCTGCCGTTCTCCGCCGGAAAGCAGTTTTCCGTTTTCGCCGCAGAGATAGTCCAAGCCCTTTTGCTCCGTCAATGCGGAAAGTCCTGCCTTACGGATTGCGTCGTAAAGCTCTTCTTCCGAATAGGAGCCAAACATGGTGATGTTGTCGCGTATGCTTGCATCGAAGATGAAAACCTCCTGTTGAATGACCGAAATCAAATCGAAAAGGCTTTCGTTGGAAATATCTCCGATGTCCGAGCCGTCATAGCGGATATACCCGGTGTATTCTCGCATGGATCCGGCAAGTAGATTTAAGAGACTGGTCTTCCCGCTTCCGCTTTCGCCTATGATAGCGTAACATCCGTTTGCAGGAAGTGAAAACGAGATATCACTGAGTATTTTCTTCGTGTTTCCGTAGTCAACGAAAACTTGCTCTACTTCGATTCTGTCACAGCAAGTGACCAAGGCGGTTCTTCCCTGCGCTCGATGTGACGCAAGAAAACGGTCATGGTTTTGCATGAGTTTCCGAGATGCCTTGATGTTGGCCATGAGCTCGGGCATGCTAATGCCAAGCTGAGAGATGTTTCGCATGAGCTGTACAAATACGACAATCATGCCGACGGATATCCCCTCACCGCTTTTTGCGAGGAAGAGCGCCGCAAAGAAAAATACAATCTGTGCCAGGTGACCGACCAGCGAGGCGATGTATGCGACCGAGATTTCCGCATGTTCGCGCTTGCTGAAAGCCGCGGAGGCGTACGCATTGACATGCTCCAGTTTTTGAATTACGGCGCGTTCCGCCTTTACGCTCTTGATGGAACGAAAGCCTTGCAGTACTTCCGCAAAAGCCCCGAGAAAGCGGCTGTTTGCAAGGGCCATGTTGCTCTCGCATTCTTCAATCTGCTTCATGCGGAAGGAAGAGAGCAGGATGGGCAATAATGAAACCGAAAAGGCAATCAAGGCCAGTTTGATATCATAGCGGAGCATCAGAATGACGGTACCGATAAAGCTGAAAAGCAGTTCGGCGGCGTAAGGCAATTGCTCAAGATAATTCATACGAATCTGATTCAAGTCGTTTGAAATCGCAGAGGTATAGTTTGCGGAACTTTCTTGCCGGAAGGCGGCAATGTCCTTGCCGAGAATCTTCGCGCAGACATGTGCCCTGTACTGTGTCAGCGCGCGACTCCGAAATGCGGTCCAAAAGATATATTCGAGCACGGCGCCGGTGAGCAGACAGCCGATACAGGCTGCAGCGCAGAGAAGCAGATACGGAACGGTACTGCTACGCTCACCGGAGATGGTGTCTATGACCTTTTGGGTGAAAACGGAGAAAACCGAGCATTGCGGAGGCCTTACACGCAATCCCGAGTATAGACAATAGGAAATTCAGCCCGTTTCCGTCATACAGCGCGGATTTGCACGTTGCGGAAGCGCTCCATTCGGTTGAAGTTATTTTCTTGCTCTTGCACATGATCGGAGTTCCTTTCGTTTGCTTCGAAGCAAAGCCCCAAATCAGGGGGTTGTTTCAGATACATTCATTATATCCGTATTGCAAGGCTTTTTGTGCGATAGAGTCGGGCATTTCGGAAGCAATGGGAAAAGCAATCAAGTGAAAGGAAATCAAACGATACACATCAAAAATCCCTCGTTACGACATTTGCGTAACGGGGGATTTTTCGTTTGAGAGCGGGAGATTTGGGCGGGGCATTTTATTCCCCTCGCCTTGTCGCGTAATCCTCGAGGAAGCTGTGATCCCCGTCTGTTCTGCGGAAACCCGGGAAGGTTTCTGTGCAGACAGCATGAATCGCGTTGAAAATACTCTTTTCGATGTCCGGATTGTTCTGTTTTAAGTGGCGCAGCAGGATTTTAATCTCCTGGCGCTTGCTGCCGCCGCCCCCATTGTCACAGATGGTGCAGTTTTCGGTGAAACGGCAGGCGCATTGTATAAACGAGAGCTCGTTGTAGCGACGCCACGCGATGATATCGTCCTCGCGGATGCAGTACATCGGACGTATGAGTTCCATACCCTCAAAGTTTTGTGAGTGTAGCTTCGGCATCATGCCCTGCAGCTGGGAGCTGTAGAACATTGCCATGACGGTGGTCTCGATTACGTCATTTAAGTGGTGGCCGAGTGCGATTTTGTTGCAGCCGAGGTCTTTGGCCTTGCGGTAGAGGTGGCCGCGGCGCATGCGCGCACAGAGATAGCAGGGGTGTTCGTCGGCATTGTTCGCGACATCAAAGATGTCGGTCTCGAAAACAGTAATCGGGATGTTGAGCAGTTTTGCGTTGCTCTCGATTTTTGCGCGGTTAATTTCGTTGTAGCCCGGATCCATGACGAGGTAGATGACCTCAAAGGGAACATCGCTGTGGCGGTGCAGTTCCTGGAAAAGCTTGGCAAGCAACATGGAGTCTTTGCCGCCGGAAATACAGACCGCGATTTTATCGCCCGGCTCTACGAGTTCATAGCGCTTTACGGCGGCAATAAAGGGATTCCAGAGTTGCTTTCTGTATTTTTTGATGATGCTCCGTTCGGCGAGCTGATAGGGCAAGAGTTCTCGTGCCATGGGCACTCCTTTCAAAAGGCTTTATGCATGCAAGAGAGGAGCGAGCGCACTTAGGAGAGCGTCCAACTCTTCTCGGGTGGTCAGGTGGCTTAAACTCACGCGAAAGGAGGCGAGAGCGTTTTTTCGGGAGCGACTCACGGCAAAGACCGCGCGGCTCGGGAGAGCATCGGAAGAGCAGGCGGATTTCACCGAAATGCAGATATTCGCCGCGGCAAGACTTGTCTGCACGGCGGAACCGCGATTGCCGGCGATGCTTAAGTTTAGAATGTGCGGAACCGCATCCGCCGGGCTGTTGATGCTGACTTTCTTCTCCTCGGAGAGCGCGGTGCGGAGGTAGGCATTGTGTGCGCGGACCGCCTCGTTTCGGCTGACCTGCTCGCTGAGCGCAAGTTCCAGCGCGCATTCCAGCGCTTTGATTTCCGCGAGAGCGGGCGTACCGCTGCGGTAGGGAGAATCGCTCTCGCCGCCATGGAGCTGCGGGAGCAGCGGAACGCCTTTCTTCTTATATAAAACACCGCTGCCGGTAAGGCCGTAAAACTTGTGCGGCGCAAAGCTCACGCTGTCTGCAAGGCGAAAGTCTGTGCTTATTTTTCCAATCGCCTGGGTTGCATCGACATGAAAGTGGCAGTCGGGGAAACGGCGTATCCGTTCGGCGGCCTCTGCAAGCGGCTGTACCGTGCCGAGTTCGCTATCAACTGCGGAGAGCGCCACCAGGCAGGTATCCTTTCGGAGCAAAGAGCTTAGGGCTTCGAGGTCGATGCGGCCGTTTGAGAGAATCGGGAGCAGGTCGATTTCGTAGCCGTTTTTCCTGCAAGTGACTCAGACAGGGCACTGACCGAAGGGTGTTCAAGCGCGGTGCTGATGATGTGGCGACCGACATGGCGCCGCGCTGCAACGCTGCCGAGCAGGGCGAGATTATTGGATTCCGTTGCGCCGGAAGTAAAGATAAGCTCTTCGGGCAGAACGGAGAGTAATTTCGCAATGTGGGAACGACTTTCGCTGAGTGCGTTAGCCGCCGCCTGTCCCGCGGGGTGTTTGGAATTCGGATTGCCGGGAAAATCGAGACTTGCGCGGAGAAACGCCTCTGCAACCCTCGGGTCGGCGGGAGTATTTGCGCTGTAATCGAGATAAATCATAAAAGACCTCCAAAAACGTACAGAAAAACATTCTAGCATGCGGCCGAGGGCGGTGCAAGGCGGCGCGGCGGAAAGGGGCTGTTCGAATATAGAAGATAGGCTTCGACAGAAAATTCCGGAAGTCGGGAAAGTGGGAAAGCTTTCGAGAGTTTGGGATATAGAGCGTTGAGGGCAATTAGAAAAAGCAGGGAAAGAGAGAAGGGGAGAGTGTCGATAGGCGATAGGGTGTGAAGGGAGTGAAAGGAAGAGAGATTCAGGGATGAGTAGCGATAGGGTATAAGAGAAGGCAGCGGAAGAAAAGGATGGGAAATGAGAATGATTTAGATATGTGAGCGAAGGAGGGGGATCAGAAGCACCTGAGGATAAGAGGAAATAGGAAGCTGAGAAGCGATAGAGGTTTGAGGGTTGATAGGGTAGGCAGGCCGATAGGAAATGGGAGACGATAGGAGTATGGGAAACATTGGAATGGGAATGAGAGCTTGGAGTTGCGGAGAATACCGGGAGCTGTCACAGCGGAGCAGAATTTCGAAAGATAGCAAAAGAGAGGATCGGAATAGCAACGGGGTACATAATATTGATAAAACAGCAGTAACGAGGGATGCCTCAAAAAACAGCAAAAATCGTGTTCTCGGCAGAAGGACAAAAAAATAAAAAAAGTGCAAAGTTCTTGTTGACAGTTCTAGGCGAGGCTGATATCATATGAGAGTCCCGCGAGTGAGCGGGCCAAGAACCTTGAAAATCAAAGATCAGACAGTACAAACAACCCTGAAATCTCTGTGAAAACAGAGGGCTTGCGGACATTTTTCGAATGTGTTCGTGAGCTTCCAAAAGAATTTCAAAAAAGAACCAAACCAAGTAATAACGGGTAAAATAACTGAGAAAGACCAACGTTATTTTGACCGGAACGAACAAACTTTAAATTGAGAGTTCGATCCTGGCTCAGGATGAACGCTGGCGCGTGCTTAACACATGCAAGTCGAACGAGAAATGGAGACGGAAACCTTCGGGCGGAAGCCTTCATTTCGAGTGGCGGACGGGTGAGTAACGCGTGGGTAACCTGCCTCATACAGGGGGATAACAGTTGGAAACGACTGTTAATACCGCATAAGACCACAGCACCGCATGGTGCGGGGGTAAAAACTCCGGTGGTATGAGATGGACCCGCGTTCGATTAGCCAGTTGGCGGGGTAACGGCCCAGCAAAGCGACGATCGATAGCCGATCTGAGAGGATGACCGGCCACATTGGGACTGAGACACGGCCCAAACTCCTACAGGGAGGCAGCAGTGGGAATATTGCACAATGGGGAAACCCTGATGCAGCGACGCCGCGTGAGTGAAGAAGTACTTCGGTATGTAAAGCTCTATCAGCAGGGGAAGAAAATGACGGTACCTGAGTAGAAGCCCCGGCTAACTACGTGCCAGCAGCCGCGGTAATACGTAGGGGCAAGCGTTATCCGGATTTACTGGGTGTAAAGGGAGCGCAGACGGTTGCGCAAGTCTGAAGTGAAATCCGAGGCTTAACCACGGGACTGCTTTTGGAAACTGTGCGACTTGAGTATCGGAGGGCAGGCGGAATTCCTAGTGTAGCGGTGAAATGCGTAGATATTAGGAAGAACACCGGTGGCGAAGGCGGCCTGCTGGACGAAAAACTGACGTTGAGGCTCGAAGGCGTGGGGAGCAAACAGGATTAGATACCCTGGTAGTCCACGCGGTAAACGATGAATACTAGGTGTTGGTGCCCAAAGGGCATCGGTGCCGTCGCAAACGCAATAAGTATTCCACCTGGGAGTACGTTCGCAAGAATGAAACTCAAAGGAATTGACGGGGACCCGCACAAGCAGTGGAGCATGTGGTTTAATTCGAAGCAACGCGAAGAACCTTACCAAATCTTGACATCCTTCTGACCGCACCGTAATGGGTGCTTTCCTTCGGGACAGGAGTGACAGGTGGTGCATGGTTGTCGTCAGCTCGTGTCGTGAGATGTTGGGTTAAGTCCCGCAACGAGCGCAACCCCTATTGCCGGTAGCCAGCAGGTAAAGCTGGGCACTCCGGCGAGACTGCCAGGATAACCGGGAGGAAGGCGGGGATGACGTCAAATCATCATGCCCCTTATGATTTGGGCAACACACGTGCTACAATGGCGTTAACAAAGAGAAGCGAGAACGCGAGTTTAAGCAAAGCTCAAAAAAATAACGTCTCAGTTCGGACTGCAGTCTGCAACTCGACTGCACGAAGCCGGAATTGCTAGTAATCGCGAATCAGCATGTCGCGGTGAATACGTTCCCGGGTCTTGTACACCGCCCGTCACACCATGGGAGTCAGCAACGCCCGAAGTCAGTGACCCAACCGCAAGGAGGAGCTGCCGAAGGCGGGGCGGATAACTGGGGTGAAGTCGTAACTAAGGTAGCCGTATCGGAAGGTGCGGCTGGATCACCCTCCTTTCTAAGGAAGAAGTAGGGTTGTTTGTGCTGTCTGGTTTTTGATCAAAGGTTCGCACCGGATTTCCGGTGTCGATGCGTCTTCTTGAAACACCCGTTCCCATCCCGAACACGACGGTTAAGAGGAAGACGGCCGAAGGTACTATGCTGGTAACGGCATGGGAGAATAGGCGGGCGCCGGATTATTATGGGATTATAGCTCAGCCGGTTAGAGCGCACGCCTGATAAGCGTGAGGTCGGTGGTTCGAGTCCACTAATCCCACTTTGCACCTGAAAAATCGCATACAGAATGAATATTCAATTAGAATATCTAGACATCCGAGGTGATACGACGAAAGTCGTATCCGATAGATGTGACGAAAGTCGCGTCTATGAATGTAATAATACGTAACTCTGTGAGAGCAGAGTTGACCAACCCGCATGTTCTTACGCTAGAGAACATGTAAGAGGTTAAACAGAAAAGAGCGTAGGGCGGATGCCTTGGCACTAAGAGCCGATGAAGGACGTGATAAGCTGCGATAAGCTGCGGGGAAGAGCAAATATCTATTGATCCGCAGATTTCCGAATGGGGAAACCTACTGCAGAAGACCTGCAGTGACTGTGCGTAAATCCATAGCGTACAGCCGGGAACCCGCTGAACTGAAACATCTAAGTAGGCGGAGGAAAAGAAAACAACAGTGATTCCGTAAGTAGTGGCGAGCGAACACGGAAGAGCCCAAACCGCGGTGCGTGCACCGCGGGGTTCGGACTGCATAAGGGGATTGAATGGTTACCGGAAGGACTTTGGAAAAGTCCGCTATAGAGGGTGAAAGCCCCGTACGGGAAAACGATTCGAAACTCGGCAGGATCCAGAGTACCACGAGACACGTGAAACCTTGAGGGAATACGGGGGGACCACCCCCTAAGGCTAAATACTACTTAGTGACCGATAGTGCATAGTACTGTGAAGGAAAGGTGAAAAGGACCCCGGGAGGGGAGTGAAAAAGAACCTGAAACCCTATGTTTACATGCAGTGGAAGTGCGATACATGAACGCACAACCGCGTACTTTTTGTAGAACGGTCCGGCGAGTTGCCGGTGCTGGCAAGGTTAAGGACTACAGGGTCCGGAGCGAAGGGAAACCGAGTCTTAATAGGGCTTACAGTCAGCATCGGCAGACCCGAAACCGGGTGATCTATCCATGTCCAGGTTGAAGTTCCGTAAAAGGGAATGGAGGACCGAACACACATCCGTTGAAAAAGGGTGGTGATGAGGTGTGGATAGGGGAGAAATTCAATCGAACCCGGAGATAGCTGGTTCTCCTCGAAATAGCTTTAGGGCTAGCCTCGACTTAGTCAGACGGAGGTAGAGCACTGAATTCCTGAGGGGGCGTCAAAGCCTACCAAGGGATATCAAACTGCGAATGCCGCACTGATGATGGTCGGGAGTCAGACTGTACGAGATAAGTTGGACAGTCAAAAGGGAAAAGAGCCCAGACCTACAGCTAAGGTCCCAAAATACGTGTTAAGTGGAAAAGGATGTGGGATTTCGAAGACAGCTAGGATGTTGGCTTAGAAGCAGCCACACATTCAAAAGAGTGCGTAATAGCTCACTAGTCGAGAGGTCCTGCGCCGAAAATTTCCGGGCTAAAACACGATACCGAAGCTTAGGAATGTAGCAATACATTGGTAGAGGAGCAATCTCAGAGTGCCGAAGCGTTACCGTAAGGAAGCGTGGAGTTCTGAGAAGAGAGAATGCCGGAATGAGTAGCGAGAATGATGTGAGAATCATCATGGCCGAATATCCAAGGATTCCAGGGTAAAGCTGATCTGCCCTGGGTAAGTCGGGACCCTAAGGCGAGGGAGAAATCCGTAGTCGATGGACAGCAGGTTCATATTCCTGCACCTGACATGATCAGAACTGTGGGGACACAGGAACAAAACCGGACCCGGGAGAGCAAAGACCGGGCGAAGCGAAGTTAGGAGTGCGGTAGGCAAATCCGCCGCACAATCCGAAAGCGTGATAGGGAGCGAAAAATAAGTAGCGAAGCCGGTGGAGGGACTGTCGAGAAAAGCCGCTATTGTATCATGTCAGCCCGTACCGCAAACCGACACAGGTGGATAAGGAGAGAATCCTAAGGCCGGCGGGAGAAGCATTGTTAGGAACTCGGCAAAATGACCCCTGTAACTTCGGGAGAAGGGGTGCTGCAGAGATGCAGCCGCAGAGAAAAGAGCTCAAGCAACTGTTTAGCAAAAACACAGGTCTATGCGAAACCGTAAGGGTGAGGTATATGGGCTGACGCCTGCCCGGTGCTGGAAGGTTAAGAGGAGAGGTTAGCTAAGGCGAAGCTTTGAATTTAAGCCCCAGTAAACGGCGGCCGTAACTATAACGGTCCTAAGGTAGCGAAATTCCTTGTCGGGTAAGTTCCGACCCGCACGAAAAGGCGTAATGATTTGAGCGCTGTCTCAACAATGCACCCGGTGAAATTGAAGTACCAGTGAAGATGCTGGTGACCTGCGCCAGGACGGAAAGACCCCATGGAGCTTTACTCCAGCTTGATACCAGGGATTCGGTGTTACTCGTACAGGATAGGTGGGAGGCTAGAAGGAAGGACGCCAGTCTTTCCGGAGCCGCTGTTGGGATACCACCCCTGTGGCACTGGATTTCTAACCTACATCCGTAATCCGGATGGGGGACAATGTCAGGTGGGGAGTTTGACTGGGGCGGTCGCCTCCGAAAGAGTATCGGAGGCGCTCAAAGGTTCCCTCAGAATGGTTGGAAACCATTCGAAGAGCGCAAAGGCAGAAGGGAGCTTGACTGCGACACCGACGGGTGGAGCAGGTACGAAAAAGTGGACTTAGTGATCCGGTGGTATAAAGTGGGATTGCCATCGCTCAACGGATAAAAGCTACCCTGGGGATAACAGGCTTATCACTCCCAAGAGTTCACATCGACGGAGTGGTTTGGCACCTCGATGTCGGCTCATCGCATCCTGGGGCTGAAGTCGGTCCCTAAGGGTTGGGCTGTTCGCCCATTAAAGCGGTACGCGAGCTGGGTTCAGAACGTCGTGAGACAGTTCGGTCCCTATCCGGCGCGGGGCGTAAGATATCTGAGAGGAGCTCGTCCTTAGTACGAGAGGACCGGGATGGACTGACCACTGGTGCACCGGTTGGGGAGCAACCCCATGGCCGGGTAGCCAAGTCGGGACGGGATAAACGCTGAAGGCATCTAAGCGTGAAGCCCCCCTCAAGATGGGATATCTCATGCGAAAGCGGTAAGACCCCTTGAAGACGACAAGGTAGATAGGAGAGAGGTGTAAGCGTGGTGACACGTTCAGCTGACTCTTACTAATCGGTCGAGGGTTTAACCAAAGGGTTTGGGAAAAGAGATGAATAGATGAAAATTCTGTGTGCGGTTTTCAGGGTGTAAATAATCCTTGTTAGCTCAGTCGGTAGAGCACGCGGCTGTTAACCGCGGTGTCGTTGGTTCGAGTCCAACACGAGGAGCTTAATATGGCGACATAGCCAAGTGGTAAGGCGTGGGTCTGCAAAACCCTGATCACCGGTCCGAATCCGGTTGTCGCCTCTTGTGAGACCGGTCCGAAGGACCGGTTTTTTGTTGCAAAAAAATGAGAGCTTTCTATAATGACGAGTAGGGAACAAAGGAAACCCAGAGCATAGCCGAATCGATTCCAAGTGAGCAGATCAAGCCCTTGCGATAGCAGCGATTTATTCAAGCCCGTGTGACGGCAGTGATTTATATTTCCCGGCTGTGCGTAGAGCAGCGCGATTTCGAGACGTTTTGCTTTCGCGCGCAAGAACGGCTCTCAAGCACGTGTGACGGCAGCGATTTATATTTCCCGGCTGTGCGTAGAGCAGCGCGATTCCGAGACGTTTCGCTTTCGCGCGCAAGAACGGCTCTCAAGCCTGTGTGACGGCAGCGATTTATATTTCCCGGCTGTGCGTAGAGCAGCGCGGTTCCGGGACGTTGCGCTTTCGCGCGCCGGGGTATGTAGGAAGGAAATGATAGAAACTCCGAGAACGGTAGGTAACGAAAGGAGGAGCGGGAAATGAATGAGTTGAAGATGAAGCGTATCTACGAGTCGGCGGAGCCGACAGACGGAACGCGTATTTTGGTAGACAGACTGTGGCCGAGGGGAATCAGCAAAGAGAGGGCAGCGCTGACGCGCTGGGAGAAAGAGATTACGCCTTCTCCGGACCTCAGAAAGTGGTTCGGTCATGAACCGGAGCGTTTTGCTACCTTTACGGAGCTCTACCGGAAAGAACTGGATGCGAATCCTGCGGGAGAGGGGTTTCTTTCCGAGATACGGGATTTCCTGAAAGAGGGAAATGTAACTCTGGTTTACGCGGCAAAAGATCCGGCTTGCAATCATGTGCTTGTCTTGAAGGATTGGATAGAAGAGCGGCTGAAAAGGTAGTATAATGAGCCTTAGATTCAGAGTGATGGGATAAGGTTCGCGTTGCATGGAAGTTTGACACACTCACGACAGACGACATACACCCGGTGTCTGATTCTTGTAGCCGAAAACAGAATATGGAAACGTAGTGCACTTTTCTCAGGAGGAAAAAAGCATGGAACACATGAAGAATGTCAGATCGCTGACGGTGGCAGCGCTACTCGTGGCGCTCGCGGTGACGCTCAAGTTTTTGAAGATTGTCATTACACCGACGCTTGAATTCAGCTTCGCCTTTTTGGCAAATGCAAGCGCGGGTTTTTTATTCGGCCCCTTTGTCTCTGGTACCGTCGGTGCGCTTGCAGATGTGCTGGGCTATCTGGTCCGTCCGACCGGCCCCTTCTTTCCGGGCTTTACGTTGAACGCGATTATCAACGGCGTGGTTTACGGCCTCATACTTTATAAGAAGCCGCTTTCCATGAAGCGCGTTGTCATTGCCCGCGTGATCAACACGGTGCTGATCAGCTTTCTGTTGAACCCGCTTTGGCTCTCCATGATGTACGGTAAGGCCTTCCATTTGCTGGTTAAGACCCGCTTTATCAAAGCAGCGATTCTCTTTGTACCGGAGTGCATCCTGCTCTATGCGATTCTGCAGCTTGTGCAGAAAATTGCGCTGAACGCATCGTTTCTGCAGCGACGCAGTGCAAGTGAATAAGACAATCAGATAGATAAACCGATTGCTTCCCCTCTGCAACGCCGTTATGATAAGGCGCTGCGGAGGGGGATTCTCTTAGAGCATAATAAGTCAAAGAGCAGACGCTTCGAAAGCGGCGGATGCATAGGCCGGGGGAGACACGGCAAGAAGCGTCGGGCAATAAACTGTATAAAATAGAATACATGTCCCTCAGAGCGAAAAAAAAGAATATCCCGCTTGCATTCCGCTTACAAGGCGTGTATAACAGAGTCTCGTGCGATGAGATTGACAACTCTTTGTCGATCTTATTTTTTTAAATTGAAACGGAGGTGAACGACCTATGAAGGAAATGATGAGAAGCAAGAAGGCAGCGATAGTCGACATGACGGCGGGAAGCCCGACGGCGCTCATTTTGGGATTTGCGATTCCCATGTTACTGGGAACCTTGTTCCAGCAGTTTTACAGCATGGCAGATACGGTAATCGTGGGACGTTACCTCAGCATCAATGCACTTGCGGGCGTCGGTTCCACGGCGGCGATTAACTTCCTGATCAACGGCTTTGTGATCGGCATGTCCTCAGGCTTTGCGATTCCGGTGGCACAGCGCTTCGGTGCGCGTGATTATACGGATATGCGCAAGTTCATCGCGAATACCATATGGCTCAGCCTGATTTTTTCGTTTGTCGTGACGGGACTCGTTGCGATCTTTACGAAGCCCCTCCTCGTATGGACGCAGACGCCGGAGGAAATCATGCCCTATGCCTATCAATATATCTTTATCATCTTCCTCGGCATTCCGACCACCTATCTCTACAACGTGACGGCGAGCCTGATTCGCGCCCTGGGAGACTCGAAGACACCGGTGTACTTCTTGATTCTCGCATCGGTCATCAACATCGTCCTCGACTTTGTGACGATTGTCGGATTCGGCTTCAGTGTGAACGGCCCGGCGCTTGCGACCGTGTTCTCGCAGGCGGTCTCCGGTATTCTGTGCATCTTTTATATGCGGAAGAAGTTTCCGTTGCTCCGTTTTGCGCCGCGGGAGCTTAACTTTGACCGCAGAAAATGCGAAATCCTGCTTGCAATGGCCTTGCCGATGGGATTGCAGTATTCAATTACGGCAATCGGTTCCGTCATTGTGCAGAGCGCGGTCAATATGCTCGGTACGGTGACGGTTGCGGCAGTGACGGCGGGGCAGAAAGATCAGCATGTTCCTCTGCTCTGTCTACGATGCGTTGGGTGCGACCATGGCCACCTATGCGGGCCAGAATGTCGGTGCGGGCAAGTTGCGTCGCGTCAAGGAAGGCGTTTATGTGGCGACGCGAATCGGCATACTCTACGGTCTGTTTGCTTTCTTGCTCTGCTTCCTCTTCGGTGATAAGTTGCCGCAACTATTTATCTCGTCGGAGCAGACGGAAATTTTTGCAACAGGCAAAGCTCTTCCTGCTTGCAAACGCAGCCTTCTATGGAGCCCTTACGGTGGTCAATGTGTGGCGCTTTACGATTCAGGGCATGGGCTATTCCGTCTTTGCAATCTTGGCGGGCGTTGCGGAGATGGCAGCGCGCACTTTCATGGGCTTTGCCGGCGTTCGCTTCTTCGGTGTCTACGCAATCTTTCTTTGCTTCTCCCGCTCGCCTGGCTTGCGGCGGATTGCTTCCTGATTCCCGGCCTTTCACCACTGCCACAGAAAGCTCTGCCTTTTGCTCGGTTTGCAGGAGGAGTGAACGTTCATAATTTATTCATAATTTCTTTGAAAAAGCGTTACAAGGCGCACATGAATTCATCACGACTCTTCGCTATCATAGAAACATAGCAAGCGGGAAACCGCGAACATCTTTTTTTCATATACTGGCCGGGAGCGAAAGCCCCCGGCCTCCTCCCTTTTATGGGGGAAAACAAAGGGCAATTCAGCGACAACAAGCGGAAGGACGAACAACATTGCCGACGGAAGCGTTGGCAAAAAGCCTCGGGAAAGTTGTGTTATAGGATAAAAAGTTGGTAAACAGCTTCCTTGAAACAATATGTTTGGAAGACAAGGTCATGAAGCATGCAATGTGGTATTCTTGGAATGTGTCATGGGACAGGTAACGCTTAGACTAATCTGCCAGCAAACGGAAGGGCGATTAAAAGAGTCGGCAGAAGAGTCGAAAGAAGCCCCGATAACGTTGGTCGAATGAAAGCTTGCAAGGTGAGAACTTCTTGAATGAGATGAAGCGGAAGGCGCTTCACTTCGGTTCATGAGAAGTGAAAATAGGAGATTCGGACCCGGGGCAAAGTGACTTTCCGTAGAGAACTGCGAAAGGCGCGCGGCACAGAATACGGAGCGAACTTCATACCGGGAAGTTTGGTGCCTTGCTACTGTTTGAGGCATATAAAAAGCACTGTTCCGCGAGAACAGTGCTTTTTCGTTTGTTTCGAAGTCCTTACTCCCGACCGTCCCAGCAGTAAGTACAGAGCTTATCGCGGTCGATGCCGACAGCCTTGATGAGGTCGTCGAGGCGGTTATAGCGGAGGGTTGTAAAGTTCAGCTGCTTGCAGATGACATCGAGCATCGCCTGATAGCGCTCGGAGTCCGGGTTTGCATAGTCTGTCAGAACTTTCTCTGCTCACATTCTCGCCCTCGGCATCGCGTATCATGCGCCGCGTGATGAGCTCCATCTCACCGGTCGAGCGGGAGAAGTTCAGGTACTTACAGCCGAAGAGCAGCGGCGGGCAGGCCGGACGCACATGGACTTCCTTTGCACCGCTGTGGTACAGGAACTCGGTGGTTTCGCGGAGCTGGGTGCCGCGGACAATGGAGTCGTCGATTAAGAGCAGGCGCTGTCCGTTGATGAGCTCGTGCACCGGAATCAGCTTCATCTTTGCGATGAGATCGCGCTTATCCTGAATGGTCGGCATGAAAGACCGCGGCCAGGTCGGCGTGTATTGATAAAGGGCCGTGCGAACGGAACGCCGGACTCATTCGCGTAGCCGATTGCGTGCGCGGTACCGGAGTCCGGAACACCTGCCACCGAGTCAATCTGCTCGTGGCTCATGTGGTCGCGTTTTGCGAGTTCCTCACCGCAGCGCACGCGCATGGCCTCGACGGATACGCCCTCGTAGGAAGAGGAGGGATAGCCGTAGTAGACCCAGAGGAAGGTGCAGATGCGCATCTTCTTTCCGGGGGCGGAGAGGGTTGTGAGCGCCTCGGGGGTCATCACGGCAATTTCGCCGGGGCCCAGTTCGCGGAAGTCCTCGTAGCCGAGATTCAGATAGGCAAAACTCTCGAAGGAGGCGCAGTAGCCCTCCGCCTTGCGCCCCACAACAATCGGCGTTCTGCCGAGCTTGTCGCGGGACAGATAGATGCCCTGCGGGTCAGGAGCATAATGCTCATGGAGCCGTCAATCATTTCCTGGGCGTAGCGAAGTCCCTCGATCAGATTGTCTTTGCGGTTAATCAGCGCTGCGACCAACTCGGTCGGATTGATGAAGCCGCCGCTCATCTCGAGGAAGGAGGAGCCGTTGTGCTTTAAGAGCTCATCCGAGAGCACATTCAGGTTGTTGATGCGACCGACTGTCGTGATTGCATAGGTGCCGTGGTGGGAGCGCACAATGAGAGGCTGCGCCTCGTAGTCGGAAATACATCCGATGCCGAGGTTTCCCTCCATGGTCTTCACATCATCCGCAAACTTGGTGCGGAAGGGCTGTTTCTATGTTGTGAATGGCGCGATCAAAGCCTTTCTTTCCGTAGACGGCCATGCCGCCGCGCCGCGTGCCGAGGTGCGAGTGATAATCCGTGCCAAAGAAAAGATCAAAGACACAATCCTCTTTGAGTGCCGATGCAAAGATGCCTCCCATGGGACCTTCCTTTCAGAATGCGCATACAGAATACCGTGTTACCGCAAAAATCATAATAGATTCGGGCGGTGAATGCAAGGCAGGGGGGACGGAAACAGTGCTAGTTTTTTGATTACCCATAGATTAAAATAAGGGAAAAATGTGACGAAAAGGCGTGCCGTGTCGTACTTGCCGCGGCGGCGGGCGGCATGCTTGGGAGGAAAAGGCTTGAACATTCATCAGAAAATCGCAGAGGAACTCGGGGTCCGGACAGAACAGGTGGACGCAGCCGTCAACTTAATCGACGAGGGTGCGACCATACCCTTTATAGCCCGCTACCGGAAGGAAGTGACCGGCTCGCTGGACGATGAACAGCTGAGAACGCTCGATACGCGGCTCACCGCACTTCGCAATCTGGAAGAGCGCCGCGAAAAGATACGCGCGGCAATCACGGAGCAGGGGAAGATGACGGAGGCGCTCGGTGCGCAGCTTGATGCGGCGGAGACTCTGGTGCAGCTCGAGGACATCTACCTCCCCTATCGCCCGAAGCGCAGCACCCGCGCGACGGTGGCCATGGAGCGGGGGCTAAGTGAGCTCGCGGATCTCATCTGGGCGCAGAAGACAGAGAAGAGCCTCGAGGAAGAGGCCGAGCGCTTCATCTCCGAGGAGAAGGGCATCGGTACGGCGGCACTCTGCATTCAGGGCGCTCTGGATATACTCGCGGAGCGCTTTTCCGACGCGCGCGTCATTCGAAGCTATGTGCGCGATACGACCAAGCGGGGCGGCCAGCTCTGCGCAGCGCGGCGCGAGCAGAAGGGCAGCGCGGAGAAGCAGAACGAGGCGGAGAAGGAGAGAGAGAAGCGGGCGGTCTACGAGACCTACTATGACTTCCGCGAGCCTCTGATGAAGGCGACCGGCTACCGCGTGCTCGCGATGAACCGCGGCGAGAAGGAAAAGATTTTGCGGGTCTACATCGAAGCACCGAGCGAGGAGATTCTTTCGACCCTCCGCAGCCGCCTGATTAAAGCGGAAAACAAGAACACCGCAGAGGCCATGGACCGCGCGATTACGGACAGCTATGTGCGCCTCATGGCACCGGCGGTGGAGCGCGACATTCGAAATGAGCTCACCGAGGCGGCGGAGACGGGGGCCATCGAGGTGTTCCGGAAGAACCTGCATCAGCTGCTCATGCAGCCGCCGATTGCGGGCGAGGTGGTGCTCGGCTGGGACCCGGCCTTCCGCACGGGCTGTAAGCTCGCGGTCGTTGACGAGACCGGCAAGGTGTTGGATACCGCCGTGGTCTACCCGACCATGCCGACCAACGAGAAGAAGCAGCGCGCGGCGGCGGAGAAGCTGCGAGAATTTATCGAGAAGTACGGCGTGACCCTGATTTCAATCGGAAACGCACGGCTTCCCGCGAGTCCGAGCAGTTTGTCGCGGAGGTCTTAAAAGAACTCCCGCAGAAGGTCTCCTATGTGATCACGAACGAGGCGGGCGCTTCGGTCTACTCCGCGAGCGCGCTCGCGACCGAGGAATTTCCGGAGTTTGATGTGGGGCAGCGCAGTGCGGCCTCGATTGCGCGCCGCGTACAGGACCCGCTCGCGGAGCTCGTGAAGATTGACCCGAAGTCCATCGGCGTGGGGCAGTACCAGCACGACATGGAGCAGAAGCGCCTCGGCGAGGCGCTGGAGGGCGTGGTCGAGGATTGTGTGAACGCGGTCGGCGTGGATTTAAACACGGCTTCGGCTCCTCTGCTCCGCTATATCTCCGGTATCACGAAGACCACGGCAAAGAATATCGTGAGCTATCGCGAGGAGAACGGCAAATTCAAGAACCGGAAGGAGCTCTTAAAAGTCTCGAAGCTCGGCCCCAAGGCCTTTGAGCAGTGCGCGGGCTTCCTTAGAATCAGCGGCGGCGAGAACCCGCTCGACGACACCGGCGTGCACCCGGAGAGCTATGCGCTCGCGAAGGCCATCCTCGAGGCGGCAGGGGAGAGCGAGGAGAAGCTTCGGGAAGGCCGTCTCAGCTTTAAACTCAACAAGGCAAAGCGGAAGGCGCTCGCGGAGCAGCTCTCGGTCGGCGAGGTCACGCTCGAGAGTGTCGAGAAGGAACTCACGACGGCGCGGCGCGATCCCCGCGAAGATATGCCGAAGCCCATCTTAAAGAGCGATGTGCTGCAGATTGAGGATTTGAAGCCCGGCATGATACTCCGCGGCACCGTGCGAAACGTCATTGACTTCGGCGCCTTTTGTGGACATAGGGCGTACACCAGGACGGCCTCGTGCACATCTCCCGCATGAAGAAGGGCAGTTTGTGAAGCACCCCTCGGAGGTCGTGAAAGTCGGCGACATTGTCGAGGTCAAGGTGGTCGAGGCCGATGTCAAGAAGCAGAGAATCGGGCTGTCGATGATACTGGGCTGAGAAAGGGGCGCTTGATAGGATTGAGATATGATGTAGTCAAAATTAACTTGAAAAAGGAGTTAGTTTGTAATAATATTAATATGAAAGAAGATTGCAAATTAAACGGAAAGGAGAGAGTAGGATAGCAAGCGTCTTCTGGAGAAACTGTATTTTGGGCAGTTTACTGCTAGCATCATCTTTCATCTGGAGGGTAACCAATGAAAACGAATTCGATTAAGAGAGTTGCGATTGTCTTGTGTGCTGCAAGTATGGCTGTGTCATCGATGTCGATTTCTACAGTTCATGCTGCAGGATTTGTAGCTCAGGAGGAGAGGACTGTTCAGTTGGAGAGTTGGAGAATGCGTCCTTTCCAAGAGTTGACGCAGGAACAGCAGGGAATCGTCAGAAGAGAATTGCGAGAGGCGGGGCTTTCTGACTCGGAGATTAATCAGCTGATTTTTGCAAGAGAAGGAGCTGATTCGAAAAATCTTCACTGAGGTTCGACCTTTTTAGAAGACCACGCATCGGGCAGATACGACGCAGAAGTTTTTACCATTTATAATAATGAGATTCTTGTAGGTGCTTCAGCACTGGCTAAAGCTATGGGGGCGCACGGGATTCCTTTAGCAATGGCTTCGGGAATGGCGGCATTGATTCTCGAGAGAGTTGCCAACGAGACTAATATTCGGGGAGTAACTTTTTACGGTGCAAGAGACCTATGGATATAGCAATGATGGATTTTTAGAGTGGAATGTTGGACCTGTAACTTGGAAGTTTAAACGTTAAGTAGCAATAATTGGTACGAAGGGAGTGATTATGTCAAAAGCACAATCACCTGCGACGCATCTATTTATTCCGTATGATACTGGGCGTGCTGATTATCTCCTTGGCTGTGGCGGAAGTACTCGCTTCACAGCTGCTGTCGCAGCTGCCGCTTTTACGGCTTGTAGCAGGCCTGGGAATACTCTGGCTCATCAGTACCTTCCTGATACGCCGCACGGACAGCGAGTGCTTGCTCCGTTCCGGGCAGGCGCAGAAGTTACAGGAAGCGGATGCCGCGTTGTACCGTCTGCACCGCTTTGAAGAGAAGCTGCTTTCAAAGGCGGAATTCGGCATTTTGATGGCTGCCTTGTTGTTTATGATTGTGCGGCAGCGCCTTTGGTAAGCGCACGGACAGAGAAAACAGAAGAAAAAAGAGCTTGTCATCCGGCGGATGACAAGCTCTTTTCGCTTTCTTTGTACTGAACCGTCAGAAAGCGCAATCAGCGAATTTCCTGCTGCGCCGCGAGGAGGCGAGACAGGACTTTCACAATCAGGGTGCTCACGATGCCGCTCACCACGACTTCAATCACGCCCTGCAGGCCGACCAGCAGCACAATGAAGGCAAGGGGATTGGTCGCGTGCAGTGCGTTCGCAAGGGCCTGAATCGCCTCGGTCTGATAGAAGAAAAGAACCATGTAGCCCATGAAGAAAATCGTGTTCGTGAGGGGCGCTGCGACGGCGCCGACCAGGAAGGAGAGATTTTTCCGCTTGCTCGCGCCGAGCACCAGGCGGAAGATCCATGCGGTGCAGATACCCACGAGAACACGCATGGTCACACAGAGCATAAAGGTGTGGAACACACTGAACTGCAGAAGCGCGAGGCCGAGCGGCGAAGTTCCGCTCACGCACTCATAAAAGGCGGTGATACCGAAGACAGCTCCGGTCACGGCGCCGGCGAAGGGCCCGAGCAGGATGGCTGCGACCGCAATCGGGACCGTTAAGAAGGACATCGACAGCGGGCCGATGGGGACGGAGCCGAGGCCGACTAGCTTCATCACGAGTTCAATCGCGACGAGGAGAGCAAGCTGGCTCATGTAGAGGATGCGGTTCTTGGGTGTATACATAGTTGTCCTTTCTGTCGTTCTCTCGGAGATACGACGAAACAAGATGTGCGGACACTGCCGCGGGTTCCGCTCCGGAAAGCCGCAGTTCCCTGCTGCCGAAGGTGCGGCGGGAATTGCGCCGAAGCAGGCTTATTATAGCACGAAACGGCTGGCTGAAAAGACGGGAAGCTTGCAAGTCGCAATCGGAATTCGCTATAATGCAGACTGTATGGTTCTTACACGGAAAGGATAGGCTATGAAACGTGGATTGGTCATGGAAGGCGGCGGCATGCGCGGGCTCTTTACCGCGGGGGTCACGGATGTCTTCCTGGAAAATAAAATTGTCTTTGAGGGCGCCATCGGCACTTCCGCGGGCGCTGTGTTCGGTTGCAACTATAAGTCCAATCAGCCGGGGCGCGTGCTCCGCTATAATCTGAAATACGGCGCGGACCCGCGCTACGGCTCGCTTCGATCCCTCTTGCTGACAGGCGACTTCTATAACAAGGACTTTGCCTATCGCGAGGTGCCGTTTGAAAAGTTCCCCTTTGACACGGAGACCTTTCAAAAGAATCCGATGGAGTTCTATGTGGTCTGCACCGATGTGGAGACCGGGAGGCCCTTTTACTACCGCTGTGAGAAGGGCGATGCGCACGATGTCGAGTACATGCGCGCCTCTGCTTCGATGCCGCTGGTGGCGCGCATTGTCGAGGTGGACGGGCATAAGCTCCTGGACGGCGGCATTACCGATTCGATTCCGCTGAAAAAAATGCTGAGTCTCGGCTATGAGAAAAATGTGGTCATTCTGACGCGTCCCAAGGGCTATCGAAAGGAGCGCGGTGCGTCCGGGACCATCGTCGGGGCTGCGCTGAGGGGCTATCCGCGCGCCTCCCTTGCGATGAAAATGCGCCACCTCACCTACAACCAGAACATACGCTTTGTCGAGGAAGAAGCGGAGCGCGGGCGGGCACTCTTAATTTATCCGCGGGAGGAGCTCGGCATAAGCCGCATTGCGAGCGATCCCGGCGAATTGATGCGCGTCTATGAGCTTGGGCGCGGCGCGGGCTTACGCGCGCTGGAGCGAGTACGCGCCTACCTCGGGGAATGAAAAGAGCGCCATATTCGCAGCCGCATTGCGAGCGATTCCGGCGAACAGATGCGCGTCTATGAGCTTGGCCGTGGCGCGGGTCTACGTGCGCCGGAGCGGCTCAGACAGCTTATGGGCGTTTCGGCAGAAAAGGAATCGTTGTTGCATTCGCAGCGCGTCCCGCAATCGAAGAACGGAAGAAGATCTCGGAAATATGATTTTTCGCTAAGTTATGCTATACTTTCCTCTGTGAGTTTTCACTAAATAAAATAAGCCTCCTCTCTAATGAGAGGAGGATGGAAAGAGGAAAGCAATGAAATGTAAGGTGGTACATGAGACCGGCGGCAGCCTGCGCGTCAAGATTCTGGGACGGCAGCTCTCTATCAAGGAGTACGAGGCCCTGCATGGGCTCCTCGAAAAGACGGAGGGCGTGCAGCGCATCCGCACTTACTGGGCGACCGGCAGCATTGCACTGAATTTCCGCGGCGACCGGGAGCGGCTGCTCGCGACCATACGCGGAATTTCCGAAGAGGATTTAGCTGCGGCGGTCGAGGAAAACCGCCGCGCTCTGGCAGAGCTCGGCAAGAAGGAAATCGAGCAGAATACGCCGGTCGACTTTGTCGACTTAAAGAAGTTAAAGAAGCAGGGCAAGAAGATGAGTTCCCTCTGGAAGCGGCGCTTAAACCGCCGCATTCTCATTGAGGCGGCCGCGGATATGATACTCCCGGCGCCGGTTCAGGTGGCGTATCACGCTCACCAGATGCTGGTTTTGCAGAGCCTCTGACTTATTCTCGGACGACGGCGACTTCGGTGACGCCGTAGCGGAGAAAAGAGCGGGAGTAGTTCCGCCGAGAGACGCTCGCCGCTCACCGCGAGCGGGACGGCGGGCGGGCAGGAAACCGTGGGTTGGCCGAGGATGCGCCCAACGGCCTCCGTGACCGGGACGGTCTCCTGCGGAGACAGCATGGCTTCCCAGTATCGTTAAGATACGCGGCAGAGGAAGCAGACGAAGAGACGGCTCTTTTGCCGTCTCTTTTTGTCCAGAGAGCGGCTTCCTCGCGGTAGAGAGAGGCGATGCGGAGAAAATCCTCGGGGCGGTTTTCCGGCGTCAGCATGAGAACCACGGCGGAGAGATCCGCGAATTCGACCTCCATTTGATGGCTGCGAAAGAGCACCGCGACCTCTTCCCCGAAAGAGCGCCGCTGCCGAGCACAAGTTTCAGCGGCTCGCTTTCACAGAGTTTGGCGCCGAGGGTGCGGAGGTAGTAGCCGAGCCCCTCGATGCGGCGTATGCAGGCATAGAGGCGGGCCGGGTAGTTGTCCGCAAGGTAGGCGTTGCAGAGATCGAGTGACTGTAAAATCAAATACGAGGGACTGGTCGAGGCAAAGAGCTCCATGGTGCGGCGCGCGGAAGCGCCGACTTCTGCGGCAGCCTCTGCACTGAAGTGGAGATAGGCGCCGCCGGTCAGGACGGGCAGGGTCTTGTGCGCGGAGTCGCAGCAGAGATAGGCGCCCTGATCCATGGGGTGCATGGGTGTTTCGAGAAAGTGAAGGTAGGCGCCGTGGGCGTTGTCAACAAGGACGGGGACAGATCCCGCTCCGCAGCAGGCATCGACCGCGGTCGCAATACCCTGTATATCGGCGAGAAAGCCGAGGTAGTCGGGGCTCGTCAAAAAGACAGCGAAGGGCGGCCGCGGCAGGGCGCGCAATGCCGCGCGCACCGAGTTCGGGCTCGGGTGGCAGGAGCAGACGCTGTCAAGCGCTGTGTCATCGGGATAAATCCAGGCGATGTCAAAGTCGAGGAGAGCCGCCGCGTAAAGGAGGCTCTTATGTGCGTTACGCGCGGCGAGGAGGAGCGGGCGCTCCCCCGGGATGCGCGGTGCGCGGGAGAGTGCCAAGGCCAGCATGGTGCGGAGCGCAAGGCTGCTGCCCTCGGTCGAGTAGAGAGTCAGCGCCGTGCCGAAGAGAGCGGCCGCATTCGCCTCGCTCTCGCCTATGATGCCCGTGGCCTCCGAGAGTACATCCGCGCCGTGAATCTCCGTGATATCCCGCGCCTCGATGCCGTAGAGCGCCGCGCCGAAGGCACTCTGTCCCTTGTGGCCGGGCATGTGGAGACGGCTTCTCCCGGCGCGTATGTATTCGCTTACAAAGTCATAAATCGGTGTGTTCATCGGCGTTTCCTTCCTGTTTCGGGATGTATCTGTTCATGCTTTTGTCCGCTTCAAATGAGACTTCGGTATTCCGAGAGGCTCGAGAGGCACTCGATCATTTGCGATTCGGAGATAAGTGCAGTCTTGTACTTGCCGGACATTTCACCGGGTCTCGCTGCGTTAGGACGAGTCGTATCGCCGGTTCCGTATCAGAGCTCAGCGCTATGCTGTCCCTTCTGCTCCGGCACTGCCTGCGCGTTTTGTGTTTCTTGGTGTGCGGCGGAGAGCAGCGCCCCGCCGCGAAGCAAAGCCTTGTCTCCGTAGCGCGCGGAAATTTCGGCCTGCATTTCGCCGAGCTTTCGGCGCTTTTCTGCCTTGGCAGCCTCCGTCGCGGCACGTTTTTCCGCCTCGGCCGCCGCCTCCGCCGCGCGCTGCTTTGCTTCCCGCACTTCCGATGGACTCGGCAGGGAGAAGAGGGACAGCTGTTGATATTGCGGGTCTTCAGGCGGGCGGCGCCGATCGACGAGCGCAGGGCCTCCCGCTTTGGAGTGAACCCTCCGCTCTTTTCACGCTGCCTCCTTTTGCACTCCCTCACGCCTCTCTTCTGCACTCTTGCACTGCTGCCTCATTTCCACCTTCCCACCTGCTGCCTCTGCACTCTCTGCACGCCTCTTTTTGCCTCTTTGCA